>OBEQ011655632.1_pt1 | contig 16159 bp, 13 predicted proteins | sample 1670901 | NCBI WGS metagenome assembly OBEQ01 (sample SAMEA104232315, study PRJEB22302) | groundwater metagenome | biome: forest; feature: aquifer; material: groundwater | place: USA | collected 2011-08-07 | depth 5.4 m
ACAAAAACTTTTTGTTTTTTTTGTTTATTGTTATGGGTCATAAAGTATCGAATTCTTAAACCAAGAGAATTGTGCAACAAAAATTTAATTGCGTCAAAAAATGATTCCTTGCATAATAAAGAATATTTTTATATAAAGAGGGTATGAACAAAACATCACGCTTAGCCAAAAAGAAACACCGCAAAAAGAAGGGTAAGAAAGTTTCGGCACGGAATCGCTAAAAACAAAAGGCCGGAATATTTAGATAAATCTATGGATCACTATGTATGCGCTGGGAGCTGTCATGGCGCCTCCCCCAACCCAGGGGTTTGCCAGGCGGACGAGTGCGAAATGAAAGGTGAACCTCTCGTAAAATGCGACTGTGAAGATGGCAAGCATTACCGAGAGAGCGGGGAGAAAAACGATAACGAGCAATAAGCCGTTTATTGTTCCCAAGGTTAGAGCCACGGCGAAAATTCAAACCGTCTTCTTTGTCGTTAGTTATGTGTTATTGGTTATAAACTAATTTTTATGCTTTCCTACAACGAACTTCGCATCGGAACCATTTTTACAAAAAACACTGACCCCGATCCCTATCGGGTTATGGAATACGCATTTATCAGAATGCAACAGAGAAAGCCGGTTGCGCAACTGAAGATCAAAAACCTTATCACAGGCAAGGTTTTGGAATACACCGCGCATCAGAATGATAATTTTAGAGAGGTGGAAATCGATCAGATGCCAGTTAAATTTCTTTATAGTAACAAAGGTGAGCATTGGTTTGCCGAACCAAATAATCCCAAAAATCGCTTTATGTTGAGCGATGGCATCTTGGGCGAGATGGGGCAGTATCTCAAGCCCAACACCGAAGTTACTGCATTTAAATTTGAGGACAAGATTATTAATGTAGAAATTCCTCCCAAGATTGAACTAAAAGTTACGGAGGCCCCACCTGCAATTAAAGGAGATACCGCCCAAGGCGGCACGAAAGTAGTGACCCTCGAGACGGGCGCGAAAGTGAGCGTACCTCTTTTTATAAACGAAGGTGATGTTGTGCGAATCAATACCGAAACAGGACAATACGCCGAACGCGTAACAAAAGAAAAGTAATTTTTACTTTCAAATAGCAACTTTAAACTATTCTCACTCTAGTTAATTTTTTTCAGCGCTTCTTGGAGTGCGCCACGAAGTTCTTCCACATGAGATTCGGTAAGCGTGCTGTGTTTTAATTTTTGAGGTTCTTCGGCTCGATGCAAATCGCTTAGGTGAATTTCTTTTTCTTCGGTTTTTTTGTGGACATCCTGAACATGCGGCACTCGCACCGGAAGGTGGATCTTTTCGGGGCGATGGTCACTATCGCTTCGCGGATGATCTTCTGATTTTTCATTATTAGCGTGACGGTCCTTAGAGTGATCGGTATGAGTTGTGGGCCCAAGAGGGCTATTCTTTTTTACTCTTACCACTACCGGAGTAGATCTTCTAATCGGTTGAAGTTCTCCGGACTTTATTTTAGCTAAGCATTCACTGCAATAAACAGACCGCCCCGGCTCGGGTTCAAAAGGCACTGTTGTTTTCTTTCCGCAAATGGAGCAGATTACTTCGTGCTTTACCCCAAATCCCCCGCCAATCGGGCGCTCTGCCCCAATCGCACCCATAATTTCACTCCAAGTATTAATCTCTTCTTCTACCGCCCAGCGAGGACGGGCGTAATGCTTTCTTGATTCATCAATAATCCGATGCACTACTCCTGGCTCAACCTGAATTTTGAAAGGAGGTAGAGTTTTTGCGGAAAAGGGTCGGCTTGTGACACCGCTTACCATAAGTTTTAGATACACATGATAGTTTGGCAGACCTACAATATCTTGAATCAGAAATTCCGGCTCAAATTCTTTTTCAAGAAATTCGGCGTCCGCCGCACCAACGCGAAAAACGATCATCGTACCGACGTTACCAAATACCGCATCACGGACTTTTGTCGAAACGTCCGTCTCGAGCTGACCGATATACTGATGGGCAAGCGTGAGATTTAAACGGTATTTGCGCGCTTCCGAGAGAATATTTGCAAATGAATCTGTCGCAAAGTTTTGAAACTCGTCAACGTAAAGATAAAAATCAACGCGCTCTTCCTCTGGAATACGCACACGCTCCATGGCCGCAAGCTGAAGAGTAGTAATTAGCATACCTCCCAAAAGCGCTGAGTTGTCTTCACCGATCCTTCCTTTAGAAACATTAATAAGAAATATTTTACCCTCGTTCATGATGTCAAAAAGATTAATCGTGCTTTTCGATTGACCAACAATATTCCGAATAATGTCGGTTGAAAGAAACTGCCCTACCTTATTTTGAATAGGCGCGATAGCTTCGTTTCTGAACTGATCTCGCCATTTTTCGTATTCGTGAACCCAAAAAGCTTTGACAACTGGATCTTTAATATTCGCAACAATTTTTTCTCTAAAATCTTTGTCGACAAGAATGCGCGTAATACCCAAGAGCGTTGAGCCTGGGGTATCAAGAAGGGCTAAAATCGCATTATTCAATATATACTCCATACGGGCTGACCATACGCCAGCCCAAATTTTTGTAAATATTCCCATAAGGCCAGATGCAACCAAGTGCTTATACTTCGAGTCCGGCAACTCAAGTGGGTTGAAACCAATATGAAAATCGATGTCGGCTGGATTGAAATAAATAACGTCTTTGACCCGCTCTTCAGGAATTTTTTCTAAGATGCTCTCGACAAGCTCGCCGTGCGGATCAACTACGCAGACACCTTCGCCATTTGCAATATCTTGGACAATCATATTGTGTAAGAGTACGGACTTACCTGTGCCGGTTTTCCCAATTACGTAAGTGTGTTGACGCCGATCGTTTCGTTTAACGCCGAAAAGCCGATCCGTATTCCGAAAATCGGTCCGGGCAAAGTATGTAACGTCCTTGTCTGGTTTTATAATATCTTCGGGCATGTCTTCGGTTTTGTATCTCCTATTATTATAACCCCGTTGTCAAGTTTTCTCTATACTACTTCAGCGTTATAACACTACTCACAATAAAGCACATCATCTTTATAGCTTGTTAGAAATTCATTAGGACATGTATCTTCCTTATGAAAATGTTTTGCGGTATTTTTATAATTTGGATTTTTGAACTTGAAGGCATGCCGTTTTTGTCTAAATTTTTGAGCCTGTTTGCGGCGAAACAAATTTAGCCACAAAACCGAGCACCCCCCATCTTTGCGGGGTCGACTGTGATTGTAATACAAAACAGTAACGAAGCGGTCCGCCTACGGCTTTACTTTGATATTTATTCATAGATCGTGTCATAAAGGTGGGGGGGTAAGGTTTTCTTAGATAAATTTGGAATATTGTGGATTATTTAGAAATTTATAGAAAGACCTTAAAGCACTCCCAACTCTTTTAAGAAATCTTGGTATGTGCGCAGGATCTCGCCCGCATCAAGACGAGACATATTGAAATCGGGGTTGTGCACGAGTTCATTTCTCACTTTGTGTACCCGCCATAAGCGCTCAAGCGTTTTCATATTGGCAGAGTTTAACTTACCTAGCCGATCAGCCATTGTTTCTCCGACAAATCCGAGCTTTTTTAGTACGTCATCAACAAAATTATCCGCCTCAATAACGCCTAAAATATACGAGTGCGGCGGACTTGATTTGGCTTTTTCTATTACCTTCGCCCAACGTTTCAGAAATTCCGGATCGCGCGTAATCGGTTTCTTTATAATACCCTTTGGATTTGCGTAAAATTTGGGACGGTATTTCAATGATTTTACGAATGCATAAATAAATCCATAAAGTAGTGCTACGTCAATAACAATAAAAACGATACGAACAACCTCATAAAAACCTCGCCAATTAAAGGCGAATACCGAGTCAAATACGCTTGCTAGTGAGTGCATGGCTTATTTATATTTACCGATTTCTTCTTCTTCGCCAAAGATAGCGAGACCGGAGGGCGGCCCAGTTTTCCTGCTCTCAACACGCTTCATGTGAGGCGCGGTTAATACAGCTATGGTCGGTGGATGAAAAAGAGTCGCAATGCCCTCGACATTCATATAAAACTCCTCCGAGTAAAAATTCCAGTTTAAAAGATACGAACTGATAAACTTACCTATCCACGTTTCAGGCGGAAGTTCACGATGCATATAGTTATATAGTAATCGTTGTTTTCTGTACTCGAGTCGAACGCCAGGGAAAATATGGGGCCAGTATCTAAGTCCGGTAGTTGGTGATACCTTGTAGTTTATTCGAAAAGAATTGAGGTTAAGAGCGGAGTACTGGTGAAACACGCTTGTAACCCCTAATCGGGAAAAGGCTCTGGTATAAATTCCTTGCGGTGATAGCTGTATGAATCGGATAATTGTTGAAAATGCGGGCTTTGAGATATTTTTCTCTACCGCTTCAAGCACATCTACCTGACCTGGTGTTCGCCCAATTGCCATTTCACGCGTAGAACCTTTCTCATCCCCAACAGAAACTTCCATCATGGGCGGCTTCTGAAGCTCTTCGAGCTTGGATTTCCAAGGGTCTGACCAATTCCCTCTTGCTGGTGTAATAAGTATTTGGATTCCAATCATTTCTCCTTTTTGCACCTTACCTAAAAATTCGAGGAGTACCGAGATCGGATCAAACTGCTTGTCCTCATCTATGCTTTCAAAATCCGGATACATTTTAATCGGGTAAATACTTTCTTTCGAAAGCGTTACCTCTGCTCCCCATATACTATAATTACGTTCGTACATTTCTTGAATTGTTTGAGGAAATTTCGTCTCAACATAATCAGGAACCTCTACCACTTCAACGTCAGTATAATAAGAAAAAAATGCCGCCTCGACTAGATTACGATTTTTTTTAAAACAACGAATATAAAAATGAACTTCTCCTCCGAAGCTAGCGGCCTCAAGAGAAAACCAAGTGGGAAGAATACCTTCTACATAAGATTCTTTTACACCATCCGGCGTAACTCGAAGAGCGTGAAGCCCTCGCAATACTTGTTCCATGGCCTGCGGACTTTTTTTTACTTCGCGAGGGATGAGAAGTTCAAGAAGCACAAAGGAAAGCTTCTCCGCTTTATAACGCTCCTGCCGCCAATGAAGAATGGTGGGCCAGAAAAGCTTCCATAAAATCCACGCACCCCACAACCACCACAAAGAAAGTATTAATCTTACTAAATTAAACCCTCCAGATGGAAGCGCGATCAAAAGCGCCCCGCCCAATCCAACAATAAATAGGAAAAGCCATATCTCTTCTTGACGTAAGAGTTCAACAAAAATATCAATTATGTGCTTCGCAAGATCTTTTAGCATCTCCTAGAGTGATTTTAACACAAAAACCCGCCAAAATCTTTATTTCAAGCGGGTTTTTATTGTAAAAAGGAGCACAGGATACGTCTTCAAGCTTACGCTTCTTTTACATTATAACGCCCATCATCAAGGCGACGAAAATGTCTTCGATTTTGAAGACCGAGAAGGATTGTGTTTTCCTTAAGAAATCTCTGTTCATTTACAAAGCTAACTACTTGGTGTGACGCAAGCGGTCCTTTTTTCTTCAAGATGCGGGCAATTACTTCGCGAACCGTACCTGGTTCAAAACCGTGTTCTTGAAGTCCGTAAACGCCTCGGCCCACAAGCACGAATCGATCGTCTTTGATGAGTTCGTTGTGCACGGTCTGCACGTGAGCTGGTTTTTCATCAAGTTTGTAACGAGTAATGAACTTTGCAATGTCTTCAAAGTGCAATGGTTTTTCATGTTTTCTTAAAACGAGGTATATCTTGTCACGAATCGTGCGCGGCTCAATCTCAGGAGAGCTACGGAGGCCAAAATCACCGAACACGTTCATGCCAAAATGTTTCGGGATTATTAGATAGTGGCACTCTGCAAAATTATTGCATACGGCAAGATAATTTTTATATCTAGGATCGTTTTTATTGCCACCGTTCTTGAAAAAACTTATTGTGTTTTTTACGAACTCCAAGAATTTCTTTTTCTTATTCTCATCGGAATACCAAAACGGATAAAATTCGTCATTTTCTTTTTGATATAAAGGCGACTTTGAGGCCACGAGAAGAAAACGAATCTTGTCGTGAATGTTTTTTGCTTTTGAATTGGGGTAGAGATAGCTTGTAATGTCTCCTATCATAAAATCGTCCCTCCGAACTCCACCCGCGCTATTCAAATGAGTGTTAGCAAACTCAATAATCGGCGTAGCGGCCTCGGTTACTCTCGACGCTAATTTTCGCAAAACGTCTTCCTCAATCTGCCGAACACGCTCTCTCGTAATACCGAGCTCATCTCCGATTTCTTGAAGCGTTGCCCGACGGCCATTTTTGAGGCCAAAACGCCGAAGAACCACCTTTTGCTGTTTAGGGTTAAAATCTGAAAAGAGTGCCTCTAGAAGATTGTCTATGTTTTTATAATCAGCCACAGATTGAGATTGTTTAATTTATGAGAACTCTAGCATTTTGCCAGCAAGGCGTCAACCCCCACACCTATTCAGTAGGTGTGGGGGTCAAGTGCTCTTCCTACCCCTTGGATTTCTTTCCTTCTAGAAGATGGAGGAGCGGACTTGCGACAAAAATCGAAGAATAGGTTCCGAAAATAGTACCAACAAGCATGGTAAGCACGAAATAGAAAAGTGAAGCTGGACCCACAAAAATCAAAGCGACCAAAACGATGATGAGGGTGAGGCTTGTATTTATAGAACGAGCTATCGTTTCTTTAATACTACGGTTTATTGTACTCCCTAAAGTTGTAGTACTACCCCTCGAGAGAATCAAATTTTCGCGTATACGATCAAAAACCACGATGGTATCGTGAACCGAAAAACCCATTACAACAAGAAGAGCGACGATAAAATTGGTATCTATTTCGATTCCCTTGAAGTGACCGAGCACTGCCATAAGTCCAGCTGGAATACTTACATCGTGAAGCAGGGTGACAAGCGTGACAATTCCGTATTTCCAAGACCTGACGGGCTCGGATACTTTACGAAACGCCCATGCAATATATAAAGAAATTCCCAGGAGGACGGCCACAATCGCCCACATTGATTTTCTTCTTAGTTCGGAGCCGATTGCCGGACCGATACTTGAAAAGCTGTCTTCGCTTACTCCCGTAAATCGATTCGTTAACGTCCTCATAAACGACTGATGAGCTTCCTCGCTTACATCATGCAATCTCACGATAAATTTATTTTGTTCGCCAGCTCGGACAAGAATTTCTGTAGAGCTCGATGCCGAAACCAATGCCTCATGAATGTTTTCCGTATTCGCGGTGTTGTCTAAAATAGTAAGCTGCCAATTTGTGCCTCCGCGAAGATCAATGCCTTGCCGAAATCCAAATACTAGAACCGCAATTAAGCTAGCCCCAACAAGCAAGAAAGCAACTCCCAAGAACCATCTTTTATTTTGAATTATATTCATGGCGCAGTATTATTTATCTTTTACAAAAATTCTTAACCATGTCCTCGTTATAGTAATTGCTGAAAACATACTGATCACGACTCCGATAAAAAGGGTGAGCGCGAATCCCTTGATAAAGCCGGAAGTGAAATAATAGAGCACGAGCGCGGTGATCATCGTACTGATATTCGAATCACGAATTGATGTCCATGCTCTTTTAAAACCTTCTTGAATCGCGGCGGTGCGAGAAAGGCCCTTTCTTAATTCTTCTTTTGTGCGCTCGAATACCAAAATATTTGCATCAACCGCCATACCAATAGAAAGAACGAATCCGGCAATGCCGGCAAGCGTCATTGTAACCCCGAACAGTTTAAATACTCCAAGTGTAAGCGCGATATACATAAGAAGCGCGAGCGAGGCGAATATTCCAAAAAATCGGTAATAAACGAGCATAAAGACAATAACGAGGAGAGTCCCGAAGGCTCCCGCCACAATCGCTTTGCGAAGGGCATCTGCGCCAAAATCAGCACCGATCGTCTGCTGATTCACAAGAGTGATCGGTGCAGGGAGCGCTCCGGCATTGAAGCGTCCGACAAGATCGCGAGCAGTTTTAATAGTAAAGTTTCCGCTGATTTGAGCCCTCCCCCCAGAAATTTTCGTCTGAACTACAGGACTTTCTATTAAAGCGTTGTCTAAAAATATTGCTAGCTGTTTACCAACATTCCTACCGGTTATTTCTTCAAAAATAACGGCACCTTCTTCGTTGAACTGAATGTCAACTTCCGGAACATTGGTTTGATTATTAAAACTAATCTGGGCATTTTGAATATAACGGCCCGTAAGATTGGTTTTTATATAAGTCGTGCTCGTGCCCTCTACCACCACCTCCCGAAAATCTAGGGTTGGTGTTGCACCGATTTCACGGATTGCTTGATTAACGTCGCGGATACCCGCAAGCTCAACCACCAAACGAGTTGATCCTCCAACCGATTCCGTATAAACCTTAGGCTCGCTTACCCCAAAAAGATTTACACGCCGTTCGATAACGTCACGCAACCCCTTTACTACTGAGTCCTGGTCCTTATTTCCGACCTGACTTAAATCCATCTCATAGGTAAGAAAGCTGCCTCCGGCAAGATCAAGCCCAAGGCGCCACTCCTGGAATTTACTCACTTTTTTCCATAAGGGGTCGTAGGTAAAAATACCCGACAGTACGGAAAATAGTATGAGTATGAGCAAAACAAAAACTAATCGTCTTCGATCAGTCATTGGGGTCAGTGTATAATAAGATAAATGAAATATCAACTCACAACACTCGTGCTCGGCGAAGTACCCAAAGCTCTCCGAGGACAGGTATTTTTTACCCCAAGCCCCAAGAAAGCACCTCACTACTTTCAAACATCTGTTCCGCACCAGTTAATCCTAGGCCAGGAAAAAACCAAGATGTCTGGAAAAGAAGTGGTGTTTAGTCTACGCGGATATCCACCGGATATTCTTCTTATTCAAGCCACCATTGATGTCAACGACATATTCAGCGAAGAAATACTCGATCTTGAAGATAGTATTTATGCAGAATGCTATAGACTACTTAAAAAGCGGGGCGGAAGCGAGGAATTCAGTGAAACATACTCGGTATTTCAAGTATCGGACTACAGGGGTGATCCGGAACAATTTTTAAAACATGACAGAATAATCGGATCACTTTTGAAATCCGAACGGCTCGAGCTCGATCCTAAAGAAATCGAGTACACGATCGCTGCGCAAATTAAATATGTAAAAAACGACCTTGCGATTATTGATTGGGACGGTGCCTTTGTTTTTGACCCCGAAGGCGACATTGCTTCGACCATAGAACTTCTCACGATTGCAAACCTACAACTCTTAAGACATCGTATTCTTGATCGTCAACTAGATGAACGACTAGAAAGAACGGTGAAACTTGTAAAGAAGCCGACGGAAGGTATTTTCATGTTCAAAAATAAACAAGTAGCCGAGGATTTGCGCGAGATCATCAAAAATCGAATGACGTCTCTTTCTGAATTTCAAAGACTCGAACGTGATATTAAATTAATCGGTGATTGGTACTCGGCGCGGTTTTACGATCTTGTGAGTAAAAAATTCAAGATTGAGGAGTGGAGAAAAACTATCAAAGATAAGCTTGATTCCCTGGAAGACGTATATTCTATCGTGATTGAAAACTTCACTGTTTCGGGAAAAGAACGGGCGGAGTGGGTTCAGCTTATAGCGTTCTTTATTCTGCAGGTGGGGTGGCTTGTTCTTATTATTCTTGAGTTTTTCTACTTTACTAAATAACCGTGCATTGTCTGAGTAGTCTTGTCTAGAATAACAAAAAAATCACCACGTCAAGCGTGGTGATTTTTCTTTGGAGGTTAACTCCTTCGGCGAGAAGCTTTTCGCTTTGCTGGTCGGCGAGAAGCTTTCTTCGCTGCTTTTCTTTTCTTTGCCATAGCGATTTTTTTTAAATGTGGGCTTACGACTGATTGCCCTTGAAGTAGCGTGGGAAATTTTTAAAAATGCTCTTCACTAGTATTATACAACTTATGTTTTCATTTTTTAGTTAAAGATGTGCATAACTTTTATTTTTCGCGTGCATCGTACAAGTGATACGTATAAATGCGGAAAATGGTGCGTACAAAAGAAAATCTCGCCGATTAATAGCGAGATTTAAGAAAAAGTTCTTCCTTGAGTGTACGGCGCGTTATTTCTTTCGACTCTCGATACTCTCTTGTAAGATCTCCTTCGTGGATTACTTTTCCGTCGCGAATTTTAGGATTACGAAATGAGATTCGAGAAAGTTTTCCAACGTAACGACTCGGACGAAGCGGTGTAAGTTTATCTCCATACGTTCTTTTTTCTTCAAACATGCTCATATCTGTAATTTGGTGACCCACCCCACGCATCGCCATTGGCCAAGAGATTGTTCGAGGCGGCTCGTGATCAAGTGGATCGGTAATCAATGCAAAGACTCTAGTGCACCCACGCTCAAAAAGTGGTCTTGTGCTTGCCTCAACAGAATCACGATAAAGCTCTCCATCGATTTCTACCGGAGAGAAAATTCCAGGGTATGCTACAGCGGCACGGAAAATGAGGCGCAAACGTTCTGGGTCTTTTTGAACCTCCTCGTCGTGAGTTGAAAAAATCCGAGGCTCTTTCCGAGACATATTGTAAGTCATCACAAGAAGGGGTCTAAAAGAATCGCAAACCTTCTTCAAATCCAAAAGACTTATCAGATACCTCACTCCATCATCAGAAAAAATGTACGGCTTGAGCGTGATGAATCGAAAAAACGCTCCAGACGTACGTGGGAAAACTAGGTTCTGCCCACTTTTTTCTACAACTTCAAGCCAAAAACTTTTCATCCTTTTTGCTCCATACGCCAATAAGCACGCCGCGTTAAAAACACCAACCGAGTTTGCAAGAAGCATATCTGGTTCGTAGCCAAAATTTAGAAGCTCTTCGGTTTGCCCAACTTGAGTAATACCCCAATATCCACCACCACCATAGAGCCAACCGATCATTTATCCCTCCGGGGAGTTATGTAAAAAACTAAATACAGATTAGATCAATGGGCTACCTTTAGTCAAAGATTATAAATTGGAGAACATAGAAACAAATCGCAACGGATCAACCGATACGCCGCCGATTTTAAGTGAGAGATGCAGGTGCGGCGAAGTTGCGTAACCGGTCTTTCCTAATGTGCCAATCACTTGCCCTTTTTTCACCATCGCTCCTTCTTTTACTTTCATCTCATTCAAGTGGAGGTATAGTGAGAAAATCTGCGCACCGTGATCAATAATTACAGAGTTCCCGTAAGTCTCGTCAAAGTAAGCCTGCGCCACACGCCCGGAATTCATTGCAGCAACAGAAACACCGAGTCTTCCCCCAAAATCCACTCCTAAGTGGCGAATTTGATTAAGGCCGGTCTGTCGTATCTCTCCAAAAACGCTTGTGATCTTGCGATTATCGTAAAGAGGTAGGCCAAAGCCGCTTGTAAAAAGTGGTTCGGACTCTCCCAAGCTCACGATTTTCCTAATAGATGCGTTCTGCGTTGCTAAGTTTTGAACAAGCTGGCCAGAAGAAACACCCAGCTCTTTGGGTATGCCGAGAACAAGCTTAGGAAAAAGCTTCTTTTTGATCGTTATCGTCTCTTTTTTTATATCCCCGCCTCTTAATTCGTAAGCAAATGTCCGATCTCCCGGCGTGGCAGTTGGACTAATGCCGAAAATGGCTCTTTGTTTCCCCTTGTACGTGAAAATAGAAACAACATTTCCATCGAAAGACGATGAAACGACATTAAAATTTACAGGAAAAGAAACCGCTACCGTATCGCCCTCTAAAGGCGTTCGCGAATAAAATACTACTGCAGTTTCTGCATGTGTAATCTTAATCAAAATGAAAAAGATGACCGCTAAGAAAGCCAACGCTCGCACCTTCATGTTTTTATTTTTACTTGTGACCCAACAATCTTCCTATCAATTTAGAAAAAAAGTTAATAGCTCTGCGCGCATTATTAAGAAAGGAGTGGGCCAAGCCAGAGATTTTGTTCTCCTTTGGGCTAGGAACGGGCTCGCTCAATTTCGGTTCAGTTTTGACTTGAGAAGACTGACCCGCTTCTCCCAATGAAATAGCTTTTGGTTCCGGCTTAACAACAACTTGTGGTGAAGGAATAACTGGAGGGGGTGGGGATATGGATTCAGTGTGCGAGGGAGAAATTGGCGAAACTGTTCCTGGCGTAATAAGTTCTGGGGGTTGCGGTGAAATCTTCGGTGGCTCTGTTGGTTTGGGAGCTGGCGTTGGTGTTGGAGTTGGAGTTGGAGTTGGTGTTGGTGTTGGAGTTGGAGTTGGAGTTGGTGTTGGAGTTGGTGTGACGACTGGCGCAGGTGGAACAACTTGAGAAGCGCCTGATGGTATGCCCATCCTCTGGGTACTCAAACCTATCTCGTCATACCAGACATCACCAGCGGTATTAATGGCATTAAAAGTATCACCGATAAGGATGTGATTGAATGTAGTATCGTTGCGAGGAGTTGTATTCGGACCACCAGAACCATAATAAGGAATATTGAGATAGTCGAAGTAGAGAGTGTCATCAATCCAGGCTTTGTATGCGGTGTGGCTTCCATCAATCGCTTTTATATAAAACTCAAACCAATGCCAAGAGCCACGAAGCGAATCAGGAGTGGGAGCTGGAAGATTCATGTTGGGCAGAAGAGCTCCAGTTCCAAAATCCTCGACATGAATCTGGAAGCGGTTAGCTCCACTTGCATTCGGCATGTAACTACCAAAAAGGGTATTAAAGTCATGCTGAACTCTCATCATCTTAATTGGCTTACTATTGTCAAAAGAATTTGATTGCTTGTAAGCGAAACGAATATAAATTTCGTTATAATAATTCCCAGGATTAAACCCGGGCGCATATATGCCATAAGCTTGATTAGCAGTATTTACATCAACGTGATGTTTTATTGAATAGGTGCCCCGAGCGGCTGTTGTATTATCAATAATCCAAGGGTTCGCTACTGTTTTTTGGTCAGGCGTTTTATTATTACCGGTTCTTATCGTACCAAAAGAACCGTCCTCAAAACCAAAGTCATAGACATTCCCCGGTTGAGGCAAAACTTGGGCGGAAACAAAAAAAGCGGGGCCAACCAAAAGCCCTAGGAAAAATATTGAGAAAACTATCTTAGTTTTTAAATACCTCATTATGATTGACTTAATTATAGCTTAAGTCCCCAGAATCAAGAAATTCATCTTTTAATTTTTTTAATCCCCCTTCTTTAATAGATTTTCTTATTGACTCCATTAAATGGTTAAAAAACCAAACGTTGTGCGTGGTTGCAAGCCGAGCCGCTTCCAGTGCTTTTGATTTGAACATTTCGTAAAGCATTCCTCTTGTAATAGTCTTTGCACACGTAGGGCAGGCGCACTCATGATCAATCGGATCTTTACTGCTATTGTATCTGCCTCTTGTCACTTGAAACCTACCGGCACGAGTCCATAGAGACGCATGGCGTGCTTCGCGAGTCGGAACGACGCAATCAAACGAATCTATCCCCCGCTCGACTGCTTCAAAAATATCTCCTATGCGCCCAATGCCCAAAAGGTGGCGCGGTTTTTCTTCCGGTAAATACGGTACCACCCAATCAATCACTTTAAACATATCTTCCCGAGATTTTCCCAGCGAGCCACCGATCGCAAATCCATCAAAGGGTAAGCTACCAATAAATTTTGCACTTTCGCTTCGCAAGTCTTCGTAAGCACCACCCTGTACTATCCCATAGAGCAACTGATCTTTTCTTGTTCTTGCGTTAAGGCAAATTTTCGCCCACTCGTGAGTCCGCCCTAAGGCACGCTTGGTGTATTCATAATCATTTAAAGGCGAGGTGCATTCATCAAAGGCGAGAATAATATCCGCTCCAATTTTTTCCTGAAGTTTTATAGAAAGTTTCGCATTCAAGAAATGCTCTCCGTGTTCATCTTTAAAATAAACCCCCTCATCAGTAATGCGCACAAGGTTTTCTTGAGGTAAGGCAGGTGTTTGTGACTCGTCCGGAAAAATATTTGCGATTTTTGAAACGCCGTGCTCACGCGCAAATCCCAAGCTAAAAACCTGAAACCCTCCGCTATCTGTCATGAGCGTACCATTCCATCCCACATAAGCGTGGAGTCCGGGAAAATTATCAAGGTTTTCTCCTAAGTCACGCCACAAGTGATACGTATTTGAAATAATCATCTGCGTTTTGGTACTCGCAATGTCTTCGGGCGAGAGTGTTTTTATGGCGCCGTGCGTCCCTACTATTACATAAGCGGGAGTTTCAACCTCGCCGTGGGCAGTCGTTAAAACCCCAACGCGAGCCTTTGAATTTAAATCCTTTTTGATTACCTGAAATGACATTGTTTTTATAAATTTAACAATAGGAAAGTGGTTCAATTAATTGAACCACTTAACCTTGAGGGAAATCAATTAACTCTTTATGTGCTCTAAGGAATACTCTAAACTACCCCCCACTTTTTTCCTCGGGTTAAAAATATCTAGAGGGTCGAATGCGCGCTTCACACGTTCAAAAAGTTTTATAACGTCCGAGCCATACATTTTTTCTAAATACGGCGTGCGAATAAGTCCGTCATTGTGCTCCGCGGTAATCGAACCTTGATACTCCAAAACAAGACTATAAACTTCTTCAGAAATTTTAGGGATAAGCGCGCGAACCTCGGGGTTTTTCAAGTCCATAAGTGGAATCACATGAAAATTTCCGCTTCCCGGATGCCCCGCCACAGTATAAGTCAATTTACTTTTATAGCGATCAAGTATCGCATTTAGCTTTGGTAAAAACTCCGGAAGGTATTTCGGATCGACAATTACGTCATCAATAAACGGCGCAGTTTCTTTCCCCTTCATGTGCTCATGAAGCAATTTGAAACTTTGTCTCCTGATAGTCCAATATTTCTCGGCCTCTTTTTCGGTACGAAGTATGCGAACAGCCTTACTAAATCGCGCCATGCTCGATTTAAAATCATTAAGGCGCGAAGATAATTCTTCTTCACTGTCTGAAACAAACTCAGCAAGGATCACCATCTTTGGTAATCCGCCGGTAAGTATAAGGCCAAGCTCCGGCAAAAAACTTAAGCCAAGTAAAATTGCGTTCCCTTTCATATTGCGAATAATTCCCGGCAAGAATCGGAGTGCCAGACGAAAAGTCTTGTCGTCATAAGACTCAAGGCTATCAGGCTTGTATTTCAAGGCTTCGACTACAAGATCGCCAAGGTGAGTAAGGTCGTTTAAAAAAATTACCACGAGTCGTGTGTGTTTTGGTATAGGAAGAGTGCCGAGTTTTGCTTCAGTTACGATACCAAGCGTTCCCTGCGCGCCTACAATAAGTTGATTCAAATCAAAGATACCGTTACGCCACACATTCCAAATTGCATATCCAGCGGAATTTTTTGAAACTTTTGGCCGAGCGCTTTCGATAAGAGTTTTATTTTTCTTTATAAGATCCGCAATACCTTTATAAAGCTTCCCCTCGAAGCTTTTTTCTTTTATCTTTTTTTGAAGTTCGATTTCCGAAATCGGACGAATTATGTGTTCCTCACCATCAGAGAGCACCATCTTAAGTTCGCGCACATAATCTTGTGTTTTGCCGTGAGCAAGCGTTTTTTCGCCGCCTGAATTATTAGAAACCATTCCTCCAATTGCGCATATATCTTTAGATGCGGGATAGCTTGGGTAAAAAACTCCTTTTGCCCGTAGCACTTTTTCAAGGTCACGAAAATATACTCCCGGCTCAACACATATAAAATCCTTACCGATCTCTAAAATCCGGTTAAAATATTTGGTAAAAACGAGGAGAAGCGAGTCTGTGAGTGGACCCCCCGTCATATCGGTACCTCCCGATCGCGCAGTTAAAGAAATTGCTTCGCCGCCCTCCCGCGAACGAGAGACGAATTTCACAAGTTGTTTTATGTCTTCGGAGTTTTTTGGAAAAATTACCGCCTCCGGCTTTACTTTAAAAATGGAGTAGTCGTGATCGTAAAAACTACGCGTTACTTCATCGTTTCGTATCTCTCCGCGAATAATAGAATTGAGGTTTTTTTCACTCATTGTGAATTAATTATATCACCGCTATTGCCATCGAGCTTAGGACGGTCTTATACTAACAAAAGTTCTTAGCGGAGGGGGTTTCTTGCGATCCCTTTCTCGGTGGCTCACAAAGCATAAAGATGAGAATGCTAATATTCTTTTCTTACC
>OBEQ012391334.1_pt1 | contig 16157 bp, 16 predicted proteins | sample 1670901 | NCBI WGS metagenome assembly OBEQ01 (sample SAMEA104232315, study PRJEB22302) | groundwater metagenome | biome: forest; feature: aquifer; material: groundwater | place: USA | collected 2011-08-07 | depth 5.4 m
CCAAACTTTGGACGGACTCCGGCGAAACGACTTCCTTCAACACCGCATGGCAGGGTCAGGTGCGCCCGTACTTTTCTTTTGAGATCGCTTCCTTCGGAGGTGATATACATTTTTACATCTGGTGTTGGCGCGCGTGGCGCCCCAATGTCGAGGCCATGATGTATGCGTATTATCCGGAAGTCGAGATCGTAGAGGCAGAGGATTATGCATCGAAATTCAAATACGATCCCGACACACAGGATTGTTTCCCGACCGATTGGCGCTATGAGCCGCGCAGCGATGCATTTCCCATCCGCACCTATATCGAATTCGAACTTGATAAAGACCCGAAAGAGGAATACAAGATAGATCCGCTCGCGGAAGTCCTTGAGCGTATGAGTATTCTCAAGCCGGACGAGCAATATTGGATCCAGATGATTATCACGCAGTGTCGCGATTACACCCGAAAAAAGCATGGTTTCTGGTGGCAGATCGAGCCGCGGTTCGAAGCGTTGGTCAAAGAAGAGGTGGAGAAGATCCGTAGAGATACTGCCCCCCTGCATCCGGACGATCGGGGTGCCGAAGATGCATGGAAGACCTATGCTCGTGTGCCGTTGTATCGTGCCACTGAAAGCGTGAAGACCATGGAGCGCAATATGGGCAAGCATATCTTCAATGTCGGCATGCGCGGCGTCTATATTGCGAATTCAGAAAATTTCAACGCCGCCGGCTATACCGGTATCCGTTGGATCTGGCGTCCGGTCGGTAACCCGCAGTACCTCAATCAAATGCGTCCGCGACGTTGGGGCAATCCCTTCGATTATCCGTGGCAGGATTTCAACAACATCCGCTGGAATCTGATGATACGCCGCTACTTCGATACCTATCGCCGTCGCTCCCATTTCTATTCGCCGTGGATTATGCCCCACAACATGATGTCGACTGAAGTTATCGCTACGATGTGGCATCCGCCTTCGGCTGCTGTCGGTGCGCCGGGGCTTGCACGTATTCCCGCAAAGAAAGCCGAACCGCCGGCCAATTTGCCAAAGTAGTTCGCAGACAGCAGTACGGAGAACGTAGGAGAGCTATGCATTCTAAATTTAGTAGGAACTACGAACTAGGAATCACGTTCTAACGTATGGAACCGCCCGAGCAAAAAATTGAAGAGATCTTTGAACGCGGTCATGGTCTCCTCGAGGGGGTATTGCGCCGCTGGGACGCACATGCGAACCGCCGGACTATCGTCATTCTCCTCGTTGCTGGTGCAATCGCGACTCTCGCGTACCTCTTTGTAATACAACCGCCCGATTCATTTCCGGTCGACCGGCTCATACCGGTGCCGAAGGGGGAATCACTCACTGCTGTCTCGCAGGCGCTCGAGGAGAGTGGTGTCGTCCGTTCCGCATTCGTGCTGCGGGTACTCATCAAGCTTACGGGCGGCGAGCGCAACGTCCACGCGGGAGACTACCTTTTCAAAGAGCCGCGCGATATATTCTCGGTCGCCCGCGCACTTCTCATCGGTGCGTACGGGCTCGAGCCCACCCGCATTCGCATACCCGAAGGTGCAACCATCAAGGAGATGGCGGTTATATACGACCGGCAGTTCGAACGGTTCGATGCGGATAATTTTCTTGCTCAGAGCAATGCACAGGAGGGATACCTTTTTCCCGATACGTACTTTTTCCTGCCGAACATCACGGAAGATACTGTCATACAGACGATGCGACAGAATTTTGACCAGAAGATCGCAACCCTCGAGCCGCAGATCGCAAGCTCCACGCATTCTCTTTCCGATATCGTCACCATGGCATCCATTATCGAGCGGGAAGCACGCAATAGCAGCGACCGCCGGATGATTTCCGGCGTCTTGTGGAATCGGATGGCTCGCGGGATGCCGCTGCAAGTTGATGTGACATTTCTCTACACCATTGGTAAGGGCACCTTCCAACTTACGAATCAAGACCTCATGACCGATTCTCCCTACAATACCTATATGCGCAAAGGCCTTCCGCCGACCCCCATCGGGAGTCCGTCACTCGACTCCCTGCAGGCCTCACTCTTCCCGACCAAAAACGACTACCTCTATTTTCTTGCCGACCACGACGGCGTAACGCACTTTTGTAAAACGTACTCCTGTCAGCTTGCAAACAAAGCACGGTATTTCTGAAGAGAAATGTGCGGTATCCTGTCGCCATGAGGCATCGGATTTTTGTGGGCCTTTCGGGCGGCGTGGATAGCGCGGTTTCCGCTGCGCTTTTGAAACAGCAGGGGCACGAGGTGACAGGCGTATTCATAAAGATTTGGCAGCCGGAATTCATCGAGTGCACGTGGCGCGAGGACCGGCTCGATGCGATGCGGGTCTGTGCCGCGCTCGGCATACCCTTCCGCGAGGTGGATTTTTCCGAGGAGTACAAAAGGGAAGTCGTCGGGCGTATGGTCGAGGACTATGCGCGCGGTGTTACGCCGAATCCTGATGTACTCTGCAACGCACACATCAAATTCGGCTCTTTCGCGCAGTGGGCAAAAGCCGAAGGTGCGCAGGGAATAGCCACGGGGCACTATGCGCGCAAGCGGGAAATCGGCGGACATGTAGAGCTCCTCCGTGCGCGCGACCTCTCAAAAGATCAATCGTATTTTCTCTATCCTCTCGGGCAGGCGGACCTTGCGCGGGCTCAATTTCCTATCGGTGGGATGCTCAAATCGGAAGTGCGCTCGCTTGCGGGGAAATGGGCTTTGCCGGTTGCCGGCAAACCCGATAGCCAAGGTCTGTGTTTCGTCGGAGAGGTTTCTATGGGCGATTTTCTCAAGCGTTTTATACCCGTGCTTCGAGGTCCTGTGATGCAGGACGGAAATAGGATTGGTGAGCACGAAGGGGCTGCGATCTATACCGTCGGGCAGCGCCACGGATTCTCAACACCCGAGCGTTCATCCTCAGGGCCTTTGTATATAACCGCGATCGATGTCGCACAAAACATACTCCACGTGTCGTCCCGAAGGGAGGACGCCGCGCGCACGGCAGTCCCGCTCGAGGATGTGCACTGGATCTATCGCGAGCCGCGACTCCCCTGTATGCTTAAGGTGCAAGCTCGTTACCACGAGGAGCCAATCGGGGCGAATATAACGAAAGGTGAAAACGGCATTACAGCAGTGTTTGATACTCCGCATATTGCATCTTCCGGCCAATCACTCGTTTTGTATGACGGCGATAGCTGTCTCGGTGGAGGGACAATAGGCACTGGCGACTAGTCTTTAGCCACTAGTGCAATTCATATGCACACTTTTTTCTAGTCGCTAGTGGCTAACCCCTATACACTATCTGCATGAGTGCGATCATCTCGCGTATGATGTGGTTTTTTGTTGTTGCGATCGTTCTGGCATACGCTTCTTACCTTGTGGCGGGAAGCATCGTGCATGCGCAAGCGTCGGGGGAGAACCTGCCCGTCGTTGTACGGGATGAGCTCGGAGCTGGCATTCACCACCTATCGGGAATGGTCATGGTAGCGACCCCCTGCGATGAGCTTTCAGTGCGGGTCGAGGAGATCTCAAGAAGTGTGTATGCTCTTCTCTTCAAGACGTGGCACGAACCTTCGGTCGAATGTGCGTTGGACCCAACTCCCCGTTATTTCCGGACTGTTCTCTTCGCGCCTGCCGCGGGGGTCGAATTTACCGCGACGCTCGACGGTGCCGGCTTCCCGATTGTCGTGCTACCGACCCTTCCCGAGCGTTCGGCTCTCGAGTAGTAGTCCTGTATGTCGCACCACACCTTTCACCCAAATTCTTCTCATGCGAATCCAATGCATCTCCCGCATCAAGCACATATGCTCGTCACGAAAGCGGACGGCGAGCAGGAGGCCTTCGATCCGGCCAAGCTCGAACACTCACTCGAGCTCTCCGGCGCCTCTTCTACCATGCGCGCAAAAATTGTGGCGCATGTCATGCGCGAACTAACGCCGCACATGATGACCGAAGAGATTTATCGCCATGCATTTGAAATGCTCAGGCGGGAGGAAGCAGTACCCGTCGCGGCACGCTATTCCATCAAGCGCGCGGTTTTTGCACTGGGCCCTTCGGGATTTCCATTCGAGCAATTCCTTGCCGAAGTATTCACAGCACACGGCTGGAAGACGCGGACCGGTGTCGCACTCAACGGCCGCTGCGCACCGCATGAGGTCGATGTCTATGCGGAGAAGGACGGAAAACGCATCGGCATCGAGGCAAAATTCCACAATGACGCAAGCGGAAAGACCGATATAAAAGATGCACTCTACGTGCACGCGCGGTACGAAGATCTGCGCAATACACCCGAAGCATCATCGCGTATCGACGAGGGATGGCTTGTCACCAACACACGCTTCACACGCAATGCAGTACGGTACGCGCAGTGCTCGGGCCTCTCGCTTCTCGGATGGGATTACCCCCGCACCCGCAACCTTTTCTCGCTTATTGAAGAAGGCCGCGTGCATCCCTTGACGTGTCTTACCACACTCACCGAGTCGGAGAAACGACGCCTTCTGGAGCAAAAAATCGTCCTGTGCAAACAGGTGGGGACTCCGCATCTCCTCAAAGAATTCGGGGTTAAGCCGGAACGTATCACAGGTGTTGTTGAAGAGGCCAAGCAGCTTTGCGGAATATGATACAAAATACGATATACTGAACCCATGCACAGTCCCGCACTTTTTATGGACCCGACCATCGTGATGTTCGCAAAACTATTGTTGGCAATGGTTTTGGGCGGTGTCGTCGGTACCGAGCGTGCCGTTCTTGCCCGACAAGCCGCCGGTACGCGAACGTTCGGGCTCGTCGCTCTTGCTGCCTGCCTTTTCATTGTTATTTCAAATTACGTGGACACTGCCTATCTCGGAGTTTCCAATATATTGCCTCTTCAGCTTGCCGCAGGTGTAGTGACAGGAATCGGATTCATCGGTGCGGGGCTCATCATTTTCCGCGGAGACACCGTCCATGGAGTAACGACAGCTGCGGGGCTCTGGATCGTGACGGCGATCGGGATAGCCGTTGGATTCGGCCTCTACGCGGTAGCAGTATTTACCACGATTCTAACCCTTTTGATGTTTACCGGCATGTGGTACATCGAGAATCGTTTCAAGCATTGGTTTACCGAGCACGCGCCCGATATCCGGCCTTCCGACCCTCCAAAGCTGTAGAGCCGAGTGATATACTCCTCGAATGAGCGATTACTACAAGCCCGACAGAAAGCCGGACTGGAACTACGGTGGTAGCAAGTGGCGCCTCTCCCGCTCAAAAATCGACCTTTTCTTGGATTGTCCGCGCTGTTTTTATATAGACAACAAATTAGGAACGGCACGTCCCAAGGGGTTTCCGTTCAATCTGAACTCTGCAGTAGATGCGTTGCTCAAAAAAGAATTTGATGTGCATCGAGTTCAAAATACTCCGCACCCATTGATGAAAGCGTACGGTCTTGATGCAGTCCCATTTGATGATCCGCGCATGAATACGTGGCGCGATGCTTTGCGTGGAGGTGTTGTTGTGGAACATTCAACGGGTATGACAGTGACCGGCGGGGTGGACGATATTTGGAAATCCAACGAAGGCGAACTCATTGTTGTTGATTACAAAGCAACGAGTAAGGATGGCAAAATCGAAGCGTTGGAAGAAGAATGGCACAAAGGGTATAAAAGACAACTTGAGATATATCAGTGGCTTCTTCGGCAAAATGGCTTTAAAGTATCCGACACGGGATATTGGGTCTATGCAAATGCCAATAAAGATAAAAGTGCTTTTGACGGCAAACTTGAATTTGAGATAACGCTCGTACCGTACGTTGGAAATAGCGATTGGGTTGAAGGGGCAATACAGAAAATAAAAAAGTGCCTTGATAATTCAGAATTGCCTGATGCCGGCGACGACTGCGATTACTGCAAATATCGGGAAGCGGTGGGCAAGAAAATGCCTGCTTTTGCAGGCAAGGCGAAAAAATCCTCATCCGAACCGGCTGTTAAAAGCGGCACACTCGGTATATGAAAACATTCACCGAAAAAGTGCGCGATATCGTCCGCAAAATCCCGAAAGGCAAATCGATGACGTACAAAGAGGTTGCGATCAAGGCGGGCAACCCGAAAGCCGCACGCGGCGTGGGCGCCATCATGCGCTCGAATTATAATCGTGATATTCCGTGCCACAGAGTCATTCGCTCCGACGGTACCCTCGGAAGCTACAATCGTGGTGGGACGCTCCGCAAGCGCGAGCTTCTGCTACAAGAAGGAGTCCTCGACTAGGAATAAAGGAAATTCTTGAATTGCCACGGGTCGCCCACATCAGCGTCATCCCCGAAGAGCGCTCCGTCACGCTTCAGCGGTGTCCAGTCGGTGAATGAGCCCGTCATTTTGCCCATGTAAGGGGTAATGATGTGCATGATGCGCTCGTGATCTATCTCGTCGGCCTCCACGATGCCTTCCCGCGGGTGCTCTATAGCCCATATCATGCCGCCGAGGACTCCCGCGGTGACCTGTAGGCCGGTCGCGTTCTGATACGGTGCGAGCTTGCGGGTCTCTTCGATTGTCAATTGCGATCCATACCAGTACGCGCCTTTCTTGTGACCCATAAGAAGCACGCCAAGTTCATCCATGCCGGTTTGTATCTCTTCCATCAGAATGCGTTGTTCGCTCTGGAGAATATTGTTGTTGCCGAGGCACTCCTCTATGGAGAGGAGTGAGGCATCGGAAGATCGATAGGCGTAGTGTACGGTCGGGCGAAAGACCGTTTCTTCCTTGTGTTTGATAGAAAAATAATCGGCGATGGAAATGGATTCGTTGTGCGTCACGGCGCGTCCGAGGAAATGGCCGTGCTTGGGGGTCCACGTGCGCACAAGGACTTTTGCCCCCGGCCGGTCGAGGTAAATGGCTGCGCCGCACCCGAAATCGTGCTCTTCGGCGCCTTTGGGCCAGTGCTTTTCGTGTGTACCCCAGCCGAGCTCCGAGGGCTGGTTGATGGCCTCCGAGTGGAAGCCGTTGACAGACCACGTGTTCTCGAATCTCCCGATCTTCTTCGGAGTGGATGCGACTTGCGAGTCGTACTCCGCGATATGGATCGTCCGAACACCGAGCTTTTTCATGAGTGCCGCCCAGTCTTTGCGGTTTTGCGGCTTCTTGACCTTTGCCTTCACCTTCTTGGCGATATTCAAAAGTGCCGCTTTCACGAAGTGCGAGACAATGCCCGGATTCGCCCCGTGAGCGATGACGGAGGTGGCTTTGCCGGCGGAGGTCTTCTTGAGCGTGAGTGCATTCTCGCGCAATCCATAGTTGGAACGTTGAGATATGGTGAGCGACGGGTCGCTATACCCGCCCATCCACGGCTCAATACAAGTATCGAGGTACAAAATGTCGTGCTTGTGGCAGAACTGTATGAGGTCGAGTGAAGAGACGTCGACCGAGAGATTGAGGAGGAAATCGCCGGGCTCGATGCGGCGGCTGAGGACTTTTTCGTAGTTCTCTCTCGTCAAAGGTTGGATGCGGAAGGAGACGCCTTCTTTGCGCGCGATATCGCGGCCGAGCGGGTCGGCGGTGATGATAGAGATTTTCTTACGGTCAACGCCGATGTGGCGGAGAATGAGCGGTAAGACCCCTTGTCCGATGGAGCCGAACCCGACGATAAGTATTTTTCCGGGAAACTGCACGTACACGGGATGGCGCTTCTTCATACCGAGCTTTTCCATTATTTTTTTCATACGGTCTTTTCTCTTGATGGTAATTTCCGAATGACCACTTCTATTTGAGTGTATACCACAGAGAAACGGGTTTTACGAGCGGAAAACAGGGGCGTGCATAACTTGAGAGGGTGCGTGGTATTCTCTTTGCATGCTCGGAATTGTGATGATCGTAGCCGTCTTCGCCTCAGCCATCCTTATCGCAGTGGCCGACGCCTTGGTAAAAGCGACGAGTACTTCTACGTTTGCCGCTGCCGTCTGGAACCCGTGGATGCTCGTTATCTGTGGATTGTATTTCATTCAAATACTCCTCGCGGTCTACATTTTCGTGCACAAAGGCGAACTTGCCATCTACGGCAATATTTTCATCGTTTTTTACTCTATCTCGATGGTGCTCCTGGGAGTCTTCGTCTTTCACGAACACCTCTCGACCCTCCAAGCTATCGGCATCGTCCTCGCACTCGCCGGAGCGGTGCTTCTCAATAGCGGGCTCTAGCGTATGAGCGGGACAGAAGGTTCGGATGTAAAGATAGAGCAATCGTGGAAGGAGGCCCTTAAGACCGAGTTTGGGCAGGAGTATTTCAAGCAGTTGCGGCAGTTTGTAAAAGAAGAATATCAGCACGCCATTATTTATCCGGCCCCCAAGAACATTTTCCGTGCTTTCGAACTCACGCCTTTCGATAAAGTCGAGGTCGTGATACTCGGACAAGATCCGTATCATGGTCCCAAACAGGCCAATGGTCTCTGTTTTGCGGTTAGCGAAGGAGTACCTCTGCCGCCGTCGCTGCAGAATATTTTTAAGGAATTGGCTACTGATATCGGGCCAGTAAAAAATAAAACGGGGGATTTAGAGCGCTGGGCGAAGCAAGGTGTCCTCTTATTGAATGCAACGCTTACCGTGCGCGCACGTACCGCCGGTTCGCATCAGGGGAAGGGATGGGAAGAATTTACCGATGCGGTCATCCGCAAACTCTCCGAAGAGCGGGAAAATCTCGTCTTCATCCTCTGGGGCAACTATGCCAAGTCAAAAGGGGCTCATATAGATAGAACAAAGCATCTAGTCATCGAATCCCCCCCCCCCTCGCCCTTTTCGGCATCAAATGGCTTCTTCGGCTCCAAACCTTTCAGCAAAACCAATGAGTATCTGATGGAGCACAACAAAAAACCGATTGATTGGCTATAATCTGCGTATGACATTAGATACACCTCGACGCGGCCCTTTCAACCTAAAAGACCAAAGTGATGGTTTTATGGAACCTCTAGCGGGTCGGCTTTCTTTTGAAGATATCGATTCTATGGATGAGACATCTCTTGACGAGCGCCTCAACGCACATCTAAAAGGACAGCCAGTCTTTGTCGGTGTTTCCGATTCAAAAAGGATTGACCAGATAAAAACAAAAAAGATATTCCTCGCTCTTCTAGAAGGTTACCAACAAGATGGGGAAGTTCTGGGAGAGTTTCTCAACCGAGGTAAAAGTGAATCTGAAGAACCGGTTTCTCCGCGCAATGCTGTGGGAGGATTGCTCCGAAGGTACGCTTCCGACGCGTTTAAAGAGCGGTTCGAATATACTAGGGACGAGCTTTTACTCGAAACAGAGCTGATGCATCCTGTTCGACTGGAGTTTGCAAAGAAACTGGAAAAAATAAACGAAGCGCTTTCATACAAAGGCCTGTCGAAGTTGAGCTTACGAGAAATTATCGCAGAGGGATCTGTGGCGCGTGATGAAAACGAAACGCGTAGCTCGAAAAGTATATGGAAGGTTGAAAAACTATTGGAAGTGTTTTACTTGACCGTAAGTTCTAATCTGACGGACGAAGAGATCGGAAAGCGCTGGGGAGTCGATGGAGGAACTATTTCTACTGCACGCAGGCGGTATTTTACGGAGCATGCTAAGGGAGTTATCCGCCAAGCACGAGGACTCAACCCTCTGGATAGGTCTGCAAAATAATGCTTTACGAAATTGTTATACGCGCAGAAGGATGTAAAAAGTCTCTTTGTGCAAGTGTGGGCCGATGATGGCAAGGTTGAGTTTGTTGGATTGCAGGATGTCTTTGGCGACACGTTGGGTATCTTGGGCGGTGACTTTGTCGATACCTTTGATGTGCTCTTCGAGCGGGCGCACGCGGCCGAGTTCGAGGAGGGAAGTCGTAGCGTTTTGGGCGACATGGTCGCTGGTTTCAAGTGAAAGGGTCATCGTGCCTTTAATATAAGATTTTGCCTTCTTGAGCTCTGTTAGCGAGACTTTTGTATTCTTTATCTTGCGAAATTCGGCGAGTATCGTTTCGACAGTTTTCTCCAATTTCCCATGCTCCACGCCCGCCTGCACGACGAAGTAGCCGGTGTCGGGGTATTTCTCCACCCACGCATGTACTGAATAGGCGAGGCCGCGCTTCTCCCGCACTTCCATAAATAGCCGGCTACTCATACCACCGCCGAGAATAGTGGCAAGCACGCCGAGGGCGTATTCATCTTTGTGGAGGTACGGATACGCCGGTACACCAAGCATGAGTTGCGTCTGGTCGGTTTTCTTTTCCTTTATCGCGACCCGCGGTGCATCTTGCGTGCCGATGAAGGGTACGAGCGCCGGCTGCTCAGAGCGTTTGATGCGACCGAACTCCTTTTTGATCTTTGCGAGCACTTTTGGTGAGGAGAACGCTCCAGCGACGCACACGACCGTGTTGGCCGGTGTGTAATTGCGTTTGAGGTATTGAGTGAACTCCTGACGCGAGAACGAGCGGATATTTTCTTTGGGCCCAAGTATCGTGCGGCCGAGTGGGTGATCTTTGCCAAAAATCAGCGCGTCGAATACGTTGTCAATAGTCTGCATCGGCATGTCCTCGTACATATCGATCTCCTGAATGATGGCCCCGCGTTCTTTCGTAATCTCCTTGCTCGGGAGTGTCGAATTGAGGAAGATGTCGCTTATCACATCGAGTGCCACGTCGAGGTAGCGACTGGAGACCTTGGCGTAGTAGGCGGTCCGGTCCTTGGCCGTAAAAGCGTTGTAGACACTCCCGAGCGCATCGAGCTCCTCGCTTATCTCCCGCGCACCCTTCCGCTTCTTCGTGCCTTTGAAAAACATGTGCTCGAGAAAGTGTGCAAGACCATTCTCTTTTTCATTTTCATACCGCGAACCGGTACCTGTCATCACGACCACAGTCGCGGTAGCTGTCTGTGGCATCGGCACCAAAACGACCCGCAAGCCGTTTTTCAAAGTATGGAGGTTGTACTTCATAGTGCTGCGCATAGTAGCCCCTCATCTCTTATTGCGCAAAACCTCTAAGCGCGTTACTTTATCTTGATGACAATCAACGAGATTCGTACAAAATATCTCGAATTCTTTAAGGCGCGCGGGCACGTCATCATCCCAAGTGCCTCCATCGTGCCGCAGAATGATCCGACAACACTTTTCACCGGTAGCGGGATGCAGCCGCTTGTCCCGTACCTTCTCGGTGAGCCGCATCCGAAAGGGAGTCGATTGGTTAATAGTCAGAAAAGCTTCCGCGCGGAAGATATCGAAGAAGTCGGTGATAACCGCCACACGACGTTTTTCGAGATGCTCGGCAACTGGTCGCTCGGTGATTATTTCAAAAAAGAGCAGCTCCCATTTTTCTTTGAGTTCCTGACCAAGGAGATAGGCCTCGATCCCAAGAAGCTGTATGTCACGGCATTCATCGGCGACGAGAAAAACAATGTCCCGAAGGATACAGAATCCGCCGAGGTCTGGACTAAGCTTTTTGCAGAGAAGGGAATTGAGGCGAAGGTCGTCGAGATCGGATCGGAAGCGGATGGGTACCGACTGGGCATGCAGGGTGGCCGTATTTTCTACTACGAAGCCAAGAAGAATTGGTGGAGCCGTGCCGGAGTACCCGAAAATATGCCGACAGGGGAGCCGGGGGGCCCTGATTCGGAGATGTTCTACGATTTCGGCACACCGCATGACCCGAAGTTTGGTGCCGAATGCCATCCCAATTGCGATTGCGGAAGATTCCTCGAGATAGGGAACTCGGTCTTCATGCAATACATCTCCTCCGAAGGAGGATCCGCCTCCGGCGGAAAGAAGGTATTTAACCTTTTGCCAAAGGCTAACGTGGATTTCGGCGGCGGGCTCGAGCGCATCGCGGCGGCAGCACAAGGCAATCCCGATGTCTTCGCTATAGATGTCTTCGCCGATACGATCGGCCTCCTCATTCATTTCTCGGGCAAAGAATATACCGATAGCCGATATCAGCGCTCATTCCGTATTGTCGCCGACCATATGCGTGCGGCCATGTTTATGCTCGAAGCCGGAGTGCGGCCGAGCAACACCGAGCGCGGTTATGTATTGCGCCGTCTCATTCGCCGCGCGGCACAACATGCGCAGAAACTCGGCGTCGAGCACGGACAAGGAACGGACAGTATGCTCGTGAAATGCGCCGTCATATTCATCGAGAACTACAAGCAGGCGTATCCGGAGCTTCAGAGTGAGGACGTCTACCAGCAGATCACGGACGAAATTTGGAAAGAGGAAAAACAATTCGCGCACACGCTCGAAAGCGGCATGCGGGAGTTTGAGAAGGTCGCGAAGCAAGGACACATTTCGAGTGACGACGCGTTCGTGCTCTTCACCACGTACGGATTTCCCTTTGAGATGACACTCGAGCTCGCGCACGAGCGGGGCATAGATGTCGACGAAGATGGATTCGCGACCGCAATGAAGAAGCATCGCGAACTCTCTCGCGCCGGCAGCGAACAAAAGTTCAAAGGCGGCTTGGCAGATACTTCGGAGAAAACGACTCGACTGCACACCGCACATCACCTCCTCCTGAAGGCGCTTCAGATAGTACTCGGCCCGCAAGTGAAGCAGCGGGGGAGCAACATCACGCAGGAACGTCTTCGCATCGATTTTTCGCACGGCGCGAAGATGACGAAGGAGGAGATCTCGGAGGTTGAACGCATTGTGAACGAAAAGATAGCAGAAGGGCTCCCGATGACTCGCTCGACCCTTCCAAAAGACGAAGCGGAAAAACTCGGCGCTGAACACGAGTTCGGTGCCAAGTACCCCGATATGGTCTCTGTCTACTCGCTCGGCCCAAAGGGTGCCACCGTTGAGAATCCGCAATTCGACAAAGCATTTTCGATAGAATTCTGCGGCGGCCCGCATGTGTCCAACACATCAGAACTCGCCGGCACATTCAAGATACAAAAAGAAGAAGCGGTGGCAGCAGGTATCCGCCGGATAAAGGCAGTGTTGAATTAGGGGTTAGCCACTAGGGTATAGGGTTTAGAAAATGCTGGGTTCATGATTTCCTCTGTTTACTAATCGCTAGTGGCTAGTGGCTGTTATACTATCTACAATGTTTGGCATGCATCTCGGGCGGACGCGCGAGAAGATACTCGGTGTCGTAGATATCGGAAGCGGAAGCGCCGCGGTCGCTATTGTCGCGGTCCCCAAGGATGGGCCGGTACGCATTCTCGCCGCAGAGCGCCGCTTCCTTCCGCTTGAAGAGCGGACTCCCCAAGCCATAGTCGGTGCGATAGGTACTCACCTCGTGGAAGCGGGTACGCATGCGCTTGAGGCGTACCGAAAAAGCGGCGGGGCACTGCCCGAGAAAATATATGCGGTGATCCGTGCTCCCTGGGCACACTCAAAGACCGTCGAGGCGGGGGCACGATACCCCGAAGTGACGCGCATCAGCGAGAAACTCATCGGGGGGTTGGCACAGCAGGCATTGGCAAGCGACACTGAATTCGACAAATCTCATATTCTCGAAGCGAGCGTCATACGTGTCGAGGTCAACGGCTATCCGACAAAACAGCCCGAAGGGAAATCCGGAACCGAGCTCTCGGTAGCCGCACTCATATCCGATTGCGATCCTGATTTGCGCTCGACGGTTACGAGTGCGCTGCAGCAGCTCTTTGCCACACGGCCTGTCGTCATGCGCTCGGGGGCACACGCTATTCTCTCGGTCATGCGCGACAAGCAGGACGAGTCGAGAGATTTTCTCATTGTTGATATGGCGAGTGAAGGCACCAATTTCATTGTCACGCGCGACGGTCTTACGACAGAGCACGGTTCGACACCCGAAGGAAAAAATTCTATTTTAAAACGTATTTCCGGTACGGGCCTGCCTGATGAGACCCTGACCCTGTTGCGCCTTATCGCGCGCGGAGAATGCCACGATCCCGCTTGCGAGGCGGTGGAGACCGCGATGGCAAAAGCCGAGCCGGAGATGGTCCGTGCGTTCGGCGAAGTGATCGCCAAGCTGGTCGTGCGCCAGCGCCTGCCGAATCACCTCATACTTGCAACTCACGACGATCTCACCGCGTGGCTCTCCTCCTTCTTCTCCCGCATTGATTTCGCACAGTTCACCATGACCACACAACCCTTTACTGTCTCGCCGTTGAAGCCAGTGGATTTTGCGCACTGGGCGCTGCCATCGACTTCGGTGCCTGCTGATACCGGAATGCTCATTGCCTCCGCACTTGTCAACATTGAAGAGAGTCGGGGCTGACAGAGTGAGGTAGAATGGAAAGAATATGGCAAAAGACTATTTTCAGGACATCACACCACCGGCAGGAGAGCCCACTCCTCCGCGCCAATTTACTCCGCGGCCGCCTGAGGCCTCGCAACCTATTCTCGAAGCGCCCGAGGTAGCAGGAGGTGCTCGCGACATACCGATACGGGTGCAGGGCAGCGCAGCGGAGCCGGACGGACCGCTTGATCCTGCATCGCGCGGGATACGCAGCATTTCCGCACCCCCGCGAACGCGTCCGCTTCGGGTTACGGGCCCCAACATGGATATCCGCGAGGCGCCACCCCTCTCAGGAGGTATGCCTCCGCGGCTGGGGCACGGCTCGCACCGCTTGTGGATATGGGCAGCAGCGTTTGTGGCTGTCTTGGCGGCCGCCGGTTTCTTACTTTTTGCTTTCGGCTCAACAACAGTAACCGTCACTCCAAAATCCCGTCTGGCTACCCTCAGCTCGGCCCCGCTCACTGCCCATCTGGCGGCAAGCGCGGGAGACGTGCCGACGGCAGGCCTTTCGTATACGCTCCAGACGTTTGACCTTGAAGATTCGGAAGTCGTGCCGGTACAAGGTACGACGCACGTGGAATCCAAGGCCTCCGGAAGTATCACCGTGTACAATGCGTATTCAACTACACCGGTGAAGCTCGTGAAGAACACCCGCTTCCAATCTCCGAGCGGCCTCGTATTCCGTGCGGTCTCCGACGTGGTCGTCCCCGGCAAAAGTGGTTCGACTGCGGGTCATGTGAATGTGACCGTCGTTGCCGATCAGGCGGGTGAGAAGTACAACCTCGACCCCGTTGAAAAGTTCACTCTGCCGGGACTCAAATCAACCGCCGCCATGTATACAGGGGTCTACGCCAAATCAACGAGCGCCTTCTCCGGCGGGCTTTCGGGAGATCAGCCCGGCGCGGCACCCGGCGCTCTTGAAGCTGCGGTGTCGCAAGTGCGTACCCGCCTTGAGGGAAAGGCCCGCGAAGCCGCGCTCGGGCAGCAAAAAGACGGCACGCTCGTATTTCCCGACCTCATCCGCATACGCTACGAGTCCCTCCCCAATACGACCGAAGCAGGCAGTTCGGTGCGTATCCATCAAAAAGCGCATGTTGAAATACCTGTATTCCCCGCCGACGCTTTCTCGGAAGCGATCGCGCAGGCCGCATTTACCGAGTCGGATACCGGAGCTGTGCGCATGAAGCCCTCAAGCGATTTCTCGGTACACGCACTTGCCTCCGAGGACGGAAGCGGCACCCTCAATCTGGTGGCTTCCGGCTCGGCCCTTATCATCTGGAAGGTGGATGCGACCGCTCTCGCGACCGCTCTCCAAGGCAAAGAGAGTGCGGCATTCCAGAGCATCGTTAACGGATTTTCAAGTATTCAGGAAGCACACGCTCGCATCTCGCCCTTCTGGAAGAACACCTTTCCCGCCAAGGCCTCCGATATACGGATAGACCCGATCGAGCCGGCCGCGGCGAAATAGAAGCAGGGATTTGACTAATAAAGATAGAACTGGTATTCTCCGCCCTGCAGATATGACCGAACAAGAGGTTGTCAACGGAGTCGTCGACGAGGCGCTTCCCAACACCCTTTTTCAGGTAAAAATCGAAGGTGGTGAGCGAGTGCTCGCCTACCTCGCCGGCAAAATGCGGCTGCATAGAATTAAGGTACTCGTCGGAGACAAAGTGGAAGTACGGCTCGACCCTTACGGGGGTCGCGCGCGAATCATCCGACGTACCTAATTGAGAAGAAGAGAATCGCGCACTCCGAAGTTCGGAGACGGGATATCCGTTCGCGTTTTGTAAAATGTATACACATGAAAGTAAAATCCTCAGTCAAAAAGATCTGTACTCACTGCCGCACCGTCAAGCGCCGCGGCCGATTGTGGGTTATTTGCAAGAATCCAAGACATAAACAACGACAAGGGTAATCAACTTTCAATTTTTAAAACTTTAAAGTTATTTATGCGTATCGCCGGAATCACCATACCTGAAGA
>OBEQ012466414.1_pt1 | contig 16144 bp, 19 predicted proteins | sample 1670901 | NCBI WGS metagenome assembly OBEQ01 (sample SAMEA104232315, study PRJEB22302) | groundwater metagenome | biome: forest; feature: aquifer; material: groundwater | place: USA | collected 2011-08-07 | depth 5.4 m
AACCAGCAGTTCAAATTGTCAACTTAGAGGTTATAATGGCCAGCCCATTGGGACAATTATTGATTATCACTATTGTAAAGTAAGTGTTCCGATTGAAGATGATATATCTTATGAAGTTACGTATTTAAGGACATGGACTCTCCGACTAGCTGGTGCTGCTGGTGTAAATCTATCCTTTAATGAAATCTGGACTGGGTAATCTATATTCGGTTCACAAAAAGAAGTTTTTGTCGGAGTAGACCCAGCAGATCTTAAGTTGGAAGATTCATATAAAGCAATCAGTCGTTTTGAACAGTCAGTAGGCCAGATAGTTACGGAACCAATAAAAAGTCACGTGATTAAGGTAATAAATAGTAGAGATAGATTAATCGTTATAACTTCTGACGCTCAACGTAGTTATCAATATCAAATGTTCCAATTGATTGGGAAACAACAAAAATGGTTATTTACTATTAAAACTCTTTATGTAATCAATGACCAATCATTCTTATCAGAATTAGATCAAATGATAAATTCAATAAAATTGGTTCCTGGTGGATTTCCACGTGCCTCAAATTAGAAGAGAATTAACAAAACAGCTTCTAATTTCTTCCAGTCCCGCAACATCATTTATTTTATAAATCCTCCAAGTATACTAAAAAGAGGAGATTGAGAAGTTTTTACTACTTTTCCGCTCTGTGCTGAAAGTTTTATCTGTACTGGTGATTGCACGTCAAAAACACCAAACAACTTCCCCCTTTTCTCACTCTGTACGTTGTAATTGACTCCAGTTGTATCTTGCATTAGGTTCATCTTAACCCCATTGAGGCTCTTAGTATCTAACATTCCTGTATTCATAATTCCTTGGAAAGCCTCGGTAGGCAGTACTGAAACTTTTGCTGATTCATCAGCAGAAGGGATACTCAACGAGTGGGTTATTGTATTAATTTGCAGTTGTAGGTCAGTTGTTACCTGTGTTGTTCCTTGTTGAATGGTAAGTTGGTGAGCTTGATCTGATCTAATTGTTATCACTGGTTGTCCATTTGATCCTTGAGCAATAATTTGATCAACACTTTTTGTGACAATAATAGCATTAGCAGGTGAATTTGTGTTTGTAGAAACAGGGGTAATTCCAGAAATAGTATTTTGCGCAGTAATTGTTGGGCTTTGGGAAGTTGTGGAATGCTTAGACGGTATTATGGTAGTTGCAGATTTGACAGTGGTATTTGTATTAGGTTGTAAGGATTGTGATGGTGTTTGGGTTGTAATAATGACATTTATTTTCTTATCGTTATTGATAGGTGGATTGATTTGCACAGTGCTCTCTGTATGAGCTGGTACCAGTGGAACTGTTTTTGCAGGAGGTTGTGGTGTCGCATTGGAGGAGGGAGCAGACGTAGCAGTTCCTGACTGCGGTTTATTCTGATTTTGTTGAGGAGAATTAACTTGGGGGGCAGAAGCTGCTGGAGTTTTTGGTTTTTCTGATTCTTTGGTCTCTACGCCTAATACTCCGTTATCATTAGTAATCAAAAGTATAACTTTTCCATCATCTTGAAGGATTAAATCATCTGCTTTTGCCACACTAATCCCACAAAAAGGAAGAATAAGCAGGAATACCAAGAGAAATCTAAATAATTTACTAAGCATATCTTAATTAGTAGTGCAACACGTGTTAATTCCTATTTCTGTATGCGTCTTGCAATATTATCCAGACTAAATCTACCATCAACCATAATTCGTGGAAAGAGATATAAGTTATTTTTTCTTTGATTTGTCCCATATACAGTTGATGCAGCACCTTTAAATCCAGCATCTTTAACCGTTTGCATAATAAAAGGACTGTAGCTTCCATAGGGGTAGGCAAACCAGTTGACTGGATGTTTTAGGTGCTGTTCCAAATCCATTTTACTTCCTTTAATTTCATCAATAATTGCGCTTTGAGAAAGATCTGGAAGGTTAGGATGATGACGGGTATGGGCTCCTACCTCAACAAGTCCTGATCTATCCATTTCTATAATCTGATCCCATGTAAGGTATGCAGGAATACCAACAACTTGGGTAATGACAAACTGTACCGACTTCATGTGATATTTTTTGAGAAGCGGAAAAGCATTATCATAGAAATTTCTGTAGCCATCATCAAAAGTAATAACTATAGAGTTAGGTAGTAAAGAGATTTTTCCATCTAATGCATCAGAAAGTTCATCAAGTGTAATAGTATTGTAGTTGTGGAGAGAAAGATACAATAGCTGTTGATCAAGCTGATCGGGCGAAACATTGAGAGCTGCCCAAACAGCATTATTTGGCATCGGGTTCTTACGAATATGGTGATACATAAGAACTGGAACGAATAATTCATTAGGAGCAAGATGGGCTGAGGGAAGATTAGAAAGAGGAGGGGGCTCCTGGAGTTCCGCAAACTCAGAAATTTGGTCATAGTCTTGGTTTGACTTAAGTACAAGCTGTGCTCCAGAAATATCAGCAGACAGATCCCATCTCAAGGGGAAAATACTTTGTGCCTTTTTATACGAAGCAAGTGCATTTACAGCGTCACCATATTTAAGAAGTGAATCTGCACGGGATTTTAGCTGTTCGCTTTGATAATATAGCCAACCCAGAACCGCTATGAGTACAATAAGAACCGTCAATAGAATAATTTTTAGGTTTCTTCGCCTTTTCTTAAAAACCATACCTTACTATTAAGATTAGCAATAAGTTCGAGAACTTTCCAGTAAGACTTTACCTAAGTATAGCAGTTTCGAATAGTATTCATGCTTCAGAGTAGATGGTGGAGTTACTGTAAGATTTGGAATAAAATCATCTCGTTCAAACCTAATAAATAGGTTCTGATTTCTTTTAGGTAAACAACATAAATAAAATAGCCTATTGTGATGGGCTATTTTATTTTAAGTTTAAATGCTGATATCATCGCCTCATGATGAATATTTCTCACATTATTGATAATTTAATTGGAGGCAATAGAGCAAGAGTCATAGTAGATAGAATTTTCCCTTATATTAAAAACTCAAAATCTATCATTGATATCGGTTGCGGAACTGGTCATATTAGCGCATTGCTGGTTGAAAAAAATAAGAAAGTAACTGCAGTGGATATTAAAAATAATAGTTTCGTACCTTCTGTAAAAGTAGTTGTATATGACGGAAAATCATTACCTTTTAAAAATAAATTATTTGATACTTCTTTACTCATTACTGTTTTACACCATACACCTTCGCCTCAAGTAATTTTTTCCGAAGCCGCAAGGGTGGGTAAAAATATAGTGGTGATGGAAACAGTATATAAAAGTTTCATCGGAAAAATAATAATTGGCATCTTTGATTCCATCCTCAATAGACAACTTAAACCACACTGGAATTCATATAAGTCTGATACCCAGTGGCGACATTTCTTTAGACATTATGGATTTGAGGTCGTATCAGCACAATACTATAAAGATAATATTTTTGGTCTACCTTACCATCATTATTTATATTCTTTAAAGAAATATCTAAAATAAGGTTAATTAAGTCTTAAAACTAGTAAAATTATTTTTGATTATCTAACCATGTCAGGAGAACTTGTCCCGTTCTTCCTCCCGGGCGCATTCTTGAAAGGAAATAATTATTCTCTTGTTTTTGTTGGACTCCAGGGATTGTGGACATGGCAGAGAAAAATCCTGAATTTTTTACCACCTCAAGTGTTGGCTGGTCAAAAGCACCGAAGGGATAAGCAAATGAAACGACTGGTTTATGGATAATTTGTTCAATTGCTACTTTACTTTCTAAAATTTCATCAGTAACTTTTTGGAGCGGCATCCCTTTAAGCCCAACATGATGTACGGTATGGTCTCCAATTTCCACGAGGCCATCTCGCGCAATTTCTTGAAGTTGATTTATATCTAAATGATTTTTATATCCCAAAAAGCCCGATATCACAAATTGGGTCGCTTTAGCGTGATATTTCTTGAGTATTGGATATGCATCTATATAGAAATCTCTATAGCTATCATCAAATGTCAATAAAATGGGTTTCTTTGGCAGTTTAGCTTTTCCCCGAAGAACAGCTACTAATTCATTATTTGTCATAAACGTGTATCCTGCATTTGCCAGTGTTTTTACTTCCTCCTCAAGAGTGTACGGGGTAGTATTAAGCGCCATGCGAGTCTTGTCATTTTTATCTTGTATATATTCAATATAATGATATATCAATATGGGTACACGAACGGCAACAGGCGATTGTGACCCTAAAACGTTAGATGGCTTTTGAGCCAGAGCTCTTTTTTCTTGATCAATTTTTTCTTGTACATCAGGGGGAATAGTTTGTTCCTGTAATTCTGCTACTTCACTCCCGTCACTTGAGGAATCGTAAGAAATCTTATCCTTATAGGAAGAAATCAAAAATCCGCCAACAGCCAAAGCTGAAAAGAATGTAAATAATACAAGCCAAAGTCTTAAATTGGAAAAAAAAGGACTATTGTTTATTTTCTTTTTATAACTTATCATGTTTCCTCTTTATTATTATCAAGAATATAGTAAGAATCAATAGCAGGTTTAAACACAGCTTAAATAGCCCGCTCGATGGCCCACCTTATACAGGTAACTTCCCATAACCCTTTCTTGACGGTATTTTTCCATTCCTTTATAATACTTGCAAATATTTGCAACAGCAAAATCATGCAACATCTATCTTCACTTCAGACAATTAAACAAAAAGGCCGCCGCCTAACAACCCAACGGGCCATCATTCTTGAAGCAATAAAAAAACATCAAGGTCATATAAAAACTGACACATTTATAGCTGAGATTAAAAAGAAACAGCCCTACATCGACATTTCCACAATTTATCGGACTCTTTCTCTACTTACAAAATTGGGAATACTCCAGGAAATTCATACCCATACAGGTACCGAATATGAGATGGCTCAAACTCATTCTCATCAACACTTAATTTGTAAAAACTGCGGATTTATAGACGAAATACAGTCTCATGCCTTTGATAAATTACAAAAAACTATAAAAAGTCAGTACCATTTCGCTCCAGATATCAACCATCTAGCTATTTTTGGCATTTGTGTTAAATGCCAAGAAGATAATTAAAAAGCATTTACATGAAATATATTCAACTCACCTTTGCCGCCTTATTTATCCTTTTTGCAGTATTATTTATTAAGAATTATATCCCCAAAAAATCCCCGCAACTAAAGACTAAACCGAAACTGAATGTCATAACTTCAGTTTCACCCCTAACTAATATTGTTGATAACATTGGTGGTGATAGAATCAACCTTTATGGTCTCATCCCTGAGGGAACAGATTCCCACACATTCGAGCCGGCCCCCTCTGACGCCATACTATTATCCAAATCAGACCTTATCATATTAAACGGATTGCATTTGGAAACACCGACAGAAAAACTTGCCCTGACTAATAAAAAACCAATTACTGAAATATTCAAGCTTGGTGAAAATACCATATCTCCAAAAGACTGGATATTTGATTTTACTTTTCCCAGACAAAAGGGAGATCCCAACCCCCATCTTTGGATGAATCCGATCTATGCACGAAGATATGCTGAATTAATAAGAGATTTATTAATAAAACATGATCCGGCAAACACAGATTATTATCGATCAAAGGGAGAGAAATTAATAGCCAAAATTGACCAATTGGATAAGAGCATTGACCAATCAATCAAAACTATTCCACCCCAAAATAGAAAGCTTTTAACCTACCATGACTCCTGGGCCTATTTTGCCAGAAGATATGGGATGGAAGTTATCGGAGCTATTCAACCTTCTGATTTTAAAGAACCAAGTCCACAAGAAGTAGGAAGCCTTATTGACCAGTTAAAAAAAGAACAGATCCCTGCCATATTTGGTTCAGAGGTTTTCCCCAGTAAAGTCCTCACTCAAATAGCCAAAGAAGCCGATGTCGCCTGGGTCACTACTTTAAGAGACGACGATTTACCCGGTGAAAAAACTGCCCGAAATCATACCTATATTGGCTTGATGCTGGAGGATATGAAAAATATGATAATTCCGCTTGGCGGCAATATTGCTGCCTTAAAAGATATCGACCCGTCAAATATTATACCTTAAGTATTTGTTAAAGTTTTATGGAATCAATTATAAATTTTGAAAATGCCGATTGTGCCTACGGAAATGAGATTGCTTTGCGTGGCATCAGTCTGGAAGTAAAAAAAGGTCAATTTATCGGAATTGTCGGACCGAGTGGGTCTGGCAAAACAACACTTCTTAAGGCAATCTTAGGATTAGTAAATATTCCTAAAGGTTCCATAACAGTTAAAGGAAAAAAGATTAACGGAATTGCCCCAAGTGGTATAGGCTATGTCCCGCAACTGGAATCCATCGACTGGAACTTCCCCGTAACTGTAGAGCAAATTGTCCTGATGGGACTTCACGATCAAGGATCTATTTTTCCCTGGTCCACCACCCAAGAATTACAAAAAGTCCAGAATATATTAGAAGATCTCGGTATGACCGATTATACTAAAAGGCATATCAGCCAATTATCTGGAGGTCAGCAGCAAAGGGTTTTTTTAAGCCGGGCACTGATACGGAAACCCCAAATTCTTCTTCTTGATGAACCCACCAACGGTATAGATGTAAAAACTCGACATAATCTTCTTCATCTTTTAAAAGACCTAAATAATAAAGGTATGACGATCATTCTTACCACTCATGACTTAAATGCCGTCGCCGCTCATCTTCCCTGGATAGTCTGTTTTAATAAGCATCTTATCGCCCAGGGGCCTCCCGGGAAAGTTTTTACCCCAAAAATTCTCAGTGAAACTTACGAAGCTCCTCTAAAAGTCATCAGGCATACCGGCGTAGTTGGCAACTTACCATTTGTTACAGAAATTACTTAAAAATTGACCAAAAAACCATGTTTTTACTCCAGCCATTTCATTATGAATTTTTTAGAAACGGCATACTCGCCGCCACCATGATAGGTGCACTAACAGGTCTGATTGGTGTGTTTATTATTCTTCGCAAAATGAGTTATATCGGTCATGGTTTATCCCATGCTATATTTGGCGGCGCTGTAGTAAGTTATGTTATGCAGTGGAATTTTTATATTGGCGCAGGAATTTGGGGATTTATCTCTGCGCTTTTAATAGCAAGTTTAGCCAGGCGTCATAAAATTGGAACCGACGCAGCCATTGGTATCGTAACAACAGCCAGTTTTGCCGTGGGAGTCGGCATTATCTCTCGCGTGCGGCATTTTACTAAGAATTTTGAAGCGGCTTTATTTGGCAATGTTCTGGCAGTCACACCGGAAGATCTGCTGGTTATATTTATAGTTGCCATAGTTACCGGTTTTGTTATCTTTTTCACTTACAAAAAACTTCTCTTTCTGACTTTTGATCAAGAGGTGGCGAAGGCCTATCGTGTACCCGTAACTTTGATAGACACGCTCTTCTCACTTATACTTGCCGCCACCATTATTGCCTCAGTTCAAGTCATGGGCGTTACTTTAATAGCGGCCTCAGTAGTAATTCCCGCCAGTATAGCTAGACTCTTAACCAATAGTTTCAGTCGGATGTTACTCTTATCAACCCTAATCGGAGCACTCTGCGGTTTTTTTGGTCTATATCTGAGTTTTTATTTTGATATTTCCTCGGGAGCCACTATCGTTATCTTATCAGCCCTGTTATTTGCTATCGTGAGTATAATCAAGACATCAAATCTTCGCTATCTATCCGAAAAAAATAGTTTCTAGTTTCTTTCCCCTGGCAAAAATACTTCCGCCATCATGCATCGAGCACTGCCTCCTCCCACTCTTTCTATGGTCGGGATGTTAATAGCAATAAGCTCACCATACTTTTGTAATCGCTTTATCTGAAAAGATTTAAAAGCTCGAAACGCTGTATTTGACAAAATGATTTTTTCCCCACCCTTCTTTGATGTCAACTGCAAAATATTGGCACAAAATGCATAAAGCTGATCAACTGTAATAGTTATAATTTCTTTACCTGATTCCCTCAATTTTGTGCTAATCATATTTCTTTCTGCTGGGTCATTAATGGATTCAAGACAGGCAACCGCAAACTGGTTTCCTAAACTCATTACCACATTGGTATGATAAATAGGCAGACTATTCTTATCATACGCATGAAAAAAAACCGGTTTGTATCCCATCTTTTTACACCACTTCTCAAAAGCTTTTTTTGTTGTTCTCGGTGATTCCATTGCCCAAGCCATCTTATGAACTCTATCTAGGACCAGACTGCCTGTGCCTTCCAATATTTCTCCTTCATTTTCTCCCCAAGTAAAATCAAAAATCTTAAAATGAGTATTGCCGATTTTATTGAGAAGTTCTTTAAGAACCAACGTTTGTCTCTCTTTCCTTCTGTTTGGCGCCAGCATCGGATAGATAACCACTATTCCTTCCTCGTGCGTTGAAAACCAATTATTGGGAAAAACTGCATCCGGAACGGTTGCATCTTTTCGACTCGGTAATATAAAAACATTTATGCCATTCTTCCTAAGAGTAGCAACCATTCTCCTAAATTCTGCTAAAGCCTTATCTCGAATTAATAGAGCAGAAACAGCCTTTCCCGGCTTTGATTGGAAAACATTCGTCGCTGCAGTTTCCGGATTAAACCCAAACTGATCAGGGCTTACCATAAGAACAGTATCAGTCAGCTGCCGCATTATTTTTTGGTTTTAAGCATTTTTCGAAATACAAAGATTAGGCCAACTGCCACTATGATAAACGCTATGACAATATAAATGTATCGCAAATTGTTTGATTTATCAGAGGAGTCGCTAGGTTTACCCTCTGTAACAGAAGCATTTTTAGCCTTAGGATTATTTCTAACTCCGACAAACGCATCAGAAAAAAATCCGTTCGTATCTTTTACTCGAAGGACCGCTATTTCATCATATGCAATCCCATATGAGGATACGGCAGTATTAAATGGTTTATTATATTGATGTGTTATCACTTCGCCAGCCCCTGTTTGACCGTCGCCGAAATTCCAGAGATATTCTACTAATTTGGAGGAAGGAGCTTTCGAATCCGAAGCATCAAATGTTACGATATTATTTAAATCAGCCTCAAAACTACTCTTCAAAGGATCGGGAACTTTAGTCCCGTTTATTTTAATCACAGCCTTCGGAAGACCTTGATAATTATTATCGGGTATTATATTGATTAAGAATGAGTCAATAAACTGAGTCGGGGTCGGTGACTCTTTATAGTAGATATTTATAAAAAGAGTTAAAATATATGAACCGATTTTTGTATATTTATGGGTGTTTTTTATTCCTTCTGCACTGGCCCCATCCCTAAAATCCCATTTATATTGAATATCTTTTAGACTTGCTCCTACAATAACTGATCTAAGCGAACTTTCATCTATTTCAAAATCTATCGGCCTATTGACCACATAATTTTCCGGAGCAAAATCCTGAGGTAGCAAAAAAGTTGAGGCCGTTATGCCAAATATCTGTAATGGATTAGCAATTGAAAGCTTGCCGTTAACTTTAAAAAACGGCGGCAGACCTGCACCGTTGGCGTGGGCTTTGTGAGGGAAAAATAAAAAGAAGAGAAGAAAACAAAAAACTATTTTTTTCATATTTTCCATTATTTCCCAAAGCCCATTATTTATTCTTCCTCAGCATGACAATTGACCCAATCGAAAAAATTAATGCTACTCCGGAGAGAATTAATGCCCATTTTGCTCTGGTGGCTACCTTCTCACTATTATCCATAGTTTGTTTGGCAGCTAACAAGTCATTAACAACCATTGTTTGTGAATATGGTGTTCCCTCATCTCCTTTTTTAATTGTTTTAGGGTCTTGATCCCATGAAACCACTGAACCATCTTGGTATGTTTGGTAAGCTTTCCAAGTAAGGGTTGTTGGATCAGCTGGAACTTGTACGCTAAAGTAGAAGTCATCCCGTTGCTCTGGTGGGATAATGCTACCGCTCCAGTCAATTTCCGTTACAGCATCGCCATTTTTCTTAACCTCGATTTTCCAGGGAGCTTTAACATTTGGGACTACTTCTTTCAGACCATTTGGTACCATCAGACGAATTGCCACAGTTGGATTATCCTTTTCAGTCGGTACCCCCATATCAAACGTCACAAATGAAGCAACTCCGGCTGAATCAGGTCGAACCATAACGTGGGCAAATGCCGGTACAACTGCGAGAAGAAATAAACTTAAAACGCTAGTAAATATTGCTGTTATCTTTTTCATCTTTTTTATCGCCTCCTTCATCTGCTTTATCTTGATGAATTTTGTTCTTTATAAAGTATATAAATAGAAAAATAACAAACAGTCCCAAGATGATATCATAAATCAGATTTTGACCAAAAAAGTTGGATCTATTTTGTTGAGCAGTACTTTGTCTATTTGTCTCTCTATCTACTCTGATATTCCAAATCAGGGTAAATTTTTCAAATGCCACCCCAAATCTATTCCCCCGACCAGGTCCCACATCAGGTCCCCCCACATTAACAGGAGCACCCATCACCTTGATTTGATACACTCCTTTCTCGGGAAACGTATAAAAGAAACTCGCATTTCTAACCAAAGCATTATCTCGATCGCTAAATAAAGCTTTGGAGAAAACCTCCTTACCATTTTCTAATATATAGACAGTGCAATCACAGTTTTCAGGATTGAACTTCCCCAATCTGTCTTTAAACTCAAAGAAAAACCCGGCCTGTTCTCCCGCGATAGGATCATCACCCGGATCAATATGAAGGACTGCTCCAATATTGCCGTCAGATTGTAAAAAATGTGCATAAACACTTCTCGTATAAAAAAGAAACGATAAACTCAAAATTATGAAAAAAAATATTATTTTTTTCATCTATTTATTCAATTTTCACTGTAAAGTCTGCAGTAAAAAGATGTCCTGCCGGGTTAAATTCAGCAAAAGCTCTATATATTCCCGGTTTAAATGGCCCATAGATGCCAATCGGTAAGAAATCTACACTCGGCCCCCCATTGGCATCAAGCGGCGGGGGAGTCAGATTATAGGGATGGACATGGATAAAATCAAATGTGTCCTTATTGATCATCGTCAAGTGACCAAAGGCACTAAGGTAAGGCTTTAAATTTGTAATTAATTTTCCGGTTTTTGCATCCTTAATATTAAAAGTAATGATCTGGTTTCCCTCAGACATAGCTTTGGCCCGAAGTCCGCCATGAGGATCAACCGCGACCGTATAATCTCCGAATGACTTTCCGTGATCTGAATCAGGTTGCGCATTGGAAAATATCACTTTATTTTGCCCACCTACGGGGAGTGTAAAGCCAACTTGTTGCTCAATTGCCTCAAATGGTTGAAAGCTTATATATAAGTGATAGAGGTCATCCTGAGGAAATTGCGTCGTGATTACAAAGTCCTGATTATCAAAAGTGGGATGAATATGATGAAAATAGGTAAGATCGCTATTGACTATCATCAAATGCATTGGTTTATCAAAAAGTGTTCGAAATAGAGTAGACCGATTTCCGCTGCTGGCATCATATATACTAAAGCGAATGGTAACATCCCCATTAGATTTAGGGTTGGGGGGATCAGTAGTCATACTTACCGTATAGCGCTTTGTCCTATCGCCGCTTAACCCAGGAATGTTACTAAAAGAATTGCCCGATAGCCCTGCCTGTGTCTGTTGTAAAGCTTGTTGAGCAAGTTGTCTGTGAGCGGCATGAATATCAAAAGAGATTATACCATTAGATAAACCAAACAGCGGATGGAGGAAACTGAAATATACTGTTCCCATTATTATTGCGATTAATGTAAAGCTGACACCGAAAGATGGAACAGGGATAAATTTTCTGAAGAATTGATCAAATCGTGGAGCTTCCAAAAACAGCAGAAATGCAAGTGCAATAAATGTGACCTGGGATACAATGCCGGATAAATCGCTATAATGCGTGCCCAACATGACTGTATGAACCAGTATAAAAATACCGGCGAAATATACTAAGCGGTGCAGCAATTTCCACTTCCGAAACGATAGTTTGGCAACGGCCCAGTCAAATGAAGTAATAGTCAAAAGAGATAATATAAAAAGTGCTACAAAACCTAATATTACCGCCTCAAGATAATTATTGCTTAAAAATCCCAATCCGGCAAACCCGCCGAGCTGTCCGAACAAAGAAAATAAACTATGGAGTAAGGCAAAATAAAATACCGAAACTCCTAATGATCTCCTGGCATGCATATACTGCCCGCGTAAGGGAAATGATCTGAAAGTAAAACAAAATGGTCCTGCCAAAAGGGTAAAATACAAATAGGCAAGGGCCAAAAGCCCATATACTTCAACCAGCTTCGCCATTTGTGCATTTCCCTGGGCAGTGGTAACTATAATCCATAGATATAAAGCAACGGATAATAGTATGCTGCCTGTTAAAACCCAGAAGCGGATACTTCGCAACATATTCTTCATGAATAACTTTTTGTGTGGGGAAAAATTTGACCCTAAGATTTATCAGTATCCTTACTACTTTTTATAGCCAAAATGACAGTTGCAATCAAAAGAACCCATAAGGCAATTCCGATGACTAAACCCAAAAAACCTCCAAAGTTCATAATATGTATACTATAGTATTTCGTCTATATATTCAACTAAATCGGGTAATGACAAAAATAAAAATGATACCTAGAATTGTTAATCCCACCATTTTATAAGAACTATGTTTACTATGAGCCTCAGGCAATAAGTCACTTGCTCCAATATAAAGTAAAAAGCCTGCAAAAAAACCTAGATATAAAACCAATACTTTATCAGGAATAGAAATTATATAAGTAGATAATACCCCTACTATAGGCGCAACCGCATCAAATAGAAGAAATACTTTGGCTCTTCTTCGAGTATTTTTATTAATAAGCATTAAAGATACAGTATTTAGTCCGTCAGAAAAGTCATGTGCTATCACAGCTATCGCCACAAGTAGTCCTACATGGGGACTCACATGAAATCCCAAACCAATACCTATTCCATCAAGTACACTATGAAAAATTAATCCAGAGCTGCTTATTATACCGACATGTGGATGTCGATGACTCCCGTATTCCCCCTCATGCGCATTATGGATGACCGCATATTTTTCCAAAATGTGTATTGCCAGAAAGCCCATTATTATGGCAATAAGTGAAAAGGTGATGTCAAATTTATTCTCAGTTGTAATTGAAAATATCTCAGGAATAATATCAAAAAAACATACCGATATTAGGACTCCAGCTGTAAAACTCATAATATAATGAAGTCGTTTATAATGATGGAGAGAAAATAATCCTCCCGCAAATGTGGATAAAAATGAAGCAATAGAGAAAATTAAAGGCTGCAACATATTATTGACAATTAACACATACACCGAAAAATTCCAAAGAATGATAATTAATCTGATAATTGGATTTTTCTTTTGCCTCTTTAACTAGAGTCGACTCTTTCTCCAAATAAATATCTTCTATATTTCCGCAATTATTGCAGACTAAATGGTGGTGATGTCTTTTTTCATCTATCAATTCATATCTCTTTTTACCGTCTCCCAATTCTATCTCTCTTACTAATCCCAATTTCACAAAAAGTGTCAGGGTTCTATAAATCGAAGCCAAATCAATTTTTGCTTTATTCTTTTTTAATGCCCCGAATATCTCTTCGACAGTTGATGGATATGTATAAAGACTATGAAGTATTTCTTTTCTCTGGGAGGTAATTCTATATCCTTTATTTCTGAGTATGGTATTAAGTTTCATATTATGTATATTATTGCAAATTATTTGCAATAAGTCAATAGACACTTTTTAAATATTTTTTAAATTAGTCTAAATAATGCTATAATACTATCAATTAAAAGGCTTTTTGAATCAAACCATGAAAAAAATAATCAATGGTTTTTTTATTGGGGTAACAGTCGGATCTGTTTTGCTTATTTTAATGGCGGGAAGTTTGACACTACTTAATCTATATCATACTTATAGAAAGCAGCAAGACCAAAGCAGCCAGGTTTTATCAGCCAATATTCAAACTTCACCTACTCCCACTCCTCAAGTTGTCAGCCCTACTCCTACATTGAACAAAAATCCCACCATTGTTACCCAGGCCAAAGCCGTCGCATCCAATCCCAATTCAGGTTATTGTAAGCAGATACCGGCAATTTTTTATCACCACATCGAGCCATTAGGCCAAGCCAAAAGCGAGGGTCATGCTCAACTTACGGTAGACAGTGGCTGGTTTGACAAACAAATGAGTTATTTAGCCTCATCTGGATATACCACTATTACTGCCGAACAACTTGCTCAAGCGCTTAAAAATCACCAGAATCTCCCCGGGAAAAGCATCGTCGTAACTGTGGATGATGGGTATGCCGATATACCAACCTATGCCTATCCCATCGCCCAAAAATATCATATTCTACTTAATCTCATGATTCCCACCGGTCTTTTAGGTAATAAGGGCTATATGAGTTGGGATCAGTTAAAACAAATGGTCGGAAGTGGTTTAGCTTTTGCCTATGATCACACTTGGTCGCACGCCTCTTTGGGAAAAGCTCCCCCCTCTAAGATCCAATTTGAAGTGATGACCGCCAAAAAGCAGCTCGAAGATAATTTGGGAAAGCCTGTAGATATTTTTGCCTACCCCTATGGGACCGAAGGACCAACTGTCGTCAACTTCTTGGGGAGCAATGGATTTGTTGCCGCTTATACCACCATCCCCGGATTTTGGCAATGCGATTCCTTCATCATGTCACTTCATAGAAATCGCATCGGCAATGCCCCTCTTTCTGCTTATGGGCTATAATCAATTCAGTCTATCTTCCTTTGTTACGAAGTTACAATGTTGGAGTAGGAGTAAGAGTCAATGTTGGACTAATAATCGGGGTAGGAGAAGGAGTCGATGAAGGCACTAACGTTGCCGAGGGAGTCGAAGAGAGAACAGGCGTAGCAGAAGGTGTTGCGGTAAGTGTTGCCGAAGGGCTAGCAATAGGAAATCTATTAAATACTCCAATAGCCAGTCCAGGAATGACATGAATTCGTTTCGCCAAAATGCTACCAGTAGAAGTCAGATCTCCTACAGCAGCAATATGCATTCCCACCGCCAAATTAGCAACTGTTGCACTATCGTTTCCTTTCATATGAATCACAGTTGACGGACTCGTTTGAATATAATAAATTCTATCTCTATGGATGATATGGGCCAATGTAATAACACCATTGTTAATGGCAGTGATTACACCCGATACAGCTCTCCTTTTAGATTGCGCAGAAGAAGATGCATCTTTTACATAAATTTTGGTTACTTTACCTAACTTACCCTCTGCTTCTGCTGAGGCACTACCCTCAGCCGATATAAGCGCTATCATATCTTTTAATTTAATCGCTCCTAGTTTAAGTGGTTTATTGTCTTTACCAATAACTTTTACATTGAGATCAGAAATAGTGGTCTCTTCCCTATTTCCTTTTTTGTCCTCTACCACTATGATTTTATCTTTTATATTTTCTACCGAACCTATCACCACCTGAGGTTGGCTAGAATTTCCCTGGTCCTTTTTCTCCTGTCCCGGCGGGGAGTCAGGTTTGCCCTTGGCATAAAGAGGAACTATCAAAGGAAAAATAAAAAATATTGCCAGTCCGACTATGATAAATCTATTAAATCTCATTAAATTATGTTTGTCCATCACGAAGAATATTAACCGATATATTCTTTTCTTGCCCATCAGAGGAAAATGCCGTCACGTTTAAAGTATTTATACCCGAGGAAAGAGTAATTGTAGCTTCAAATAAGCCTTGGTCACCGCTTACGATAGAGGTTTGATCCTCATCCGTATAAATCATCACAGTGGTTTGCGGCGTGGTTTTTCCTTTTACCAGTATTTCATTATTGACAGCCAGAGTTCCATCAGTTGGACTTTCCAAAGAAAGTGTGAAAAGTTGCTCTTTTTTAATTTCGCTACTCGGCAGATATGTCGGACGCAAATAAAAATTCAACAACAGAACTGCAGAAATAATCCCCACAGCAATCAATAGTACTAAAACGATAGGATATTTTTTAAATGTGGGGAAGACTGACCGCCTTTCTATTATAGGCTCAACAGGAATCTTGCCAGGCGGTTGACTCGTAGACGGCTGTTGTTGAGGGGCATTTTGCATAATATAAAAAAGTGTACTTTAAA
>OBEQ010728312.1_pt1 | contig 16142 bp, 14 predicted proteins | sample 1670901 | NCBI WGS metagenome assembly OBEQ01 (sample SAMEA104232315, study PRJEB22302) | groundwater metagenome | biome: forest; feature: aquifer; material: groundwater | place: USA | collected 2011-08-07 | depth 5.4 m
ACCCCCGTCTCGGCCTCCTTCAGCACCCCAATGATCTGCTCCTCCGTGAACCGTCTCCGGGGCATCGCGCACCTCCTGCTGGCTGTTCTACCACCCCGGGACTCTCCTTGGCAATGGCCCAGTTTTCGGGGGGAAGGTCAGCTGGCTTCCTGAGAGCGTTCAACAGCTCACCGGCGTGCCGGTTTCACTGTGTTCGATCATCATGGCATGTGCTGGATGGCTGTTGTTGTCCGATAAGACGCATCGGCGAAAATATCTTTTGGTGACATTGCTCATCCAGATCCCCCTGTCGGTCGTGTTCCACTTTGACGCAGTCAATTCGGTATTCGACGTGCTCGCGGAACTCATGCGATATCCCAGCGAGCATACACGCGCATGCCAGGCATGGCAATTTCTCTGGATGCTGAACTACTACCTACCGGTTTATCTGTGGTCTCGTGTGAGCAGTTCTGTTCGAAGGGTTTGAACGCGGACGTTCAGCGGTTTCCTCTCACGTAAGGAGATGTTTTGAAAAGCAAACTCCCCCAAGTCACCCTGCTGTTTTGGATCATGAAGATCGCCGCCACCACGCTGGGTGAGACGGCCGGAGATCTCTTATCGATGACGTTGAAGGTGGGCTACGCGGTGAGTTCGATGATGTTACTTGGATTCTTTTTGGCCACGGTGGTGACGCAATTGATGTCGAAACGCTATCACCCGTTGCTGTACTGGGCCGTGATTCTGTCCACCAGTACTGCCGGTACCACCATGTCCGATTACATGGATCGCACGTTAGGGCTTGGCTACGCGAAAGGCACACTCATTTTGGTGAGCATGTTGGCGGTGATTTTCGTGTATTGGCGCGTGAGCGCGCATTCGTTTTCTATTCAACATATTCGAACCTTCAAAGGCGAATTGCTGTATTGGACGGCCATCCTGTTCTCCAATACCTTAGGGACCGCGTTGGGTGATTTCTTGGCTGACAGTTCCGGTCTTGGGTTTATGGGGGGAGCGCTGCTCATCGGTGGTTTGCTGATCCTGACGGTCATCGCGACCTATTGGACCCGGATTTCTAAAACCCTCTTATTTTGGATTGCTTTTGTCCTCACCCGTCCATTTGGCGCGACCATGGGGGATGTGTTGACAAAATCACATGAAAAAGGCGGACTCAACTTCGGGACGATCGGTTCATCGATCATTCTTGGAGTTATCCTTGGGGTCTTGATCCTGTACACAATCAATCAAAATAAGGAGACACCGGTAGCCGTCGCGAAGGCAGGGTAGGGTGCGCTGTTCACACCGGTTGGAAAACTCGTCCAACCAGGGAAGCTGTTCAAGGGTGAGGATGGAAGGACCATCCTCACCCTTTTTTATTAAAGAGGAAGGATTTTTGCGATTGTTATCATGCGCGCAGAGGGCTATGCTACTGTTTTCATCATGCGGACCGGCTGTCTATGTGAGCGCTTGCGAGATGATTGCCAATATTTCAGATACGGAAATTGTGTCCTCTCCTCAGGACGCGCTGCTCGCGCGCCTGCAGACGTCGCTTCAGGGACTCTCTGAAGACGAGGCGCAGGCTCGGCTTCCCACCTACGGCTACAACGAGCCCGCCCGCAAACACAAGCGGACGATTGCCCTCCAACTCTTGATTAAATTTCTCAATCCGCTGGTGATCGTGCTGCTGGTCATCGCGGGCTTCTCGCTGTTTTTCGGCGAAACAGTCAGCGCGGTGCTGGTGATTGCCATGGCCGTCCTGAGCGTGACTCTCTCGTTCGCGCAGGAATTCCGCGCCGGCAAAGAGGCGGAGCGGCTTGGGGAAATGGTGCGGGCGACGGCCACGGTCCACCGCGGGGGGAAATCGAAAGAAGTGAAAATCCGCAATCTCGTGCCCGGGGACATCGTTGAATTATGCGCCGGGGACATGATTCCGGCGGATCTGCGGATTCTCGTCTGCAAGGATTTGTTCGTTAACCAAGCCACGCTGACCGGTGAGTCGTTTCCCGCCGAGAAAACCGCCGAGCCGATCGCGCCGCGCAAGGGCCCACCCGCGGAACGGTCCAACATCGCGTTCATGGGGTCCTCCGTCGTCAGCGGCACCGCCGTGGGGCTGATCATTCGCACCGGGCTCGCCACGCAGTTTGGCGAACTCTCGCGCCGGCTCGCGACCATTTCGGTTGAGAGCGCGTTCGATCGGGGTATTCGCAGCTTTACCTGGTTGATGATCCGCCTCATGTTGATGTTGGTGTTGGTCATCTTCGCGATTAATGCCGTGCTCAAGGGCAACGTCATCCAGGCCCTGCTGTTTGCGCTGTCGGTGGCGGTGGGGTTAACGCCGGAAATGCTCCCCATGCTGGTGGCCATCAATTTATCCAAAGGCGCGATCGCGATGTCGAAAAAGGCGGTGATCGTGAAGCGGCTCAACGCTATTCAAAATTTCGGCGCCATGGATGTGCTGTGCACGGACAAAACTGGGACGCTGACCTCCGATCGCATTGTCCTGGAGCAATATTGCGACGTCGTGCGCAAGGCGGATGACGATGTGCTGCGGTTCGCGTATCTCAACAGCCATTACCAGACGGGGCTCAAGAACATCTTGGACCGGGCCATCCTCAAGCATGAGAAATTAGTGGTCAAGTCGTATCGCAAGATTGACGAAATTCCTTTTGATTTTTCCCGCAAGCTGATGTCGGTGGTCATCGAGGCTGACGGCAAACACCGGCTGATCGTGAAGGGCGCTCCCGAAGAAATTTATAAACGATGCACGCAGTTTGAATTAGACGGCGAGCTGCTGGATTTGGACGAAGCGGCCTTGCTCCTGACGGAGCTCAGACGCGAGTACGACCATCTCAGCGAGGAAGGTTTTCGCGTGTTGGCCGTGGCCTATAAAGATTTTGCGCAGCCGAAGGACGCCTATTCGAAGGAGGACGAACGGGAGCTCATTCTCAAAGGATATCTGGCGTTCCTGGATCCGCCCAAGCCAACCGCCCGCAAGACTATTGAGCTCCTGCATAACCTGGGCATCGATTTCAAGGTGTTGACCGGCGACAACGAGCTCGTGACCAAGACGATCTGCCGGGAAGTGGGACTCAACGTGAAGGGGTTGGCGACGGGCGAGCAGGTGGAGCGGGCCACGCCTGCCGAACTGCGGGAGCTGGTCAAAACGACGACCGTCTTCGTCCGAATGTCGCCGCTGCAGAAGGAGCGCGTGATCCACGCGCTGCACGACAACGGGCATGTCGTCGGCTACTTGGGGGACGGGATCAACGACGCCCCCTCGCTGAAGGCGGCCGATGTCGGCATTTCGGTGGATAATGCGGCAGATATCGCCAAGGAATCGGCGGACCTGATTCTGCTCAAAAAAAGTCTGATGGTGTTGGTGGATGGCGTCATGGAAGGCCGGAAAACGTTCGGCAATATCCTCAAGTACGTCAAAATGGGCGCGAGCTCAAATCTCGGGAACATGCTCAGCATGACGGGGGCGAGCTTGTTTCTGCCGTTTCTGCCCATGCAGCCGATTCAAATTCTCCTCAACAACTTTCTCTATGATCTGTCGCAGATCGCGATTCCCTCGGATGATGTGGACCACGAGTATCTCGTGAAGTCGCGGCCGTGGAATGTGCAGTACATCAAGCGTTTCATGGTCGTGCTGGGGCCGGTGAGCTCGCTGTTCGATTTCATCACCTTCGGCGTGTTGTGGTTTCTCTTCCACGCCTCCGCGGCGGTTTTCCAGACCGGCTGGTTCTTGGAATCCCTGTGCACCCAAACGCTGGTGATCCACATTATTCGCACCGGCAAGATTCCGTTTTTCGAAAGCAAGCCGAGCCAATTCCTGATCTTCACCTCCATCTACATCGTGAGCATTGGGCTGATCTTGCCGTTTCTTCCGCTGGGCCGCCATTTCGGATTTGTGATCCCGCCACCGCTGTATTTTGTGGCGTTAGTCGTGATTGTGGCCTGCTACTTGTGCCTCACGCAGGCGGTCAAGACGTGGTTCATCAAAAAATATGGGTACGAATAAGCTCCCCGCTTCGCCGATCCTCCGCCTGGTGCGGTTTTCCCACATCATTCCCGCCGTGTGACCGTGTGTGCTCTGCGCCGTGCTGGGCGCGTATCTTTTTGCTGTCGGAACGAGGCGTCGGAGTGTTATGATGGAGTGTCTCGACGACGTCGGTGACATCAGGAGTCCTGCATGGAGTACACAGCCCAACAACTTAGTCAACAGCTCGGTGGAACGCTGCTCGGTGACGGGGCCGCGCGCATCAGCGGGGTCAACGCGCTTGAGGCCGCTGAGCCGGGACAATTGACGTTCGCAGAGCATGTGAAATATGCAACGGGTGTTGCACAGACCCGCGCGTCCGCCATCCTCGTGCCGCCCGATTTTCCGGAGACGGCCAACCGAACGCTGATTCGGGTGGCCAACCCCCGCGCAGCATTTCTGCAAGTCATGTATCTGTTCTACGTCCCACCGGCCGCCACCGGCATCGTGCATCCATCGGCGGTCGTGTCTTCCGAGGCTGTGCTGGCGGAGGGCGTGACGATCCAGGAGGCGGTAATCGTCCGGGCTCGCGCGCGCATTGGGCAGGGGACGGTGATTGAATCCGGGGTCCACGTGGGCGAGGCGGTGGTGATCGGGCGGGACTGCTTCATCGGCCCGAATGTCGTGTTGATGTATGGCGTGCGGCTGGGTGATCGCGTCATCATTCACGGCGGGACGGTCATCGGCGGCGACGGCTTCGGGTATGTGCAAGCGCAGGGCCGGCACATCAAGATTCCGCAGGTGGGCAGCGTGGTCATCGAGGATGACGTGGAGATCGGCTGTAACGTCTGTGTGGACCGCGCGACGTTCGGCGCGACGATCATCAAGCGCGGCACCAAAATCGACAACCTCGTGCAGATTGCCCACAACGACGTAATCGGCGAGGACGTTATCATCACCGGGCAGGTGGGATTAGCCGGCAGCGTGACGGTTGGCAACCACGTCATGTTCGGCGGGCAATCCGGGGTGGTGGATCATATCACGATCGGAGAGGGGGCACGCATCGGCGCGGCCACGCCCGTCACCAAAGACGTAAAGGCCGGAGAATCGGTGTGGGGGTTCCCGGCGCGTCCGCATCAGCAGGTGCTGAAGGAACTAGCCAGCATCACGAAACTGCCGGATCTGCTCCGGCAGATGCGAGCGATGCGCCGGCGGGTGGAACAACTTGAAACACAACTACAGATTGTTACCGCGAATCGAAAGATCTCCTGATGTGGGTTCCTCGTTGGCACACTGCGCGCCGGTGATCCACCGGACCACGATCGTGTCCCCTCAACCCATCGCCGAAGCCGTTTCCCGCCTCAGCCCGCGCGCTTGAAAATTCTCCCCACGCTGTGATCATCCGGAACGCGCTTTACGCTCTCCCGGTCCTCTCGTAGTACAATAAATTTCGGTCGGTGTCCACCACGTGGTGATCCGTCACGAGTGATGTCCATGTCCGCTTGGTTTTTGAACCGGTTCCGTCTGAGTCGCCGGCAGCGCCTCCCGGAACTGATGGACGCGCCCGAGTTGCCGGCGCCGCAGCACCGCCAGGCGCTCGATGGCTTGCGGCGCATCAATCAGTGGAGCCGCAGCGTGCGGATAGTCTGGGCGCCCATTTGGGCGCTCGCCCGTCAGCATCGAGTCCGCGCGCTGCGCATCTTGGATGTGGCCACCGGTGGCGGTGATGTGCCCATGGAAGTGTGGCGCGCCGCGCGCCGCGCCGGACTTTCCCTGGAGATTGCTGGATGCGATCGCAGTCCCACGGCCGTACGGTATGCGCGTGAGCGCGCCGCACAGCTGAACGCTCGCGTCACGTTTTTCGAGCTCGATGTGCTGAGCGATCCGCTGCCCTCCGGCTATGATGTGCTGATGTGTTCTTTGTTTTTGCATCACCTCGACGAGGATGATGCCGTGGAAGTGTTAGGGCGCATGCGTCAAGCCGCGGGAGAGTTGGTGGTGGTGAATGATCTCGTGCGCAGCGTCTCCGGTCTGGCGTTGGCGTATCTTGGCACGCGGCTGCTCTCGGCATCAGACGTGGTGCATGTGGACGGCCCGCGGTCAGTCAGAGGCGCCTACACCATTGAGGAAGCGCGCACGTTAGCGCAGCAAGCAGGGCTGGAGGGCGCGACGGTGTCCCGTCGATGGCCGTGCCGGTTTGTCGTAGCGTGGAGACGCGCATGATGCTTGCGGCGACGGTGACGTGTGCGCAGGCGGCTGGCCAGACGTGGGATGCGGTCGTGGTAGGCGGCGGGCCCTCCGGAGCCCTTGCCGCCCGTGAGCTGGCGCGCCGAGACGCGTCGGTGTTGCTGGTGGATCGCGCCGTGTTTCCGCGGTATAAGGTCTGCGGCTGTTGCCTCAATGCGTCGGCGTTGGGGACGCTGGCAGCTGTGGGATTGGGCGAGCTTCCCGCAGCCTGTGGGGGCAGGCCGATCCATGAACTGTGTTTGGCGGCAGGGGGGCGCCTGGCGTCTATTCCCTTGCGGCAGGGAATCGCCCTGTCGCGCGAGCGATTCGACGCGGCGCTGATTACGCAGGCGATCCAGGCGGGAGCGGCGTTTTTGCCCCGCACGCACGCCGCCTTGCAGCCGGATCACGGCGTCCGTCGGCGTATCCTGCTTCGTCAGGATTCCCAGCAGGTGACGATCATGGCGCGTGTCGTGTTGGCGGCGGATGGGTTGGCTGGCACCGTGTTGCAGGATGAGCCCGGTGTTGCCGCACGCGTCGCGCGCCACTCGCGCATTGGCGTCGGAGCCGTGGCCGATACCATCCCTCGCGGCTATCGGTCGGGAACCATTGTCATGGCGTGCGGACGTGGGGGCTACGTGGGATTGGTGCAACGTGAAGACGGGCGGCTGAACGTGGCGGCAGCGCTCGACCCTTCCTTGGTGAGAGACACGGGTGGCCCCGGGGCGGCTGTGGCCTCCTTGATCGCGCAAGCCGGTCTGCCGGACGCAAAAGATTTTGCCGCGCTGGAGTGGCGGGGAACGCCGGCGCTGACGCGCCGACGATCCTCGCTGGCCGCGCATCGCGTGTTTGCACTCGGTGACGCGGCGGGCTATGTCGAGCCCTTTACCGGAGAAGGCATCGCGTGGGCGCTGGCCTCCGGCGCGGCGGTGACGCCGCTGACGCTGACAGCCATCCGATACTGGTCACCATCGTTGGCCATCCAATGGACCCGGCGGTATCGTCAGCTCATCGGTCATCGGCAGCGCCTCTGTTGGCTCCTTGCGCAACTGCTTCGGCAGCCGCACGTGACACAGGCGGCCATCGGCGTGTTGTCGCGGATGCCGTGGTGTGCCGTGCCTCTGGTTCGCGTCGTCAACGCCCCGCTGTCAGGCGCGTGGCGAGAGTCCTGAAGAGCCTTCCCAAGCGACGCCAGACGTGTGTAAACTAATACGGTATCTTCAAAATGGGTTCTCGTTTGCTGAGGCCGCGACACACCGGGACCATGAGCATGCAGCAATCCAGACGTCTGACATGGCAGAAAGATGCCTGCCTGGTGCTGGGAAGCGTGAGCGCCGCGTTGTGCTTCGTCCGATGGACTCCGCTGTTGAGCGCCGACACGATCCGCCTGAAAAATGGCAACGCCCTCAGAGGCCAGCTCATTCAGGAGACCGAGGAATCCCTGACGTTGCGCGTCGGTCGCCAGAAAGTGGTGGTGGCCCGTCACGACGTGGAGACGTTGGACTATGAACCCGCGCGGAAGGCCCCTCGCAAACTGCCGCCGTTTGACCTGTCCACGCTGGCGGAACCGGCCAAAGAAGGGTTATTGGGCCAGGAATTCTTGATGGCCATTCAGCAGCGCCTGGGAGCGTCGCAGCACGTGGTCAAGAATCTCCGCGAGGCCTGGGTCGCGCTACACTATGAAGATCACGAGGTGGTCAGTGCCGCGATCCGCAGGGCCGCGCAAGCGTGGCTGCCGCTTCGCGACGGAGCATTTGAGCCGATCACGTTGTTGGCCCAGCTCTTGGTGTTATTGGGCATGCGGATTCTCACACTCTGGGTCGGGTTGATCCTGGTGCGGCAGCCCCACGATTTTATCCGCATCGCAGAATTCATGGTGCCGGCGTATGGATTGATGGTGGTGTTGGTGTCCTTTTGGATGGTCTTCGCCACGATCCCGGCCATGGTCGGCTCGATCCTCGTATGGGTGCTCGGCGCGACGGCGTTGTTTATGTGGATGTTCCGGGTGTCGCCGGGGAAAGCGCTGCTCGCGCTGATTCTCATCTTGCAAATGAACTTTTGGATCGAATACGGCTTGCTGCATACCGGCGCCATTAAGGTCGGCGTCACGACTCTCCCCGCTTACGTGCACACGGCATGAAGCGCTCCCGCGTCGGGACGCCTCCCGGCGAGAGCCGCAGCCGCGTGCTGCGCGCTCTCCGATCCCGCAACTACCGCTTGTATTTCTTCGGGCAAGGCCTGTCTCTCATCGGTACGTGGATGACGTTCCTGGCAACCAGCTGGTTGGTGTATCGGTTGAGCCACTCGGCGGTCATGCTGGGCGTAGTGGGATTTGCGGGCCAAATTCCCGCGTTTCTCCTCTCGCCGATTGTCGGGGTGCTGGTCGATCGCTGGAGCCGCCAGCGGGTCCTCATCATCACGCAACTATTGGCGATGGCGCAGTCGTTTGCGCTGGCCGGTTTAGCGCTCAGCGGCCGCATCACATTGGGGCAGATCATTGCGCTGAGCGTGTTCCAGGGGCTCATCAACGCGTTTGACATCCCCGCGCGGCAAGCGTTCGTCGTGGAGATGGTGGAACATCCGGATGATTTGGGCAACGCGATTGCCCTGAACTCCTCGCTCTTTAATGGCGCCCGGCTCATTGGGCCTTCCATCGCGGGGTTGCTCATCGCCGGCGTCGGGGAAGGGATGTGTTTCCTCATCGACGGCTTCAGTTATCTGGCCGTCATCGCGGCGTTTCTGGCCATGCGATTGGCGCCGAGCTGTCGCGTCCCGCAAGTCCGTTCTCCTCTGCTGCGGGAGTTATGGGATGGGCTCGTGTACGCGTATCGGGTGGTTCCGATTCGGGCGATCCTGCTGTTAACCGCGCTCACGAGTTTGGTGGGCATTCCGTATTCGGTGCTGCTGCCGGTCTTCGCGCGAGATATTCTGCATGGGGGCGCGCATACGCTGGGATTTCTGACCGGCGCCTCCGGGTTGGGGGCGTTCGTCGGCGCGTTATGGCTGGCCTCCCGGAAAACCGTCTTGGGGTTAGGGCGGCTCATCGTGCTGGCGACGGTCTTATTTGGCGTGAGCCTGATCGGGTTTGGATTATCGCGCAATCTGTGGTGGTCTCTGGTGCTAATGTTCGGCATCGGGGTTGGGATGCTCCTGCAGATGGCCTCCGGCAACACGCTGATTCAGACGATCGTGGAAGAGGACAAGCGCGGCCGCGTGATGAGTCTCTTCGCGATGGCGTTTATGGGCATGATGCCCTTCGGGAGTTTGTTCGCCGGCAGTCTGGCCAACCAGATCGGGGCGCCGCAGACGCTGTGGTTGGGCGGTCTGGGATGTTTGGCGGGGGCCGCGATGTTCGCGTGGCAATTGCCACGGCTCCGCGCGAGCCTGCGTCCCATCTACGTGCGTAAAGGGATTCTTCCCGAGGTGGCGGCCGGCATCCAAATCGCCAGTACCTTGCTCACGCCGCCAAAAGACTGATGCCATTCTCGCTTACACGCGATCGGTTTCTGATCTTTGGCACCGCTGGATTGCGGGCGATGGCGGTCGGATTATCCGGCGTCATCCTCGCCCTGTATTTGGCTTCGCAAGGCCTGCAAGTCGGCATGATTGGACTGGCCATTTCGCTGGGATTAGCCGGCTGCGCCTTCGGGACGTTCGTCGTCACCTACACGGCCGATCGATGGGGCAGGCGGCGGACGCTCGTCATCTTGACAGGGCTGATGGCGCTTGGAGGTGTGTTGTTGATATGGACGCACCGTCCCTTCGCCATCATGGCCGCGGCGTTTGTGGGGATGCTCAACGGCATGGGCCGGGACCGCGGGGCGGGGCTGACCATCGAGCAGACGATACTCCCGCGAACCGCTCCTGCCAGCCAACGCACGACGGTCTTTGCGTGGTACAACCTCGTGATCGATGCGGGACACGCGCTGGGATCATTGCTCGGAGGGTTGCCGGCGTTGTTGCGTCTTCATGCCGGCGTCGCTCCGCTGGATTCATACCGGTGGACCTGGGGATGTTACAGTGTGATTTGTCTTGCCGCGGGCTGCTGCGCGTGGCGGTTGTCACGCGACGTGGAGTTCGACGGACGCGCCACGCCGCCGCCCCTCTCGCCGTCGTCTCGACGGATCGTGACCAAATTCGCCGCGCTGTCGGGGCTCGACAGTCTCGGCGGGGGATTTCTCACGACGGCGCTATTGAGTTACTGGTTTTTCAGACGATTCGGCGTCGACGAAGCGTTCTTGGGGCCGTTGTTCTTTACCGTGCGCGTGCTTAATGGCGTGTCGCATTTGGGCGCGGCGTGGCTGGCGAAGCGTATCGGGTTGGTGAACACGATGGTCTGGACGCATGTGCCCTCCAGCCTGCTGCTGCTCACGGTGCCGATTGCGCCCACGCTCACGGTGGCCATCATCTTGTTTTTGATTCGGGAAGCGCTGGTGGAAATGGATGTGCCCGCGCGCCAATCGTACATCGTAGCGGTGGTCCGCGATGAAGAACGGATGCGCGCGGCGGGCATCAGCAACCTCACACGCGGCATCGCCTGGGCGGTCGCACCCGCGGTCGCCGGGGAACTCATGCGGGATGTCGCGCTCTCAGCACCCCTGGTGATCGGGCCTGGGTTGAAGATCGCGTATGACCTGCTGTTGTATCGCGCCTTCCGGCACCTCAAGCCCTCTGAAGAGCAAGTCGCGCGCGGGTGAGCGAGGCGGGCAACGTCAGCGGGATCGAAACGAAGCGGACGGATGTCGCGGGCGGTGCGCTAGGTGAAGCTCACAATTCCTCGGTGGTGTCTTTCCAAAAATTAAAGTCCATCGCGACCCGCTGTTTCTTTTTAAACAGATGATCTTTCGGCATAGGAATCCTTTGGGGTGGCCGGCGCTGTCCTGTCAACCATCGGCGTGATTGTATCACTTTGTCGTCGAGTTCTATAGTCGTTTTTGTAAACGGCGCGGCGCGCAAAGGGGCAGAAAGAACAAACCTGCCGTGAGCTGCAGCGATCACGGCAGGTTTGCGACTCACCACCTGAAATGGCGAGCGTGAGGGATTAGTTTAATAGGATTTGCGCGGGGTCTCCGAGGACGTCGCCATGGGGGCGATGCTGCGGATGGTGATGACTTGCGCTAGGTCCTTGTCGCCGGTGCGCTGATGCGTCACCTGGACACGTTGGCCGGTTTTCAGACTGCGTAAGGTGCCGCCGGCCTGGCCTTGCTGGCGCACGGTCGTGGTGTTGGGATCGATCCCGAGGGTCACGGATCGTCCATCCGGCGTCGAGACGGTGACACTCGGCGTTGCCGACAGCAGATCCACCCCCGTCAGAGATCCTTCCGTCGTGGTGGTCAGGGTTTCCGCCGGTTTCTGCGCGGCCGCCGTGGCCGTTGAGGCATGCGCAGGTGCTGCCATCGCGGGAGGGGTCTCCGATTCCGCGGCCCATACGGTCATGGCAGATCCAGCGCCAACGAGTGCTGCAACCGAGGCCATTTTCAAAAATGTCTTCATCTGTACTCTATCCTTCCATTGCTTTTAAGGTGGAGGGGTCCGGTCCCGAGACCGCGCGTCCCCAAGGACACCATCACGTGTGATGATTACTGGGTCACCGGTGTCGCGGCGTTGGGGTTGGTTTTCGTGACGCCGGTTGAGGGGTTCTAGAGTGATGACGATGACGCTGCCGGCCGCCCTCGCGATTATTCGTTCCTGAGGTTGTGCTCGCGTTCGCCGCTGGCGCAGTCGTTGCAGTCGCTGTTGGTGTCGCTGGCGCAACCGTCTTTTCCGCGGCCGACACGGCACACGCGCCGAGCATCGCCACGCTGATGATGAGCGTACTCCATCCGAATGGACGCATAACTTGTCACCTCCCTCCAGAGTTACGAGTGAACTGCATGGTTCCATCGTAGCGCAGCGCGTCTCAGTCGGGTATCCTCCAAAAGTAGGACTGCCGCCGGCGCGGATTTTGCTATACTGATCGTGCGTCGTCGCCTCACAGACACTGCGCATGCCTCAACGCCGCCCCCAATTTCTGAACATTCACGGATCGTGGTTCGCCCCCGCCATCGGGATGGCCGTGGGACTCAGTTATGGCGTCCTCGAGCACACGCTGGATTTTGAGGCGCTGCGCGCCCCCGCCATGTTTCTCATGGTGGATGACATCGTGGTGCTCTGCCTACCGGTCATCCTCGGTTTGTTGGCGGGGATTGTGTTCAACTATGTGCGGCGCCAGCAGCGGTTGAACTGGGTCCTGTCCACCGAAAATGCCCGGCTCCAGCGGCATGTCATGGCCCATCTCCTGAGTTCCTACATCCTCCATGAGATTCGTAACCCCCTCCACAATTTAACCGCCGCGGTGGAACGGTGGCGCGCTCAACTGCCCGCGGAGCAGGTCGCGCTCTTGCAGCGCAATCTCGATCGGCTGGATGTTGCCACGCGACAGCTGACGCACTGGGGCATCTTGAGCGACGAGATTGATTTTCGAGAACCCGTTCCGCTCCGGCGATGGTTGGCAGAATTCGTAAATGACAAAGTCCGTCCCCATCTGCGGGAATTACAAATGACGTTCGAGGAGGACGTTGCCGACGTCACGGTCTGCATGCATCCGTTGTTGTTGGAGCACTGCTGCGTCACGCTGTTCAACAACGCCATGCAAGCCGCCGCGGCAGGCGCTCCGCCTCGCCTGATTCGGCTGATGGCGAAGCCGCTCTCCGCCACGCCTCACGCGCCGCCGACGGTAGAACTCACCCTCTCCAACAGCGGGAGCTGCTATCCGGACTTTGTGCTAATGCAACAGGGCCGCGAGCCGGTCGACAGTCAGAACGGCCTCGGGTTGGGACTCGTGTTGGTGCGGCGCACGATGGAGCAAGTGGGGGGATCGCTTCGGTTGCTCAACGAGGACGGGCGGGCCACGGCCGTCGTGTGCCTGCCTGCGAAGCCATGATGAACATCGCCTACATCGAGGACGATGCCGATGCCCGCACGTTGTTGAGCGAGCAGCTCGAAGAAATCGGATTTCACTGCGCGGGATTCTCCAGCGCGGAAGAGTTTTTGAAGATCGTCTCGGCAGGTGCCTATGACCTATTAATCCTCGACATCCGCCTGCCCGCGCTCGACGGCGTCAAATTGCTGCGGCGGCTGCGCGAGAAAAACATCTTCACGCCCGCCATTCTGATTACGGCGTTTAACAGCGTGGATTATTCCCGCGAGGCGCTCAACAGCAGCGCGAATTATCTCTTGGAGAAGCCGTTTTCATTCGCCACCCTCTTGCGGGTGATCCGCAAGGTGGTGGCGTCGCCGCGTTCGCTGCAGGACTGCGTCGATCGAGGGCTGGCCACGCTGCACTTGACCAAACGGGAAGTCGACGTGGCCCGGTTGCTCTTGAAAGGGCTGAGCAATAAAGAGATTGCCGAGATGGTGGGGATTTCCGAGCCGACCATCAAACAACATCTGACCCAAATCTTTGAAAAGGCCCGCCTGAATACGCGCAGTGAGTTCTTTTCCTATATTTTTCCGGTGTGACTGTGGGGCCGGTCTTCCGTGGGGTTTACGAGGATGCGCGGGCAGGCCACCGCCGCAGCACGAGCGCGGAATTCTTCGATCCAAACGCGATGGTGTTGCACAGCGCATATTCGATCTCGCGCGCGAGCCCATGGTTGGGCGTGTAGTCGAGGTCGCACGCGGGATCGGGCGTGTCGTAGTTGATCGTCGGCGGGACAAATTGCTCGGTCAGCGCAAACACCGTCGCCAGGACGCCGGCGGCTCCGCAGGCGCCTTGCGGATGGCCGATCATGGATTTGGTCGCGCTGGTGGCGATGCGATGCGCCGAACCATTGAACACGAGCTTGACGGCGGTGGTTTCGGCGGGATCGTTCATCGCCGTGCCCGTGCCGTGCAGATTGATGTACTGGATGTCCTGCGCGGACACCCCGGCGCGCTCCAGCGACACGCGCATCGCCCGCGCCGATTCGATGCCGTCCGGAGGCACGGCCACGCGATGATACGCGTCGCAGGTCGAGCCGTAGCCCACCAGCTCGGCATACATGCGGGCGCCGCGCGCGCGGGCCTGCTCCAGCGATTCGAGCACGCACATCCACGCGCCTTCGCCCAAGACAAACCCGTCGCGCTGCCGATCAAACGGCCGCGACGCGCGGGCGGGAGTGTTATTGTAGCGCGTCGACAGGACCCGCATCCGGCAAAATCCCGCCATCAAACCGCGGGTGATGCACGCCTCGGCTCCGCCGGTGACGAGCAGGTCCTGTTCGCCCCAGCGAATCATCTGATACGCATAGCCGATGGCATCAGTCGAGGAGGTGCAGCCGGTGGACACCACGTGGCTGATGCCGCGCAGCCCCAGCGCGATGGACACTTCGCTGGAGAGCATGCCGACAAACGAGGAAGAAATGCAGTAGGGGGTCACGCGGCGTTCCTGGCGGCTGTAGAAGGCCTCGTATTGCCGTTCGCCAAATTCAATCCCGCCCCCACCCGTGCCGAGAATTAACCCGATGGCTTGCTGCTCGGTGCGGTTGAGTTGGTCGACTGCCACGCCGGCATCCAGGAGCGCCTCGCGCGCCGCGCCAACGGCCATCGGCACGATACGCGGTACGCGGGGGACATCGGCGGCCGGGAGATGGTCCTGCGGTTTGAAGTCCGGCACTTCAGCCGCGACCTGGCTGGGAATTGCCGGATCATTAACGAGCGTGAGACGGCGGATGCCGGAGGCGCCTTGTCGCAATCCCGCAAAGTAGCGGGCAGTGCCGCAACCGAACGGACTGATCGCTCCCAGGCCGGTGATGACCACTCGACGCGGCTTCTCCATGACGGCGTGACGTCTCCTCCGCTACAATCATAGAGGAGGAGATGACGGCCTGTCATCTTGAAAACGCGATCCACGGATGGGAAACATCGCATGGACAATTCTGCAGGCGTGATCGTGTTGCGGGATGCGTGCGACGCCGATGCGCGGCGGTTATGGGAGTGGTCGCCCGATCTGCTGGTGCTGGCCACGGCGTTTGATCCCAAGCCGGTGTCATGGGAGGATCATCTACGGTGGATGACCGAGCGATTGGCGGACGGGCAGTCGGTCATGTTCGTGGCCGAGACCGCCGACTGCACGCCGGTGGGACAAGTGCGATTTGATCGGGTGGCCGACGGCTGGGAGCTGGATTTTTCCATCGGTGCTGCCTATCGCGGCAGGGGCTACGGTCGTCAACTGCTGCACCAGGCGGTGGTCTGCGCCCGAGGCCGCTGGCTTGCACAGACGCGTCTGAGTGCGCGCGTACTCGCGGCTAATCTCGCCTCGCGGGCGGTGTGTCAGGCGGCGGGTTTTGTGCCGGTTGAATACGGTACCGACGACGAACGGGCGTACGTGCGTCTGGAGCGGCGGGTGGGCGATGCGGAAGAACCGTCCTAGCGTCTGCGACGGCTTGCGGTCGCGGGGGTATTTGTTAGAATATCTCTCATGGCGCGGACGCAAACTCGTTGGCGCGTGTGGAGTGTGGTTGGCGTGCTCCTTGGAGGATGGGTCGTGATGACGGCAGCGGAACTGCAACCCGTCCACGATGTCTCCCCGCCGGCAAAAGCGGCGACGGCGACGTTTGCAGGCGGATGTTTTTGGTGCATGGAAGCGGCGTTTGAGCCGGTTCCCGGGGTGCGCGCCGTGGTGTCCGGCTACACCGGCGGCACGAGACCCAATCCCACCTACGAAGAGGTGTGCTCCGGGACGACCGGGCACGCGGAGTCGATCCAAGTGACATACGATCCGTCCACGATCACCTATGCGCAGTTGCTGGAGGTGTTGTGGCGCAATATCGATCCCACGACCCCGAACGGGCAGTTTGCCGATCACGGCACCCAATACCGCACCGCGATTTTCTATCACACCGAGGAAGAGAAACGCTTGGCGCTTGAGTCGAAACGCCAACTGGAACGCTCCGGAAAGTTCGCGCAGCCGATTGTGACCGAGATCGTGCCGGCCTCCACG
>OBEQ010486255.1_pt1 | contig 16140 bp, 11 predicted proteins | sample 1670901 | NCBI WGS metagenome assembly OBEQ01 (sample SAMEA104232315, study PRJEB22302) | groundwater metagenome | biome: forest; feature: aquifer; material: groundwater | place: USA | collected 2011-08-07 | depth 5.4 m
ATCCACAGTTGGAAAAACTTTAGCTAATTGTTTTGGTAATTTCTCAGTTGTCTGATATCGAGCTACGCCAAGTGGTTTATGAATATCACGAAGAGCAAATTCGACTACGACATCATCCTTGTCTTTACAGAGGAGAATACCGATGCTTGGTTTATCGTCGTTGTGTTTGAGGTTCTCGTCAACTGCTGTGAGGTAAAAGTTTATTTTACCGGCAAACTCAGGTTTAAATGCTATTGTCTTGAGGTCTATGACTATATATCTGCGAAGTTGCAGGTGGTAAAATAATAAATCGATGAAGAATTCTTCTTTTCCGACTTGTACACGGTACTGGCTTCCAACAAAGGCAAACCCGGCTCCCAATTCAATTAAGAATTGGTGTAAATGCTGTAGGAGCGCCTTTTCAAGTTCACGCTCTTTAGCTTCGGGTTGAAGCGTAATAAAATCAAAAATATATGGGTCTTTAATAATATCATCGATGACACGCGCTTGTTTCGCCGGAAGGAGCCTGCGGAAATTGTGTGTCTTTTTTGCTTTTACTTCACGGTAAAAAAGCTTCGTTTCAATTTGGTGTACTAATACAGAGCGTGACCAACCATAAGAAACAGCAGCACGAAGGTAATACTCTCGTTCTTTACTGTCTTTCACTTTTGTCATGATCGTAACGATATGGTACCACGGCAATTCTCTTGCAAGCTGCAAGAGAATTGCACTCCCTGAAAATTCAATATACATCTGACGCATGAACCAAAGTTGTTGTGGTGAAAAACCTTTTTGTTCAGGAAATGTCCTTCGTAAATCAATGGAGATTTTTTCGACGACTGATTTTCCCCAACCAAGTTTTTCTTGTCGTTCTGCAATTGCTTTGCCTATATCCCAGTACAATAAAATAAGTTCACGATTAATACTACGAGTTGCTTTAATTTGAGCAGAACTAATGCGTTTCTTTAACTCGTTAACAAGTTCTATATACTTATTGTTCGATTTTGGGCTGATAGTAGTTTTACGTTGAATCATAATGTATTGAATGTAATTTGTAATTATTTTATAGTTACGTTTTCTACTTCTTCAACCAACGCCCTAAACTCCCGCATCGCTTCCCGTTCCCGCTCACCGAGACGGAAGTTGAAGCCTTCGAGATATTCCCGTGTTTCCTGTTCACTCCAGCCAATTTGCTTACCATGCAATCCGGCAACCGATACAAAATCAAGTTCTGATTTTGATAGTGATCGTTCAATGATTTCTTTTAATTCATTTTTTACAGATTCATCAAGAGATTTCTTTACAGCCCATACTGCAAACACAAACGGTAGTTTTTTCCAATCGTACCATTCTTTTGCAAGATCAAACACGAGTTCATACCCATCTAACCCGAATTTATTTCGTCTCATCGCTTCATCTCCGATGAGAAGCACAGCATCGTAACCGGAGAGATCATTCACTCCGGCATGGAGCCGTTCAAACTTAGCTCGAACACCGTATTTCTTTTCAAGAAGTACGTTTAAAAGTCGTACCGATGTCGCTGTATCATCCGTAATACCGATTTTTTTACCGTTAAGGTCGCCCCAGCCCTCTTTCGAGAAAAGCATAACACTCTTCACCTGATCGCGTGAAGCTAATCCCCAGTTCATAAATTCAAGGTTCTCTTCTTGTGAAAAATAATCTATAAGTGAAAACAATCCTGCATCAATTTGCCCTTTGGTATTCAAAACCCCCATGCGTCGGGGGACAACCGGTAAAATCCTGAATTGTCGTTTTTCAAAATTCGCATAGAAAGGAATTGAATTTAAGTAAGGTATTTTTCCAATTACCCGGTCAGTGTAAACATTTAGCGGATTGTAATACACATCTCGCTCAACAGGGATTTTTCCGGCATCTTTAATAATTTTTATGATATGATCTTTTGTTAATTCCATCGGAGAGGTGGCACCGGCATCGTGAGCAATACGTTCCTGCCCAACTGTTCCATCCATATCATCTGCGCCAAAGTTGAGAGCGACAGAGGCGACTTCTTCCGTAAGCATCACCCAATAGGCTTTGATGTGAGGGAAATTATCAAGCATTAAACGGGATATTGCAATTGTTTTTAAATCATCAATTGCTGAGGTGAATTTATCGCGTGGCTTGATGTTTGTATCACCCGGTTGAAACGCCAGAGGAATAAATGTGAGGAACCCGCCTGTTTCATCCTGCGCTTCACGAAGTTTAATCATGTGGATGAGGCGTTCTTCAAGAGTTTCGATATGACCGTACAATAACGTAGCATTTGTTGGAATGCCTAACTTGTGTGCAGTCTTATGGATATTTAACCAAACACTCCCGCCTATTTTTTGATTGAAGAGAAGTCTTCTCACCCGTTCGGAAAAAACTTCCGCGCCGCCTCCGGGCATGGTTCTGAGACCGACAGCCTGTAATTGCCGCAACACTTCCTCAATTGATAATTTGAATTTTTTGTGGAAGAAGTCAATTTCTACCGCTGTGTAGGCTTTTACATCAGCATTAGGATATTTTTCATGTATTGACCGAACGATATTGACGTAACGATCCCATTCCCAATCAGCAGGCATCCCGCCCGTAATATGGACTTCCATAATTTCAGGTGTGATTTTGGAGAGAATATCTTCCGTTGTCATTTCATAGGCATCAGCATCTCCTTTCTTCACAGCGAAGTCACAGAACTTGCACGAAAGAACACAAATATTTGTATGCTCGATTTTTTGGTTCAATACAAAATAGACTGCATCACCGCTTTTCTTTTGCTGGACGTAATTTGCCATCTTGCCAAGCGAGATGATATCGTTGGTGTTATAAAGTACTAATCCGTCTTCAAGGGTGAGACGTTCTCCGTTTTGGATTTTATTCCAGATGGGGAGGAGGGATGTGTCGCGAAAGTTTGTGATCATTATGGATTGTGTTATAAATTTGCTAAAAATTCTTCGGGGTCAACTTTTGCCAAACGGAGAATGCCACGTAGTGTTCCAATCTTCAATTCTTTATGAAGCGGAACTGCACATCCAACGGCTCCTTCGTGTGTTTCTTTTCTCATTAAGATATGGCTTCCACTCTGGCGAACTTGTTCAAAACCTAATCGCTTAAGAGCTCTTATTGCTTCAGCTCCTGAGATAGTTCTCCAATTAGGCATTGACAGCAGCGTCGAAGGTGGTCATTAAAGTCTTTTCAATATTGGGTGAAGGAAATTCCTCAAGGTACAATTCTGTTGCTTCTTTCAAGTTATCCAGTGCTTCGTCAAGAGTATAACCTTGACTAACTGTACCTACTTCGGGGCATTCGGCAACATACATATCGTCTTCTCTATGCAAAACGGCTGTTAAAGTTTTTATGTTCATATCGTTTGCTTTCTATTGTAGAGTATTTTTCCTTGTTGCGTAATTTGTTTTAAAAACCAATCGCCTAATGGAATTCTTCGTTTAATGTCTATCGGTTTTCTTACGATAACATCAATTGAAAAAGGCTTAGGATACAGTGTCTCAGAGATTTCAAACATCTGTTTCCTGTTATTCTTCTTGTCGTGGTTCATGATAACAAGCAAATCCACGTCACTACTTTCATTAGGATTGCCATAAGCATAAGAACCGAAAAGAATAATCTTTTCCACGGTAAAATGTTCCGCAATTTGCTCGGCAATAATGCGGATATCCTTCATCGGTATGCGTTTTTGAGGTTTCATAGGCTGTTAGTTATGTAATATACGAACATATTTTTCTTTATCTTTATCGCATCTCGAACGATTAGTAGCAACAACAAGAAACGCAAAAAACACTGAGAATGTGGTACCTCGTTTATGTTGAACAGAGAAATAATTCAGGCGATAGAATTTTCTTGTTCTAATTCCTGTTCTATCAATTTTGTTTTATCAGGAAAATTATTCTTTAAGAATAATTTAATACGACCTGATATTACCAACTCTTTGAATTCATCCAAAGAAATTTTTAATCCTCTTGTGCATTCTGAAAACACAGAACTATAAAATCCGTCATCTAATTTTTTGGCAATTTTACGGAAAGCTTCTTGATGACTATCCCCCTTTTGCATCAACTGTACAACAGGTATAACATAATCCTCTAAACATTTGTACTTCTTTGTTCCGGTTTTCCTATGTTGAGTGTTTATATCAGGTTTTAATGGAGGCGGAAACATGGGTTGGAAGCCCGTAGTAGTATTCTTTGGACAGAAAATCAAATTGCTTTTCTTTAGTTCTTCGATATTATCCGCTTTCTCTTTTTCAAGTTTTACAGCATTACTTTTTGTCTCGTCAAGTTTATTTTGAAGTTCCACTATTTGGTTGCCAATATCTATAACATGATGTTTTAATCCATCAATTTCTTGCTCATAGAAAGTGTTTTTCTCTTTTATCGTTTTATAAATGGCTTCAAGCTCTTTCTCTCGTTGTCCGATGTGTTCATCTATTATTTCTCTGTTCTCAAGAAAATGGCGTGACAAAACCTTTTCTAGCTTTTCTAAAATGTGTTCATCGGCTATATCATTACGTTGAACAACATAAATGAGTCTATCATGGAATTCCCTACCTCTCCAAAATGGTGAGTATAATCTTATTTCTTTTCCATTGGTAAGCATGGCGACTAATGGGCTTATTTCATCGCAGTATCTTTTAAGTTGAAGTACGTATTCATCTAAACTTTTATCATAGCTTTTAGCCTCAACTAAAAGTTTGTTATGTGAAGTTGTTCGAATCAATATATCAATTCTATTGCCTTGTGCTGAATGTTCAAAATCTATTTCTTCTTTATAACCAAAAGCCTTAAGTAACGGCATAATGAATTTGTACTTAACATTATTCTCATTGTTCCCAATTTCTTCGGCTGAAAGCTTTGCAAGTCTATATAAAATTTCTTTTGATTCGTTAGTCATATCGATGTTTTTATTTACTTAATAGATTTTATTGATTTTACTTCTTGTGGAAATGCAGAGAAGGTCTTACGGTATCAAACGCTTACCTCTAGGTTACTTTGACAAGATTCAGCCGAAATCCCCTAAAAACACCATTTCTCACCCTATTCATCTAAAAATATACTCACTATAAAGGTATTATTCAAAAACATACAATTTTGCATTTGATTTGACATTATTATTGATTCATTGCAAATAAAGCCTTATCTTGAAAACTCAATAGGGTATGTTAATGCAAAAAAAGTGGTTTATTCATAGCAGTTTACTTCTTATCACAATAATTGTGTGGTATGGCGTTGTGTCCGCTCAAGTGGGATTTCCCGTTACCAAAGACCTTACACAGTACAGCCATGAGGTATGGCAATCGGAAGATGGCTTACCTCAAAATTCGATTTCATGTATTCTTCAATCACACGACGGGTATTTATGGCTTGGCACTCTGGAAGGACTTGTCCGTTTCGATGGAGTGCGCTTCACAGTGTATGATGCCGGTAATACAGGGGCATTACAATCCAACAGAATAGTTTCGTTGTGTGAAGACCATTTGGGAAACCTGTGGATAGGAACCGAAGGGGGCGGTGTCACACGAATGTCGCATGGGAAGTTTACTACCTTTACTACCACCGAGGGACTGCTTTCAAATGCTGTAGGTCAAATTTGTGAAGATAAAAATGGCGCAATCTGGTTAGTGCATGCCAAAGGGGTAACATTGTATAAAGATGGAAATTTTTCAACACTTACCCGCTCTAACGGTTTCCCCGGTGAAATCCTTGGTCCCATCTGTAAAGATAACGAAGGGAATATTTGGGTAGGAGCGGATACCGGATTAATACGATACGATGGAAGTAGTTATAAAATATATACTACGAAGGACGGTTTACCCAACAATGAATTTTTCTCCTTATACCCCGGCTCTCATGGCGAAATATGGATCGGGACTGCACACTGTCTTGCTCGATTACAAAATGGTCACTTTACCTCATGGACAACGAAAGACGGCTTATCAAATGATTTTGTATGGTCTTTATTCGAACGGCGCGATGGCAGTTTATTAATCGGTACTCAAGGGGGAGGACTGAGTATGTTGAAGAACGGGAAGTTCTATAAGTTCACTTCAAGCGATGGACTCACGAATAATGTTGTCTGGTCGCTATATGAAGATCGCGAGGGGCTTATCTGGATAGGTACAAATGGCGGCGGGTTGAACAGATTAAAAAATGCTCTGTTTACTACCTACGGAAAGTTGCAAGGATTAGTGAACGATTTTGTTTGGTCAATTTGTCAGGCTCCCAACGGAGATTTTTGGTTTGGCACATACGAAGGCTTATCAAGATTTTCTGATGGAAAATTTTATTCATATACAACCAAGGATGGCTTATCGAGTAATTTTATTTGGTCGGTATATGCCGATCATGATGGTGGAATTTGGGTTGGTACTTCGTCGGGATTAGATAAATTTAGTAATGGGAAGTTTAAGCACTATGCTATTGCTGAAAGTTTTATTGGGGGGGCAGGGCGCTCTATTATAGAAGATGGGGATGGAACGATTTGGGTTGGTACTACTCATGGAGTGACTCGGCTTCTTCTCGGTCAATCAAAATTTATGCCATTGACTGAAAATGATGCTCTCTCAAATAAAGTCGTTATGTCTATGTGCGAGGGAAAAGATGGCTCGATGTGGTTGGGAACAGCAAACGGTCTTGACAGATATAAAAATGGCAAACTTACCCTGTTTTCCATTATGGATGGACTTTCCAATGAAACGATTAGAAGTTTGTATGAGGATGCACAAAAAAATCTTTGGATTGGTACACAGGGCGGCGGTCTTAATCTATACAGAAACGGGACATTTACTGCTTTTACGCAGCGGCAAGGGTTGTATAACAATGTTGTTTCTCAAATCATTGAGGATGATGATGGTGATTTATGGATGAGTTGCAACAAGGGAATCTTCCGTGTGCATAAAAAAGAGTTACTGGAGTTTGCCGATGGAAAAATTCACACTATCACTTCGTTTCCTTACGGTAAAGATGATGGTATGAAAAGTCCCGAATGTAATGGTAGTTCACAGCCTGCCGGATGGAAAGCCAGGGATGGAAAATTATGGTTCCCGACCATTAAGGGGGTCGTTTCGGTGAATCCGCTACAAGAAAATTTAAGTGTGTTTATTCCGCCGGTTATTATTGAAAATACCCTTATTAATAAAACTCAAATGTCGGATTATGATCAATCGAATATTCCGGTGGGGTCCGGAGATCTTGAAATTGAATACACAGGACTCAGTTTTTACGCACCTGAAAAAGTAACCTTCAAATATAAACTTGTCGGGTACGATGATACTTGGAAAGAAGTAGGTACAAGAAGAACTGCATACTTCACTAACCTTGCTCCCGGTTCATACACATTTTGGGTAACGACAAATGGAAAGGATTCTACGGGTGGAAGCCCTATGGCGTCCGTTACCTTTAGATTATTACCGCATTTTTATCAAGAGTCATGGTTCTATACGTTAGGCATACTGATAATTGGTTCGCTTTCGTACGGGGGATATCGGTTGAGAATGAAACAGGCGCAACGCCGGGAACAAAAACTTATTCAGTTGGTAAAAGATAGAACGCTGAAGCTAGAGGAGGAAAAAGAAAACGCCGAAGAAGCGCGCGTGAATGCCGAACGATTACAGCGGCTTGCCGAGGAAGCGAATACAGTCAAGTCGGAAATCCTACACATTGCCGCGCATGATATGAAAAGCCCTCTCATATCAATTAAGATGTATGCACAAATTATCAGCGTGGAAGCTGACCCCCAATCTCAAGTTGCCGGGTTTGCAGATGATATTTTTCAAAACTCACAACGAATGCTTGATTTAATTAATGAGTTGCTGGATGCCTCAGCTATTGAAAACGGGAAAATAATTCTACACCCAACCCGCGTGAATATTACCAAATTGGCTGATTCGGTTGTGTTTAGCCAAAAGAAAACAGCTGAACGAAAGAATCAAACGTTATTTATCGAATCGAGCAGTGACTATTATATTCAAGCGGATGAGAGCAGGGTGAGACAGGTCATAGATAATTTAGTAAGCAATGCGATAAAATTTTCACCTGAGGACAAATCCATCTGGGTAAGGATTCGCTCTCATTTTGATAACATTAGAATAGAAATATGTGATGAAGGTCCCGGGCTTACCGAAGAAGATTTGAAGAAAGTGTTCGGAAAGTTTCAACGATTGACTCCTCGCCCTACCGGCGGTGAACCTTCTACGGGATTGGGGCTTTCAGTCGTCAAGCATCTTGTTGAAATACAAGGCGGTAAAGTTTGGGTAGAAAGTATAGTCGGGCAAGGATGCAATTTTGTTGTTGAATTTAAGAGTGCAAAAATGTCGGAAATTTCAAAAGTGTCAACCTAGTGGCAATTATTAAATGGAAGGCTTTGCAAAACCTTTTTATTGTCATTCCGAATCCCCTGTTTCATCAGGGTGAGGAATCTCAATTCTCAGAGAGTTTCGAAAGCCTTAGAAAATTGGGATTCTTCCTCTCCCGCCTGATATGCTTTGGCGGAATCGTCGGAATGACAACGCTCTGGGTTGCAATTTCTAAGTTTTGCATTACCTTCAAAGGATAGCTTCTGGATATGAAGAATAAAAAGTCGTTTATAGTCCCGGTTATTCTTGTTGCCCTTGCATTAACAATGCTTTTTCCGTTTCTCTGGATGGTGAGCACATCGTTGATGACCGAATTGGAAGTATATCAATTCCCTCCCAAATTTATCCCTACTTCATGGAAATGGTCGAACTTCATTGAAGCCCTTACGTTACAACCTTTTCCGCGATATTTTCTTAATACCATTATTGTTGCAGTCGCTTCCGTTGCCGGACAGTTATTGTTCTGTTCTATGGCGGCGTATGCATTTGCCCGTTTACGATTTATCGGGAGAGACAGATTGTTTGGTGTCTATCTTGCAACAATGATGATACCTGCAATCGTTACCCTTATTCCCGCGTTCCTCATCATCAATATATTCGGGTGGATGAATACCTATTGGGCGTTGTTCACACCTACCATATCAAGTGTGTGGGGAATATTTTTACTCCGGCAATTCTTTCAAACAATACCAAAAGATTTAGAAGATGCCGCCCGTGTTGACGGCGCATCGGAGTTTACAATTTTTTGGAAAATTGTTCTCCCGCTTTCAAAACCCGCGCTATCCACTCTTGCCATATTTGCTTTCATGGGAAGCTGGAAAGATTTTCTCTGGCCCCTTATAGTAACCAACCGAATGGATATGCGAACAGTAGAAGTCGGTATAGCAAACTTCAGCAATTTATACCAAACCGATTGGCCCCATCAAATGGCGGCATCGGTGATGGTGATGTTGCCCGTTATCATTGTTTTCTTCTTCCTCCAAAAATATTTTGTAAGAGGGATAACGTTTACCGGCATGAAATAATTTTAGATTGGTGATTTTGGATTATACATTGATAGCTATGATGTGTGTTTATATTTAATTGCCTAAATCCCACAATAATAGTATCTTATAATATTAGGTGAACCTTAGGGGTAAAAGTTCCACCTATAGTACCCAAGAGTTGATAAAACGAATTAAGCCAATTAAGGATGATGACCATGTCTGCCAAATATATTATTTCAATTTTCATCATCATGTGCTTGTATAGCACTGTTCTTTCCCAATACCAAAATGTCAGAATTAGCTCTCCCGGGTATAATACCCCGGAAGAGGTTTCTATTGCCATTAATCCATCCAACCCCCTTAACCTCGCGGCAGGGGCAAACATCAACTTTTATTATTATTCAACTGATGGCGGATATAATTGGACTCAGGGAACTCTTACCTCAAAATATGGGGTATGGGGTGATCCTGTGCTGATGTTTGATGCAAATAACAATTTGTATTTTGTCCATCTTTCTTATCCCGCTTCTCCCGGTTATTGGATTGACCGTATAGTCGTACAAAAATCTACCAATGGCGGGCAATCGTGGAATAGCGGCGTTGGCATTGGTTTCAACCCTCCAACAAGAGTGCAAGATAAAGCCTGGATTGCTACCGATATGACAAACTCACCATATCGAAATAATCTCTATTTGGCATGGACTCAGTTTGATGACTACGGCAGTTCATTAAGTACCGATAGCTCACGTTTATTATTTTCCCGCTCCACCGATGCAGGCGCAACGTGGTCAACTCCTGTGCGTTTCAGTGATAGAGCCGGAGATTGTGTAGATGAAGATAATACTGTCGAAGGCGCCGTTCCAACTGTCGGACCCAATGGAGAAGTATATACATCATGGTCAGGTCCCCTTGGTATTATGTTCGACAAATCTACAGATGGCGGGCTAACATGGGGAACCGATATTTTTGTTACCTCACAACCCGGTGGTTGGGATTTTGGAATTTCCGGAATTTACCGCGCGAACGGCATGCCGGTAACTGCCTGCGATGTCAGCAACTCACCCTATCGCGGAACAATTTACGTGCAATGGTCTGACCAACGTAATGGTGCAAGTAACACCGATATTTTTATTATCAAGTCAACCGATGGCGGGCAAACATGGGGTAATGTCATAAAGGTAAATGATGATATAGGTACACGCCAACAATTTTTCTCATGGATGACCATAGACCAAACAACCGGTAATCTGTATGTTTGTTTTTATGATAGGAGAAATACAACTGGTGATGCCACAGATTTTTACGTCGCAAAATCTTCCGATGGGGGAGAAACGTTTACAAATTTCAAAGTAAGCAGTTCGTCATTTACTCCCAATTCAGGTATCTTCTTTGGCGATTACACTAACATTGCCGCGTACAATGGTAAAGTATATCCTATCTGGATGCGCTTGGATGGAAATAATTTAAGTGTGTGGACAGCGTTAGTTTCAGATACCGTAGCCGCTCCTTCCGATACATTTAAAACTACAATGTCGTTCAACACCAACTGGAATTTAGTCTCCTTACCGTTAACGCCGAAATCATATCTTAAGGATACATTGTTCCCGTCAGCCATTTCCTCAGCGTTCGCATACGAAGGAAGTTATGTACTCAAAGAAACCCTCTCTGTAGGAGAGGGGTATTGGCTGAAATTCCCACCATCTCAAAGCGTTCAATTAGAAGGAAGAGAATTATTTGCAGATACGATTGATGTAAGACAAAATTGGAATATCATCGGCTCACTCTCACTCCCGATAGCGACATCTTCATTGACAACAATTCCATCGGGAATTCTTTCACCTGATGTGTACCGGTTTACCGGTTCGCGATATACCAAAACCGATACGTTGTTTCCGGGTTCTGCGTATTGGGTGAAAACAAGTCAAGCAGGGAAAGTTATTCTTTCGGCGGGTACGCCACCAACAAAAAAAATGAAGCCGACACAACTTGCCTCTGTTGAGCGTGTCTCTATCTCCTCACCCTATACTATATCCTTTGAAGTAAAAGAAAAAAGTAAAGTTATACTCAAACTCCTTGAGCGTGAAGGAGAACCTATTGCCACAATCGTTGACGGAATAAAAGAGTTGGGAACGTATCGCATGAATCTTGAACCTTCTATAACTCAAGAAAAAACGCTGTATTATTGGTTATACGTCCTTCCTGTTGAAGGAAATGAGAGAGAACCTGAAATAGTTACCGGAAAGTTATCGCTGGAAAATAAATAAAAAAATAAAACGTCAAATCAAACTAAACGTAGCGGGGATTGCTTTTTCCAGTCTGATTTATCGGACTTTATTCGCATTAGCGTGACCATTTATGGTCATGCGGGTGTTAATTAAACCATTATCCTCATCCCATCGTAAGCGTGCGAAACTTCGATAGAGACATTGATGTCTTGTAAGATATGTTTGATTAAGAAAAGATTATGGTCGAGGATATGATCGTCGTGCATCGGATCGTGATGCGTGATGATCCAACGTTTTACATTTCCGAACTTTGCCATGAGGCAGGCATTACTTAACGATGTGTGCCCCCATCCGATTTTATCTATATACTCTTCATTCAGGTATTGTGCTTCACTGATAAGGATATCCGCATTTTGAATAAATTGCAGTAAACTTCGATACTGGTCAAGAATTGGGCTGTCAACATTTACTGCATGCGGTGAGGCAAGGTACCCCTGAAGAAATTCGTTATCGGTGATATAAACAATTGTGTGACCATGGAGAACAAATTTGAAGCCCAGCGCCGCACCCGGATGATGAACATATTCCCAATAAACTTTTGCATCGCCGATTTCAACCGGATTAGAAACTAACTCCACAAAACTCAAGTTTGCTTTCATATCTTCCATTTGTACCGGAAAATATTCGGCGGCAAGTTGACCGCTGAAGGTAGATTTTAAATCTTTTCCATATCCTGCCGCGCCATAAATCAATATCTCTTGAGCCTGTTCATACGCCGGCGCAAAAAATGGAAACCCCTGTATATGATCCCAATGGGTATGACCAATAAATAGATGAATACGTTGAATATTATGTTCCAATATTCGCATTCCAAGTTCGCGAATACCGGTCCCCGCATCAATAACAATAATTTCTTTACCGCAATTAAGTTCAAGACACGGAGTGTTCCCCCCATACCGGAAATACTGCTGACCTGATACAGGGACAGAGCCTCTGCATCCCCAGAATTTCAGATAACATTGAGATGTATCCAATGTTGGGATAAATATTTTTTGGGGAGATTCTTGTACTGGTGTGGTAGGAGTTGATTGTGATGAAAAATAATCACTTACTTTCGAAGCGAGACCGTCCATATCAAATGGTTTGGAAATATAATCTGCCGCGCCAAGCCGCAGAGCATGATCAATATCAGATTTGTATTGCTTCCCTGAACAAATGATGATGCCGATGTGACGTGTTGCCGGTTCTGTTTTTATTTTTTTTAAAACTTCCAACCCATGCATTCCCGGCATCATAATATCAAGGATAATCAAATCGGGTGCAAAAGTTGGTACTGCTTCGAGTGCACGAATTCCATTATCAACACTGAGAAGTTCATGGTCATCAGATTGAAGGGCATACTCCATAATTCTCCGGATTTCCGGAGCATCTTCTACGATTAGAATTCGTTTCATTTATATATAAAAATACAGGGTTACGTTGATAATGTGTTTAATATAGAATGACTAAATGAAATATTCAAGGAAAAATGTCACAAATTGAAAAATTCTGGAAAATGACTGGTATTTTATGTAGATTTATGCCGTATTTTTTAAAGAAATGGTAGGTCAGACATTTGGCAAAGCCATCCCCTTGGGACTTGTCTGACTTGTCTAACAGGTTTATGGATGACAATGAGAAAAAACAATAGTGTACAGTATGATACGACAGACATGTCCCAAGTGGATGACATTGTTAAATCTCTGTCTCACAAAGGGAAAATATTACAAGGGGAAATATTCTAAATATATCAAATTGATTATTTTCTTCAGTTTGATTAGATTGCCTATGAAACTAACACAAAGAAAGGCATACAATACTATGGCAAGTCATGTTCGTGAAACAACGATAACTGTATCGTTGATGGTAGGTCAGACATTCCTGTCTGATGGCATCTTGTTTGACGAGTATCGGACGACAATCCTAATAATAGAATATTTATAGACACGACAGACAAGTCCCAACGGGATGGCTTTGCCAAATGTCTGTCCTACCATTAGGAAAAAAAATGGAAGATGAAAAATTACATATAACCCGAAGGCGTCTGCCTCATTGGACAATTAAAGGTTCCACGTACTTTGTAACGTTTAACTCCATAGTTGGTGAATTAGCAAAAAAAGAACAAACGATTGTTCTCGAGCATATTAAATCGGGACACGGGAAATACTATACTCTCTATGCAGTTGCTGTCATGCAGGATCATGTTCATCTTCTCATTGAACCGGTAGGAGAATTTTCTCTTACACGGATTATGAAAGGAATAAAAGGTGTTAGCGCGCGTAAAATCAACCAATTGAGAAATAATATCGGTTCAATTTGGCAAGATGAATCGTATGATAGGATTGTACGCGATCAAAAAGAATTTGAAGAAAAACTCAATTATATGTACAACAACCCAATCAAATCCGGATTAACAGATGACCCGGAAAATTATCATGGGTGGTTTTCCAATTATCATATTTTGTAAAAATACTATTTCCCCAAAAATATATGGTAGGTCAGACATTCTTGTCTGACTTGTCCAAGTGTCAGGGATGTCTTTTATCAATGAAATGTTTTTGAGAACCCAAAAAAGAAATGTAATTTCAATTAATAAACGTGAAATGAGTAGAAAGAAATAAAATGAAAATTGACCATTCCATTGCAATACCATCCATTGAACAACATATTTTCATCATTCGGGGTTGTAAAGTAATGATTGACAGAGATCTTGCTGGGCTTTATGGTGTCGAAACAAAATATCTCAACCGACAAGTGAAACGAAATCACGAGCGGTTTCCACCAGAGTTTATGTTTCAATTAACTAGGGAAGAAAAGGAAGAACTGGTGACAAATTGGCACCGGTTCAGTATATTAAAACATTCAACTGTTTTACCTTATGTCTTCACGGAACACGGTGTAGCAATGCTTGCCACTGTACTCAATAGTGAGCAAGCCATCCGAATGAGTATCCTTGTTATAAAGGCTTTTGTCAAACTTCGTGAATTATTATCTAATCAACATGAAGTGGGAGAAAAGCTTAAAGTACTTGAATCAAAAATCGAACAACATGATCAAGAAATACAAGCGATAATGGACGCTATACGGAAATTATTACAACCCCAAGAAAAGCCGAGACGACCAATTGGGTTTCAAATCAAAGAACCGAAAACCCAATATCTTGCCCGTCGAAAAAAGAAATAATATGTTCTCCCCGTATCTTGCATCCTGTATCCTGAATCTTAAATCTAAAAACCCAAACACCCATGAAAAACCTCATCTTTCTCTGCCTCTGCTTCATCACACTCAGCTTTGCTCAATCCGAAAAGCAGACTGAAAAATTCATTTCTTCATTCAACTTCAAACCCAACGACCTCGAACTATCGCGGCTTGCACAGGCCAACCAATACTTTGATAAAATCGGTCCAAGGGCGGGTATCATGGGCTTGGAAAGCGGACAATTTGAAGCGTGGGTCTGGCCCTGGAAACCATTACGTAATTTTGAACTGCAATTCTTACTTGGAACTTCTACGCAACCGATTTATGCTAAGGATATTGTTCGTACAATTTCTGTTACTCCCGAAGTAACAACATTAACATATACGTATGAATCATTTACCGTAAAAGAACACATCCTTGCTCCGCGTGATGAACCGGGAATAATATTATTACTTGAAGTCCATACCACAACACCACTTTCAATCATTCCGGGATTTATTCCTGTTATGCAACCCATGTGGCCCGCAGGGATAGGTGGGCAATATAGTTACTGGGATGAAGACGTAAACGGGTATATCATTTCGGAAGGACAACGGCGTGCAATTATTGTATGCGGTTCTCCCGCAGGAGAACAAATGGCGGCTCCTCCCGCGCACATGTTTGCCGATAATCCGATACAATTTAAAATTCAAATTAAACCGGGTGAGACGGATGATAAATTTATCCCAATCGTAATAGCGGGTGCAAATCCCGATACAACTACATGGAAAATGAATTTCGACTCTGTCAAGGCAACCTACACTCGTTTATGGAAGAATGCCGAACAGTATTATCAAGAGAACTTCGACTATTATCAAAACCTTCGTAACTCAACAATGCAAATAACCACTCCTGATAAAGATATGAATCTCGCGTATGAGTGGGGAAAGGTTGCACTCGATAATTTGATGATAAAAAATCCTCGGCTCGGATATGGGATGGTTGCAGGATTCGGACTTTCCGGCGGCGGGGCGCGTCCAGGCTTTGGATGGTATTTCGGCGGTGATGCATTTATTAATGTACTCACATTTAATAGTGTGGGGATGTTCCAACAGGCGCACGATGCACTTGCCTTCACACAAAAATGGCAGAGACAGGAAAACTATCCTATTCGAAAAACAAATCCCAATGACCCGCCAAAAGATGTTGGCAAAATGGCGCATGAACTATCCCAAAGCGATGGCTTGTGCGATTGGTGGAACGACTACCGCTATGGCTACAATCACGCCGATACAACCCCTTGGTATCTCATTGCAATGGCGGATTATGTTCGTTCAAGTGGTGATATTGAGTTCTTAAAACAAAG
>OBEQ010145707.1_pt1 | contig 16139 bp, 16 predicted proteins | sample 1670901 | NCBI WGS metagenome assembly OBEQ01 (sample SAMEA104232315, study PRJEB22302) | groundwater metagenome | biome: forest; feature: aquifer; material: groundwater | place: USA | collected 2011-08-07 | depth 5.4 m
ACGCTGGTCGGCGGACTGATCGCCTTGAGCTTTAAGGAAATAGATCGTCGCTATCTTTACATCTCTCTGGCGGTTCTCGGCTTGTTCTGGCTGCTCGACAGTTATTACCTTTCTCGGGAACGTAACTTCATCAAACTCTACAATCACGTTCGTAATAGCAAAGAGGAGACCGACTTCTCTATGGATACGAAAAAATTCGCGAAGTGGTGGAATTGGCCGTGGTGCGCGTTCTCAAAAACGTTGTTGCTGTTCTACGGGGGGTTGCTGGCGGTCATCTTATTAATAAATCATTACCTCTAAACAAAAACATGGCACGAAAAGTATTTTTCAGTTTTCACTTCAAGCGGGATGTTTGGCGGGCTGGCCAGGTACGTAACAGCGACCTGCTTGCCGATGAGGACGAGTACGGCGTAATCGATGCGGCCGAGTGGGAAAAACTCGAACGGGAAGGCGATGCGGCCATTGAACGCTGGATCAACGAGCAGCTCAAAAATACCTCGGTTACGGCCGTGCTTATCGGCGCGGAAACCGCCGAGCGCGATTGGATCGATTATGAGATACGACAGAGCTGGGTACGCGGGAATGCGCTGCTTGGTATCCGCATTCACAATGTGAAAAACCAGGATAGCCAAACGGATACGCCCGGCCCCAACCCGTTCGATAATATTTCTTTCACGGACGGAGCGCGACTATCTTCTGTTTGTAAGACGTATGATTGGGTTTCTGATAACGGAAGGGAAAATCTTGGAAAGTGGGTCGAGGAGGCTTTTCAGACAAGGACTAAGTACGGAGACAAAAAAATTGCCGAATCCAGTAATATCAACAAAAATGCAGGAGCTACCATTGTCCGGAATTCTCCGACGTCTGGCGGATTTGTTCCGCGGTCGCCGTGGTCTGCCAACAATACTGACAACGCAAGATAAAAAGTGGCTACGCCAAAAGTATCCCGGTCTAATAGTCAGCTCCAAGGGGATCTCTGGGAATATTAAGTTTTCGGCTACTTATAATGACCAAAGCGGTCATTTCCTAATTCTTGAAAAAGGGATTGTTGATACTGTCGGAGGCTTAATCTTAGCCGGAAACTTTAGGGTTAGCATTCAAGAAAGAAACGATAAGTCTATCTCAAGGCTCCCCGCGGTTCATGTAGAAAGCATCGAGTTAACCCCCGAGCGCCATTTTAATCAGAATGATCACAGTGGCTGCCTTTGTAGCCCACTAGAAGAAGAGGAGTTCTTGTCTCCAAAATTTCAATTTCAGCGATCTTTTGAGCAGTTGGTTATTCCTTTTTTGTATGGGCAAGTTTTCTATTCCACCAAGAAACACTGGCCTTGGCCGGATTATATGCACGGCGCTACGGGGTTGCTTGAATCTTATTTTAAAACCAATGACTCTAGTAAAGCACAGGACTGTCTGCGACAGTTATCGAGAGATAAAGTTTGGCCGCGAGTAAAAGCAGTTCTTCTTCAAAAATCAGGCATCAAGGGTCACGTTGCTTGTTTTTGTCCAAAAATGGATAAGATCAGGCGTTGTCATCCGAATGCGTGGAAAGGTGCCCAGCGGTTGCAACAGGACATCAAAACTCAGGCGATTCCCATTCAAGAAAAAAGTGATACGCCAAAATCCTAAAAAAGTGTCACATTTGTAACATTCAAAAAAAACAGACCCCGACCGAGACACCTCAATTGAGTTTTTTGGAATGACCCCCAGAAAACGCTTATACTGCTTGCATAGGGTAAGTTCAAGTCCGACTCACACCCCAGGACAATACAAGATAACCGTTACCGATGCTGGCAATGGGAGTCTTTCGGATAGCAGCGACGGGCCGTTTAGCATTTTTGCGGCAACTGGATCATTGCAAGTTACTCAACAAATCGCGGACATACGAGCCGCATTTCAAAGAATTCTCGAGCAAGCCCGCGCGCTCGGGCTGTAGATTTTGCATTGTATTCGTTCCGGCTCGCATGGCGGGTTTTCCCGCGCGGGCGTTTTGAGGTACAATAATATAGTAAGGTCAAAAATCAAAGTTTAAAAATCAAAATGACAATGTAAAATGTCAAAATGATTTGCGGTGCTTTTTGTTATTTTAATCTGTCATTTACCATTTTTATTATGTTGCTCTACTTCGGCGCGGATCATCGCGGGTTTAATTTAAAAGCGGCGCTTGTGGAATATGTGAAGAGCCAAGGGTACGAAGCGGTGGATATGGGCGCCGCGACGTATGATGAACAGGACGACTACCCGGTGTTTGCCGCCGCGGTCGCCAAAAAAGTGAGCATGGATCCGGAACGGAGCCGGGGGATCGTGCTCTGCGGATCGGGCGCGGGCGTGGACATCGTGGCGAATAAATTTGACGGCGTCCGGTCGGCATTGGCTATTTCTCCGGACGAGATCTACGACGCGCGCCACGACGACAACGCGAACGTGCTCGCGATCGCCGCCGATTTTACGAGCGAGGACGACGCAAAAAAGATCGTGCAGATTTTCTTGGAAACCGCGTTTTCGGGAGAGGAACGGTTCGCGCGCCGCATCGGAGAGATACGGGAGATCGAAAGCGAAAATTAAGTTCAAAAAAATTATGGAAGAATATAAAGATTTTAATAGTAGATTAAAGTTGCTGATAAGTAAACGCCGAGATTTAATTGTAAATACTGAGTTTATCCAATATATTCACGATGAGATTAATTGGCAATAAAACGCATGGTGATTTAGCTGAGATAGAAATACCTTTTCTTAATGGAAAAAATCTCGCAAGAAAAAATAATTGTCGGCAAAAAAGACATCCCCGACAGTTTATTTAAAAAGGCAAAAGCACCAGTTATGTCATCATAAAAAATTTATGCTTGAAGTCATACCGGCAATCAATTGCGCGTTCGGCGACACCGAGTGCGTCCGTGCAAAATTCACGATTGCAGAAGAATTTGCGAAATGGGCGCATCTCGACATTGCCGACGGCCGGTTTACGGCAAATAAAACGTGGAACGATCCGGATCAATTTTCAGTTTTCAAATCCCAATTTTCAAAGATTCAATTCGAAGTTCACTTGATGGTTGAGGATGTGGAAGCGGAAGCGATGCGGTGGCTCGATGCCGGCGCGAAGCGGATTGTCGCGCATTGCGAGGCATGCGATTTCGCGCTCGCGGCGCGTCTTGCGGAAGAAGCGGCAAAGCGCGGCGCGGAAGTCATGCTTTCTTCGAGCCCCGAGACGCCGGCCGAGCGCTATAAAGAATATTTCCCGATACTCAAGGCGTTTCAGGTGCTTGCCGTGCATCCCGGGCTCGCGGGGCAGAATTTTCTGCCGCTCACGCTCGACAAGGTGAAATTTCTGCGCGGCGAAATGCCCGACGCGAAAATCGAAGTTGACGGCGGCATCAACCTTGAAACCGCGCGGCTTTCCCGAGCGGCGGGCGCGGATATCGTCGCGTCCGCGAGTTGTATTTTCTTAAGCGGAAATCCGGGGGTGGTGTATGATGAGCTGAGAGTAATCTAATAAGCTTTTAGCTGTTAGGGTTTAGCTTTTAGACGAGACGTCCGGCGGCTAACACCTCAAAGCTCAAAGCTAAAAGCTATATGGTAGGACTGCACGAAGACAAAGTAAAATTTCTTGAGGAGATGGCGTATCTCTTGCGCGAAGACGTGATTCGCATGGTTTCGGGCGCGGGATCGGGGCACATCGCAGGGCCGCTCGGCATGGCGGAGGTGTTCGCGACCTTGTATTTTCATATTTTGAACCACAACCCAAAGAGGCCGGGATGGGGACTCCGCGACCGCGTGGTCTTATCGAACGGCCATATCTGCCCGGTCTTGTATGCCGCGCTTGCCCGCGCCGGATATTTTCCTCACGAAGAATTGAAAACCTTGCGCCAGTTGGGGTCGCGCCTTCAGGGTCATCCGCACCGCAAGTCGCTCCCCGGCGTTGAAACGACATCCGGCCCCTTAGGCTCGGGACTCTCGCAAGCGATCGGGATGGCGCTTGCCGCGCGGCTCGATGGTTCTACGGGCTCACTACGAGCAAAATACCGCGTCTACTGCCTCATGTCCGACGGCGAACAGCAGGAGGGGAATACGTGGGAAGCGGCGATGTTCGCGGGAAAAAACCGGCTCAGCAATCTTATCGGCATTGTTGATAGGAATAATATCCAAATTGACGGCGAGACCGAGAATATTATGCCCTTGGAGCCGTTTCGGGAGAAGTATGAGGCATTGAATTGGCATATTATAGAGATTGATGGGCATAATCCTGAGGCGATTGTGGATGCCATTGCCGAAGCGTACGCGATCCACGAGCGGCCGACCTTGATTATCGCGCACACGATTGCCGCAAAGGGCGTGAGTTTTATGGAGGGGGATTATACGTGGCACTCGAAACTTTTTAAGCCGGGCGAGGCGGACCGGGCGATTAAGGAGCTGAGGGCGGAACGGGAGAGGATATTGAGAGAGTAATCGCGAATTCTTTCTCGCATCTTCGATGTGTGGTAATATGGGCGAATGGATATCCAGATTGACCAAAAGTCCCTGAATTTATTTGCCCGTGAATGCGGAGCGAGATTTGTGGCGCTCTACGGTTCGCGTGCGACGGGGAATTTTACCGAAGAAAGCGATACGGATGTCGCCGTATTTTTTGAATCCGGCCATATTCCTCGTGATTTCGGGACCTATGCCAACGTTACTCAAAAACTGGGAGAGATATTGCGGATCGGGGCGACGAGCATTGATTTCGTTATTTTGAACCGCGCGAACATTCTTTTGCGATACGAGATTACCGCAAAAGGCAAATTACTCTACGGCGACGAGAACGAATATGAACAGTATCGGGCGTTTGCTTTCCGGGAATATCATGATGCGCGATCATTGTTTGAGCTCGAGGATATTTTAATTCGTAAGCGGCAGAAACTAATCAAAGAAGCCGCGGCGCTATAAGAAATATGATCCGAACCGATTTCGTGAAACGGAAAATTTCTTTAATGCAGGACGATCTTGCGAAGCTCACGACGTTTTCGGCGTATTCATTTGAAGATATCGCGGGGGACTTTGTAAAACAAGCGGCGGCGGAACGGATGCTTGAACGGATTATTACGCGCGCCATTGACGTGAACCAGCATCTCATCGCCGCGCTTGCCGGAAAAGACAGTTCTCCGCCGAAAGATTATCGCGAGACGTTTATGCTTCTCGCTGAACTCGGTGTGTACCCGAAGGATTTTGCGGAAGGAATCGCAAAAAGCATCGGGACGCGGAATGTATTGGTGCACGAGTACGACAAAACAGACGTGAAACTTATTTACGATTCAATCGGGGACTGCGTGCGGGATTACCAAAAATATATTGAATATCTCCTAAAGTTTTTGGAAAATAATCCATCATGATCCGCGTCATTCCTGTGGATTCGCATTCATTTCGCATCGCTTATGCATAAAACCAAACTCATTTCCATCGTCCTCACCGCCGTTTTTATCGGCGGGATCGTTGCGTATCTCGCGTGGCGGTCGGCGTCCGGGCCGACACAGAATCAACCAGTTGTTTCGCAACCGATTGTAAATGAAAATACTGCGTGGCAATCAAACAGCCTTTCTTCTGTTTACATCTATAGTCCTCAGAGCAAAGTAAAAATCTATCTCTACGCTCCGGATCAAAAAGAATCAAAGGTGGGAGGAGATTATTGCGGAGGAAAAGCCGGTGCAACAGTTTATAGAGGAAATTATGAACTTGTACTTGATCCTTCAACTGCTACTCCGGGCGATCTTGGTAACGGACTTGGTGGGAGTTGGAGACAATCAATTCTCCCGCTGGGAGAGATGGAATTTATTCAAAATACCGAATGGGATGGTTCGTTGCGTGTAGATACATTAGACATGAAGGGGTGGGGATATACTTATATTTTGCTTTACACTTACGGAAGCTGTAATGCAAACTACTTGCATATATACGGTTACGATTTTACAAAACGCGCACTCGTGCAATATAGATTTATAGAGCGAAACGGTATCATTAGTAATGCGGCTTTAGTCGGTCCTAATGGAGTACGGTATTCCCCAGATGGGATTAGTACGTCCTTTTATGATAATGCGGCAGGCAAACAAATTACGACAAGTTGGGTACTCGATTGGAAAGTTAATATGTTTCAAGCACAATAGTTTATTCTTAAATATTAATTTCTAAAGAGAATGTTAAATCCCGACGCAAAACTAAATCCAAAAATTTTCGATGCCGACGTCGAGCAGAAACCCACGCGGGCGGGCTTCGGAGACGGCTTAGTGCAGGCCGGCGAGGAAAACCCAAACGTGGTGGCGCTCTGCGCGGACCTCACGGATTCTACTTATAACCATTTGTTCGCCAAAAAATTTCCCGAACGGTTTTTTGAAGTGGGCGTCGCCGAACAGAACATGGCGACGATCGCGGCAGGACTCGGCGTCTCCGGCAAAATTCCTTTTATTTCTTCCTACGCCACCTTTTCTCCCGGGCGGAACTGGGAGCAGATTCGAACGACGATTTCCTACAACGATGCCAACGTAAAAATCGCCGGCCATCACGCGGGCATCTCGGTTGGCCCCGACGGCGCGACGCATCAGGCAATCGAGGACATCGCGACGATGCGCGTGATGGCGAACATGAAAGTCATCGTCCCGTGCGACGCGATTGAAGCGAGGAAAGCTACCCTCGCCGCCGCAAAAATCTGGGGGCCGGTGTATCTACGATTCTCGCGCGAGAAGTCGCCGGTTTTTACGAGCGAAGAAACACCCTTCGTTCCGGAGAAAGCGGAAATTTTCTGGCACCCTTCGACGGGCTCAGGGCAAGCCGCAAAGCCGCAGGTTTTGATTATCGGTTGCGGGCCGCTGCTCCATAACGCCCTCCTCGCGGCGCGCGAACTCGAGAAACAAAAAATCGGCGTGGTGGTTTTGAACTGCCACACGATAAAGCCCTTGGATGAAAATAAAATCATCGAGCTCGCCAAAAAAATCGGCGCAGTTGTCACGGTCGAGGAGCATCAAGTCGCGGGGGGGCTCGGCGGCGCGGTTGCCGAACTCCTTGCAAAGCACGCGCCCACGCCCATTGAATTTATCGGTATGCAGGGCGTCTTCGGCGAATCCGGTTCACCAGTCCAACTTTTAGAAAAATATGGGATGGGAGTGTTGCACATCAGAGATGCAGTCAAAAAAGTTTTAAAACGAAAAAAATAATTTACACATATTTTCTAGTAAGATATACTAAAGGAAACTGATTTTTATGAACCACCACTACGATTTGGTTTCGATCGGCGATTGCACGATTGACGCATTCATCAAACTGCACGAAGCGTCGGTGCATTGCGATTTAAATAATGAGAGTTGCCAACTTTGTATGTCCTTTGCGGACAAGATTCCATACGAATCCCTCACCGTCGTTCCGGGCGTGGGAAATTCCGCAAACGTCGCCGTGGGAGTGCGACGCATGGGACTCCGGTCTGCCATCCTCACGGCAATCGGGGACGACCGGTTCGGCGAAGAAATTCTTGACGTGTATCGCAAAGAAACCGTCGGAACGGAATTCATAAAAGTAAACAAAGGAAAGCCGACCAATTACCATTTTGTCCTCAATTTCAAAGCGGAGCGGACCATTCTTATTAAACATAACGCGTATACCTATTTTGATCCGCGGAATATCAAGCATGCCGATTGGATTTATTTTTCCTCCATCGGCGAGCATGCGGCGGGGTTTCATAAAAAAGTTGCGGAATATTTGAAGGCACATCCTTCCGTGAGAATGGGATTCAATCCGGGCACGTTTCAGCTTCGGCTCGGCGCGGCAAAGCTTAAGGAAATCTACCGGCGCACGCATGTTCTTTTTGTGAATCGTGAAGAAGCAGAACTTATTTTAGGAACGAAAAAGAACGATATCGTTCCGCTTTTGTCCGGGTTGCACAAACTGGGGCCCACGATCGTCGTGATTACGGACGGGTCGAAAGGAGCGTGCGCGTCGGACGGAACGTCGCGCTATTTCATGCCGGTGTACCCCGATCCGAAGCCGCCGATTTCCCGCACGGGAGCAGGCGACGCGTTTGCAACCGGCTTCATGAGCGCGCTCATCTACGGCTTGCCGATGCACGATGCCTTGCGGTGGGCACCCATCGAGTCAATGCACGTGGTCCAGCGATTCGGCGCGCAAACGGGACTTCTCACGAAACCGAAGCTTCTCACGCTCCTTAAAAAAGCGCCGAAGAGCTATCAGCCGAAACCGATTTAGATTTTATTAAATGAAGACGTTGCAAGAAATTTTGCGCGATGCGAGCGACCGGCATGTCGCCGTCGGGCATTTTAACGTTTCTGATCTTACGGCTCTGTACGCGATTGTTGCCGCCGCGCGGGAATTAAACGTTCCCGTCATGATTGGCGTCTCTGAAGGTGAGCGGGAATTTATGGGTGTGCGCGAGATTCGCGCGCTCGTTTCCGCGATTCGGGACGAGTACGACTTTCCGATATTTTTGAACGCCGACCATACCCACTCTCTCGAAAAGGCAAAAGAAGCCGCAGAGGCGGGCTTTGATGAAATTATTTTCGATGGCTCAAAACTGCCGTTTGCGGAAAACGTGGCGCAGACAAAACGGGCGGTCGAGATGATAAAATCAATCAATCCGAATATCGTTGTCGAAGGCGAGATCGGCTATATCGGCAGTTCGTCGGAGATTGTAGAAAAAGTGCCCGAAGGTTCAGGGCTTGGCGGGGCGAACCTCACGACGCCTGAAGAAGCGAAGCAATTCATCGCGGCAACGGGGATTGACGTGTTAGCGCCCGCCGTGGGGAATATGCACGGGCTTCTCAAAAGCATGGTTTCAGGAGACGTCAAAAAACGCTTGGATATTCAACGGATTACGGCAATCCGCGAAGCGACGAATATTTTCATGACGCTCCACGGCGGCTCGGGAACGGCAGGCGAGGACTTTGTGGCGGCAATCAAGGCGGGTATCACAATTGTGCACGTGAACACTGAAATCCGGATCGCCTGGCGCCGCGGCGTGGAAGCGGGGCTCGCGGAGAATCCAAACGAAGTCGCGCCGTATAAAATTCTCCCGAAGGCGGGCGAGGAAATAAAAAAAGTTGTTTTGAATCGGCTCACGCTTTTCAGTGGGAAATAAAAATCCGCTTGGCGAACCAGGCGGACTTATTAGCGTTGCACAGATTTTCATCTCAGTGTCGGCGTTGGTTCCGGTAAGCAATCTTTTGTGGTTTTGTGATCCCTTTTGGAAATCCGGATAATGATACGAGAGTGCTTTTCTCCGTTTTCTAGAGTAGCGACCATCCGCGCCGTGGGAACCTTTTTCGTATCATCGATGACGACTCGGAAAGACGTTTTGGGGTAGTAGATTGCTATAACTCCTAGCTTATACACAAGACCAGGACCAGACCCGCGGTAGTATTTCTCTGTTGCTACGAAATAATCGCCGCATTGCTTTTCGCCATTTTCGGGGCGAAAGTCGGCTGGCAATCTGGTTAGAGCTTCTTCTTTGTCAATGTGCTGCCCGATGGCCGTATTTCCGGTAAGCATCACGAGCGCGAGAAAGAATCTTTTCATCGCTTGCCCCCTAAAACCATATTGAGAACCGAAATGTCCTTTTTATAGAGTATTCCGAGCGGAATGTTTTGTCAAAGTCAAAGTTGCCAACTTTCCCTCTATCTGCTATCTTAATAGTGTTCGCGAATAATGCGGATTGGTTTTTTAATAACGCGAATTCGCAAGTTTTTCGTTGTTTATTCGCGTTATTTAACGTTGATTCGCGATATTAGCGATTACTCCTATGGAATTAGCCGTTCAAACGCGCGATAAGTTCGGGAAAGCGAATAAAGCCCTGCGGAAACAGGGCGTGATTCCTGCCGAGCTCTACGGGCACGGGATCGGGAATATGCATCTCTCGGTTGACGCGAAGGAGTTCAAAAAAGTGTTCAAAGAAGCCGGCGAGAATACGTTGATTGAACTCGTAATCGCGGGAGAAAAACGCCAGGCCTTGATTCACGACGTGACGGAGAACTATTTGAGCGGCAACGTGGATCATGTGGATTTTTACCAGGTGCGGATGGACGAAAAAATAAAAGCCCACGTGCCGATCGAATTCGCGCACGATGCGCCGGCGGTCAAAGAGTTCGGCGGGATCTTAAACAAAACGATGTCGGAGATCGAGGTTGAAGCGATGCCGGCGGATTTGCCGCATCGCCTCACCGCAGACCTTTCCTCGCTTGCGGAGCTCAATCAAAGTTTGTACGTCAAGGACATTCCCGTGCCGAAAGGGGTGAAGATTTTGATTGATCCGGAAACGGCGATCGCGACCGTGACGCCGCCGATTAAGGAAGAAGAGGTGATTGCAAAACCCGAGGTTGACGTAACCGCAGTCAAAGTGGAAACCGAAGAGAAGAAAACCGAACGGGAGAAGGAGAAGGAAGAGGAGTAATCGCGAATAACGCGAATGTATTCAAAATAACGCGAATCCGCCGATTACCGTTTTTATTCGCATTATTTATCGGAAATTCGCGATATTCGCGATTACTCCTATGCGGCTTTTGAAATCCACCATCGTCCGGGACATCGAACCGCCTCGCGGAGCGGAGGAACTTCACATATATTCCGGGCGGATCAATTCCCGCGCTTTGGGACGGGGAAGGATAAATTTGCACTATTCCGTAACGCGGCGCGTGCCGCTCACGCGGTTTCTCAAAGCATGCAGTATCCTTTTTGCCGGATGGATTATGATTGTCGGGTCAGCCGCGGCTCCCACGACGCCGACCTACGCCGCGAATGCGACGACGGACGGCGAACGACAGCAGCTTGAAACCCAACTCAAGGACTTGGAAGGGCAGATCAGCCAGTACGAGGATCAGATTGCGGGATATCGAAAACAGGGGAATACGCTCAAAGGCGAAATTGGGCGCTTGAACGGCAAGATCGCGAAAATCAATCTCCAAATCAAAGCGATCAATCTCACGCTTTCCCAACTTGACCTCAAGATTAAAGACGCAGAGGTGCAGATTTCCGCGACGGAGGAAAGCATTAGCCGCAACAAGGCCGCGCTGGGGGATTTATTAAAAAACGTGTATCAGAACGACCAGACATCCTTGGTTGAAATTTTTTTGAAGAAACCGAAACTTTCAGATTTCTTTTCCGACGTGAACGGCCTCGCGCTCATACAGAGAAGCGTCCGGAACGCGATTACGCAGATCAGCGATCTTCGCGATACCTTGCACGAAGAGAAAGACCAGTTCGCGCTCGCGCGGGCGGACGCCGCGACCCTCCGCGAGTATCAGCTCACGCAGAAGAGCGAGACGGATCAGGCGAAAGCGCAGAAGAACAATCTCCTTGCCATTACGAAAGGCGAGGAATCAAAGTATCAGGCCGTCTTGAAGCAGACGAAGGAAACCGCCGCGCAAATCAGAAACAGGATTTTCCAATTGCTGGGCGGGGGCCAGCTCACCTTTGAGCAGGCATACGAATATGCGAAGGTTGCCTCAGCTGCAACGGGCGTGCGGCCGGCGTTTATTTTGGCTGTGCTCGACCGCGAGTCCGCCTTAGGGCAGAATGTCGGGAAGTGCGGCTACAAAACCGCGATGAATCCGAAAGACCAGCCGGTATTTCTTGCGCTCACGGCATCATTGGGTATCAATCCGGAGAGTATCACGGTTTCCTGCCCGAATGCCGACGGGGTCTATGGCGGAGCGATGGGACCGGCGCAATTCATTCCGGGGACGTGGAATTTATATGCCGACCTGATTTCGCAGATTACCGGCCACAGCCCCGCGTCCCCGTGGAATAACGCCGATGCCTTCGTCGCGGCGGCGCTCTATCTGCGCGATGTGGGGGCGGCGCAAAGCGAGCGCGTGGCGGCCGCTAAATATTACTGCGGCTCGCGATGGAACCGGTATGTGTGCACGAGCGTGTACGGCGCGCGCGTCATCGAACAGGCGGCGCAGTTCCAGAATGACATTGACGCGATCATAGGATAATCGCTACGAAATACGAAAAGATGCGAATATACGAAAATTTGTCGGGCTTGAAAATTGTCCCGCTTTGCGGGATTCGTATTTGGCGGAGAAATTGAGAATTTAAAATTTACTGCCATTCGTATATTCGTACAAAATTCGTATTTCGTAGTATGTATGTGCTATTCTTAAGCAAAGAAAATGATAAAGAAATTAGTTCTCAAAAACGGACTCCGTATTTTGCTCGCTCCCCAGCCGCCGTCTCTTGCCGCGACGGTTTTGGTCTTGGTTGAAGCGGGATCGGAATACGAGACAAAAAAAACGAACGGGCTTTCGCATTTTTTGGAGCACATGTGTTTCAAGGGAACGGCGAAACGCCCCCAGCCGGGCACGATTGCGCAGGAACTGGATTCGCTGGGCGCGGAGTACAACGCCTTTACCGGCCAGGAATACACGGGCTATTGGGCGAAAGCGCAGAAGCACGCGCTCCCCAAAATTCTGGATCTCGTATCCGATTTGTACTTGAATCCGATTTTTAATCTCGCAGAGATCGAGAAAGAGCGCGGCGTGATCATTCAGGAAATCAATATGTACGAAGACACGCCCATGCGCCGCGTGCAGGAATATTTTTCGTCGCTCCTCTACGGCGACCAGCCGGCGGGGTGGGACATCGGCGGGCGAAAGGAAATTATTAAGAAGCTCCAGCGGGACGATTTCGTGAAGTACCGCGACGCGCATTATCGCGCGGGCTCGACGGTCGTGATTATCGCGGGCGCATTCGACGAGAGCGCCATGATCCAAAAAATAAAAACGCTTTTCGGGGATCTGCAGAAAGGGCACAAACCGCAAAAATCAAAAACACATGAGCGCCAGTCGCGCCCGCAAGCAGTCGTGAAGTTCAAAGAATCCGATCAGACGCACATGGTGATCGGTGCGCGGGCGTTCACCGTGTTCGACCGGCGGCGGCACGCGCTCGAACTCCTCGCGAACATTTTGGGAGGCGGGATGAGCTCGCGGCTCTTCCATCGCGTCCGCGAGGAACTCGGCGCGGCGTACTACGTGCGGGCAACGCCCGAGCTCATGATAGACCATGGCTATCTCGCCGTTTCCGCCGGCGTGGATCATCAAAAATTAGAGAAAGTCATCGCGGTCATTTTGGAGGAGTTCCGTCGCCTGCGGAAGGATTTTGTAGGCGCGGATGAATTACAGAAAGCGAAAGACCACATGATCGGAACGCTTATTTTAGGCATGGAAACATCAGACGAGATCGCGGGATTCTACGGCGGGCAGGAAATCATCACGCGCAAAGTCGTGGAGCCCGAGCGCATTATCAAAAAAATCCAGAACATCACGGCGCCCGAAATTCAGGCGGTCGCGCACTCGCTCTTTTTAAATCCAAAATTAAACCTCGCCGTCCTCGGCCCGTTCAAGAAGGCGGAGCCGTTCGAGAAAATACTCAAATTGTAGGGGGAATCTTGGCAAGCGGCAGAAAGGTCGTTGCCGGAATTGCAGTTGTGGATATGCCGCTTGCGCACCCGCATTTTTCCGTGTAATCTGAAAGTGATGGAATATTTTTATTGAATATGGACAAGAAAATTATGGAAATCTCGTGGACGAGCTTATGGCGCATTTTTATTTTCGTGCTTTTCGTTCTCGTGCTCTATTTCGGCCGGCGGATTTTACTTGGCCTCTTTTTGTCCATCGTGATCTCGTCGGGGCTTGAATTTATCGTTGATTTCCTCGAAAAGCGCGGTTTGCCGCGGACATTGGGCGTCATTCTGATTTTCCTTGCGGGCACGCTCCTCATTATCATCACCCTCTATGCCGTCGTGCCGATTGTCGTCGTTGACCTCAATAATATTTTCATATCGTCGCACGCAAAGGCGGCGAATACGTGGTGGGGGCCGCTCCTCGATTTTCGCGCGAACCAGTCCTTGAGTTTGGTGGTGAATAAAATTTCAAGCCAATTTCTTTCGGGGAGCGCGTCGCCCTTGGGCGCCCTCTCGGACATTGTCGGCAGTTTGGTGCTTGCGGTTTCCGTCCTCATCACTTCGTTCTATCTTACCTTGACCCGCGACGGCGTGGAACGTTTCATCGCATCGGTGTTCCCGCCGAGCCAGGAAAAAACAGCGCTCCGCGTCTACGAGCGGGCGCGCAAACGGATCGGGCTCTGGTTCCGGACGCAGGTGCTGTTGAGCATTACGGTGGGCGTCCTCGTGTGGGTGTCACTCCTTATTCTCGGCGTGAAGCACGCATTCTTTTTGGGGATTATCGCGGGCATTTTCGAGCTTGTGCCGTTTGTCGGCCCCATTATTTCCGGGGCGGCGGCGGTGCTTTCCGCGCTCACCGTTTCTTCCGCGCTCGCGCTCTATACGCTCATCGTCTTTTTGCTTATCCACGAGATCGAAGCCAATGTGCTCGTGCCGTTCTTTGTCGGGCGGCACGTGGGGCTCCATCCCGTGATCGTTATTATTGCGCTTCTGATCGGAGCGGAAATCGGCGGCATCTTGGGGATCTTAATTGCCATTCCGTCGGCGGTCGTTTTCCAGGAAGTGCTTGAAGAGTGGTCAGACAGAAGGAGATCTCGCGAAACGGCGGCGGCGTAGGATTCTCTTACCCTGATGGCGAAGTTCTATATCACGACGTCCATTGCGTATGTGAATGCCCCGCCGCATATCGGCCACGCACTTGAGGAAATCGAGGCGGATGTTTTGGCGCGTTATCATCGTCTCAAGGGAGATGATGTTTTCTTTTTGACGGGAACGGATGAACACGGCGCGAAAATCGCCCGCGCCGCCGCGGCTTCCGGAAAATCCCCCGAAATATTTACCGATGAAATTTCCGAACAGTTTCGTGCGCTCAAAAATTCTCTGAATCTCTCGTGGGACGATTTTATCCGCACGACTGACCAAAAGCGCCACTGGCCCGCCGTCCGTGCCGTATGGGAAAAACTCGCCGCGGCGGGGAATATCTATAAAAAGCAGTATGAGGGATTGTACTGCGTGGGGCACGAAGCATTCGTAACGCAGAAAGATTTGGCGGACGGGAAATGTGCCGATCACGGCAAGCCGCCGGAGGTCGTCAAAGAAGAAAATTATTTTTTTCGGCTCTCGAAATATACAAACGAAATCGGTGCGAAAATCAAAAGCGGCGACTTGCGAATTATTCCCGAAGAGCGGAAAAACGAAATTTTGTCTTTCATCGAACGCGAGGGGCTCGAGGATGTAAGTTTCTCGCGGCCGCGGAAGGATTTGTCGTGGGGGATTCCGGTGCCGGGAGATGACACGCAGACGATCTATGTGTGGGCCGACGCGCTCACGAATTATCTTTCTGCAATCGGCTATCCGGATAAAAAATTTGAGAAATACTGGCCTGCGGACGTGCACGTCATCGGCAAGGATATTTTGCGTTTCCACGCGGCGATCTGGCCTGGAATACTTCTTTCGCTCGGTTTGCCCTTGCCGAAAACGCTTTTCGTGCACGGGTTTATTACTTCGGAGGGAAAGAAAATGTCGAAAACGATCGGCAATGTCGTTGATCCCGCGGCGCTTGTCGAAAAATACGGCGTTGATGCAGTGCGTTATTATTTATTGCGTGAAATTCCCACAAACGGCGACGGCGATTGGAGCGAAAAGCGGTTTCGGGAAGTGTATAATGCCGATCTCGCGAACGGACTTGGAAATTTCGCCGCTCGCGTACTCGCGCTCGGCGAAAAGCAAGAAGAAATAAATTCGCAAAATCCCGAACCTGTTATTTGGGAAAAAATCGAAGCAGTGGAAGCGGCTGTCGAAGAAAAATTAAGCACGTTTAAGATGAATGAAGCGCTCGCGGCGATTTGGGATCAAATCGCTTTTGGGGATGCCTACGTGAACGAGAAAAAACCCTGGACGGACGGGGATCACGCGCAAACGATCGCGGGATTGGTTTTGCTTCTTGGAAACATCGGGAAGCTCCTTCAGTCATTTTTACCCGAAACCGCCAAGAAAGTTTTGAAAAACATTGAGATGGTAGACACTCCCTTCCAGGTGCACCGCGGCGAGCCGCTTTTCCCCCGCCTTCGCTAAAGCTACGTCGGGCAAGCGCGTTTTCCCTAGTGGGTATTGGCCAGTGGGTAAACCCTAACCATGTACTTCGACGCTCATACGCACGGTCATCTCGCCGCATTCGACAAGGACTGGAAGGAAGTAATCGATCGCGCGCTCGAAG
>OBEQ010070095.1_pt1 | contig 16136 bp, 14 predicted proteins | sample 1670901 | NCBI WGS metagenome assembly OBEQ01 (sample SAMEA104232315, study PRJEB22302) | groundwater metagenome | biome: forest; feature: aquifer; material: groundwater | place: USA | collected 2011-08-07 | depth 5.4 m
CGCGCTTGCTCCTTTTACATTCGGTCTTTCTATACCTGTTTTTACCGCCCTTGGTGCTGTAACCGGCGGTTTTGTCGGCGCCGCCGTCTTTGGCGTGGCCGGCGGATTGATTGCTCTGGGTATAGCCGCCGGCAGTACAACAGCAATTACCATGGGCACCGGCGCCGCGGCAGGCGGAGTAATTGGTGGATACGTTGGGTTTGGTGTTGGAGGAGTTGCAGGTACAGCAATTGGCACCGGACTTGCATTTATAACGTTTGGTTTTACCACTCCCTTAATACCATTCTTTACTGCCCTCGGTGCGTTCGTAGGAACATTTGTAGGCACATTCGTTGGCGCGATAGTAGGTGCCGGTATTGGCTATGTTGTCGGCCACTGGGTAATTCCTGCTTTCGAAGGAGTTTTTCGCGGAATTGGCTCTGTCTTTGGAGCCGGTGCCGGAGCCGGTGCCGGATTTTTATCCGGCTTGGGGAGTTTTATAACTGGTGCCGCATCAAGTATTTGGGGAGGCATTACCTCAGTTGGGGGTTCAATAGTCGGAGGATTAGGATCCGTAACCAGCGGTATTATGGGTGCAATCGGCAGCTTCTCGCTTCCAGCATCAGCAGCAGCCATTCCTGTCATCGGCGGCATAAGTGCAATCGGCGCGGTCACGGTAGTAACCGGAATCGTCACGGCAACAACATTCTTTAGCGCTGCGACTGATCAGGTTCTAAGCTCCGGCGATAATCAATTTTTTACTATCGCAAAAACTGCCGACCCGACCAAAATTGATAATTCCGCTCTTCCAAAAGACATTAATTTTAAAATCACATTGACCAATAAAGACACTAGGCTAACCAAAATCCGGTTCAGCGATAAAATAACGGTGCACGGAAAAAGTATAGATTTTGAAGTAAATACAGACAAAAGCAACAATCCAATTGCAGCGCTGGCATCTCCCCCCTGTCAGACTAAAATTCCTGACCAGCTGGACCCAAAACAAACATGGACCTGCCAATTTACGATAACTGCCGACAAAAACCCTCCGGAACATAACTTTACCGACACAATCGTCGTAAACACGGTAAACATTAAGGCAAACCCTGACGGCCAAAGTGAAATCGATGCCGGCACAACTGCCAGCGTTACCATCGGTACCCCTCCGTCCGAATGCCCATCCGGCTGGCCGACCGCAACCGGTGGTGGAGGAGTTATTCAGGGCCCAAGAGGATCATATTCACATAATGCCCTATACCCCGGTGAGCAAGCAATAGATATTACAGTAGGCAGGGGAACACCAACACAATCTACTTTCACCGGCAAGGTAGTCCTTGTGGACACAAATGACCCGCATCATTATGGAATCCACGTAGACATAGAAGGAAATTGTAACGGAAAAACATTCAAGGCCCGATGGGCACATTTAAATAGTGTAGACAGTGCAATCACGGTTGGCTCAAATGTCTCATTTGGACAACTTATAGGTACCACCGACAATACGGGAAACAGCCAAGGAGACCACCTTCATTATTCGTTTTTTGGCCTTGATATGAAAACACCAAACATCCCTAAAGATGTTGCTAGAATAGACTGTGACAGCATTTCCAGCTGTAATCTAAATTGGCCATGACTAGTCTTACTCAATCAACTCAAATAGTCAAAAATTTTGCGGGAGTCGTTTTAGCCTCTTTAGTAATTATTATCTTAATTGCCGTAATTTTTCTAAATTTCAGTAAAAGTAAAAACACCCCAACCATCGGAACCGTAATACCGTCACCCCCTGCTATTTATCAGGATCCGAGCCAAAAAGAGCCACAGGTAATTAATTTATCCCAAACATCGACTCCAGCCATTCCCACAGAACTCCCTGTTTACATGGCGCAAACATACAATCTAACAGATAAAAATTATGCCGACCTTGCCTTGTCTTTTGGGATTAACAACCCTCCGTTCCTGATTGAAGAAAAGACTACTGAAGGTAAACAAATTAACTGGATGCAAAACAAAATTTACTTAACTGCCAGCCAAAACAGTCTTAGATTTGAAAACCAAAACCAAAATAAAGAAGAGTTAAGCCTATCTGAAGATCAGCTAAAGCAAAAAGCCTTCGACTTCATTCAAAAAATACCGGTATTGGATAAAGACCTAACACTTAGAAAAACAAATTATCTCAGCCTCCAAACACGAGTATATGCCAGTGCCGCTTCGTATAACGATGCCCAAGTTTTAGAATTTATATATGATAAAAAGCTTTCTGGTTATCCCCTTTATAACGATTCTCCTGATACTTCATATGTAACACTTAGAATTACAAAAGGCGGAAACGTAACATTCCTTTCGACCAAACTAATCCAAGGTTTTACTAAACTAAACTCATACAAGCTGATAGCCAAAGATGTAGCCATAAAAGATATCAAAAACGGCCAAGGGAAAATTGTTCAAACACTTATTCCAGATCAAAACGGACAGGCTCTTGAAGAATTCAGAGCAAGGCCCCAAAGTTTAAACTTAGTTGATATAAACAGCCTAACAATAGCTTACTTTCTTCCAAACGACATTTCAGAACCGATCCAGCCAATATTTGTTGCAGAAGGACAATCCCAAAACAACCAGAGTGAAGTAGGCAAAGTGTATATTTATTTACCTGCCTTAGAATCAAACAACTCTAAATAACCGTAAACCTTATTTTAACAATTACTTTCTTGCCAATTCTCTTATTGATGGCATCTATGAGGGCACCAGAACGCATCTTAAGTTCTGTGCACACCAAGCCGGGTGCAGACATTACCAGCACTCCATTTTTAAAATTTGAGACCTTGATGCTCTCCATAATCTCCCCACCTAAATCCCGTATGTTCTCAGCAATTGCTTCTCTGGCAGATTGCCTCACCATCAACGCCAATAACGTTTGAGGTGTCTTAGATCTTTTGGGTAAGGTGCTGATAAGATTACCAACCGGAGTAAACATATTAGCCTACATTTGACATTTAACCATTGACAATTGACCAATACAACAATTATTTGGTGGGGCTTTTAAGTAATTTTCTTCTAAAAGCAGTAATTTGATTTGCCAAATCCTCCGCTTCTTTCAAATAAGTTCCATGAAGTTCAACAGTAATATATTTTTCCCTTAAAGCTATATCTAAACATGCAACTACCTCGTTTAAGGATGTGTGAGACCGGTTTAAAAACAGAGCAAAATCTTTGTCTGTGCTTCTGTCAGAACCTTCCGCAATATTAAGAACAATGGAATTCGCAGCTCTCACTATTTGGTCAAATAGCATAAATCTTTCATCGGAAGGAAAATATTTCCTTGCCAAGTACTTGACCCTCATTCTAAAAACAATTGCGTCTTTATAAACCTGGAATTCTCTAAACCTGAACTTCTGCATGTACTAAGTGTCAATTGTTACTTGTCACATGTCAATTGTCTAGCTTTGGAGTCTCACTGGCATAATTATATGGAAGAACTTTCCGCTACCTTCCCCTTCTGTTATCCTCCCCGGATTCAAACTCTCAATCATTTCAAAGTAGACATCCTCACCTTCCAGAACACCCAAAATATCGGCAAGATATCGGAAGTTAAAAGCTATCTCTCCACCCTTGCCTTCTATTTCGGCATTTATTTTCCCCTCACTCGAGCCCACTTGATTGGTATTTGCAATCACCCTTAGTACTCCTGCTTTGCCGTTTGGTTCAAAATTTAATCTGATGATATTTCCGGAATCTCTGGCAAAAATCGACGCGATCTTCACGACTCTTGCAAATTCCCCCTTTGAAACTTTAATCTTGGAAGTGAAATTGTTAGGTATTATTTTTTGCCAATTGGGGAACTCCCCTTCAATAAGCCTTGAGGAAAACTCAATCTTTCCAAGTTTAAATTTAATCTGGGCGGTGTTGGCACTAAGCTGAATTACTAAATCCTCTTTTAATTCACCATTCTCGCTAATTATTTTGGCAACTTCACTGATTGCCCTTGCGGGTACTACTACTTTTACGGGTGGAGTAGGTTTTGTTCCGGGACTTTTCGCAAGTTCTATGCTGTCAAAACTTAGCCTGTACCCATCTGTTGCTACCATCGATAAAGCGCCACTGCCAAATTCACAAAGGACTCCTGTCAAAATTGGTCTCCCCTCATCAACAGCCGCGCAAAATACAACCCTTGTGGCACACTTTTCAAATTCTTCCTTTGGAACTTTAATCGCAAACCCGTCACTTATTTGGGGAATTGCCGGAAATTCGGAAGCAGCCATCGTTGCAAATCTCCCGCTGTAATCACCGTTTGAAACAACTATCTCCTCTCCAAGCTTCTCAACCGTTAGGTCTTTATCGGAAAGTTGAGAAACAAACTCCATAAAAGTTTTCCCCGGAACTGTTATTTTTCCATCTTTTTCCACCCTTGCCTCAATAGTTACACGAGTAGCTGTTTCGAGGTTTGTTGAAAGAACCTCGATACTGTTACCTGAGGCATCAATCAAAATGTTGGAAAGAACCGGTAAGTTGGCTTTTGAAAAAAGAGACTTACCGGAAGTTAAGAGTGCTTTAGAAAAATAGTCTTGAGAAATTTTAAATTTCATGTTGAATGTTTTTTAAGAAGGCAGAAGATTCGCAAAGATTATATCACCCCCTAGCCAAAAGTCTATACTAATTATCCACAATAATATTAATGACTTTAGCAATTTCTAAACAATATATTAAACAGTAATAGTAATAGTAGAAAGGTTTATATGTTAAAAGAACGCCTAAAGCAGCTTTAAAAATTTGTTTAAAAGAAGTTAATAGAAAAATAAAAATTGTGGATAACTAATAAAAAACCTATGAAGAATCAAGGAAAATTGTTAATAATCAATCCGGTAACGTTACCCCTAAACTATACGGGCATCGTAACCCATTAACTCTAAACAACTATTAAGATTATATCGAAGCCTGAATTCTTAAAATATTATCTCTTTCCGTCTGGTTTGTTTCAATAATTTTCTCAAGCTTTCTAATTCCATAAATTATAGTAGAATGATCCCGCCCGCCGATCATCTGACCAATTTCATCAAGAGACATCCCAACCTCCTTGCGCAAAAGATACATCAGGACTTGCCTTGCCTTTACTAAATCAGCACTTCTTCTTATACCCAATAATTTCTCTTGCTGAAGCCTGAAGTGGTCGCATACAGCAGCAACTATCCTTTGAGGGCTAACTTTTATTTCTTTTTGTCTGCGGCTTTTTTCGATTAAATTCTTAATATCAGAAAACGCCGCGTTACCGCCTGAAAGCCTTAACATCGAAAGTACAGAAATTAAAAGACCTTCAAGCTCCCTAACACTTCCGGTGCACGAGTCTGATATAAAAGAAATTATTTCGTCATCAATTTCTACACTTTTCTCCTTGCATTTACTTTTTAAGATTGCCCTTTTCATTTCCAAGTCTGGATAGCCAACATCACAAGCCAAACCGCCCAAAAACCTGCTCAGCAATCTATCATTCAGCCTGGTTAATTCCTTTGGGTGTTTATCACAAGCCAATATGATTTGCCTCCCGGAAAGATAAAGTTCGTTAAAGGTGTGAAAAAACTCGTCCTGAGTACCTTCTTTCCCGGCCAAAAACTGCACGTCGTCTATAAGGAGCAAATCTGTGCCTCGATATTTAGCTCTCATTGCCTGTTGTGTTTTATTACGCAGTGATTCAATAAAATCGTTCATAAAAGTCTCGGCAGAGGCGTATACAACCTTAGCATTAATTGTTTTTGCAAGGACTTCGTTACCAATTGCCTGAAGTAAATGCGTTTTACCAACACCCGTTGGCCCATATATAAAAAGAGGGTTATAAGTAGTGCCCAAATTTGAGGCTACTTGAGTTGCCGCCAGATATGCCAAGTTATTTGAAAAACCAACTACAAAATTGCCAAAAGTATGAGCGAGATTAAGAATGTCGCTTTTACGGTTGCCGGGAATAAATGTTGGAGCCACACCGGAAAACAGAGGTTTATCAACTGCCGTAGTTTTGTCATCCTCACCCCTTGAAACTACCAGCACAACTTCTGTCTTACCTAATCCTCTCTCGCCAATTAATTTTGATATTTGAGAAAGATATCTTGTTTGAAGCTGTTCTTTTATATAAGTATTCTTAACCTCAACAACCAAAACATTATTATCATCGTTCTTCGTAAATTCCAGAACCTTTGATCCTCTAAACCAAGTATTGAAATTAGATTGTGAGACTTGATCCTTGAAAACGGCAAGGACACTAGTCCAAATTTTTTGGCCATCCATAAATTTACCTCTAAAATTAGTTGACTGAAACTTTTACTATTGCAGGCGGACAGTTATGAAGTGTAAATCCATAATTGCAAAAATTTTCCACAATTGTCAACAGGGCAAAATTATTGTGGAAAACATCCGTCTCTTGATATCCAATCTCCAAGTTAGTATCATTACTCTACAAATGCCTAAACGTACTTACCAACCCAAAAAACGCAAAAGGGCCAGAACTCACGGTTTTAGGAAAAGGATGCTCACCACAGACGGCAGAAAGGTCTTATCAAAAAGAAGAGCCAAAGGGCGAAAAAAGCTCTCTGTTGCGGGCTAAATGCTTCCAGCCAAAAACCGTCTTAATCTAAGCAAAAATAAATTTCCCAAAAATGGAAAGCGCGTTAGGTTAACAGGTGAAGAGTTTGATATATTCTTTGAGAAGTCAGATGATTTTAAGGCTGCAGTTATAGTTACTAAGCAGGTAGCAAAAAAAGCAGTCGACAGAAACAGAATCAGAAGGATAATAACCGAAGCACTCAGAGATATGGACATTAAAGGAGAATTAGTAATTAAGGTCAAGAAAAACATTGCAGGCCAAAAGACCAATCAGGTCAAAGAAAAACTGCTAGCGTTACTTAAGAATTAGAAATTAGAAATTAGAAATTAGAAATTTTTATACATGGGCTACAAACTAACTAGAATCACCTTTATCCTCTACCAAAGCATTTTTGCGTCCAAAAACGCGACATGCCGGTACCGTCCAACCTGCTCGCGTTATGCCCTTGACGCTGTTTCCAGGTACGGTCTTCCTAAAGGTTCCCTCATGGCCATTAAGCGCGTTTTGTCCTGCCATCCTTTTTCGAATAAACCAATGTACGACCCGGCTTAAATGAATCCTTTTAATCTTTTAACTACACCCATTCTGAATGTTCTTATAGCCGCCTATAAAGTTTTACAAATTATTCATATTCCCTTTGCTCTGGGTTTTGCGATCATTATTCTTAGTGCCTTAATCCGCTTGGCTTTCTGGCGGCTAATAGCCGTTCAACTTAAAAGCTCGCAAAAAATGGCGGCCCTAAAACCCCATCTTGATCGCATCAAAGCCGAACACGGGCACGATAAAGTTAAACATCAGCAGGAAGTTTCTAAGCTATACAAAGAACATGGCGTAAATCCAATGGCAGGGTGTTTGCCGCTTCTAGTTCAGTTGCCGGTTTTCATCGCCCTTTCAAGCGTGCTTTCGAAAATTACTCAATTTAATAACTCAGACTTTCTTAACAACTTAAATCAGCAGCTAATACCGATTCTTCATCTGGGCAAGATTCCCGACCCGTCCTTTCTTGGCGCAAGCCTGGCAGCGCGCCCCAGTGAATGGCAGCATATCGGTATTTTAATCCTTCTGGTACCGCCATTAACCGGCCTACTGCAGTTTATTCAATCTCAAATGATCGCGCCGCAATTATCGCCGCAGAAGACGTCAGGCAAAAAAGAAGGAAGTGTCGAAGATAGCATCGCCCAAGCCACATCGCAAATGACCTACATAGCGCCTTTAATGTTTGCCTTTTTCTCCTTTAATTTCTCACTGGGACTTTCCCTTTACTGGAATACCTTTACACTTGTTTCTATCGCGCAACAGTATATAATGTCCGGACCGGGAGGCATGAATAAGTACTTACCCAGGGGATGGAGGAAGTACCCAATAACCTAAATGAAAAAAAAACTGGACGAAAATCTGGTTGCCCAAAATGTTAAAGAAATAATCGAAAAACTGGGTGTTTCAGCAACCGCGGAAGTTTGGAGCGAAGAAAATAAAGAGACTAAAAATGCGACCTATTACGTTGACATTACTTCCGATGACTCATCTCTTCTAATCGGTAAATACGGCGCCAACCTGGAAAGTTTGCAGTTTATACTTGCTGTTCGTCTGAAAACCCAAACAGGACAGGACGATTTTGAAGTATTTGTGGATGTCGACGGCTGGCGAAGGCAAAAGGAAGATCGGCTTAAAAAGATGGCCGAACAAGTTGCCGAACAAGTTGCCGAAAGTGGAAAGAGTGAAAACCTTTACAATCTTAAAGCTTCAGAAAGAAGAGTTATTCATTCAGTTTTGACCGATCATCCCGATGTGACCACGATTTCAGAAGGCGAAGGCCACGATAGATACCTGATAGTTAAGCCCAAGTAAAAAATTCCTAGTTTAGAAATTAGACCAATTAGGCTAATTTAGATTAATTTGTAATGTCCAAATCCGACTTCTTCTTTTTGGCCACTCTTGCAGCCATCCCCATCCAACTCAACAAAGTCTTCTGGCCAGACTACGCATATGTTTTAGGTCTTCCAATCGACTACCTGGCATTAACGATTTACCTGATTGATATCATTCTAGTAGGTTATTTAATAACATTTATCGCCTTAAACAGGAAAAACCTCCGCAAGATTTTCAGCGATTATAAATCACTACTTCTGCCTCTCGCCGCTTTTAATGGTTATCTACTCATAAATTCAATCTCTACGTCTATTTCCCCTCTGCCGTCTTTATTTTTTACGCTTAAGTTCTTGCTCTTTAGCATTTATTGCATTTTTGCGGTCCATACTATCAAAAACAAAAATGTTATTAAATATGTCACAAAAATTTTTACGTTTTCTCTTGTTTGGCAATCGGCTCTTATTGTTTCCGAATTTTTAGTCCAGCATTCAATTGGCCTCTGGTTTTTAGGGGAACGAAGTTTCGACTCCTCGACAAACGGTATTGCCCATTCACAGATTTTTGCAAAAGAGCTTCTGCGTCCGTACGGCACTTTTCCTCACCCGAACGTGGCTGCTGCCTTTTTTGTATTAACCTTCTTAATTATAGAAGTTATATCCCGGCAGAAAACAAAATTGACACCAATTTTAGCTTTGATTTCTCTTATCCTTACCTATTCTAAAACCGCGGTCGCTATTATTGTTTTGGCGTCTATGGCCTACGTTAAAAACTTAAAGCAGGTTTTGATAATCATAGGAGCCATGATGTTAAGCGTATTTATTTTCTTAAAAGTCCTACCAACTTCCCAGATTCCTTCAATTTCAGAAAGGCTGGTGCTTATCCAATCGGCCCTGGATATTTCTCTCAAAAATCCTTTATTTGGAGTGGGTAATAATAATTTTATTCAGGAGCTTTCTAAATATAATCTCTACTCACTAACCCAGATCCGGCTCCTTCCGCCTGTCCATAACGTATTTCTGCTTGTACTTGCCCAAAATGGCATAATTGGCCTGCTAATTATAACCTGGTTTCTATATAGCGTCGCCAAAAACGCTAATAATAAACCTAAAGTCGCGCTTTTCCTAGCAATTTTAATTTTTGCCAGTTTTGACCATTTTTTTTGGACCCTCGAGCAAGGGCAACTCCTATTCTTCACCGCCATCGCCTTCATAGTGAGCTAATATAACCGTTATTCGCAGAAAAGCTATGCTTATAATTGTTATAAACGTTATAACTATTATAGAATTTGTATATGGTCAAAAAGATCTTCTTCAACGCGGGCTCACAAGTTATTGGCAAAGTTGTCACTGCTTCTGTAAGTGCTTTAATTGCCCTTCTTATCGTAAAATCTTTGGGAAGACCAGGTTTTGGCCAATATACAATAATCTCCGTTTTTGTTGGTTACTTTTACACCTTTGCTGATTTTGGTCTTAACACTATTTATATAAAATTATCGAAAGGTGAAAAAGTAAAAGAAGATAATCTGCTTGGGGCACTAGTTGGCCTTAGGATCATAATAAGCATATTATTAGTTATTACTGCGATCATTATTGCAGTTGCCCTTCCGTACAATTTACAAAAATCAACAGGTTTTAGCCCCATTGTTAAAGTCGGTATAGTCATACTTTCCATAACAATCATTACTCAAGCTTTATTTACATCGGCAAATGCCTATTTTCAGAAGATACTCAGATACGATCTTTCGGCAATAGCATCAGCAGCAAGTGCCATTACTGTGCTTATCGCATCAGCGCTTATTTATTTCTCAGGCGGATCAGTCTTGAAATTTACGTCTGCTTATGTTTTCGGCGGCCTATCGCTTGTAGTCGTTGTCTTCTTGCTAATTAAAATAAAAACCGGAGAAATGATAATTCCTCTGTTTTCAAAATCTCTTTGGATAAAATTCTTGAAGCTTTCATGGCCGGTTGGGCTTGCGCTAATCATCAACCTTGTATATTTCCGAGTTGACGTATTAATACTCACTTACGTTAGGTCAACTGCCGAAGTAGGTCTTTACGGACTTGCATACTTGTTCTTTGAAGCAGGGTTGACTGTTCCTATATTTTTCGCAAACGCCCTTTATCCATACTTAACAGGAGTACACAATAAGGACATTGTTGACTTTAAGAAACAAATTACTTTTTGGTCAAAAATTTTGTTTTTTGTTTCCATTTTAGAATCTTTTGGCCTTATCATTGTTTCGTTTTTAATTCCAGTGCCGTTCTTCTTCGGTCATGATTTTTCCGGGTCTGTCCCCGCTTTACAAATTTTGGCGCTCGGTCTACCATTTTTCTTTCTATCGGCCCTTTTATGGCACGTAATTATTATTCACAACAAGCAGAAATTACTCCTTTATATATACGCCGCCGGTGCCATTTTCAATCTCATCACCAACTTAATATTCATCCCTGTTTACGGCTATATGGCAGCCGCAGTAACAACCGTCGTCTCCGAAGCTTTGGTTATGTTTCTACTTTTTATTGTAGTTAAAAGATCGTCAGTCACCCCAATTCCCTCGTTATCATAATTTCTTAAGTACAAAGATTCCCGCATCCGCGGGAATGACAGATGAGGAAAAATAACCTACAATATCCAAATATGATCAAAGTTCACACCGATGGCGGTTCGCGAGGGAACCCCGGACACGCCGCTTATGGCTTTGTCATCGAGGTAGATGGTAAAGTCGTAAAAGAAGACGGGGGCTACATCGGAATTGCAACCAATAATTTCGCCGAGTATACTGCCGTTATTAAAGCCCTAGGTTGGCTAAGTTCAAAATATAAAGGTCAGGATCTGCATTTTTTCCTGGATTCCGAATTGGTTATGTCCCAGCTCAGCGGGGTATACAAAATAAAAAACGCCGCGATTAGAGACCTTGTTTTTAAAGTAAAATCACTGGAAACCGAATTTGGGCAAATCAAATATACATATATCCCAAGATCGCAGAACAAAGAAGCGGACAGGCTGGTGAACTTGGCTCTGGATAGTCACATCGAGTAACATCAATTGATTGAAAATTGGATATTTGAAATTTGAAATTGGAAATTTAATATTATGGAACTCAAAGAATACATACAAGTAGCCCGAAAAAATATTGTTGCCTTTCTATTTTTTGCAATCTTGGGCGCCATTCTTGGTTATCTATTTGCCATAAAACTGCCTACAGGCTACTCGCAAACACAATTGTTTTACCTTGCAGCTATGTCTTCTCAAGATTCAAAATACTATACTCAGGAAACTGCCAGAAACTTCACAGACACGGCCGTTGTAATTTTGGAAAGTGCCGACTTTAAAAAAGAGGCTCAATTGCCCCAATCAACCGGCATCGCAGCAAGAAAGCTCGCGCCCCAGGCAATCAGCTTAACAGCAACAGCTCCAAGTTCAGAAGAGGCCAAAGATGGACTCATAAAAGCAAGCCAGGTTTTCAACCAAAAAATGGCGACTATTTCAAACTCAATAGAGCTCAAAGCTATCGCGCCAAGCCCCCAAGGGAGCCAGGTTGTATACAGCAAAAAAATTCTGGCCGCCGCAGGTTTCCTGATTGGTGTAATTTTCGCAACAATTACAGTGGCGGCAAAAATTTATTTTAAACTTTGAAATGGATCATTCTGCCCACACAAATTCCAAAATACTCATCATTAATGTCGGCTCCTACTTAGGCGCTTCGCTTGCAAAATCATTTCTGGTCGCGGGGTTCGAAGTCTATGGAGTTGGCAGTTCGCCGCTAATTGGAGATCTTCTTTATGACCACCATTTCACTCTCCTTGAGTTCGATCTTTCTCAACCCGTGCCATCGCATCTGCCCCGCTTTGACATAATTTTCGATTTGTCATCGCTCTCAAAAGTCAAGCCAGGCTCTTTTCCCTTCCCCCATCTCCCCCCGTCAGCCTTAAATATTATTTCTCATGCGCGTACAAAAAGCACCCCGCTTTTTATGTTTGCCCCAATCTCCGTTGATACCCAAATATATGATTACCTTGCCAAAGATGAACAAACTCAAGAATTGTTAAACGTCTTTCTGGTGGGTGATGTTTATGGCCCCGGCATGGATCTTGCGCCTAAAGAACCTGTTGGAGAAGTTGTACTTCAAGAGTTGATCACACAGGCAGTCACAGCGGACAAAGTCATTTTAGAAAACGAAGGCCTTAAAATTATTTACCCGGCGTACATCACCGATGTAATTTTTGCCGTTCATAAATTCATAACTGAAAAAAGCTCCAAAAATATCCGCTTCTTAGTTTCCGAAAGTCCAGAAACCTCACTTTCTGTCTCTTACGAAATTCAAAAAGCGCTGGCAGCAGCTTCTAAAAAAGAAATCGGGCTTTTTTTTATCGACTCTCATATAGCTACAGGTTTGGAAGCCCAGACAGCGATCAGAATTCACGATCTTGGTTTTAGTCCCAAGGTTGGCCTTGCAGAAGGTTTAAAAAATACATTTGAATTCTTTGCTCCTCAAAACCAGGCCCAAACATCCATACCGCAATCTAACCAACCGGCAACTCACTTACCTGTCCAACTACCAAACTATCCAACTACCAAACTACCAAACAAATTTCAGCGTTTCACCGTTATTCGTGCACGTACCGCCGAATTCAGCACAAAACTTTCTTTTCCCAAATCCCGTGCAAAATCGGTTATTGCAGCCGTAATCTCCTTAATCATCCTGGCTGCTGTTTTTACCGTCGTTGACATTTATAGAGGTATCAGCAATTTAAAGGACTCTCAAAAAGCGTTTACATCCGGTGATCTGGAAAAAGCACGAAAAATGGTGAGAAATGCAACTGCTTCCTTTGACAGAGACCGAGAGATTATTAACTTTGCCCTCTATCCTGCAAATTTTGTCTTTCCAGGTCCAACCAAGAGCATCAATTATTCCCTAAAATCCGCATCTCTGACTTCGTCCTCCTTAAGCTACTTTATCGACGGCACCGGAATCTTAATGAAGGATCTCTCTTTAGTTTCCTCAAAGCAGGTAAATCAGGAAGCAATGGACACCGATACCCCAATCGCCGACTACAGGAAAGCCTATTTAATTTCGCAACAAGCCGCGACTTCCATTAAAACTGCGATCCAAACCAGCCCAAAATTCATGATCTCCCGCCTTCAAAACGCGCAAAACTCTATTGGCGAACTCAATAATCTTTCTGCCTCAACTTTCGAGTTTACCAACTTAATATCAGATCTTACGGCAACAGAAAGCAGCAAAACCTATCTGATACTGCTTCAGAACAATACGGAATTACGCCCTGGGGGCGGCTTCATCGGCAGTTATGCGCTTATGAACTTCGACAGCGGCCGCCTGAAAGATGTTTCGGTTGACGATATTTATAATGTGGACGGTCAACTAAAGGAAAAAATTAAGCCGCCAAAGGAACTAACCGAAAGATTAGGTCTGGACCAATTCTACCTTCGCGATTCAAATTGGAACCCCGATTTCCAAAAAAACGCTGCCATTGTCCGTGATTTTTTCAAAAAGGAGACAGGAAAAGACGTTGATGGTGTTATAGCCATCGACCTTAATTTTATTCAAAGTTTGCTAGGCAAAACTGGGCCGGTTAAGCTTGCTTCGTATCAGGAAGAAATAGGCGCGGACAACCTTTTCGATAAAGGGGAATTTCACAGCGAGGTGGGCTTTGTTCCCGGTTCCACTCAGAAAAAGGATTTTTTTGGTTCGTTAAGCTCTGCTCTAATCAACAGGCTTATCGGAAACTCGGATAAAGTATCCCCGCTTGGAATAGTTGAAGCAGTCAAGGAAAGCCTTACCCAAAAACATATCATGATGATATTTGATAATCCGAACTTAGCCTCGTACGTTCATCTTAAAGGGTGGGACGCTCCCCTGCCGCCTGCCTCCTTCAATCCCGTAGACGATTCCAAAGAAACACGGGATTTTCTGGCGCTGGCGGAAGCAAATCTGGGTGGGAATAAAGTCAATAAATTTATAGACAGGAGAATTACTTACGAGGTAACAGTTGGACGAGATGCGGATCTTACCGCCAAATTAACAATAAACTATAAGAACAACAGTCTGTCCGATGCGTGGCCCACCGGCAAATACATTAATTTTCTAAGAGTCTATGTGCCCGCACAAGCGAACCTTTTACAAATAAACAATGGCGGTATAACAGACCCCAAAACTGTAGAGGTAACTGGCCAAAACAGTCTGACAACATTTGCAACCTACGTTGAAGTACCAACTAACTCCCAGAAACAGGTTACCTTTACCTACCGCGTTCCCAAAAATATTAAACTTGAAACAGCACCCATATATCATCTGTATATAGAAAAGCAGGCGGGAACAGAAAAAGACCCTTTGGAGTTTGAGCTGAACCTACCAAATTACATGGTAACAAAATCCTTGGTCCAAGACGGTCAGGCTGTGCAACAAATAACCACACAAAATCTGGACATCCAAACCGACCTTTCAACTGACCGGCAGTTTAAAATTGAAATAGCAAAGAAGTAGACATAGAAGGTATAATTACAACATGACTCGAAATTTTATCGAAATCCACAAAAAGTACAAAGGTAAATGGATAGCCCTTACCCCTAACGAAAAATCTGTTATAACATCTGGAAAAACCCTCAAAAAAATTCTTGAAGATGCTAAGAAAAAAGGCTTCGAGCATCCAACCGTGATGAAAATTCCTCCAGCCGTCTTACCATTCGTGGGTATCAACTAACCTGTCATTCCGAACTTAAGGCCCGCAGTCCCGAGTTCATCGAGGGACGAGAACCGCATGGCACTGATATTTCGGAATCTTTGCACAGATCCTGAATCAAGTCAAAGACAGTGAGCCTGTCGAACTGTTCAGGATGACAAATGGTTTGTTTACTGAAATAGTGCTTTCAGATTGATACGAACCTAAAAGGTTTTCAGCAAGCTCAAGTAATTTGCATTTGACCTCAGCCTCCATAATTTGTTACCATTTGCAGATATGGCCCTTCAGTTAATTCTGGGGCCATGATGAGTAAAATCGAATCATGGAACAAACTCCACTATCAGCCCAGCCCAGAACCGTCCTTGGCCGCAAGGTTAAACAGCTCCGCGCTCAGGGTCTTATTCCCGCACACATCTTTGGCCACGATATACCGACAGTGCATATTCAAGTAAATGCCGCGGATTTTGCCAAAGTCTTTGAAAAAGTTGGAGAAACAGGCATTGTCGACCTTTCTATTGATAAACAAAAAAGGCCGGTTATGGTAAGAGGTGTTCAAATCCACCACTTAACAGACCAGCCTCTGCACATTGATTTCTATCAGGTAAACTTATCCGAAAAAGTTACCGTTAATGTCCCACTCGAGATAGTCGGTGAAGCCCCCGCTGTCGCTAAAAAAGTTGGTCTTCTTTTGACTCCGATTTCCGAAATTGAAATTGAAGCCCTGCCAACGGATATTCCGGAAAATATAGAAGTAGATATTTCAAAACTTGAAAACATTGGTGATGAAATTAAAGTCAAAGACCTCAAAGTAGATAAATCCAAAGTCGAGGTTCATACAGATGAAGAGCTGACTGCTGTTTCAATCGGAGAGCTGGTAACCAAAGAGATGGAAGCGGTCGAAGCGGAAGCCGAGGCAGAAGCCGAAGCGGCTGCGGCAGAAGAAGGCAAGGCCGCCGAAGGCGAGAAAGCCGAAGGCGAAGAAAAAGCGGCCGAGGGATCAGGAG
>OBEQ010876984.1_pt1 | contig 16135 bp, 21 predicted proteins | sample 1670901 | NCBI WGS metagenome assembly OBEQ01 (sample SAMEA104232315, study PRJEB22302) | groundwater metagenome | biome: forest; feature: aquifer; material: groundwater | place: USA | collected 2011-08-07 | depth 5.4 m
AGAGTGCGAGGTGGATTTCGTAAGCCGGATCGATCTTCCGGTTTTTAACTTTGGCCATCACTGACCCGAATGGTTTGAAGTCATTTACGAGTGTCTGATCCGCCAGAATATTTCGATCGACTAAAAACAGGACTCTCTTAACAACTTTTGCCTTCCAGAGACGCCAGATGATTTGAAATGTGGTGTAGGTTTTTCCGGTACCGGTTGCCATTACAAGCAATACACGTTTTTGGCCTTTAGCGACAGCCTCTATGACTCGATTAATAGCATCGACCTGGTAATAGCGGGGCTCTTTCCCTGAACTGTCTAAATGATAAGGCTCCAGTACAAGACTTTCATTCTTATCTTCAATTCCCCGGAAGGTCTTAAATCGTTGCCAGAGCTCTTCTGGCGTAGGAAAGGATTCGAGGGGAAACTGTGTTTCAATATCTTCTCCGCTTTTTGGTACTTTGTTATGCGAGGCAAAGGCGTCACCGTTAGAACTGAATGCGCTTGGCACTTGCAGTATTTCCGAGTATCCCAGCGCCTGTTGCATCCCTTGGCCGACCGTACAATTATTGTCTTTTGCCTCTACTACTGCAATTGGAACTCCCGGTTCTTTATGTAGCACGTAGTCTGCGAATTTTTTCTTCTTCTTGTTACGAGATGACATTTCGCCCCTGACAACGATGGGGCCGGGGGTCAGAGTTACCTCTCGCCTGATCTGTTTTATTGGCTCCCACCCAGCATCCTTAATTGCAGGCGTAATGAACAGATCGCAGATGTCTGTTTCGCTAAGTTCTTTTTTGTTGACTTCGTCCAATACGTGCCTCTATACAATTATCACGGGGCAGACTTTATTGACATTTCTTCTTCTCCCCATCCCTCCCTACAATCCCGAAGGGCTGTGAACGGTGTGCCACACTGCAATGTCCCCATAAAATAATATTCAAATATAAGCCTCTTATCGAACTGCCGCTCAGGGAGACTCTTCTCCGCCCTTAGAATATTTATCAGAAATTTCTTTTAGAAGCGGTACTAGCGGGGGCAGATCAATCTGAACTGTATCCCACAGTATCTTGTCGCTCACACCGAAATACTCGTGCACTACGAAGTTGTGCATCGCTCGCATATCCGGCCAGGGTATTGACTGATGAGCCTGACAGATTTCTTCCGGTATGTGAACGGCGGCTTCACCGATAATGATCAGATTCCTGATTACTACGTCTACAGTCTTTCTGTCGGCGACGAAGTCTTCATATGTCATGCCGGCAACGTACTTCCTGATTGCTGAGACGGCATCCAGAATATCGCTAATCCGGAACAGCCAATCCCTAGGCGGCACGGACCGCCTCTTCCATGATCCGCTCTTTCAGCGCTTTGTGCAAGGCTTCGGGGGTCGCCAGGTCAACTTCACAGCCAAGCAAGCCCGACAACATCCGCTGAAGACGGGAGAACTCAAAAAACCCGATCTGCGCGTCAGGTTCGAACTCCACGAGGAGGTCCACATCGCTAGTCTGCTTTTCATCTCCGCGCACAACAGAGCCGAAAAGGTAGAGGGCCTTCACATGGAAATCGCGAAGCTTGTCGCTGTTCTTGCTTAATATCGCGATGACCTGTTCTTTGTTCATGCCATTTCCTCCCTGCCCCACTATGATAGCCCCATAAAATAATAATTAAATATAAGCATCTTATCGAACTGAAGCTATTGTAGCACACGCGCGCAAAGCGCGTGAATGGCAATCAGCGATCAGCTGTCAGCAATGACAAGCTATCAAGCCTGCAAGCTGGTAAGCGAGAAAGACCGTGAATGGGTTAATGGCCGTGAATCGTGAATTGTGAAAGCGACTTTCTCTTCGCCGTTCTTATCAATCCCAAGCTCTTTCCTGAGTATCTTCACAAGGGCGGCATTGATGCTGGTGCCTTCCTGTTTCGCCTTTTCTTTAAGGGCATTAAGCGTAACTTCATCGAGCCCTCTTATCGTCATTGCTCCCATGGCATCCTCCCTATCTCAGTCCCCATCCCGCAGCAGGAGACCGTCTACACTTTTGAAATGATCGTCATACGAAAAAAGCGCCAATCTATGCTGCATTGCAGAGGCTGCAACCTTGTCTCTTTCGCCGGAAAGTTCAGTCATCGATATAATCCACAGCATTGATATGCAGGTGCTTTGCAAGGGCACTAAAGTGTTTGTCGTGGTGCAGAAGGCTACAGTTGTGTATTTTGGCTGCAGCGGCGATGATGATGTCCACAGTCGGGACGGTTATGCCCTTGCGTCTGAGTTCATATCCGGTGGTGTAGGCAAGAGACCAGACAGCGTCGCTGATCGGAATCGTCTCAAGTACATTGAGCCGTGCATGCATTGCCTCGTATTCATTCCTGTTCCGGCAGCCCTGGAGCAGTTCAAGGATAACAATATTTGTGGTGGCCACAGAGAGGGTGTCGAGCGATGCGATAAGCGTCTTCTTCAATTGGTCATGGCCGGACTTCCTGAAGCTGACGACCCAGGCGGACGTGTCGACAAGCAGCTTAGCGGGCATCGCGCATTTTCTTCAGATCGTCGAGGGTGAGGTCGAATGATTCATAATTGCCGACCAGGCCTTTGAGCTCCTCAAGCTTCTTGTGTCTCAGATAGTCCTTCAGTGCGGTCACGATGGCATCCTTCTTTGTTTTTACCCCCGCACTCTTCATGACATCGTGTATCAGCTCTTCATTAATATCAATCGTAGTGCGCATCTTACTCCTCCTGCAATGCATAATCAATTATATGTTCCATGCACATATATTATCATAATTGGATGCACAAAGAAAAGAGACAATTATATGGATTGATGGGCTTACGCGATCCTGCTTATCCTCTTAAGCGATTTGGCCATTTTTGGGGCGACACGCAGACAAAAAAAAGCATCTTGAGTCTGCGAGCTGGAGATCGGGTCTCTGGATTTCCAAGCCCTTTAAACCCGGGCAGCGGGTTACCCTGAATCCTTTTCTCCTACGCTCTCAGGCTCAGGATGTATCATGAATTAAGCCTTCTCTCATATTTATTTTGATTCAGAACGCCTAATTAATAAAGACCGGATCTCGGTCGGAAAAGGCGAAATACAAAAGATCCGCAAGGATTGCCTCGGTTTTCGTTTTCTCTGTCAGCATTACTGCCGCGCATTTGAGCGATCTTGGCTTTCCGACGTTATTCGCAAATGTAAAGGCAGAGATAAAGCCCCATCTTTGGGAAGTGGGTAAGTTTAACTGACCCGCTACCCATCTTTTCCGGTATAATTGGGAAGAAGAGGAGGGCGCATGCTTTTTGACCACGTGGGAGTAATGAATCAAGACGAGGACGGGGCGGTCCGTTTCTACATGGGCATCCTCTGTCTTGAAAAGATCAAAGAATCCTCTGTCTTACCCGAACTTGCAAGGCAGCTCTTCGGCCTTGACCGGGAGATAAGGATGCTCGTTTTCGGCAATGAAGATCTGAAGGTCGAGATATTCATCATCCCCGGCTTCAGCCTTCCGTTGCCTTCGGTGCCTCATTTTTGTCTTCAGGTGGCCGACCTCGGCACTTTCCTCGAAGAGGCAAAAAGAAAAGGGGTGAAGGTGATATCAGCCGAGCGTGGCGGAAGGACCGTTCACTTTGTCGAGGATTTTTCAGGAAACCGGATCGAACTCAAGCCCTTAATCGTGAAACGTGAGACGTGAATAGTGAACAGAATAAAGTCAGCAGCGGCTCCAGGAGGAAAGGTCATCTTTATTCAGGTTATTGCCGATCACAACGAGCCGGCTGCCGGTGACCGGTTTTCCGAACGGGACGACTTGAACGTTCGCAAAGGAGAGGTCGAATTTAAAGGGGCCCTGCAATGTATTGACGAGCGCCTTGGCCCTTACGACGTCGCCGTACCTGCCCGTGGACATATCGTGGAAAAAGTCCCTGATCGACTCCATATCCATGTCATCGCCGAGTTTGAATGAAATGGTCTCAAAGTTGAAATGGTGGGCATGCATGGTTGCCGGCCGCCCCTCATCGGGGATCTCGGGGAGCGGACCCTCTATCCTGCAGTTGACGGTACGGTAAAGGACCGCGCCGGGGTTCATCCGCTCCACAGCCAGGACGGTCCGCTCCACCGTATCCTGATCAATAAGGTCGGTCTTGTTCACGAGGATAACATCTGAATTCTCTACCTGGTCCGGGAAGAACCTGCCGAACGCTTCTGCATCAGACAGCTCGATAAACTCGGTCGCATCGACGATGCCCACGACCGTGACCTGCCCCACGGGCAGCGTTTCGAGCGCATCGAGAACTCCCGAAGGCGCGGCAACGCCGCTCGGTTCGATCAGGAGATGTTCAGGAGCAAGGGTCTCCAGTATCTTCCGGATGGTCGTGATAAGGTCGAACTTGAGCGTGCAGCAGACGCAGCCGCTCGGCAGCTCGATCGACTCGACGCCCCCGGCAGAGAATATCTCGCCGTCGATGCCGGCACTGCCGAAATCATTGACGAGTACGACCGCTCTGCCCTGTATATGTTCAACGAACTGTCTGATGAATGTGGTCTTGCCGGAGCCCAGCATGCCGCAGACAACGGTTGTCTTCATTGCTTACTATAACCAATAGCCAAACCCATGCTCAACCGTGAGCGTCAAGTTTTAGCGAAAGCGCAAACATAACGGCTACGCCTATATAACAGTTTCTTTCTTAGCTTCCACCGTTTCCTTTGTGGCGGTTTCTTGCTTTTGCTCCATTGTGGTGGGGGATGTTATTTCTTTCGGTGCTTCCTTTGTCTCAGGGGTAACATTAATTTCCGTGGTGGCATCCGACATTGCCTTTTTGAATTCCCTCATAGCCTTGCCTAGTCCTTTACCCAGCTCAGGCAGTTTGCCGGGACCGAAGATTATCAGGGCTATTGCCAAAATTATGATCATGTGCAGCGGTTGAAACAATCCTTCAAACATACGTCACCTCCTATTGGTTCATTATAACGGTTCTGGAATGGCTTTGCCTATTTATCAGCTCGCTCATGATATTTCTCCCGACGGTCAATTATTTTTAATTCATTATAATTCTTTTCTCAGTAATATCGCCTGGATGGTTTCTTAAAAAAAGACACCAACGACACCCCGGCAATAAATCCTCCTATGTGACCCCACCACGCCACGCCTCCACCAGAAGAAGGAAGCACATGGGCAACTGTACCGGCAAATAGCTGAATCAAAAACCACCACCCCAAGAAAAAGACCGCTGGAAGCTCTATAAACCACGGGATAATGAATATCGGGATGAATGTAAGGATTCTTGCCCTTGGAAACAACACGTAATATGCGCCCATGACCCCGGCAATCGCACCTGATGCCCCAATGACGGGCATGGAGGAGCGGGGACTGAAGTAGATATAGAACATACTGGCAAGCACCCCCACTATCAGATAAAACACAAGAAATCTGAAGTGTCCCATACGATCTTCTACCTTACTGCCGAATATTTTGAGAAACCACATATTCCCAAGGAAGTGCAGCCATCCCCCGTGCAGGAACATCGTGGTAAGGAAGGATAGGTAATCCACCAGGGGAAGCCCATGACGATGACGACCCGTATATTCAGCAGGCACAATACCAAAATAATATGTAAACTCCTCAAGGAGTTCCTGCGGCAAGGTTGTTTCAAACAGGAAAACAATTCCGCATAGGATTATAAGCATCCATGTGGTTGAAGGGAATGTTCTATTAGGGACGGTATCCCGGATTGGAAACATTACGGATTATCCCGCAATAGATTATCGTACCATTATGGTTTTTCCTGCTTCAGTCCTGCCTTTGCTCTGTCCACGACACGGTGGACATCTCCAAGGCATCATTTCCCGGTGGGGTAATCAGCAGTTTCTATGTAAAACGTATGTTCCATCCTTGAAAAAAAGAACCCGAATGACCCAATTTGCTTAACCAGCAGAGCATCGGGAGGGAGTTCTTGTCTGTAGGGTTTCTTATCCGCTGTCACGGTTTAAAATCCTTCGATACTGATGCACATCCATCGCCGGCGTTGATACTATCATAATTTTATCACAGCGAGGGAAAAATAAGAGGGCCGCTTTCGCAGCCCCTGAATTTGTTGGCGTCCCGAGCACAACTCTCAGCAAAACTTTTTTGGACAATTAGGGCACTTCTATTTGATTCACCTCAAAGTCCGCGACATCCTAAAATCGGGGCTGCTCTCAACTTCTCCCTATAACCGCTTTAGATGGTAGACCCCAGGGATCGTCCACCATTTTTCTACCTCGTTTGTGGTGAGCGCTCGGAACGCCTGGTCCGTGGTTCCGGATACTTCGGCAAAGGCGAGGAGCATACTGCGACACCATCGACAGCTGCCTGAGGCGCCTTTTTCGATTCAGTAGCTACCCTAAAATCTGATTTGGTTTTTGATTTCTATTTTGGCAAACACCACACTTTTTTGATTTTGCAAAGTCGTGCAAGCATCTCTTCGTACTCTTTATTAATAGCTGCTCTTTCCGTTAGGCCGAGAAGCTGGATGAAGTATCCATGGGGGCCGGGCATTAAAAACTTTAGTTTGGCTAAAACGTTTGTTGGTGGCTGCAAGAGCGATCTCGATACGCGATCCTGAATGCGAGTTTCCGAAAAAAAATGATGAAGGCTCAGACTCTTGTCGTTTGCTCCCTATAATTCGCGGAAAGAGCCTTTCCCGCACCAGTGAGACTTTCTTTCGGAAAGAATGAATATGCCGATAAGACCTTCATCTATATCAAGGTGAAGATTAAAATGACATTGAAGGCGGGGAAAGAGAAGAGTCCGATAACGGTCACAAAGAAGGAGACGAACAGTTAGAACCAAGGGGGGCGGAAGTTTTCCGCCCCTACCCTAAATGAGGAATAAAATAGAGTTATGATACCCTTATAGGAGAAGGAGGAAGAAGACATGGTCATAAGGGTAGAAAACCTGATTAAAAAATATGATGGACATACGGCACTGGACGGTCTCAATTTCACTGTTGAAGATGGTGATATCTACGGCTTCCTCGGCCCGAATGGAGCGGGGAAGACAACTACCATCCGCATCATGACTGGCATAATCAGGGCTGATTCGGGGCGGGTAATTATTGAAGGACATGATGTTTTCAGAGAAATCATGGAAGTAAAAAGACTTATCAACGCCCTGCCGGAATCCAGCGGCTATTACGAATGGATGACCGCCGTTGAATATCTCGATTTTTTCTCCAATCTGTATGAAGAGGAAAAAACAAAACAGGGCATTTTCAAACTGTTAAATGACGTAGGGCTTAATGGAAAGGAAGGCCATCTCATCCGCAGCTTCTCCCGCGGCATGAAGCAGAGACTCGGTATTGCACGGGCGCTTATTAATAGACCGAAACTCTTGTTCCTTGATGAGCCTACAAACGGCCTTGACCCAAAGGGCAGAAGGGACATTCATGACCTCCTGATAGACCTCAATCAAAAACAAGGTACTACCATCTTTCTCTCCACCCATCTATTGGATGATGTAGAAAGGCTATGTAACAGGATAGCCATCCTCAATTACGGGAAGATAGTCAGGGCAGGTGATCTTAGAGAGATGAAAGGCAGAGGGACAATAGAAGATATTTTCTTTCTGTCCACAAAGGAGGGGTCACTATGAAGACGATATATGTCATGCAAAAAGAAATAAGGGAAAGTATCTTAACTCCAAAGGGCTTTTTATGGTATATCTTAACATCCCTTATTTTGAGCGCCCTGAGTTATCTTTTCCTCACCAATAGCGAATTAAGCCTCCTTGACCAGGGGCAGATGCTTTACATGATCATGAACCTCGTTACTGCTCTTGGGGTTCTGATAGGTCTTGTATTTGGGGCGGATGCCTTTGCCGGTGAGATAGAGAGAGGTACGCTTGAAGCGCTTCTTTTAAGCCCAGTGAACAAAGCAGAAGTTGCCATGGGAAAGCTCGGGGCTGCTCTGACAAACTGGGGGATTATCTTTGTCATTTCTCTGCCCTATCTATTTGTCGTGGGAAAAGGCGGCCAAAATCTCCTCACCGGTATTGCCTATCTAGCCATCCTAGGGACGCTCCTGTGCATCACCTTTTCCGCTTTTTCCATGGGGCTTTCGGCAAGGATAAAGTCCATGAAGAATTCCCTGATCATTTCCTTCTTTATATTCCTGCTTGCAGGGTCTCCTATCTTTCTTTCAGCAGCCTTGAGGGGTACATGGTTCGGCAGGATACTCGATCTAATCAATCCCTTTGCCGATGCCATCAATACCTTTGACAGCGTGGTCATAGACAGCCAGGGCTTCAGCTATCAGGCAGGGCGGATCGCTATTATTTTCGGATATACAATCCTGTCGCTGTGGTTTTTAAAAAGAAGTGTATCCAGGCTTGAAATGTGAGGTGATGCAATGAAAAAGTCTTTCTTACTTTTATCATTTTTTTTTCTGGCAATTACGGTGAATTGCACGCCTGCCTCTGCTGCGAGCCGTATTACCGTCTACATTGAGCCGCCATCCATCCTGGCGAATATGGGAGACAAAATTACCTATGCAGGCACGATAACCAATAATTCTGACAAAGCTGTAAACAACATTATTGCCTATATCTCCTTAGCGAATATTACTCAAGGCAAGGAATCGCCTATGGACCTTGAGGACTGGAGCGCAAACAAGGCCATCAAGGTAGATACCATTCCAGCGCATGGGACATACGAGGGTAAATGGCCTATGCGCCTCATTGATTCCGGAAGTTATGTAGCTTACATAACAGTTGTGGACAAGAGCGACAACGTACCCATAAGCAGCACGATGTCACATCTTGAGATACAGAGAGTTCTCAGGCTCAATCCCAATAATGTACTTCCAATTGCATTTGGAGAGCCCATTCTGATCGGGGTCTTCTTTATGATTATCGCCGTCAGGAGAAGAAACAAGGTAAAATAAACCATGCGTGAGCACAACTTTGCCGATACAATCACTATGCTAAGTCTCTTCGGTCGTGAGGCCGTCCGCGCCCTCTCTCGCAACAAGCTGCGGAGCGCGCTGTCGGCAATCGGGATAGCAATCGGCATTGCCGCAGTAATTTGCGTGGTGGCCATCGGCACAGCAGGTTCAAAGCGGGCCGAACAGCAGCTCCAAAATTTAGGGGATAACCTTGTGTGGATCGAGGCCGGTTCTCGGAACGTCAACGGGGTGAGGTCCGGCAGCCACGGAATGACTTCCCTTACCATGGGAGATGCCGAAGCAATCAGTAAAGGAGTGCCGCTCATCAAGAGTGTTTCCCCAAATGTGGATGGGACCGTGCTCATTGCCTTCGGGAACCGTAATTGGACAACACATTACCGCGGCGTCACTCCCGAATTCCTCGCAATAAGAAGTTGGGATATTGCGGAGGGGGATCTATTCACGACGGAAGACGTGAAGCGTGCGGCAAATGTCTGCTTGATTGGACAAACAGCGCGTCAGCAACTCTTCGGAGCGGGGGAGGCAGTTGGCCGAGACATTCGAATCAATAAACAGTTATTCAAGGTGATCGGCGTGCTGGCGCCGAAGGGCCAGTCGACTACCGGTCAAGACCAGGACGACACTATCCTGATGCCCTATACTACGGTGCAGAAGAAGCTGAGGGGCCGGGGTTTCATATGGCTTGACGACATTATGACTTCGGCTGTGTCCCGTGACGCTGCTAACCCGGCCATCGACCGGATCAATGCGCTGCTTCGCGAACGGCATCGCATCCGGCCGGGCCAGGGGGATGATTTCAACATCCGTCATCCTGAAGAGGTGATTAAGGCCCAGATCGCCGCCAACCGGACGCTCGCGCTCTTTCTTATCAGTGTCGCCTCCATCTCCCTCCTTGTTGGCGGTATAGGGATCATGAACGTGATGCTGGTATCAGTGACCCAGCGAACGAAAGAAATTGGTTTGCGCCTCGCTATAGGGGCCACGACATGGGCCATACAGATCCAGTTTCTCGGCGAGGCCGTTATGTTGAGCCTTTTCGGCGGTCTCTTCGGAGTCTTTGTCGGTGTGGTCAGCTCCTTCATTTTGGGGTATGCCTTGGGATGGTCTGTATCTATTCCTCTTGAAGCCCTCATCGTCTCTCCTCTATTTGCCATCGGCGTAGGCATCTTCTTCGGCTTCTATCCGGCGTGGAGGGCTACACAGCTGGACCCGATCACTGCCCTGCGTCATGAGTAAAAAGGTCCCCGGCCGCTTTATGTCTGCTCAACTCGGCAGTCATAAATTCCTTGAGTTATTATGCGTGGTATGCTATCATATAAATAGAATTTTGAAAGTTTTTGCCGTTTATGAGGCCACAAAGACTCTTGACTTTGTGGCTTTTTTTATTTGCCGAGACCTTCTAGATTTGAGTCTATAGATAAGGAGGTAATTAGAAAATGGAACAAGGAACAGTAAAGTGGTTTAATGACAGTAAGGGTTTTGGATTCATCACGAATAATGATGGAAATGAAGCTTTTGTTCATCATACTTCCATCCAGGGTAATGGCTTTAAGAGTCTTGCTGAGGGTGACAAAGTCAGCTTTGATACCGAAAAGGGCCCGAAAGGCCCCAAGGCAATCAACGTCGTCAAACTGTAATTAACGGATAGAAGGCCCCTTCCCGATGGAAGGGGCCTTCTCATCACTAGAGGGGGAAGATGATCAACAGTGCGAACCGCAAGAAGAATGCAGCAAGGATTGCAAGGCAGCAGCGGAAGCTCGACGCAGGTGTTATGGCTGCCCAATTCCCTGAGGTTACTGGTATCGTCATCAACATGACATACAGTCAGACAGGCATACTGAAATCATTACCCAGGGTTGTTAATTTCTTTCCCGGCAGTTCTGCATTGTTCAGGATAGACTGCTTGAACAAGACATGTGTCGATGGCGGGTTTGATCTCACAAAGGTTATTACGGGGATGATCAGGAACCGCAGAGAGGCCGCCAAAGGAGATCTCAGTTGCGAAGGCGACGGTCCTTCTGCCGACCACTCAACTATTGCCTACAAAGTTGCCATTAAATACGTGTAGAAACGCTGCCCTTTAATCGGCAATCAATGGGGAGGGGTATCGGGCCTGCGCATCGACATAAGAAGTCCCTCCCGCTCAGCGGGGGATTCGTCTGAAAGGGGAATAATGACATACCGTGAAAAGTGCGATGAGAGGACTGAAAGAATGCATCAGAAGCCAGCTATAAGGTCACGATACAGTATTATGAAAATTAAAAAAACTTACGAAGTATCCGACGATGGCAGGATCACGATTTATCCGCCATTATATGAGAACAAAGAGGGAAATAAGTTCAGACTTTTTCTGATAGAGTTACTGTAGCTCATCCCTCGAAAGCAGAGCCATGTTTTTAAAAGTCCTGTCGCTTTTCCCAGTCTTACAGAGGCAGAAAGGGTTTGGTAGAGGCGAAACAAATATTTTGGCTGCGTTTCTTTCAACCCGTAAGTGTGAGCCATGTACAGCCCTGTAGGTGTGATGTTGTGGCTGAAACAAACGTTCTGAACCTTCATCAACGGAGTTTTTCTCTGGATGGAAGTTGGCATGCGTAATGCGATAGAACTGGAGATCTGTAATCTTTCATCTTTTAATCAAATTTTAATCAAAAAGATAGTTGACGTTGAATCTGCAAGCAAAGCTGCTGACGGTAAAAAACGGGCAGTATCAGGATGGACCTACGGGAGCTATCTCCCATAGGTCCATCAAACATGAACTCAGCAAATTTTTTGCTGAGAGAAACGTTTGGCGTCCCCAGCGGGATTCGAACCCGCGTTACCGCCTTGAAAGTGCGAAACGTAGGGGCTTGACAAGTGCTTGAAAATACCGGAATTTGCTTTATATGACAATGAGTTAAGGTTTTGTTCTGTTTGTACTTAGTACCATGCTTTTTGATGGTTTTTGGCGTATTTTTTTCACGTTTTCTTCACGTTTTCTTCACGCTGATTGAGCCGGTGATCGCGGCATAACTCGTGATCTTCATGGCGCCTCTTCCGGCTGCCTAAGAAAAGGGAGATAAAAAATCGTAGCTTCAAAACAGCGGCATGTGAACATGCCTGTTTTCCGGTCTAATGCTTACAGCTCATCGACAAGGGTGAGGGCTTTTTTCAGAACTTCATCAGTAATGTAAAACCTCTGTCTCTGTAATGCTTCCACTGTTGTTCTTAAGTTGTTTATGAAGCCCTTTTGTCTTGCAGAAACCAGAATGCCCAATGTTCCAACAACGGAAAACCCCTTGGATTTCGCAACTTGTCGGCCTTTCAGGTCGTCAAGCAAGAGAAAATCGACTTTCATAGTAGAAAAGAGGGCTATTGCTTCAGCTTCTCCTTTGTCTATCTTTTGGCTCAGTTCATTAGAGATGTCACTGGCTTCAGTCGAAAGAGATTCTAAAAAAAGCCATTCAGGTGGATGGTATCCGCCAGGCCTAAGCCATTCTGCATCAACGGACGGTGGAATGATAATTTTCTGAAAGAGCTTGCCCAGTATCGAGAGGTGTCCGATCTTGTCGAGGAGTATAAGGGGACTTGTATCGGAGACGGCAATCATTACGGCTTTTGTAAAAGCCTGACTTCTTCTTCCAATTCTTCAGGAGCTATCCTGATATAGGGTATCCCCTTCATGCCAGCATACCGTATGAATTCGAATCTTTCCATGCTGAGGGTTTCGGCTGCTTTTCCACTGGAGATCCTGCCTTCACGATATAATTCAAGAACAGCAGCTTCTTTTATCGCCCCGGCGCTGTCCTGGTAAGTCGTAGCAAGGGTGTCCAATATCTCTGATGGGAAAGTAAGCTCCAATTTTTTTAGCGACATTTTAAGCCTCCAAGATTCCAGTAAAAGCAAGTTTCTCTGAAACATTTTACCATATATTGGAGAATTCAGGCATTTCCTGATAATTTCGTTCAGCCGTGGAACTTCGCTTGTTTCGGATGGGAAAGGGTCTGTTTTTTCCAGTGTTCGATATCACATAGCAGCGCTATGCTTCAGTGTCAACTATGAAAGGACACTCCTTTTGGAACAGGTACAACGGAGAAAGAACGACTTGCAGAAGTCCCGGAGGGTAAGCCCCCTCTTTATTTTGCTCGCTGCCACTGTGTGACATCGATAGCGGTAATTGGTTAAAATTGGAATGGAAGAATGAGTCTGCCGGTTGCTCATAAATGGAATTTTGCCGCAAGGTTCCGCAGGAACGCCTTCGGATGGCGCTCACAGCCGGCCCTGACACGCGTAAAAGAGGCCGTGGCAGAGATAAAGAAGACAGCGCGTAAGAATCCGCTCCTGGCTGCCGAAGGCGCAGTGCTGTTTCTGGAGAAGGTATCTCCCGCATTGGCCCACGTCGATAGTTCCTCTGGCGCGATAGGTTCGGCGGTGAACAATGCCATTGATGTCCTTGCACCCATTATATCCGGGGCGCCCGCAGACAGTTCCGTTCGTGACAGATGGCTGGAGCGCCTCTGGCAGGCGGTCGAGGACGACGAAATACCCTATATCGAGCTATTGCCGGAATATTGGGGAGAGCTCTGCGTGACTCCCGAGCGCGCCTCGCAGTGGGCCGATTCATTTATAGGCGGGGTCCGGATGGCATGGAAGAATACTTCTTCGGGGCATTTCGTCCATTTCAAAGGCACGCCCGCATGTCTAAGCGCCCTCCTCAAGGCCGGGCGGAATGAGGATATACTATCATTACTGGAACTCGCACCGCATAAATTCTGGCATGACCGGAAATGGGGAGTGAAGGCCCTGAGCGCAATGGGCAGAAAGGCGGAGGCGATCCGTTACGCGGAGGATTCCCGCGGAATCAACGAGCCCAGTGGCGAAATCGCTCAGATATGTGAGGAGATCCTCCTTTCAAGCGGTATGGCCAATGAGGCATATCACAGATACGCCATCGATGCAAACCGGGGCACTACGAATCTGGCTACCTTTCGAGGGATAGCAAGAAAATATCCTCAAAAGACAGCCGGTGAGATACTGCACGATCTGGTTGAAAGCACGCCCGGCGAAGAAGGCAAGTGGTTTGCCTCAGCAAAATCGGCAGGTCTGTATGATGAGGCAATTGTACTGGCCAACAAAACGCCTTGTGATCCAAGGACATTGACGCGGGCCGCCAAAGAAGCTGCCGATAAGCATCCTGCATTTGCCGTTGAAGCCGGGATAGCTGCGATTAGATGGTTGTGTGAAGGGTATGGCTATGAAATTACCTCTTCGGATATTTGGGATGCCTACCGGTATACCATGGAAGCCGCCGCAAATGCCGGCAGTGAGAGAGAGACATGCGCCCGGATACGAAAACTGGCGCAGACATCAAGCGCCCGCTTCGTTGCGGAAGTGCTCACCAAAGAGTTGGGCCGGAATGGAGGGCAGGTTGGATAAAGCGGGCCTCGATAAATTCATCGAAGAGCTTGACGATAAACTTAAATCTTGCGAAGGTCTCAAAGGAGATCCATACAAGGAATCCCTCGGAGAGCAGTTTGCCCTTGCGAAGCGTTTTTACGAGCTCCTTCTGAAGCCAGACGGAATTCCGGACAGTCGGTTGTTCGACGATATTGCAATGTCTATGGATACCGACGTCATGGGATGGATCGTGGATCTCCCCTTCGCTCTTAACGACCACGGAAGAATGATCGATGAGGCAGTCGAGATAGGCAATCTTTTTGCGGAGCTCCACTCACCGGATAATTTCTTAGGCGATATGGCGGTAATACTCGCCGAGGCGGGCAGACGCGAAGAGGCGTTGGACAGAGTCTCGAAAAATATTGAAAGATTCCCTGACAATGCATGGGTAATAATAAAGGCAGGCCATGCCTATCAAACATTGAAAGAGACAGATAAGGCGCTTGAGCTTTATAACCTGGCATATGGTATGACCTCGCCCCTATCCTATGACAGGGAAGGGTTGCTTGAGCGTCTGGTCCCTCTGTTAAGGGAACTGCGCAGGGAAGCAGAGGCTGCCGCCCTGATTGAAAGCGAAGAGAAGGCGGAGAAGGCCAGGCAGGAAAGATACAGAACATCACGCCACAAAGCAAACGCCCCTAACGTACTACGCCCTTTTTTTTAATCTAGCCTGCTTATATAAAGACTTAGCTCTTTCAAAATCGTCTCGCCTTGATTGAACTCGTCGCTCGATATGCCGAATTTACCTATATCTGAAACAAGTTTGTCAAAAGCCTCTTTGTCTTCCTCAGATGCACCGTCTTTGTACCGGATCCTGGTAAAAGAGGACACAGAGTCGAAATCAACAGGCACTACGCGACCGCCGTTTTTCTCCACTTCCTTCGTCAAATAATCGCATCCCTTCCGGATCCTCTCTGACTCACCCCTGAAGTACTTCTTCAATTCACCCTCGTCTATGAAACGCTCGTCCTTGAACATGAGGAAGTATTTTATCCTTTGTGCGGGTTCGTTCCATTTTACCCGTTCGTACAAGTCGCGTATCCTTTCTTCGACTCTTTCCGCGGAGGACATGATAGGCGATTGCGAATATTGTTCCCGTGCTTCCTTCTCCAGGACGACTCCGTCCCTGATGTCGTATTCTGCCTCAAGATAGTATTCAAACTTATGCTCTATCGTTCTGCTGTATATCTTTCCGCTGTCTATCTTGTATTTGTAAATCGTCGTATGCGTGGAGGAGTAATCGGGCGATCTAGTGGTTATCGTGTACCTTTTTGTTCCCCTGTCCAGATATAATTCCGACGACCAGTCGTCTTCCGTTTTCCGTTCCTCAAGAACAAGTTCGTTTGAATCATAATCTTCATCGTCGCTCAACGTACGGAAATCGCCGGGAGCTACACCGTAAAACGAGGCAAACTCGTTTAAGTATTCCCTTACCTTTGCCTTCGGCAAGTCCAACGAGGACAGTTTGAAGTTGATTTCCTTTATCTTTTCGGGGATATCCCCTTTCTTCAGTTGTATCCTTATCAGTGAAATGACGAAAAGGCCGATAGACAGCCAGCTGAGAAGAGGAGACACAAGAAGGAGTTCGCCGAAAACCAGTGCAAGCTTTATTTTTCCTGGTTTCGTCTTTGAGAAGCCGCCGGTAGTGAGGTCGTAGTACATCTTCACTTTGCGCATGTTCCTTGTTTTTGCCGAACGCATGGTAGACACAAGGTAAATGGATCTTCCGACATTGATGACGAAAGCCAACATGACCCCGGACATATACAATTCCATATCCC
>OBEQ012014490.1_pt1 | contig 16131 bp, 10 predicted proteins | sample 1670901 | NCBI WGS metagenome assembly OBEQ01 (sample SAMEA104232315, study PRJEB22302) | groundwater metagenome | biome: forest; feature: aquifer; material: groundwater | place: USA | collected 2011-08-07 | depth 5.4 m
AACCGTTTTGGAAATTGCGCCTGAAATAAACGGCTGGGCTGCCGCCATCATGCGCACATGCGACATTGGCTCAAGAAAGCGCTTGCCGGATTTACCACATTTATTTGCGCAATCAAAGATCGGCAAATGCTCGGCCTTCAAATGAGGCGCGCTTTCAATGGTCATCATGCCGCAAACCACATTATTAGCCTCTTCAATCTCGGCCTTGGAAAATCCCAAAGCTTCCAGCAGATTAAAGTTGGGCTGATTGTATTCTTCCGGTTTGAATTCAAGCCGCTTTAAAGTTTCCTCGCCAAGCGACCATTTGTTGAATGCAAAAGAAAGCTCGAAGATCGAAGGTAGCATCGACTCGATTTTGGCAATGTCTACAGCGGAAAAACCCTTTTCTGCCAATGCATCGCTGTTAATCCACGGTGTTCCTTCGAGGCGGGAAGTGCCTTGCACATATTCGATAATGTCCCGGATTTCCCCTTCGGAATAAGCAAGTTTTTCAAGGGCCTGGGTCACGGACTGGTTAATAATTTTAAAATAACCGCCGCCGGCCAGTTTTTTGAATTTCACCAGGGCAAAATCAGGTTCGATGCCAGTTGTATCGCAATCCATCAAAAGACCGATCGTGCCCGTAGGCGCAATCACAGAGGCCTGGGCATTGCGATAGCCGTATTTTTTGCCAAGTTCCAGAGCTTCGTCCCAGTCTTCTCTGGCTGCCATCAAAATATCTTCCCAGCAATACTCTTGAGGAATTTTATAAGATGCATCGCGATGTTTGCCGATGACGCGCAGCATAGGTTCTTTGTTTTTCGAATATCCAGGGAAAGGACCTTTTGTTCCTGCGATCTCTGCAGAAGTCTTATAGGAATGCCCGGTAAGAATGGCTGTGAGTGCCGAGCCAATAGCGAGCGCTTCCGGACTATCATATGGAATGCCGCTTACCATCAAAAGAGTCCCAAGATTCGCATACCCCAACCCCAGCGGGCGATAATCATGGCTGTTCTTTCCTATGACATCTGTAGGATAAGAAGCAAAATCCACGATAATTTCCATGGCTGTGGTGAAAATACGAATCGTGTGGCGATAGCCTTCGATATCAAAGCTGCCGTCCGGATTCAAAAACTTCATCACATTGATGGAAGCGAGGTTACAGGCCGTGTCATCCAAGAACATATATTCAGAGCACGGGTTGGAGGCATTGATTTTGCCCGTATTGGAGGAGGTGTGCCAGTCATTGATAATAGAATCAAACTGGAGGCCGGGATCCGCACACGCCCATGCAGCATAGGCAATCTGCTTCATAAGATCGCGGGACTTAAAGGTTTCACAGACCTTACCATTAGTGCGCATCTTGGTCTGCCATTCCCCATCATTTAAATAGGACTGCATAAACTCATCCGAGATACGAACAGAGTTATTGGAATTCTGCCCGGCAACGGTTTTATAGGCTTCGCCATTGAAATCGGAAGGATAGCCAGCCGCAATGAGCGCAGCCACTTTCTTTTCTTCACGGACTTTCCAATTGATGAAATCCAGAATTTCAGGATGGTCCAGGTCGAGGCAAACCATTTTGGCCGCGCGACGAGTGGTTCCGCCAGATTTCGTGGCACCAGCACCGCGATCAAGCACTTCTAGAAAGGACATAAGCCCTGAAGAAGTCCCTCCGCCGGAAAGCTTTTCCTGGCGGCCGCGCAATTTGGAGAAATTGGTTCCTGTTCCAGAGCCATATTTGAAAAGACGGGCTTCGGATTTCACAAGATCAAAGATAGACATCAAATCATCACCCACGGACTGAATGAAGCATGCCGAGCATTGAGGATGGGAATAGGCATCGGTGGCCTGCTTGATCGAATCAGTGGTGGGGTCCCAGTACCAGTTTCCACCGCTTCCACTAATGCCATATTCATGGAAAAGGCCGCAATTAAACCAAACCGGTGAATTAAAGGCGCATTTCTGGGTAATCAAAAGGTGTAAGAGTTCGTCTTCAAAGGTCTGGGCATCTTCAGCGCTCTTAAAATATCCGCCAAACTTTTCTCCAGCCGTACGAATGGAATGGGCAATTCTATAAACAACCTGGCGGGCGCTTACTTCATGTCCACCAGCAACGCCGGCCTTACGGAAATATTTGGAAACAATAATATCGGTAGCCAGCTGGCTCCATTCTTTGGGGACTTCGACGTCTTCCATCTTAAAAACAATAGAACCGTCGGGATTGGTAATAACAGAGGTACGCTTCGTATATTCGATTTCGCTAAGAGGATCAACACCTGGATGGCTAAACCTTCTTGCAATGGAAATACCGCTTCCTAGGCGGATATCTTCCGCTTGCTTCACTGTAGATTTCTTTTCCATTTTCACGTTCATGAAAACCTCCAATTCCTTTTAAAGCTTTTTAAAAGGATATTTAATTACCAACATCTTGATGATTCTCCGGCCCTTACACACAATATATAGTACCATAGGGGATAGTTCGTCATCATCTGGTAATACCTTTAATTAAATTTTGACTGGAAATATCTCTGACCCTTGCTGAAATGATTAGGCATCCTATTGAAGACGAAACATAGAATGCTTGAGAAGATTTGTTTTGTTTGTGCTGCGTTTTAGCACCTTAAACTTGGAACTTTTTAAGACCTTTCATTCAACCAAACGTAAACTATAAGCTTCTTCGGGCTATACAAAAATTTTTACATTCAAAGAACAGAAATTCCGAGTAATGGGCATTTTATGCAGCAGTGATTTTAATGTCAAACGGAAAATTATTTTTTTTGAAAATTTATTTCTTGCTTTTTATTTTTTCGTTCGTCACATTTATTTTCCAATACAAAATTCGGAAAAAATAATGTCGAGCAAGTCTTCAGAGTAAATTTCACCGATGAGTTCACGCAAACTATCGAGAGAATGTTTCAGGTCCACAATCACAAACTCCATAGACTGCCGTTTTTGAAATGCTTCATGCGCCCGCGATAAAGATTCCAGCGCGCTTTCAAGCGCATTTTTGTGCCGGAGCCGCGTAATCTCTTCACCGCTGCTTTCAAATCCCTCTTGCCAGATCGTGGCCGTCATTTTTTTTTCGAGTTCCTCCAGGCCCTGCCTGTTTTTTGCAGAAACTGCCAAATAATTTTTCTGCCCAGTGAGTTTCTCGATTTGTTTTGGGTCGATACAAGATGCCAGATCAGCTTTGTTGGCCAAAACAATAAAAGGTTTCGTTGAATCGATTTCTTGAAAAGCAATTCGGTCGGATTCATCCAAAGGCGCGGACGCATCAATCACATATAAAAAAAACTGGGCCTGCTTTAAGGCCTGCTTCGTTTTTTCCATCCCCATTTGATCAAGCGGATGGATGCTTCCCGACTGCAACCCGGCCGTGTCCAGCAATCGAATATAAATCCCCTCAATTTCGATGGCTTCTTCGAGAGCATCGCGGGTGGTACCAGGGAACTCCGAAACAAGCGCTCGGTCGCGGGCCAAAAGCGCATTAAATAAAGAAGACTTCCCTACATTAGGCTTGCCAACAATGACGGCACTCACTCCTTCGCGCAGAATACCGCCCCTCTTGAAACTGGCAATAAGCGTCTTGAGTTGCCCCATAAGCTCCGTGAATTTAGAGCCAAAGGCATCATCGCTATAAACCTCTAAATGCTCATCGGGAAAATCAAGATAGGCTTCCATATGGGCATACATTTGCATGAGTTCATCCCGGAGGGACTTAAATTTCTGTGACAAAGAGCCTGTAAGCTGACGCGCTGCGATCTCAAGCGACTTTTCACTTTTCGCGCGTATCAAATCCAAAACAGCCTCGGCCTGGGTCAAATCGATCCTGCCGTTTAAAAAGGCCCGCTTTGTGAATTCTCCCGGTTCTGCATGCCTGGCCCCTACTCCGACCAGACGATTCAAAATATGCCGCGTCACAATCAATCCCCCGTGAGAACTGATCTCGATCACGTCTTCACCGGTATAAGAATGAGGCGCACGAAAAATACTCGCCAAAACCTGGTCCAAAACTTCTCCATTTTCATTTTGAATCACCCCGAGATGAATCGTATGAGAAGGAAAATCTTTTAAGCTATCTTTTTTGGGATAAAAAACCTGCGCTGCGATTTCAAAGGCCGCGGGGCCGCTCAAGCGGATCACAGAAATTCCGCCTTCGCCGATCGGCGTTGCAATTGCAACAATCGTATCTTCCGGATGATTTGTCATATCGATTTACCGCCTACCAAAATTTTTCTTATTCCGCCGACCAAATAAAAAGATCCCGTCGCCACCACAAGTCTTTGGCCGGAAGAAACCTTTTTTGCTAATTGAACAGCTTCTGTAATATTGCCAACAGGAAATATCTTGTCAAAAAAAGGACGGGCCTGCAAAAGCAAGGTATGGACTTCCTGCGAACGCGGATTGGGAATGCGCGTCAAAATAATCTCTGAGAAAAAAGAACTCAAAATTTGTAGCATATTTTCCGACCTTTTGTCCCGGGAAGTGGCAAAAATAAGAACGGGCTTTTTCCCCGGAAACATCCGGTTTAAATTCCTTACCAAAGCCGAAATAGATACAGGGTTATGCGCGCCATCCAATAAAAAATCTGGCTTACCTTTAAAAAGCTCCATCCTGCCGGGCCAGTTCTTGGCCTCTAACCCCCGGCGAATCCCCGCAGACGTCAATTGAAAGCCATACTTTTCATGTAACAAAGAAGCCGCCTGCATGGCTGCACCCGCATTAATCCTTTGAAAATCCCCCTGCAAGCCCAAAGAATGAGAGACCGGCTTTGCCGGCCAGAGTCTCGCCTTTTGTTTCTTGGCCTGCATACGTATCGGCCGCATGGCTTCAGAAAGCTGCGGACTTACGATGGCATCGGCCCCTGGATGAATGATTGCGGCTTTTTCTCCGGCGATTTGCCCAATGGTGTAACCCAAAACAGCCTCATGGTCCAAATGAATAGGCGTTAAAATCGCAAGCTTTGCTGGCAGTGCATTCACGGCATCCAAACGCCCGCCCATGCCGACCTCAAAAATCCCGACTCGCACTCCGGCTTCTTTAAAAAGAAGTGCCGCCAGAAGTGTCAAAATTTCAAAATAAGTAAAATCGCCGAGAGACGCTGAAAGTTTCTTCTTATTTAGGACTCGCCGGATGCCTTCAATTCCCTTGGCCCAACAAGATTCAGTGACCATGCGCGAACCAATTCGTATGCGCTCGCGGGGGCTTTGAAGATGCGGCGAAGAATAAAAACCGGTCTTTTCACCGCTAGCATTTAATATCGATTCCAAGAAAAAGCCCGTGGAACCTTTGCCTTTGGTGCCCGCAATCAAAATAGGAAAGAAACTTTTTTCGGGATGGTCGAACCAGTCGAGAAGCAGCCGCATGCGTTTTAAATTCCACAAACGATTGTCAGGGTTAAAAACAATGCGTTCGAGATTAAGGAAAGAGCTTAGATAACGCAGCGAGTCGGGATAATTCATAGCAGATTCCCCGGCTTGCCTCTCCCTCATGGGAAAAGCAGGCTGAGGCCGAATTAATGTTTAAAATGCCTTTCGCCAGTAAAGGCCATGGCAATGCCGAATTCATTACAAGCCGCGATGATGTCATGATCACGCACAGACCCGCCAGGCTGAATAATCGCACGAATTTTCTTATCACGGGCCACTTCAATCGAATCGGGCATTGGGAAAAAAGCATCACTTGCTAAAATTCCGTCGTCTGTCCTGTATCCGGCTTTGCGGCAGGCAATTTCGACCGAATCCACTCGAGACATTTGCCCGGCCCCAATCCCAACGGTTTGGCGGCCTTGCGTAATGACAATGGCATTGGACTTTACGACCTTCACACATTTAAAAGCAAAAATAAGGTCTTCGATCTCTGCTTCAGGGAGCTTAACTTCCGTCACAAAACGAAGACTTTTCTTCAACTCTTTCAAACGCTCAGGCAAAGGTAAATCGCGGGTCTGCACCAAAGCTCCAATGCGTAATATTTTTACGTCATACGGATTTTTTTCTTTTAAATTTCCGGTTTCTATCAATCGAAGGTTCTGACGGGCCGTCAAAAGACGCAGGGCCTGCGCATCAAAACTGGGCGCAACCAGCACTTCAAAAAATTTGAGCTTGTCCAGGGCCATCTGGGCCGTTTCCTTGTCACACGGGCGATTGATTCCGATGATGCCCCCAAAGGCCGACATGCCATCACACTCAATCGCCTTTTCAAGAGCATCCACGGTATTTTGCCCTTCTGCAATACCACAAGGGTTATTATGTTTCACCACGCAGGCCGCAGGCTGCTCAAATTCGCGCATGACTTCAAGCGTAGCCTCGATATCCAATAAATTATTAAAAGAAAGTTCCTTGCCATGAAGTTGCTTGAAAGAAGCTTCCTTTTTTCCGGATGGCAGATAAAAAGCGGCGGGTTGATGGGGGTTTTCACCGTAACGCAAATCCTGCGCTTTACGATAACCCATATCCAATTTTTCCGGCAACGTAGATGTGACAGGATCCTTCGCCTTGCCATTGCGGCTTTTTAAAAAATCCGTGATCGCACGATCATATGTTGAAGTGCGTTCAAAAACTTTGACGGCCAAATGCCTGCGCAGGGATTCCGAAACGCCGCCGTTTTCTTCGATTTCATTCATAATTTGAGCATAATCCGACGGATCGCAAACCACTGTCACCGAATCACAATTTTTGGCTGCAGAGCGCAGCATGGAAGGTCCGCCAATATCAATATTTTCAATGGCGGTTTCGAGATTGACTGAGGTTTCTTGCGTGACTTTTTCAAATGGATAAAGATTAACGATGACAATATCAATCGGTTGAATGCCGTGTTTCTTGGCTTCAGTTTCATGACTTTTTTTTTCGCGGCGATAAAGAAGGCCGCCATGAATTTTAGGATGGAGCGTTTTCACGCGCCCTTCGAGAATTTCAGGAAAACCGGTGAAGTCTTCTACGGGTGTGGCCGGAATACCGGCTTCTTTCAAGGCCTTTAAAGTTCCGCCAGTGGAAAGGATTTCGACTTTTTTCTTGTGTAGGAATTTTGCAAAAGGAATAAGTTCGGTTTTATCGGAAACACTGATCAAGGCCCGGCGAATTGATTTTAGAGACATTCGTGTTTTACCTTTTGTTTAAAAGCATTTTGAAGTTTTACGGTGATAGGTCCCGGAAGGGACTGCCCTATCCGGCGCAAATCAAGTTCGCAAACCGGAAGAATTTCCCATGAGGTATTGGTAAGAAAGGCTTCGTCTGCGTTAAAAACATCATGGCGCATCAAAGGAACTTCGCTCACCGGAATTTTTTTCCAGGTTGCACATTCTATCACAAACCGACGCGTCACACCATTCAAGATCCCAGGCTCAGGAGGCGTGTAAAGGGCGCCGGCTTTGACAATAAACAAATTGCCAATCCTGACTTCGGTCACATAACCGTTTAAATCCAGAAAAACCCATTCGTAAGTCTTTGAATCCATTGGCTCAAGGCTGGCCAGGACAGAGTTTTGATAAGCCGTTGTCTTGATTTCTGCCGGAGAAGCGTTACTGTGCGTACGCTTAACCGGTGAAGTCTTGAGCCGAACGCCGGTCTTATAAATCGACTCCGCATGTTTGCGCGTGCCGACCATGACAACAATTTGTTTGCGCCAAAGCGTGAGGCGGACAAAAAGATCATGTCGAGGGCGATCTTCACGGCTAAAAGCTTTCAAGGCGAGATTAAGCTCCCGGCTGAGCAGGGTCTTTTCAGGGACCTGGACTCCCGCGGTCTTGGCCGAATGCATAAAGCGCTTTAAATGCTCGGCCTCGCGAAAGATTTTATCTCCATAGGTCCTGAGACTTTCAAAAATTCCAACCTCTTCAGCAATTAATTCCTGAAAAGAAATTTTATCTTCAATTTTTTTTCCGTTGGAATAAAGAACAAAAGACAAGAGGACTCCTATTAAAGCCCCTCACCCTTCCCTCTCCCATATGGGGAGGGGGGTAGGGTGAGGGGGAAAAAACTTTTCTCCTGTATCATATTCAGCGCCTCTTCAGGCGTCAAAGCTTGTAAGCAATTTTTATGCGCGCATGCGGCGTTATAACGAAATTTCTGATAACAAGGGCGGCATTCTAAATCTTTTTTGAAAATTGAGATCGCGTTTTCACTTTCGGGATAAGGGCCATAAACAACTGGGTCTACCGGCCCATAAAAAGCAATCACATGCGTATGCAGCGCGTGGGCCAGATGAACGAGTCCTCCGTCATTACCTATAAAAAGGCCTGCTTTTTCAATCAAAGAGGCAGTAACGCCGAGAGAAATTTGTCCGGCAAGATTAAGCGTCTTGATTCCAACCATTTTCTGAAAAGAATCGCCCAAGCTTTTCTCCTGAGCACTACCGACAATGATCACGGTTTCAAAATCGGAGAATTCCTTCAAACGTTTTGTGAATTCGGCAAAAAAAGTAACGGGCCAACGCTTGAAATTGGCATCTTTGCCCCAGGATTCACCACCGCCCAGGCTCAACACTAAAAATCTACGCTTGGATTCTCCCCCCACCTTGATCCTCCCCCACTCTATGGGGGAGGAAATAGGAGGGGGCAAAGTAAGAGATGCGTAGAAATCGCTCAGCAAGCGATCTGCTAAAATTTTATCTGCATCCGCGGGATAAAACTCCAAAAACCGGTCTTCGACGACAATTCCCGCTTTTTCTGCCAGATCACAAAAAAAATCAGCCACAGGCTTTCCATTAAAACCCTGCGGAATGGGCAAACGGAGATTGTGAAAAAAACCTCTTCTTTTAAAATTAAATCCAGCGCGCCGCGGAATGCCCAAAAAAAACTGGCTAAAAAAAGCATACTCGCCGCGCAAAGAGTAATCGAGCAAAAGGTCATATTTTTTTTTGCGCAATTTCGCGCCCAGTTTTATTAGGTCACTGAAATTCTTCAAATTTCCTTGTTTGTGAAAAAGATCTTTATCAATGCAGGTAATTTCATCCACGTGGGGATTGGTTTGAACAACCGCTTCTGTCCTTGAGCCTAATAAAAGGTCGACGGTTTCAACCGTGGGCACAAGTCTCAACGCACGTAAAACGGGCGTTAGAAAAAGGAGGTCGCCGATTCCATAGGGTTGCACAACAAGCACTCGTCTCAGGGAATTCATACGCTTCGGCCTGCTGCTTGCAGAAGATTTGAGAATAAAAAGAAATCAGCCTCGCGAAGAACATCTTCCGTTGAAATAATATCCAGGCATAAAAAATGGATTTGGCATGCGTGCGCGAGACATGGCTCGCAGCCAACGTTTTTCCAGACAACTTTTGAATTCTCTCCGAGAGGGCGCCAGCGTGTGGGAGAAAGGCCCGGTTGATTACGGCCAAAGATTGAAACAACCGGGGTTCCAACCGCAGAAGCCACATGCACAGGCCCTGAATCATTAGAAATAAGCAGCTGGCATTTTTTCAAAAACACACCGAGCATGCCCAGTGAAAGATGACCGCTTAAATCAGAGACCGGGAAAGGAACCGAGTCTTTTATTTTTTGGGTCAGCTGCCTGTCTTGCCGTGTGCCTATCAAAATAAAATGCGCTTTGTATTTTCGCTCCAGGCTTTCAATTAAATACCCCCATCTTTCTGCCGGCCAGATTTTCGACGGACAGCTTGCACTTGGGTTCAGCGCAATCCAGGGAATGTCTGGAAGATCCGAATTTTTCAAAAAATGATCTAACGAACTAGCCGCACGGTCTGTCAGAGGGAAAAACGTTTCTAGTTTTTCCGGACAACTCACAGATAAAGGCCCCAGCAAATCAAAATTATATTGGGCCTCGTGTTTTTTGCCTTCGACTTTAGAGTCAGGATAAACATGCGTAAGAGCCCAGGGCGCGCGGCGGTCCCAACCAATACGAACAGGAATTCGCGCAGCCCAAGTTGCAAGATGTATACGATTTGTCGCATGCAGATGAATGGCTATATCAAATTTTTCTGAAGCCAGCCGGGCCGCAAATTTTAATTGCCCCAGCACCGAACGCTCGCTGCCTTTTTTGTCATATAAAATAACTTTATTAATATAAGGATTGCCCGCAATGACTTCTCTGTTTTCCAAAAAGGTCAAACAGGCTATCCATGCGGAAGGATATTTTTTTCGCAATTCGGAAAAAACGGGCGTGGAAAGGACAAGATCTCCCAAACGATCAGCGCGGCTGACGAGAATACGGAGAGTTTTCCCCTCGGTCTGAATAGGCTTCATAAAAGTTAAAGCTTTTCGATTTTCTGGGCCAGCAGTTCCGTGCAGGCCTCGAAAACTCTTTCGGCTTTTAAATCGTCGAGACAGGCGCGGCGCTCAAAGCGGCACTGCGCAAGGTCACATGGAGAGCAAAAGTAGGCTTCTCGAAGAAGACGAAAAAAAGGTCCCGTTCGCCCGGAAGCCATATGATTCGTAGGTCCGAAAAGGGCCACGGAAGGCCGGTTCATTTCATAAGACAATTGCATTACAGAGCTGTCATTGGCCAATACCAACACAGCCTTGGTCACAAGCGCAGCAAGCTCGCGCAAAGTCGTATCACCCGCCAAATTATAAACACGGCCGGGGGCAACTGAAACCAACGGCTCTAAAACCTCTTTTTCTTTTGGGCTTCCGACGAGCAAAATATTTTCGCTGCGCGTTGAAATAAGCCGCTCGATCACCCGGCGATAATTTTCCAAAGACCAGCTTTTCAGTTGGCTTGCGGCCAACGGCGCGACCAAAATATATTCCTGATAGGGCAAAATCCCTTTATTGGCAATTTTTTTATTCATACTGGCTTCATCGGCTTCTGAGAAAAAATCGAACGGCTGGATATTATCAGTGACAAGACCCATTTTTTGAATGACCTGAAGATGCCGCTCTTTGAATGAAACCGGTTTTGGATAACGAAACGGCGAACTCTTTTTGCGCGCACTCACTAAATATGGAATTGCCGTATTTCTCAAATCCACGACCCATTCATATTTTTCACCCACAAGAGAACGCCAAAACCGCCATTTTTCGGGCAATGACGCATGCTTGTCATAAATCACAAGTTTATCGATGAATCGGCTGCCAGCGAGCACGTCTTTGGCACGCGGGCCCACCACAACAGTCATTTTCGCTTCTGGAAAATGAGCGTGAAGCGCCATGATGACCGGCGTCGTCAGAATGACGTCACCGATATTACTCAGCGTAATCACCAAAATTCTCTTTTGGGATGCGATAGCTTCCTCGCTTTTTAAAATTTTAACGCGCTGGTTTATACCTGACATATTGAAACCCAATTTTTCTTTGAAATTTCCGCCATCACTTCTTCGGGCTGAATATGAGACAGCCATCCGTCTTTTGGGATCTCTCCATACCAAGGGACTGTATATCCCGCAGGGACATAATGAAGTATCGTTTTTTCACCCGGGCCGTGCGGACCGGTCAACTTGGGATCCGTAGGGCCGAAAAGCCCAACCACCGGGGTGCCAACGCCCGCAGCAATATGCATGGGGCCGGAATCCCCAGACACAACAAACAGGGCTTTCTTGTAAAGCGCACCCAATTCCCTTAAATTTAACTGCCCGGCCACGGAAATAACGCGCGCCCTCTGTGTTTTTTCCATCATTTGCTTGGCAAGATTCATATCGCCGGTTGAACCTGTCAACACAACCGGCAAACTCCATTTTTCAAAAATTAAATCCGCAAGCCTCGCGAAATAAGAAACCGGCCATCTTTTGGGCTCCCAGTTCGCACCCAGATGAAAACAGATAAATGAATGTAAGTCGTTTTTTTTGATCGTCTTTTTTATTTTTTCTTCATCCTGCGGATAAAAATGAAAATGATAAGCTTCGTGGGCAGGGCCGTTTAATCCTGATTTCTCCAAAAGCTCTAAAAAATAATCCACCTGATGGCAAGGTGATCCGGGTTCCGGTATGGCCTGGGTCAAAAAGCGGCTCCCCTTTGCGCTGAATCCAATACGCTCTTTGATTCCAGCTAAAAACGTAACAAATGCCCGCGTGCGCGAACGGTGAAAAAGATAAACCCGGTCAAAATGCTCACGCTTCAACTGAAAAGCAAAAAATAAACGGGATAGAAAAAACCGGTGCTCTTTTTTTCATCGAAAATAATGATTTTGTCCACGGCCGGATGCGCTTCAAAAATTTCGCGGCACCTAGAAGGCGTCATGCATGTGATTTCCGATTCCGGAAATCTGCTTTTGATCCTTTCAATGGCCGGAATTTGAAAGAGGCCGTCACCAAGCCAGTTTTTTGTTACAATCAATATTTTCATAATTTAGAAACCTGGACTTCTTTTTGTGCAGATTTTTTAGCAAGCAACCGTTGGATCGAACTAAAGACTTCGTCGACGGATATTTTCCTTAAACAGGCCATATTTTCAGAATTACGGCATGTGCCCTGATAACAAGGCTGGCACGCAAGCCGGCGAGAGAGCACGATGGCATCCTGGGCCGGAGGCATATGCCGTTTAGGATCTGTCGGCCCAAAAAGCGCAATCATCTTTGTGTTAACGGCGCTGGCCACATGAAGGGGCGCAGTGTCTCCGGTGACTAAAACATCAAGCCGCTTGATCAGCGGAATCAACTCCCGCAAAGAAGTTTTTCCGATTAAATTAATAACTCCTTCAAGACTCCACTCTGGAAATTCCTGAGCAAAGCCAGCATCTTCCTGAGATCCAATCCAAACAACACGACATTTTAATTCTTTAATAAGCCGCTCCGACAATTTCAAAAAATATTCCGCAGGCCAACGCTTCGTGGCCCAACGCGGGCTTGAACCCACCACAAGCCCGATGAAACGCACATTGTCCGCAGGCGTTTGAAGCAGGCTTTCAATCCGTTCCTGGTCTTGCGGATCTGTCCAAAGCTCCAACGATTCTTCAAGTCTCTGCACGCCGAGGCGCGACAGAATGCGAAATTGATGCCGGACCGGCGAATCCGTAACATCGAAAGTCTTGTCAGGACGGTTCAATAAAAAACCGTGCCATCCACGTTGAAAGCCGTATCGTTCGCGAACTCCTGAAAGGAAAGACATCAAATGCGTCCATTTGGAATTCTGAAGGTCTACCGATATATCAAAACCTTCCTTGCGGATTTTTTGGGCAATCTTCAAAAAATAAGAAAGTTTGGATAATTTTTTGCGGTCTGCGGGTATGACCTCATCCAAATAAGGAAGATGCGAAACAAGCGGCGCAAGTTTACGGTCAACCAAAAGACTGATCTTGGCGAGAGGAAACCGGTCGCGTATCATCCGGAAACTTGGCGTGGCCAGGATCAAATCACCCATGGCCCCGAGCTTTATGATCAGCATTTTTTTCTCAGCTAAAACCTCATGATAAACTTCGAGGGTCTGGTCAGCCATTTTTTCAAGCGAAAATCTTTTTTGGACTTTGTCTTTTAGTTGGACCGCTAAATGTTTCGCTTTTTCAGGATTTTTTATAATTTCAACAATCGACTTGGCCATTGAATCAATATCACCTGCCGGTGTGAGCCATCCGGTTTCACCAGGATCAATAATATCCACGATCCCGCCCACATGAGTGGCCAGCACAGGCGTTCCGACAGCACCCGCCTCAATCAAGACACGGCCAAAGGCCTCGGGAACAAGCGTAGAAAGAACAAGTAGATCAGATTGAGCAATTAATTCGGGAATATCGCGCCGGGTGCCAAGCAATTTCACGCATGATTCCAAGTCGAGTTGACGGAGCGTTTGGCGGATAAGGTCAGTATATTTATGTTTACCTTTTTCTTCAGATCCCACCAACCAGATTTCAAAAGGTATTTGGACTTGGCGGCGGACTTGATGAATGGCTTTCAAAAATTCAATCTGTCCCTTGATGGGTGAAAGCCTGCCAATATTGATAATCCGAAAAGGAGTTTGGCCGGGTTTTCTTTCATTTTTGACCGAAAGAAATTGAGGCAGATCAACGCCGCGATGAATCAACCGGATGCGGTCAGGAGAAACTTTGAAATCATCGATCATATGGCGGCCAATAACATTAGAAATCACAATAACGCGCTTGCCCCATCCCATGACGGCGCTCAACGGCTGATGGGAATAATAACCGTGACAAGTCGTAACAAATGGACGGCCGGTACGGCGCGCGGCAAGCCAACCCAGCCAGGCGGGTACACGGCTGCGGCCATGGACTACGTCGATTCGTTCACGCTCAATAATTTCGGCAATGCGCGATACGAGCCCCAAAGAAAAAAGAGATTTTTGATGCACGGGAAGCGTGTAATGCGTGACTCCGATTTTTTGAAGTTCGGCCACTAATTCCCCGCCTGAAGAAATCACAACGGTTTCTTCGCCTCGCTTTTTAAAAGCGCGGGCCAAATCAATCACACCTCTTTCAACGCCCCCAACATGGAGCGACGGAAGGATTTGCAGACTTTTCATAAAATTTCTTGCAACCTCTTTTTCAAAATTTCATTTTCCTGGTCAGAAATGTCTTTCGATGCCCGGCTCTGCAAACCTGTGATCTTCTCTTCTAAATCTTCCAAATTCGCAAGCGTCACGGCTGATTCGCGGGCCAAAATTTGCTGAAATCGTTTATGTTTGGGGGGCAACCCTTTGGCGCCAAAACTAAGCACCACCACTTTTTTACCTGACCAGACAGCTTCGGAGATCATGGAAACACTATCTTCAGTCACAATTAAAATATCCGTAAGAGCCATCATACCCGGCACGACCTCCGTACGGCGGTCCTCTTTGGCATTCACGATCATTTGGCAACCTGGATATTTTGAAACATTTGATTTGAGGAAATGACAAACCTCTTCTGAGGTCCGCCGCGAAGTCGTCACCAAATAATCACCACTTTTTTGCGCAATATTTTCCATGAGCGAAAAAAGTTTTTTAATGTCCTCAAGACCTATTTTAAAATGCCGCGTCGAACCACCCAAAAAAATACTTATCCGGACCTTTGAAGCATCCCGCAACTCTCCTGCCATTTTTTCAGAGGCCTCTTCCAACTCAGCGGCTTCCATCCTGCTGGGCGCAAGCAATGTGCGCAGCGCTTTAGGCGGGATGATTCCCTGATCATGCGCGGGCACTACCGCCAGGTCGTAATTAAAAAGATTAAATGGAAAACTGGGCTTCATTAAAACAATACTCTTGGCGCGGCTATCGCGGGCAAGACAAAGATTCAGAGGCACAAGGCTCGAACCTGCAGAAATAATGAATTCCGCACTGGCCTCTTCAATGGCCTTCTGTGTTTCAGGAGAAAAAAAGAACCGCAAAGATCTAAGATTTCCCTGGGCAAAAGGAATAAAAAAAATGGCTAAAATAGAAAAAACTTTTCTGTGCCAGGCAGACTTAAAATGCACTTCTATTTTTTTGACCGGATACTCCATTCCCGGGCGGCCGTATTGGTCTTTGATACTTCCAAATTGTGCGGCCAGGGCCTCGGATTGTTTCACATGGCCTGGCTTTCCATCAGACAAAATCAAAAGCCGCTTGGTCCAACTATATTTCCAGCGTTTGACTTCCCAAAGCCATTGGTCCGGATAACGTTCGATAAAATTTTCCAATTTTTTCAAATAGCCTTCCACGGCATTTGGAATTTGAGACTCTGCATTTTCACGGCTGCAAGTAATTGGCTCTTCAACGTAAATTTCATGACAAGAATTTTTTTGCCGCACGATAAAACAAGGCAAAATCGGCGCGCCCATACGACTTGCCAGCTCAAAAGCGCCGGTCGGGATCGTTGTCTTGCGGCCAAAAAATGGCAAAATGATTCCTTCCTGTTTCCCAGCATCCTGATCGCCAAGCAGGCCAATCAATTCCTTACGGCGTAAACTGCGCATCAAATCCCTTACTCCCATACCGCGACCGACAGCGACCGAACCGTGACTTTCGCGCAATTCATTGAGCAATTCGTTTAAACGGGAATATTTTTGGTTGCGCGCGAGCACATGAATAGGCTTGCCTAAAATACCCGACACAATTTGCATCAGCTCCCAATTTCCAAAATGCCCGGAAAACAAGATGCCACCGCGGCCTTGCTCAATCATCTGGAAAAATCGCTCCGGATGATTGACATGAATCGTGCTATCGATGAATTCCTGATTAAGTTTGGGAAAACGCAGGACCTCAATGAACATCTGGCCGAGATGGGCATAATGCTGGCGAATGGTCTGCCAACGCTCTTTTTCATTTAAGCGTGGGCCTAAAGCGGCTTTAAGATCAGCG
>OBEQ010402496.1_pt1 | contig 16128 bp, 14 predicted proteins | sample 1670901 | NCBI WGS metagenome assembly OBEQ01 (sample SAMEA104232315, study PRJEB22302) | groundwater metagenome | biome: forest; feature: aquifer; material: groundwater | place: USA | collected 2011-08-07 | depth 5.4 m
AGGTCAAATCCGGGACCGTCTCCTTCAGGAAAAGATCAAAAAGCGCTACGAAGCATGGATTACCCAACTCAAAAAAGATGCCTACATCAAACAGGAATAGATTGACCGCCGTCCTCACCCTCGGAGACCCTGCCGGGATCGGTCCGGAGGTGATCTTGAAAGCGGTTCATTCTTCCCGTATCCGGGCGTTGGGACGTTTTGTGATCGTGGGAACAGAAGCGGTCTTCGAGAGGACGGAGCGCCTCACTCGCCTCCGGTGGCCAAAAGACATTCGCCTCGTCGCTCTCGAAAATCTGAAGCAGTTCCGCTACGGAGAAATTTCTCCCCGTTATGGGAGGGCTGCCTTCCTGTATTTACGGGAGGCGGTTCGACTTCTGAAAGACGGAGCGGGTGATTTTTTAGTGACGGCCCCGATTCAGAAAGAATCGATGGAAAAGGCCGGGTTTCATTGGCCGGGTCATACCGAACTCCTCAAGGATCTCACGAAAAGCAAAAAGGTGAACATGATGTTTTCGGGAAAAAAATTCTGCGTGTCACTGGTCACCTGGCACATCGCCCTTCGGAAGGTTCCGGGAGAGGTGACAAAAGAAAAGGTGTTGGATGCGGTTTTTTTCCTCGACCAGGCTCTCCGCCGCTATTTTTCAAAAAAATATCCGAAACTCGCCCTTTGCGGTCTTAATCCCCACGCGGGGGAGGGAGGACGCTTCGGAGACGAAGAAAAAAGGGTCCTTGTCCCGGCGCTTGCGGCGGCGAGAAAAAAAGGGATCCGGATTGAAGGTCCAATTCCTGCCGACGCGTTATTTTATAAAGCGTATCAGGGCGGCTACGACGGGGTGGTGGCAATGTATCATGACCAGGCGCTCGCCCCTTTTAAAGCGGTGGAAAGGGACTATGGGGTGAATGTGACGCTCGGCCTTCCTTTTATCCGGACCTCTCCGGATCATGGGACCGCTTTCGACATTGCCGGGAAAAATAAGGCGGATCCCCGCTCTATGATGCGCGCCATTCATCTCGCCTTCGACATGAAAAGATCGGAGAGGCGTTATTCAAGACGATGAAACAAGGGGCATGTTCGAAAGCCAGAGTTATCATTGACGCATCGTGGGACATGTTCTATAATATAGAACAGTTGTATTATTCTATAGAACAGGAGAAAAAAGGATGCTGATTCCGGCCGGAAGAAAAAAAATACTGGAAGTATTTTTGAAAGACCCTTTCAAGGAAATACATCTTCGAGAAATTGCGCGTCTATCCAAATCATCGCTCGCGAATGTTGACAATTCCATGCGGCTTTTTGTAAAGAATGACATGTTCAAAAGACGCGACATGTCGCATTCGACCTTCTTCAAACCCAATCTCGATAACGACGATATCATAAAGGTATTCGAACTCTTGGAGCTTGAGCGGCGAAAAACATTCTACGCGAAGAACAAGACTATCACGCGGTTGCTTAAGAAGTATACGGAAGCCATGGTAGAGCTTTCCAATAAGAGGATTCAGCTTGTGATTCTCTTTGGCTCCGTGGCAAGAGAAGAATGGACGAAGGGAAGCGACATCGACCTATTGGCGGTTGTTTCGGATAAGGAGAACGATATGATCGATATTTTGAATAAAGCCAAAGCGGACGCGAGCCCCCTCTTGGAAATAAGGCCGATCACCACCACAACAAAGAAATTCATAGAAGGGTTCAAGGCGAAAACAGAGTTCTACGATAATCTCTGGAAGGACCGCGTCGTTTTGTATAACGAATTTCTGTTCTGGCGGCTCATCAAAGAAGGGGGTCCATCAGATGCCTGAGGATCTCGAAAAGATTTTGCAGGGATGTTTTCATCCCAAGGAAGGCAGACCCAATCTTCAGAAAGTATCTGTCAATACAGAGCGCGCGACACAGCACATGGACAAGGCGCACAGTAATCTTCGGGCCATGAAACTGATGTTTCACAACGATTTGTTTGATTGGACGGTTATTTGCGGATATTATGCGATGTATCACGCCGTATTGGCGGCGCTCTATAAAATAGGAATTCGGGCAACGGCGCATTACTGCGCCATCGCGGCGTTTAAGGAATTTTATGTCAAGCGCGGCAAGGTCAAGCCCGAATACATGAACTATATCAAGCATGCCAAACAACTTGAACGGAAATATGCCGAGTCTTTGGACAAGGCGCAAGAAAATAGAGTCATTGAGCAATATGATATTGAGGTTCTCACCAACGATGACGCGGAGTGGATCGTAGAAGACGCGAAAGATTTTGTGCTCAAGATAGAAGAGGTATTGGCTTAAACAAGCGTCTAAGCAATCGGGCGATCTGATTCCAGGGACTGTCCCCAACCCAAAAAGTTACAACGCATGGGGGACTGTCCCAAACATGACATCGGCGGGCCCGCCCCTGCCCGCCTGTTGGTGCAGGCAGGCGGGGGAAAAATGAGAATCGGTACTTCATTTTGCATAATAGGATTTGTAATTCAACGTTGCAGGGAAATTAGAACCGTTCCTGCATTTTTTAAGAAAATAGAAAAGTAGATCGGTCTACAGGTTTAGGTAGATGTAAAATGGATAAGGAAACAGAGAAGTCGATTATAGAGAATAGCGCAGCTGACGCATTACTTGAGGTAATTTCCCACCATACCGTTTGTATTACTTCCGTGAGAAAAGATCATCAGCATGGGACCGGAGTTGCTATATGTGTACTAGGCAAATATTTTATTATAACTGCAGGTCATGTAATAAAGAATGAAGATCCTACCAGCCTAAGGTTTTTAGGTCGTTCTGAAACTCCCCTTGTAAATGTCGCCAAAGAAGAAATAGGAGATACGATAGAAAAATGTAAGTTTCCAACTCATCCCGTCGCCCTCCCGATAGCTCGTCACTTTATCTCTGATTCAGGCGCAGATATTGGTATTCTAGAGATCGATCCAAACGTACCCACGGAAAAAACTTTCCAATTTCACAAGATAAAAGATATTAATCAAAAAGTCCCTAAGGAGGGGGCAGTTGTTTTATTTGGTTTTCCTGGTGAACTAGCCCAATGGGTCAAACATCGTGAAACAGGGAAGGTAGGGAATCTGGTAGTGCCATGGGCAGAATTTACGCAAATCTCAAAACCTAGTAACAACATTTCTTCTAGTTTCGATGAAAGGATTCATTTCCTCTTAGATTATCCAGTTTCAACGGGGGAGTTTGGTGTGAATCCCCATGGAATGAGTGGAGGAGGGGTGTGGTCATACAAAAAAATAGGAAAATCCGGTGAGATCTGGGCACCCTCAATCTCACTCATAGGAATTGAACATACATGGGATAAATTACGTAAGCTTTTAAAAGCTACAAGAATTGAGTGGATTCTTGAAATGATAACAGCAAAAATGGTCTGAAAAGAAAAAACCGAGGACGGTTCGATTTATCGTTGCAAGGAAATTAAAACAAAGGTCTGAGGTATGCATTCTTTAGAATCAAACCAAGAAAAGGCGCGAGAGGCTATTAAAAAAATAAGACCGTACTTTTCAATTGAAAACAACATTTCTTATTTTTCAATACAGACTCAAGAAAATATTAAGTATGTTTTTAGTACTGCTGTTCGAATTTTGAGATATAGGTACATAAGAAAACAGCGTCTTTACTATGAAAAACTTAAGAGAAAGAAGAAGAAGGAAAAGCGGATAATTTACTTAAAACGTTCAGATGTATCTAATGCTTTAATGATCTCTGATTTTCATTTTTCTCACTCAAGAGAAGTTATGGCAAAAGACCATATGGCAACATTAGGTTATATCGAGGAAAAAGATGCGCTCAAATATTATGAACATTTTGTAATGGGGAAAACACGGGATAGATACGGACGAGAAATTGTGATTGATGAAGAAGGTATGAAATTTCTCTATAAACAAGCAGGAACGGGAGAGCATATTATTAATTCTGATAATTATGAGAGAATTAGAGGAAAGCGTTTGCATTGGATCAAACCAACTATTGAGCAGACAGAAGAAATATATGAAAATCATGAGAGAAACTGGACATCATATTACTATATAGGTACTTTTATAATCCCATATACCGATGATAAAAGTGGGGAGAAACTAGTAAAAGAAAATTATCTTTTTATCGTTGTCCGCAAAGAAGCAGACAAGTCCCTAAAGTTCATAACTGCTTATCCTATAGATAAATATGGGCAATTTCTGAAGCGTATAGAATCCGCGCATCCTTACACCCATTTTGGCTCTTGACAAGGTAACCCTTTGATGAGATACTTAAACTGTTGTTAGATGGCGTAAGGTTATCCTCTTGTTCTTGCTGGTGGGGATGAGAGGTTATGCTGATCGCTTCCAATCACCAGCCACTTTTTATACACTCGCTTGTACGTAAATAATAAGCGAGTTTTTCATTTTACACAGGTAGGGACACTTTCGAACACGTCCCTTGTTGCTTTTATCAGTCTGGGGACGCGTTCTGAAAGCGTCCCTAACGTCTTCGCGTTCGATTTCGCAATGAAAAAATCGGAGGGCGCTTCGGACGATGACGCTTAAGGAACTCAAAACGAAATTCCGGGAATTTTCTTTCTGGCCCAGGAAACGGTTGGGCCAAAATTTTTTGGTCGATGAAAAAATTTCGGAAAGAATTGCCGGACTTTTGGGTGAGGGGAAAGATCCGGTGATAGAAATCGGCGGAGGATTTGGGTCGCTCACGGAGTTTCTCGTTAAGCGTTCCGGCTCTTTGTATGTGCTTGAAGTGGATCCCGCGCTCCATGCCTTTCTCGTAAAACGTTTTGAGGGGAGCGGCCTCATTCTTGAAAAAAAGGATATTTTGAGGACTTCCTTTAAGGAGTATTGCCGTCAGCCTGGTGACAAAATCAGCATCATCGGAAATCTCCCCTACGCGATCACAAGCCCCATCCTTCTTCATTTAATTGAGCAAAGAGAATTTTTGCGGGAGGCCGTCATTACCGTGCAGCAGGAAGTGGCCGAACGGCTGACGGCGAGGCCGAGGACAAAGGCCTACGGGTCTCTTTCTTGCTTCGTCCAATGTTTTACCGACTGCCGCTCCCAGTTTAACATTCCGCCGAGTGCTTTTTATCCGGTCCCCGAAGTGAATTCCGAGGTCGTGAGGCTCCGTTTTCTTGAAACGCCAAGGGTCTCGCCAAAAAATCTGGAATTTATGCAACGGGTCATCCGGACCGGTTTCGGGAAACGCCGAAAAACGCTTGCCAATGCCCTTACCGATCTAGGAGAGCCTTTCTCGAAAGAATTTCTCTTTGAGCTGTTCCGGGATCTCGGATTTTCGGAAAAGGCGCGGGCCGAAGAACTGGCCCTGGAGGAATTCGCGCGCCTTTCGGACAGATTGATTGACTTTATTCCCTAACCATGCTATTTTAAATGAGTACGCAACTTATAGCGTATCAACGAGATAAGTTGCTGTACGAATTTATCCCGAGCAACGAGGTGCTGCGTTTCGTGCGAGGGATTTCATGAAAGGTCGAAAATGATTGACCTCAAAACAGTCCAGTATGTCGCGGACCTTGCCCGTATTCATCTCACCGAAGAAGAGTCGAAAAAGTTCGCGGAACAACTCGACAAAATTCTTTCCTATTTTCAGTCTCTGCAAAAAATCGATACCGAAACGGTTGAACCGACTTTTCATGTTCTTCCTCTAAAGAATGTCTTCCGTGAGGATGTTGTCAAGCCGTCCCTGTCTCAGGAAGAGGTCCTTGCCATCGCCCCCAAGAAGAAAGGCGTTTTCGTGAAAGTCCTTCGCGTCATCGGGAAGGGATAGGGGATGGACCTTTTTCGCCAGAGCGCCCACGCTCTCATCCGGCTCATTCAAGAGAAAAAAACCTCGCCGCAGGAAATTGCCGCCTCTCTTCGCGAAAGAATCAAACAGGCCGACCCGAAACTCCACGCGTATGTTTCTATCGACGGCGATTTCACGGTTCCCGAATCGTTCGAGAGGGGAGGGCTTTCCGGAATCCCGCTTGCGGTCAAAGACAATATCTGTGTTGCGGGACGACTCACGACCTGCTGTTCCAAAATCCTCGAAGGATTCAAGCCCCCTTATTCGGCGACCGTCGTCGAGCGGGTTATCGCAAACGGCGGATATCCTTTCGGCCGGACCAACATGGATGAATTCGCGTTCGGCTCAAGCACCGAAACCTCCTGTTACGGCATCACGCGCAACCCCTGGGACCCGGAGCGGATTCCGGGCGGCTCAAGCGGCGGTTCTGTCGCGGCGGTGGCGGCAGATGAGGCGATCTGGGCGCTCGGCTCCGATACCGGCGGATCGATCCGTCAGCCGGCATCCCTTTGCGGGGTCGTGGGACTGAAGCCCACGTATGGACGGGTGTCACGATACGGGCTCATCGCATTCGCTTCGAGTCTCGATCAAATCGGGCCGGTCACCAAAGATGTGGAAGACGCGGCACTTCTGTTGAACGCGATCGGCGGACATGACGCGATGGATTCCACGTCTGCGGAAGTTCCGCTTCCTGATCTGCGCCGCTCTTTGGTAAAAGATATCCGCGGTGTCCGGATCGGCGTACCGAAAGAATATTTTACGGAAGGGATCGACCCGGAAGTTACGGATATCATCCGTCGGGCAATCGAGGCATTGAAGTCTTTAGGTGCGGAGGTGAAAGAGGTTTCTCTCCCGCACTCCTCTTACGCGATCGCCGTCTATTACCTGGTGGCGACGGCGGAGGCGAGTTCAAACCTGGCGCGGTTCGACGGCGTCCGGTACGGGCTCCGCGAAGAAGTGGGGGACCTGATCGCCAGTTATGGAGTGACCCGCGCCAAAGGATTCGGCTCCGAAGCGAAACGACGGATTATGCTCGGCACCTACGCCTTATCAAGCGGTTATTACGATGCCTACTATCTGAAGGCGCAAAAAGTGAGAACACTGATTAAAAAGGATTTTGACGCGGCCTTTGCCTCCTGCGACTGCCTGGTCGGCCCGGTTTCACCGACGGCGGCGTTCCGGATCGGGGAAAAAATGGATGATCCGTTAGCCATGTATCTTTCCGACATTTATACCATTCCCGTCAATCTCGCCGGCATCCCGGCCCTTTCGATCCCCTGCGGATTTACGAAGACCGATCTGCCCGTCGGACTCCATCTTTTAACAAAACCTTTTGACGAAGAAACCCTTTTCCGCGTCGCGTATACCTTTGAACAAAACAGCGATTTTCATGAAAGGAAACCCAAGGAATATTTCCATGGATAAGTATGAGGCGGTGATTGGAATCGAAACGCATGTCGAGCTGTTGACCGTCTCAAAGGTTTTCTGCGGCTGTCCCACACAGTTCGGCGCCGATCCAAACAGCCAGACCTGTCCGGTCTGCCTGGGGTTTCCCGGTTCGCTTCCGGTTTTAAATCGAAAGGCGCTGGAGTACGGCTTCAAGGTGGGGCTCGCTCTTCACGGCACCCTTTCCAAATGGATTAAATTCGACCGGAAAAACTATTTTTATCCGGACCTTCCGAAAAATTACCAGATTTCCCAATATGATTTTCCTCTTTGCGCGGGCGGATATGTGGACATCGAAACCGGCGGAGAAAAAAAACAGATACGGATCCGCCGCGTCCACCTTGAGGAAGATACCGGTAAACTGCTTCATCCGGAAGGGGAGACTACCAGCCTCCTTGATTTTAATCGCGCGGGAATTCCGCTTCTTGAGGTTGTGAGCGAACCCGATATCCGCACGCCCGATGAGGCCCACGCCTACGTGACGGCGCTGAAATCGATTCTTGAATATTTGGGCGTATCGGATTGCAATATGGAAGAAGGGAGCCTCCGCTGCGACACCAACGTCTCTGTCCGAAAGAAAGGCGTAGCGGATTTGGGGGTGAAGATCGAGATCAAAAATCTAAACTCTTTCCGCGCGGTGAAGCAGAGTCTTCAGTACGAAATCGAACGTCAGGCGCAGGCGGTCGAAGGAGGCGAAAAACTGAGGCAGGAGACCCGGCTCTGGGACGCCGTGAAAAATATCACGCTTCCGATGCGTTCCAAAGAGTCCGCCCATGACTACCGCTATTTCCCGGAACCGGACCTTGTTCCGTTTACGCTCAAAGAAAGCGAGATCGACAGGATTCGGAAGGCCCTTCCTGAACTTCCCGAAGAACGGATCGAGCGGTTCCAAAAATCCTACGGACTTTCGTTGTACGACGCGAGAGTCCTTACGAGTGAAAAAGCGCTCTCGGAATATTATGAGGCCTGTGTCCGGCTTTTGAATAAACCGAAGCTGATCGCCAACTGGGTGATGGGTCCGATCCTGGAACATCTTGAGGACCCGCGGCAGATCCATAATTTTGCGATTACGCCGGAACGTTTAACGGCGCTTCTTTTGCTCCTCGACGGGAAAAAGGTGACGCAGCTGGCCGCCAAACAGGCGCTTGGCATCATGGTCAAGACAGGGGAATCCCCGGAAGAGGTTGTGAAAAGGGAAAATCTGTTGCAGGTGCACGACGAAGGGACTCTCGAAGGCCTGGTTCAGGAGGCGATTACGGAAAATCCAAAGGTCGTTTCGGACTATCATGGCGGTAAAGAAAGTGCTATGATGTATCTCATCGGACAGGTCATGAGAAAGACCAAGGGAAGCGCCAACCCGGAAAAGGTGACTCAGCGATTGAAGGAGAAACTTGCGGAGATGAAACAATGAAATTTCGTATCTGGGCGATCAGCTGTTTAATCTGCCTCTTTGTGGCCCAGTCGGTGGCGGTGAGCCCCGCGGCGAACCAGACCGGCGCGAAGGGAAAGCCGAGCGATTTTTACAAGGACATCGAACTTTTCACGGATGCCCTGTCCACGATCCAGCTCGATTACGTCGAGGAGAAAAGCTCGAAGGATCTGATTTACGGAGCCCTCAAAGGGATGCTCCAGAGCCTCGATCCCCACAGCCAGTTTATGGATCCCGATACCTATAATGAAATGAAGATTGAGACCGAGGGGGAATTTGGCGGGCTCGGGATCGAAATCACCATTCAAGATAATCTCTTGACGGTCATCGCCCCCATCGACGGAACGCCGGCCGAGAAAGCGGGTTTGAAATCGGGGGACCACATCGTGAAAATCAACGGGGAGATGACCCGGGACATCACCCTGATTGACGCCGTGAAGAAACTGAGGGGGAAGCCGAAGACGGAAGTGATCCTCACGATTCTGCGCGAAAATGAAGAGAAACTCCTCGATATCACCGTGATGCGCGATATCATCAAGATCAAGAGCGTCAAAGGGGCGCGGATCATCGAGAAAGGGATCGGTTATGTGCGTCTCGCGGAATTTCAGGAAAATACACCCAAAGAACTTGAACAAGCACTTCAGGGTCTTGAGAAAGAGGGGATCAAAGGTTTGATTCTGGACCTTCGGAATAATCCCGGCGGACTTTTGAACACGGCGGTGGAAGTGACGGACGATTTTGTTCCGAAAGGCGAGATGATCGTCTACACGAAGGGGAGAAGAAAAGAGCAGGAAATCGAATTCCGCGCGACAGGGAAACATTCGCATCAAAAATATCCCCTTGTGGTTCTCATCAACGGCGGGTCCGCGAGCGGATCGGAAATCTTGGCCGGCGCGATCCAGGATCATCGCCGAGGCATTATCCTCGGGACAAAATCATTCGGGAAAGGGTCTGTTCAGACCGTCATTCCTCTCAAAGACGGATCGGCGCTGCGGCTCACCACCAGCAAATATTTTACTCCGAAGGGTCGGAGTATCCACGGAGAAGGCATCAAGCCGGATGTCGTCGTGGAGTTGGAGGAATCCAAAGCGAAGAAGGAGAAAGAGAAAAACCCCGATATTTTTGAAAAACTTGAGAAAGAAGAAAAGAAGGATAAAGGTAAAGAGAAGGATACGGCTGAAAAGAAGACCGATAAGGAAGAAGGGCTGGATAACCAGCTTCTCCGCGCCATGGATCTGATTAAAGGAATTAATGTGTATCGGGAAGAGGGGAATTAAAACGTGCTCGCTTTAGGGGTTGAGAGTTCGTGTGACGAGACCGCCTGTGCCGTCGTGGAAAACGGAAAGAAAATTCTCTCCAATGTCATCGCTTCAAGTTTGGAAGAGCACAGGCCTTATGGCGGGGTCATTCCTGAAATCGCCTGTCGTTCCCATGTGGAGTCGATGATGCCTGTATTGGAAAAATCTCTTCATGAGGCGGGAGTCTCTTTCGGTGACATGGATCTGATTGCCGCCACCTGCGGCCCCGGACTTCCCGGATCGCTTCTTGTGGGGTTGTCGACGGCGAAGGCGATCAGTTTCGCAAGAGGCATCCCTCTCATCGGCGTCGATCATATCCAGGCCCATCTGTATGCCTGCCTCATGCGACCTCGAGCACCTTCTTTGCCGGTTTTGGGCCTTGTGGTTTCCGGAGGCCATACGAGCCTTTTCCATATTCAGAAAGTCGATCGCTTCAAGCGGATCGCGGAAACCCAGGATGACGCCTGCGGCGAGGCCTTTGACAAGGTCGCCAAGATTCTGGGGCTCGGTTACCCCGGCGGGCCCGAAATCGAAAAACGGGCCGCGCTCGGAGATCCGAAGGCCTTTTCTTTTCCTCCGCCGAGACTGAATGCGACATCGCTCGATTTCAGTTTCAGCGGTATTAAGACAGCGGTCTTATATCAGGTAAAAGAATTGGTACAAAGTAAAAAGTACAACGTACTTCCTCCATCGATGGTTAATGATATCTGCGCCAGTTTTCAGCGTGTCGTGATCGAGACCCTTATGCGTCATGCCTTATCGGCCTGTCGCCAGTATCAATGCCGTACGCTGGTCGTCGGGGGAGGTGTGACGGCCAATCAGGCGCTTCGCCGTTCATTCGAAAAACGGTTTCGGGAAGAAGGGCTCCGTGTCTTTTTTCCGCCGAAGGGTCTCTCGCTCGATAACGCCGCGATGGTCGCGGGGCTGGGAACGCGCCTTTATCAGAAAGGATTCCGCTCTTCCTTAGATCTGGGCTGTTACCCTTTAGGAGTCAACTAACCATGAATCATTTTGAAATCTTCGGGAGACTTTTTCTGGCTGTTTTTTTGGGAGGGATCATCGGTCTGGAGAGGGAGCGGCATGGCCGCGCCGCGGGACTGCGGACCCATATTCTGGTCTGCGTCGGATCTTCGCTGGCGATGTGTCTGGCTATCTATTTGAGTGAAAAATACCCTGGTTCCGATCCTTCCCGCATCGCCTCACAGGTCTTAAGCGGGATCGGTTTTCTCGGCGCGGGAACGATTCTTCGTTTCCGTGCCTCCGTCAAGGGATTGACTACGGCGGCAAGCCTTTGGACCGTCTCGGGGATCGGGCTGGCCGTCGGTTCAGGATTTTATTTCGGCGCCCTGATCGCGACGTTGGTGGTTCTTGTTTCCTTGTTTTGGATCGCGAAGGCCGTTGAAAAATATTTCACGCACAGGGACTGGTATCGTTCGCTTGAAATCGAGATGAAGGGCGTTTTTGAGGGACTTCAGAAAATCCGCGAACTTCTCGTCAACTACAGCGCCGAGATCAAAGATTTCGACGTCACGAAACTGGAATCTGGGAACATCCGCTTGACGCTGCACCTGCGGCTTCTTTCCCCGCGGGAAGAGGGTCCGATTTTAAAAGAGCTCTCCGGACTCACCGGTATCGAAAAGGTGACCTGGAGAGAAGGATAAGGAGGTATCCGATGGGGATGTTGAAAAGAGAAAAAGGGAAGGCGGAAGAGAAGGTCCTGGAGGTCGATGCCAGTATGCAGGGGTCCCTTTCATTTAAGGATCCCGTGAACCTCAAGATCAACGGAAAATTTGAAGGAACGCTCGATACGCGGGGGTCCCTCACCATCGGGGAAAATGCCATTGTCAATGCCACCATCAGGGGTGACAGCATTCGGATTGCCGGAAAGGTGACAGGCAATATCACCGCGCAGAAAGAGATTCGGATGGTTCCGCCGGCAGAAGTCATCGGGGATATTCGGACGCCGATCCTCGAGATCCAGGAAGGGGCGATTTTTCAAGGCCGTTCCCAGATGGGTGCGGGCACGCCTGCGGCGGCACCAGCGTCCCGCCACGAAATTCTGACAGCGGAGGAGTTGGCCCGCTATCTGGAAGTGGAGCCCGCCTCGGTGCTCGAATGGGCGGAGCGGGGAAAAATTCCCGCGATTCGCGAAGGAAGCCTCTGGAAATTCGATCGCCTGAAGATCGACGAGTGGGTCAGTAACGAGAAAATAAAATAGACCGGTGTAGGGAACGGTTTCAAACCGTTCCCTACGAAACGTCATGGATGAAAAACTTCTCAATTTAGAAGATGCGGCGAAATTTTTGTCTCTTTCCGTCAAAGAGATCACGGAACTCTCCAATGAAGGGAAGATCCCCGCTTTCCATCTCGGCGGGAAGTTTTTGAGATTCCGGAAAGAGGACCTTCTTTCTTTTCACCAGCCCGCGTCAAAGAAAAAAGAAGAAACGGTCGAACTCTATTCCTTCCGCGATGGGATACGGGATTTCTTTTACTTCAATGATTTTTACCTCCTTTCCATCCTCGTTGTCCTTTTCACCCTCTTTTTCCTCTTTAAAGGCTGAGTCAAAAGTATCAATTTGTCATTTTGACAACGTAACCTATTGTGGAATAAGGACTTGAAAATAGTCCTTCCATGTGTTATACTTTTAATGAAGTAAAAATCCGATAAAGGCAAACCACGGGAAACCGTGGGACATCTCGAGTGAGGCAGATCTCGCTTCCTCGGATCCTCCGCTGGGAATTGTGGCGGAGGGCAAAACCATGGGTCTACAAAGCGGTGGAGATACCGCTTTAAGATCGCCAGGTTGCCGAAGAAGCGAGAAAAGTCTCAAATGGAAGTCTATCTTGCTTCTTCTTGCAGACGGCGAGATAGACTTTTTCATTTGAGCACTTTCTAAAGCGTTTTGAAACGCGTTGAAAGGTGCCTCAGATGAGAAAGCTTTTAAAAAAGGGATTCACCCTGATCGAGGTGGTCTCCGGCATCGCCATTGTGGGGATGATCGCGACCCTCACGATTCCGGAATTCCTGAGAGTGACTCTCAACATTCACGAAAAATCGGCCATCGGGACGCTGCGCGCCATTTCCTTCGCGATGAGCTCTTACCGCGAAGTGAACGGAACATACCCTTCCACTCTGAGCGAGCTCGGTTCTTCAGTCGTCGGCGGAGAGGACCCCTCTTATCTCGATGACAAGGTTGCGACCGGCGAGAAGGACGGCTATGGATTTGATATCGCCTCTTCCGACCCGGAGACCTATCTTGTCGTTGCGACTCCTCGACTGTACGGGGTCACAGGAAATCGCGTCATCAACATGACAGAAGACGGAATCGAAGGGGAGGATATTCCTACAGGATTTGCTGGGCGACCTCAACATGGAGAAGAGGGACATCTGCATAGAGGTCACTGATAATCAAAGCGCCACGATCTAAAATCCTCTTGACGTTTGTCTCCTAATTTAGTATAATATAAAGAGTTATATCAAGGGGAAATGATGCCTACAAAAAAGCGCCTACTCATTTCAGTTTTTTTCCTTACTGTTTCCTTCTTTTTTTCCTGCACCGGTTGGGCTGCCGTTCAAGAAGAGGCGGTCCGCCTTCGGATCCGTGGATATCAGACGCAACACCGCGGAGACCTCGATAAAGCGGTCGATCTTTATAAACTATCGATCGCGGCGGATCCGGCTTATGCGGCGCCGCACAATGATCTCGGCATCATCTATGAAGAAAAAGGATGGCATGAGCAGGCCGAGAAAGAATATGGAGAGGCCCTCCGGCTCGATCCCAAGTATGTTGATGCCTACTCTAACCTCGCTCTTCTCTATGAGAAATTGCAGCAAAAAGAAAAAATGATCGATGCGCTCAAAAAACGGATCGCTTTGGGGGCTCCGGACGATCTCGGGACGGAAGAGGCAAAAAATAAACTGGAATCTTTAGGTGTTAAATCAGAACCGGCCCCTTCCGTGGCGGCCCCTTCTCCATCTATCTCCCCCCGCACAAAAGAAATGGTTAAAATTGTTCCTTCTCTAGAGGAAAAACAAAAAAAAGAGGAAAAGCCAAAAGCCCCGGAGGAGGGGATCATCCAACCGGAAAAAAGCGAAACGGTTGAAGCGGAGGCCCCGCCGGTCAAAGGGGTGACCTGGGAGGGGAAGGAGGCGCTTTTCACGGAAAAGGAACTTGATCCGAAACAGGAAGCGATCCGGCTCCGTAACAAAGGGCTTCAGTTCCAGTTAAACGGCGATTACGACGGGGCGATTCAATTTTATCGGGCGGCGATCGAGCAGTATCCCGATTTTGCGACTCTCCACAACGATTTAGGAATCGCTTTAGAGGATAAGGGATCTTTAGAAGAGGCGAGGGTAAGTTATCTCAAGGCCCTTTCCATCAAGCCGAATTATGGTTACGCTCTCTATAATTTGGCCTTTCTCCTCGTGAAAATGGGACGGCGCGACGAAGCGATTGAATTTTTTAAGAAACTGGTTCCTCAGGCAGAGCTTGGGGCGGCCTGGACCCAGAAGGCCAAAGAGACGCTCGAAAAACTCCTTAAGGAGGCGCATGATGAAAGGATCGCGGCGCGGCACGCGGAGGAGATACGGATCCGAAAACTTCGCCTGGAGAAACATCACCTCAAAAGAGAGGCGCACATCCGCCGGCAAATTCAAAAAGAGGTAGAGGCCAAACACGAAAAAGAGAGCCAGGAACTTTTAAAGACCCTCCTCGACCAGGGGAAAAAGGCCTATCAGAAAAAGGAGTACGACTCCGCGCAGACTTTATTTGAAAAGATGCTCCTCCTCGACGGGGAGAATCAGGCGGCCAAATCGTATCTCAAGAAGATCGCTTCGGAAAAAGAGGCGGAAATAGGAAAGGCAAAACAAGAGAAGGAAAAAGAAAAGGAGACCACCGAGCAGAAAAAAATAGAGGGAGAGAAAAAGAAGACCGAGAGCGACGCCCTCTATGAGGAAGCGAAAAAACTTTACCGGGAGGCAAAGTACGGGGAGGCGAAAAAACGGTTTGACAAACTGGTTGTTCTTCTCCCTGATCATCCCTACGCGAAGCGTTATCTTGAGAAGATAAAGGAGAAAAAGGGAGAAGAGGAAGAAAAGAAAAAGGCCGAAGAGAAGGAAAAAGAAGCCCGTCGGAAAGAGATTAAGAGTCATCTCGACGAAGGAGAGAAGGCTTTTAAAGGGGCGAAGTATGAACAGGCCTATCAGGAATTCGAAACGGTCCTCTCCATGAGTCCCGATCACAAAGAGGCGAAGCGGCTTTTAGAGAAAACAAAAGAGGCGTGGAATCGTGCCCGGCAAAATAAGCATCTCACGAAAGAAAAAAAGAAATGGGAAAAAACAAAGCGCGCCGATGAAAAGATGAAGAAAACAGCGCAGGCCTATTACCTGGAAGGGCTCAAGAGCGCGAATAAGGGGGAAATAGACAAGGCCATTTACGCGTATGAAAAAACGCTTTCTTATAACAAAGATCATGAGAAGGCCGCGAAAGCGCTCGCCTCTCTCGAAGGGAAAAGTTCCAGAGAAAGACCTTATACCCAGACGGAAGAAAAGGCCCTTAAGCCGGAGAAGGTCACAGAACCCGAAGAGGGGCGGCTTTACCGGCGGGCAAAGAGCGCATTTGACGCGGGAGACTACGAACTGGCGAAGCAGACCCTTCAATATCTCCTGACCCTGAATCCCGAGCATCCTTTGGCTCAGGGAGATCTGGCGGCCGTCGAGGAGAGAATCAGGGAAACTCGGCAGAAGGGGGGTCTTGAGAAGGCGACCCTCAAGCAGGAGGCGGCGCGAATGGTTGCGCCTGCCCGCCGTGAGAATGGAGAAATGGGCGGGGCGGCCCACCCTTCCAAAAAAGAGGAAGGCCCTTTGATGAGGGCCCAGGGGGGACCTGAGGCCTTAACAGGAGACCATCTGCAGAAGGGGACGATCGATTTCGATGAGACGGATACGGCCTCTTCACTTCTCGATAAAAATGCGCTCGTTTACATGCAAAAAGGGTATGTTCTTCAGCAACAGCGTGATATCGAATCGGCCCTTTCCTTTTATGAAAAATCGATGGCGATCAAGCCTTCGCCCAATGCCGCCAACAGCCTCGGGATTCTTTATGAAAATAAAGGGTGGTATACCGATGCCGAGACATACTACAAAAAACAGCTTGATCTTGATTCGCGGTATC
>OBEQ011033662.1_pt1 | contig 16124 bp, 21 predicted proteins | sample 1670901 | NCBI WGS metagenome assembly OBEQ01 (sample SAMEA104232315, study PRJEB22302) | groundwater metagenome | biome: forest; feature: aquifer; material: groundwater | place: USA | collected 2011-08-07 | depth 5.4 m
CTGGCCTTCCCGTTGCAAGGTTTTAACCCTTCGCTTAAGCGTTTCTTCGTCCAACAGCATTTTGCGGCGAAGCGGCTTATAGGCAGCTTCAAAGGTAGCTTTAGCTTCTTCCACTCTCATGGAAAACAAGCCGGCAACCGAAGCAGGATCAAAGGTCTGAATAGCCAGGCTGACCTGTTCTTTGGTGCGGCGCACAACTGCAGCGTCCAGCGTGAGAAATTCACGCCAGCCATCTGCAACACCTTGCAAGATCCCCCTGATAAACTTTTGGATCTCGCCGTGTAGATCTGTGTCTGCCTGGAAATCTCCAAAGAGCTTAGGGAAAACCTTGCTTCTCACATGGTCGAAAATGCGATCCACCACGCCGTCACCAAAAACTTTTCCTTGTGTGATGGGTTCCTGCGCAGCTTCTGTGACTGCAACATCTGTTTGCTCCACTTCTTCGTCAAATTCGTCTTCGGTTTCTTCTTCATCATCGGCAAACCAATTGCTTGGGTTTACCAGCTTCAAAATCCCTGATTTAAATGCCATAACATGATCCTCCTAGTCTTGATTGTCAAAGAGCGCTGATACTCCCTTGTTGAGAGAGTTCAGCAGAACATAGCGTAAATAGAAATGTGGTTAATAAAAGCGAGAAAAATGAGACTGCTGGAGCCTACTTCCAACCTTTATTAACCACATTTCTAAGCCTATTCTAGCTAAATACTAGATTGTATTCAACATAAATACTATACACTATTTTTTAACTTTTGTCAAGTATAGCATAAACCCTATTTATTCTTATATCTAAGCCTTAAAAATGGCATTAAAAAATAGTAAAAAATACCGCAGTTTTATAGCTAAACTGCGGTGTGGGGAGGTTACTGTCAACATAGAGCCTTGCATTAATTATTATGCTGCTTGCGGTAGCACATGGGTATATAGTAAGCTCTGTGACTCGTCTTCTAAAGACTCATTTTCTTCTCCTGACCGAAGCGTTAACGCCCGGTAAATGTTTTCCAGCCCTACACTGGAACTCGCTGCAACCCTAAAACTGTCTTCAAATGCTTCACCAAATAACTCTGCATACAGGCTTTGATCACTTATTCTTTGGTTAGTACCTGTATCATTAGTGCAGACTGGCAACAGCATAAGCTTTGACAGAGGAGCAACAATAGGAACTTCTGGGGCCAGAATTTCTGTAAGATTAAATTCAACCTCTTCAGTTGAGAAAATAAATGTGGTTACATCTAACTCAAGCGGATTTTCTTCGTCTATTTGAGTAAATAATGGCGCAGCTGCACTTGCAACAGCCATTGCGAGTGGAATTTGAATAGGTTTGGCGGGTACATGTATCAGACTAACGCTCGAGGTTAAAAACAAAGAAATGGGTTTCTTATATTGTGATCTACTCAAGAATAAACCAATACTCGCACTTGCAACTAAAAACCAAATAAAAGATGTTTGAATCCCAAATGCGTAGTTCGGGATTTCTATTTTTGAAATCTGGTTTGTAACACTCTCAGGTTTTCTACCCAAAACAGCTACTTCTTTGGCAATAGGTTTTTGCCTGAACACTTGCAGAGGTTTGGGTACAACAGTTTTTTTTACCTGAACAAAATGCACATGATGACGCCTCACTCGTCTATGATGTTTCCTATTTCTGCGAGAGACTTGTCTTTTTGTTATGGTTGTTGTAGATACAGTTTTTGAGGACAGCGAAGTATACCCAGAAGTACTCATCACAGCTGCATTGTGAGCAGGTATAACAGTAAAAGTAAGGCTCAGAATAATAGACAGTAACATGGTTTCCTCCTCATATTGTGGACCCGTGAAGATCAAAAAAAGTTCTGTTTCTATAAAACATTTTATTATAACAGTTTTGAAAAAAAATGAAATGCACTGAAACACAAAAAGTATATTTTAGCAAACCCCTATCATTTGACCCGTAAGAGGTTGTATTGATAGAATAATTTATTCCAGAGCCGTCTGGAATGTTCACCCTTGGTGTCCTTGGAATAACCCCGCTTATTATTCCTCCCCCCAGCTAAGGGTATTTCTCACATTTGTAAGGAGGTTTAGAAATGCTCAAAAAGATAACACAGCACTTTAGCAGAGAACGACTACCCAAACCTTTTAGAAAGTACATACGCGGATGGGATATTCCCGTTGTATTTATAGATAGATTGCCCCACACACAACTTGGAAAGATGGTTGCTTCGGTGATTCACCAGCAAATACTTGCAATGGGAGGCATTGCTATTAATCCTTTTCCGCAGGAAGTGGCTCGGCTCGAGCGTGAGACATATACCCTTAAAATAAAGGAAGGGGTGCCCAAAAATTCCCTCTTTATTGAGTTGGCAGCTCGAAAAAAAAATAGCAACAACACCTATACAAGAACCAAACCAAACGAGGTTTTGTTGCGGTATCTTTCCACCCTGCCACACTACCAGCAGGTACGCGACTACACAGAAATACGGCCCACTGCAGAAGATTTTAAGTTGTGGCCGTATGTGCGGCAGTTCTACGATAACCAAGAAGCATTGGTAAAAGAAGAACTACCACTAGTAGTTTTTGAAGTAGGTATTCAAGCTTTCCATCTCCTTCCTGGGTTTGACGAAAGCGATGTTAAAACCTACAAAAAACGGGTGGTTGGTGAAACCTACCAAGCATTTGAAGGAAAAAACGAGCAAGATGTATATGCTCAGTTTAGCCTGAATGCTAAACAAATGTGTAGCACTATCCAGCCGATTAAAAATGGTTTAGAAGTAACAGACTTTGTGCTCCAGTTTGAATACATTCCCGGAGTAGATCCGGAGAGTGTAGTACTTGCGCCACAAAAAGTAGTGGTAAACGAACATGGCGAAACTGGTCAAGAGTTTCTCATTTCGGCCTCCAGCGAACAGGCGAACCACAACTGGGCATTTACCCTCGCTGCCAACGGCAGTCCGCGGTAAAAACCTTTGAGCCTTTCTTACCCCCACCACAAACAGGGAAACTGTTTGTGGTTTTTATTTTGCTTATTCCCTACAACCTACTTACAAGACCTCTTACATACCCTGCTTTCAATTAGATTTTTTCAGATTCTGAGCGAAAATGTTGAAAAAAGCGGAAGCGATATAGGATATATCGGTGAGTACTTTTGAAACATTTGCAGCCAGAATCTGGGAAAAGATAATGAAATTGAGGTTATGTGAGAGGTCTACTATCTAAAGGCCCTTTTCAATGGCGCCAGGGCCGGCGGCCATCATATCTGCTACCTGGCTTGCTTCTAAGATTTCTGCTTCAACTTGGGCGCGTGGGCGACCATATTTGAGTCGAGAAAGCTGCCGGATTGCCTGAGATATTTCCGGAGCGTCTGGCGCGAGCTTTGGCATAGTAGGACCTTGCATATTAAACGGCTTACTTGCCGTACCATTTACCATAAGCTTTACGTACACGTTACGCGCTTCAATATTTACTAGGTCAAACTGGCTAAAGGTGGGTGCAAACTCTTTTGCTAAAAATTCTGCGTCTTCAGCACCAGTGCGAAAGGTAACTAAACTACCTGCGTTACCAAATACTGCATCTCGCAAATCACTACTCCCCGCTCCTTGCGCGCCCGCCTGGCTTTGCAGCTGGGCTAAATATTGGTGCGCAATAATTAAGGCCAAATGATATTTGCGCGCTTCACTTAAAATAGAGGCAAAGGCATCAGTAATAAAGTTCTGGAACTCATCTACATACAAATAAAAATCTTTGCGTTCGCTTTCAGGGACATCGGCGCGGGACAATGCTGCCATTTGCAACTTGCTTACTAAAATAAGCCCTAGAAGCTTTGCATTAATTTCACCGGTTCTGCCTTTAGATAAATTCACCAGCAAAATTTTACCTTCATCTATAATCTTTCTAAAGTTAAACGAAGAATGCGGCTGTCCTACAATATTACGCATCATAGAATTTTCTACAAACCTACCTACTTTAGAAACTAAATAGCCAAGCATTTCTGACTTATGAAAGTCTGAAGTTTTAGCCATTTCTTTTTCCCAAAACGCCCGCACAACTGGATCCGTAAGCTTTGAGACTTTATATTTTTGAAAATCCATATCAGTAAAGATCCTCGGGATTTCTACCAAAGACCCCGGGTGTTCTACATCTGCCATAAGCGTGAGCATGGCATTACGCATATTATGCTCGAACATTGGCCCAAGCATAGCAGGGTCAGTTACCAATTTATAAAAAATAGAAATCATTTCCTGAACCGCAAAATCTTTTTGCTCCTCATTATCCACTTCTAGCATGTTTAAACCCAGTGGTCGATCGGTATCAAAAGGTTCAAATAAAATAACATCTTCAGCACGCTCTTTTGGCACACGAAGTAAAATATCTTGGATTAAATCTCCGTGCGGGTCAATCACACAAAGCCCTTCGCCGTTAATAACATCCTGAATCGCCAAGTTTGCCATAAAATAAGATTTACCACCACCCGTACGGCCCAAAATGTACATATGCCTGCCACGGTCTAGCGTAGCAATTCTAATGTCTGTCTCTACCCCACGGTAGATATTCTTACCAAGCAGTAAGCCTTCTTTGGATAAATTAACTGGCGGCGGTGCTTTTTTGCTCGTAAGCCATTTGATATTGGGAGTTTCTAAAAATGGCGTTGGCAAGTGCCAAAGACTTGCGAGCTCTTCAGTGTTTAAAATTGTGTTACGGCTAAAATTGCGAAAAATTCTAAAAATATAATCGCGGTAAATGTCACCTTTTTTGCGTTTAAGCAATTTAAACCCGTTAAAAGGAGGCATATTGTATTGCAAGAAAGAAGCAGTTATATTTTGCACATGCATCCGAGCCTGACCCGGGATATTAGACGAAGCAATAATTCTAATATTAGTTCTGTACCCTGCTCGGCTGGCTTTTTCTTCTAAGCGCTTTACAATTTCTTGTTGTTGTGGCGTAAGCTGTATGGAGGTACTCAGGTCGCTGCCTTTGCCTGACTCGCCCCCACCGCCTTGAATACTTTTCCAAATCCCTTTTCTTATATCGTAGAAAAGTTTTCCCCAGGGCCCTTTTTCTACATAGCTTGGATTTTTACCCTGCTGCACTTGCAGTGCCATATGGCGAGGTTTCACTTGCCAGGTAGAACCAGCTGAACTAATAATAATCTGTATAGCTGCTGCTTCGCCTTCGGATAACTTTGACATGGAGTTAGTAAGGGAATTAAGCGGATCTGTTTCCATGTTCTTGTACGTGCGAATTGGATAATAGTATTTTTTTGTCAGTACTAACTCTACCCCATCTACCTCTCCAGCTTTAATAAAAGGGTTATAGCCTTTAATCTGCTCTATAAAACTTTGCGGATACTGTGCCTGGATCTGTTTTTCAATTAACTCTTGCAAGTGCTTGGGGCAGTTAATATAAAAAGCAATTTTTTTATCTATGCAGGCAATTTCTAAACTAATAAAATCTGCGGGGTGAAAAAACGTGGCAGAATTGCCAGCGCCAGAAAGCGTAGTATACAACTGTTCTGCCACTGCAATAAGGTTCTTTTTTTCTTCAGTGGATGACTTTTGTTTACTATCTTCGTCTGCATTATCTTTTGGCATTTGAATCTCTAAAAACACCCAGTCCTTTACCCGGGGCAGTATATGATCCCGGTGGTACACATGCCGTTTGTAGTAGTACAAAAACACAACAAAAAAAACTACTATTAATACTAACAGTAGCGCCACAGTCAAGGTTAACGTGTTTAACTCGAGAAGCATATTGTAAATGTGTTTTTGTAAAACGACCTACTATTTCATTAAACTTTCAGTCAGTTCAGACAGGGCATTGGAATCTTCGGTTGCCTCTTCTGCATTTAAGCGTTCTAAGTGCTCGGGGTCACCAGTAGATCTTGCCAAAGCATCCAATGGATGTTTTTCGCCTGTAGTTAGGCTTTGTTCTTGCTTGGGAGTGGCAGCCGCAGTTGCGTTCGAGACTGCTTCTGTCTTTTGCTCTGGCAAGATTTCCGTTGGAGATTTTGCAGTTTCTGTTTCAGTAGGCCTACCTTCAGGCGCATCAAACTCACCAGCAGGAACTGTGTCTGGGTTTTCTTGATTAGGCCTAAAAGTTTTTTTCTCATTTATTGCCATTGAGTTATATTATACCAAAAATATGGTGGTAAGTAAAAGAAAAAATATAAGATGATTGACCTAAATTAATAAGTATGTTATAGTTTATACTTATTGAAAATTTGTTTGAATTACTATTTTTGTAAAAACCAACATTACGGAGAAAAAAATGACACCATCTGAGCTTAACAAAATGATTGCCGTACTTCCTCATTCTTTATTTGAGGAGCTAGTATTCAGTCTTAATGCAGCTAATGAAATTCCATATAGAAGCACTCCCCTGGCTGCAGCTTTGGCTTTAACTTCGCATATGATGAGGATTGACCAGAAAGAAAAACTGGAAGAAGAGTTTTACAGAATTGCTCCTGGGATGAAACAATTTGAAAATGCAGACCAGTATACAACTGCCTGCAAAGCGTTCCGAGAAGCCCTTTTAGGATTTAAATCGGAAACTATACTAAGCCTCGCAGAACAAATCTCCTTCGCTCCCTATCTTCCCCAAGGAGCAGGGATAGCTGTACTCACAATTGAGATTTCAAAACTTGCATTTGCCTTTGGCTTACGAGATGTGATGGCTTCAATCCACACATTCAAGAAATAAGAACTATTGCTTCACGCAAAGCAAAAAGCACTCCGGTGTATACTGGAGTGCTTTTCTATTTAAGTTAAACTTCCTAAAGATTATCATAATCTTGCATGGTGAGCTGGGCTTCTATCTGCTTTATGGTTTCAATAACCACCGCAACCACAATCAGTAAGCTGGTGCCTCCAAAAGTTACTGCTTGCACACCTGTAGCTTTTTGCAAAATAAAAGGCAAAATAGCAATAAGCCCTAAAAATACAGAGCCGGGCAAGGTAATACGGTTAAGAATACGATACAAATAATCTGCAGTTTGTTTACCTGGCCGGAGCCCAGGAATAAATCCACCATTTTTTTGCACATTTTCCGCTACCTCGTCTGGGTTAAACACAATGGCAGTGTAAAAATAGGTAAACGCAACAACCAGTAAGAAATAAATGAGCCCATATGTCCAGGTTGTGCTGCTTGGGTTAAAAATATCAACCATATGCCGTGCCAAGTTTTGCAAAAAGTGAGATTTAGCGCTAGAAAAAAACTGCGCAATGAGTGCAGGAAACAGCATAACAGAAATTGCAAAAATAATAGGAATTACGCCAGCTTGGTTAAGACGAAGTGGTAAGTGAGTATTTACACCACCATACAATTTATCACCTCGTACTCGTTTTGCGTACGATACCGGAATATTACGCTGCGCTTCTGTAACCAAAACCACCCCCGCAATTACAATTAAGGCTACAGCAATAAAACCCACAATCACTGGTACGGTATTAGGATTAGTACCACCTTTAAAATACAACTCATATAAAGAATTAGCAGAACGAGGCAATGCCGCAACAATTCCAGCAAAAATAATTAAAGAAATACCGTTACCAATACCATATTCAGATATAATCTCACCAATCCACATAACAAGCATGGAACCCGCAGTTACCGAAAGCAAAGTAACAAACCACTGAAATGGAGTAAACGCGCTCAGCACGCTCGCACCACCCGTGTGCTGAAGTAACCTAATAGTGCCAAAGCCCTGGAGTAAGGCAAGCGGAATAGTAAGATACCGAGTATACTGGTTTAACTTTGTCCTGCCTGCCTCGCCCCCTTCTTTTTGTAACTCCTGCAAGGAAGGAACAATAATCGTGAGTAACTGAATAATAATTGAGGCGGTAATGTAGGGGCTTACGCCAAGCATGGCAATGGAAAAGTTAGTAAGTCCACCACCAGAAAAAATATTAAGTAAATTTAAAAACTGGTTTTGATCAAAAAAAGCACGCAAAGCAGAAGTATTTACACCAGGAATAGGAATGTGCGCCAATATCCGAGTGAGTAATAACAAAACCAGCACAATAAGTAACTTATTGCGCAGGTCTCTCGTTTTCCAAATAAGTGACAACTTGTTCATGAGTATATTTATTTAACGCTTCCACCAGATTTTTCTATTGCTGCCTGTGCGCTCGCAGAGGTAGGTACCTTTACGATTAGTTTTTTACTAATACTGCCTGCTAGAATTTTAACGCGCGCAGCTCCCGGTTTTAGTATACCTTTTTCTTTTAATGTCTGCACTGTAACTACTTCGCCATCATTAAATACTGATAACTTGTCCAAAGAAAGACTTATTGCTTTATTCGTAATTGCTTTAAATCCCCTGTTTTTTGGCAACTGACGGATTAATGGCTGCCGGCCACCTTCAAAACCCACTGGCATTTTGCTATGCCCAGTACGTGCTGTTTGGCCTTTTCCGCCGCGCGTAGAATACGTGCCTTTACCACTGCCAAGACCGCGACCAACAACTTTTCTGCGGTGCGTTGATTTAGGATGTTTTTTAAGCTGGTGTAGTTTAATCATAGAGTCAGGGCTTAGGAATTAGAGATTAGAGATTAGTTCAGTTTAAACTCTACCCCCTAAACTCTAATTCCTAGTTGTCCTATTTACGCATCTGAGACAGCTGATCTTTACTCTTCATGCTTTTAAATGCGGCAAAAACCGCTTTAATATTATTTACCTTGTTAGAACTGCCAAGCATTTTACTCATAACATTTTTTACGCCTGCCAAATCCATTACACTCCGAACTGCACCTCCCGCAACAATACCTTGTCCGGGTTTACCTGGCTTTAAAATAAGCCGGCTCGACTTGTACTTTACGTTCACCTCATGAGGAATGGTATCGTTAAACAAGGGAAGGCTCACTAAATTCTTTTTAGCTTGGTTTACTGCTTTATTTACACTTTCGGCTACGTCAAGGCCTTTTTTTAGTCCCATGCCAACTCGTCCTTTGTGGTCACCAATAACTACTAAGGCACGAAAACGCATGCGCTTACCACCAGCAACAACACGAGTGACACGCTTAACTTCTACCACTTTCTGATCGAATTCGCGTGGTTCTCTAGGGGAATCTTGATTTGATTTTCGAGGACGTCGTTCCATAAATTAGAATTGAGAATATTTAAGTCGCCTTCTCGGCAACCAGCCAGAAAGGCTTGTTAAAATTTTAAACCTGCTTCACGAGCACCTTCTGCCACAGCTTTGACTCTTCCATGATACTTATAGCCACCTCGGTCAAAGGCAACTGTTTCAATTTTTCTATCCAAAGCTTTTTTTGCAATAAGTTTACCTACTTCACTACTTGCAGAGACTTTACCAGTAGCCTTTATTTCCTTTGTGGACGCACTCACAAGTGTTTTACCAGTAGTGTCATCAATCAGCTGAGCATATATATGTTTAGCAGACCGAAAAACGCTCAACCGTGGTCGACTTTGGGAACCCGCAACTATACTCCGTACTCTCTTGTGACGCAGTTGTCGCTTGGCTTGTTTTTTGTGTACAGTGGATTTCATAAAATAGGCTATAGCGTTAAGCGTACAGCGTGAAGTATATACTCACGGGGGTGGTAGCTCCCATACGCTACACGCTGTACGCTCTACGCTTATTTATTTACCTACCGCTTTCACAGTTTTACCTGCTTTGCGGATAATCACTTCGTCGCTATACTTTATTCCCTTACCTTTATATGGCTCGGGTTTTTTTAAGTCTCTAATCTCTGCAGCAACCTGTCCAACCTTTTGTCTATCAATACCAGAAATAGTTAAGCTGGTTTGGTATTGTTGAATACCAACTCGGGTAGGATTTTTTTCTGCTTTTACTTCTATGCCTTCTGGAAGTTCAAAAGTAATGGGGTGCGAAAAACCAAGATGCAATATAACTTTTCTGGCCTGCACTTCTGCTTTAAAACCAACACCAACAATATCTAACTCCTTTGAGTAGCCCGTAACTACTCCATCTACTATGTTCTGAATAAGCGCTCGATGTAAGCCCCATAATGCACGTTGCTTTTTATCTGTTGGCTTAGCTACTTCTACAATAACAGAATCAGGATTCACTTTTAGTGTCACTTGAGGATGTATAGTTAAAGACAAGCTCCCTTTAGGACCTTTTACTTGTACTGTGCCTTCAGCAAACGTTGCTGTTACACCGCTTGGTAATACAACTGGTTTTTTTCCTATACGTGACATATAAATATATTAAATACAGACTATCAAATTTAAAATTTACTATTTTATATTTGATATTACACTACCATACTTGGCAAATTACTTCGCCACCAACTTTACTTTTACGTGCTTGACGGTCAGAGAGTAACCCCTGCGAAGTAGAGACCACAGTGATACCAAAGCCACCATTGGTGCGAGGAATTTTTTCAACCGGTAGATAGATACGTTGCCCCGGAGTACTTACCCGTTTAATACCTGTAATGAGAGGGCTTCCAGTATTCCCGTATTTTAAGTTGACCTGCAACATTTTTACTCTACCTTCTAATACATTAACCCCACTTACAAATCCTTCTGCCAATAGCAATTTAGCCAAGTTAAACTTGAACTTAGAGTAAGGCATTACCAATTCTTGCTTGCGAGCTGCAAGCGCGTTTCGGATGCGAGTTAACATATCAGAGATTGGATCAGTGTACATAAATTAGGTAATAGGTTAGAGGTTTTAGGTTATAGGGAGGGGGTAAAGGAGAATTTGAGTTCATTCCCTATCACCTCTTCCCTGTAACCTGTTCTGTTGCCTTATTAGATTTACCAAGAAGCTTTAACTATACCAGGAATCTCGCCTCGACTAGCAAGCTCGCGGAAACAAATACGACACAATTTAAAATCCCGCATAAATGCGGCTTTGCGACCACATTTCCAACACCGCCTGATTACTCGAGTTGAGTACTTAGGGTTAATTAAGCTGCGGTTTGCTTTTGCAATGTGTGCTTTTGTAGCCATAAAAATAGGGTGTAGGTTCTAGGGTTTAGGGGGTAGTTAGGAGACAAAAGCATTTAAGCTCTTCCCTACTCACTACTCCCTAATTCCTACTACCTAGTTATCGGTTCTAAAAGGAAAATTCATTAATTGTAAGAGTGCTTTAGTTTGAGCATCATTTCTGCTGTTAGTAACTATGGAAATCTGGAGTCCAAACGTGTGTTCAAGCGCATCTGAGGATATTTCTGGAAAGACAAGCTGTTCTTTTAAACCTAAATGATAGTTACCTTGTCCGTCAAAGCCCCCCAGAGCAAGACCACGGAAATCTCGCACACGAGGAAGGGCTACATGTATAAGTTTATCTAAAAAACTCCACATTCTGAAACCACGTAAAGTAAGCATAATACCAACGTTCTCGTTCTCGCGAACTTTAAATCCAGCAATAGATTTACGAGCCAAAGTCTTTACTGGAGCTTGGCCTGTAATCTTTTTTAGATCTTCAATAATAGATTCTACAAACTTACTGTCTTTCTTGAATTTACCAATACCAACATTAATTACAATTTTTGTAATCTGAGGTACTTGCATGACGTTTGTAAACCCAAACTGTTTTTGGATATGAGGAGCAAACGTTTTATTGTATTGTTCTTGTAATCGTTCCATATAACTAGGTTGTAGGAATTAGAGCTTAGGGATTAGGCATAGAGAGATCAGAGTTCTGCGATTATTAAACTCTAATCTCTACATCCTATTCCCTAGTCTTATACTGCTTTTCCGCTTGCGCGAGCAATACGCTGTTTAGTTCCATTATCTAATATTGTGTAGCCGATACGGCTTGGGCGACCCGAACTGGAGTCTATAAGTTGCACTTTAGAAATGTGCAAAGGAGACGCGACCTGTATTTGTTTGCCTGGCTGACGGGCCTTACGTGAGCGTTCAAATTTAGTATGTATATTCACATTCTCTACCACAACTTTAGAGATAGCTGGAATAACCCGGAGCACTTTACCGCTCTTGCCCTTATCTTTACCAGATAACACCTTTACCGTGTCACCTTTTTTAATTTTCAACTTATTATTCATAGAATGAGGAATCAGGGGGTAGAACTTAGAGGTTAGGGAGTAACGGGGCACACGTATACTATATGGCCTGCTACTCTCTAAACTCTAATTCCTACAACCTGGTTAAATTACTTCTGGTGCTAAAGATGCAATCTTAGCAAACCCTTTATCCCTCACTTCACGAGGAATTGGACCAAAGATACGGGTTCCCTTGGGTTCACCATTTTCTTTATTCACTAATACTCCAGCATTTTCATCAAAACGGATATACGAACCATCAGCTCGCCGCATTTCTTTGCGCAACCTCACAATAACCGCGTACACCTTATCACCCTTTTTAACACTACTATTGGGAGCAGCAACGCGTACAGAGCCTGCTACAATATCCCCCACGGTTGCAAAGCGTTTAGCATTCTTTCCGTTCACACTGAAAACATTCACCACTTTGGCACCAGTATTATCAGCTATTTTAATGTAAGATCGTACTTGTAACATAGGTTAGGGTGTAGGTGGTAGGGTGTAGGGGGTAGTCAGGAGACAAAAGCACTTACGCTCTTGCCTACTCACTACTCCCAATTCCTATTACCTAGTTAGGCTTTTTTAATAACAATAAATTTTTTCTCGCGACTATAAGGTCTTGTGGATTCAATCACTACGTGGTCGCCAGTATGGTACTGATTTTCGGGGTTGTGCGCTTTGTATTTCTTAGAGACAGTATAGGTTTTCTTATACTTAGCGTGGCGGTGATGGGTATCAACCTTAACAACTACGGTTTCCATCATTTTGTCGGAAACTATCAGGCCAGTCATTTGTTGTTTTTTAACTTCCTTGTTCATACATAGTTGTTAATTATTCTGCCTTGTCTTTAAGTAATGTTCGAATTTGAGCTATAGCTTTGCGCATTGATGCAACCTCATGAGTTTTTTTTGCTTGATTCATACGCACTTTTACAAGCAAAGCTTCACGTTCAGCAATGTACTTCTCTAGTTCTCGTTGAAGCTCTTGTGGTGTTAAATTTTTTAGTTCTGAAAATTTCATACGTTTAGAATTTAGGGAGCAGAGCTTAGAATTTAGGGAGTAACAGAATATAAGTGAATCGCTTATGGCCTGCTACTCTCTAAACTCTAATTTCTACACCTCATAACTACCCTACGTGGTCTTTGGTTAAAAACTTAGTCTTTACGGGGAGCTTGTGGGCTGCGAGTCTCATAGCCTCTTGTGCCTGGGCAGGGGTAACACCATCCATTTCAAATAAAATTCTGCCTTTTTTCACCACAGCCACAAAGTGATCTACTGCACCTTTACCACCACCCATAGGTGATTCATTACCATGCACCGTAACTGGTTTATCAGGAAATATACGAATCCAAATTTTACCCCCGCGTTGCACATATCGTGTCATTGCCCTACGGGCCGCTTCAATTTGGCGAGCAGTTACCCAAGCAGACTCAATGGACTTTAGAGCAAAGCTACCAAACGAAATCTCGTGACCTGCAGTACTTTTGCCTTTGGTATGACCACGGTGATGCTTACGATGTTTTAATTTTTTAGGAATGAGCATATATGTAAAACTACTTGGTCGGAACTACTTGCTTCTTTTCAAAAATATCGCCTTTATAAATCCACACCTTTACTCCGAGTGTGCCATAGGTAGTATATGCAGTAGCTTTAGCAAAATCTACATTTGCTCTGAGTGTGTGCAGAGGAATTTTACCTGAAGACAAATGTTCTGTGCGTGCAATGTCAGCTCCATTAAGCCTGCCACCTACAGCAATTTTTACTCCTCGTGCTCCTGCGTTCATTACCTGCTCAATGGATTGCTTCATTAGTTTTCGGAAGGAAGCTCTTTTTTCTAATTGTTCAGAAATATTGTTAGCAATAACTTGAGCGTGTAAATTAATATCTCTCACTTCTTCTATATTAATCTTTAACTCTTTCTTAATTCGAAGCTTACCTTTAACTTTCTTTTTCAGCTCTTCTATTCCAGCGCCACCTTTACCAATAATAAGACCGGGTTTTGTAGTTTTAATAATTACTGTAATGGTACCGTCATTAAGACGTTCAATATCAACCCGAACTAAACCTGCTTTTTTCAAATGTTTTTCTAGATATTCACGAATGCGCACATCTTCTTCTAAAAGCGCAGCGAATTGAGACCGTGAAAACCACCGAGATTTCCAGGTTTCAGTAATATTGATTCGAAATGAAGTTGGGTTAATTTTATGTCCCATAGATAATAGGTGGTAGGGTGTAGGGGTTAGGGTGTAGTCAGGAGGCAATTTGGTTACCTACTCACTACTCCCTAAATGCCTACTCCCTAGTTATTTATATTTATTCGCCAGTTTTTCTAGTAAACAACCTTCGCTTCTGTTGGACTGTGTTCATTTTACGCTGTTCATTAGTCTTTGTTGGCGCTTTTGGTTTATCTTGCTTAGGAGCTACTGTACCTGACTCATTTTCTAGAATACTTTCGTCTTTTACTACTTTTTCTCCTACAGGCTTAACTGGCATCACACGGCGACCTGGTTTGGCCTTACCTTTGCTCTCTAATACCAAATGCACGTGAGACATTTTGCGGCGAATAACAAACGCAGAGCCACGAGCGCGCGGAAAAGAACGTTTCATTGTTTTTCCCATATCACAGGTAGCACTTTTAATAACCAGCGTAGATGAATCCAAGGAAAAATTGTGTTCAGCATTTGCAATAGCAGATCTAATAAGCTTAGCAAGCATCCCCGCACCTTTTTTGTGTGTAAATTCAAGCTGAGTAAGTGCGCGGTCAACAGGCATATGCTTTACCAAGTTGGTTAATAATCGCATTTTACGAGGTGCAATACGCAAATCCCGAGCATCCGCTGATACCAAGGTAGATGTATTTTGTTGTGAGGATGTATCGGGCATAAATGAGGGATTAGGGAATAGAGTTTAGAGTATAGGGAGTAAGAGAATATAAGTGGGTAACTTATGAGCTGCTAATCTCTAAACTCTAATTTCTACAACCTAGAATATTACTTCTTTGCCGGGACTCCAGGGGCAGCGCTGGCTGCTTTTGCGCTTTCTTGCTCTTTGGCCATTTTACCACCATGCCTGACGAACTTTCTGGTTGGTGAAAATTCCCCAAGCTTGTGGCCGACCATATTTTCTGTTACAAACACAGGCAAATGAACTTTGCCATTATGAACCATAAAGGTAAAGCCTACCATTTCCGGAGAAATACTAGAATCACGAGACCAGGTTTTAATTTGATCTTTTCCTGCTTTACTAGCCAAAACTTTTTTTAAGAGTTTTGGGTCTACAAATGGTCCTTTTTTTAAACTTCGTGACATAGGTTAAAATTTAGAGTGTAGGGGGTAGAGCTTAGAGGTTAGGAAGTAACAGGACACACGTATACTATATGATCTGCTAATCTCTAAACTCTAATTTCTACAACCTACTATTATTTACTTCTTCGTTTTAAAATCATATTTGTACTTGGCTTCTTCTTTATTCGGGTCTTTACGCCCATAGCATGTTTGCCCCATGGAGTTTTAGGATACTTCATACCAATTGGGTTATGACCTTCTCCTCCACCATGAGGATGATCTACTGGATTCATAGCTTTACCGCGAACCTGAGGCCTCCAACCCATGTGGCGAACTCTTCCTGCTTTACCAAGGCGAACATTCATCCAGTCGCTATTGGCTAGTTGTCCAATGGTTGCGGTACAGGTTTCGCGAACTTTACGAATTTCACCACTCGGCATTTTAAGTAACGCAAATCCTGCTTCTAAGTTTTGTAAAAGCACATACCCGCCTGCGCTCCGAGCAATTTTGCCGCCCTGCCCAGGCACGAGTTCTACGTCATTAATAAGGGTGCCAACAGGAATATCTTTGAGCATTAAGCGATTACCGGGCAAAATTTCTGCTGTCTGCCCAAACATTACTTTTGCTCCTACTTTTAAACCTGTTGGAGTAAGAATGTAACGCTTTACCCCGTCTTTATAACTGATTAAAGAAATAAATGCAGTTCGAGTTGGGTCGTATTCAATAGATTTTACAATGCCTGGAATACCGGTGCGGTCTGCTCTCGAAAAATCTATTACTCTAATTTTTTTCCGCGCTCCGCCGCCCTGATGACGCACCGTGATCTTACCAGAGTTGTTGCGTCCTGCTTGCTTAGGTTTATAAACGAGTA
>OBEQ010169845.1_pt1 | contig 16122 bp, 20 predicted proteins | sample 1670901 | NCBI WGS metagenome assembly OBEQ01 (sample SAMEA104232315, study PRJEB22302) | groundwater metagenome | biome: forest; feature: aquifer; material: groundwater | place: USA | collected 2011-08-07 | depth 5.4 m
CGCCATCAATCGTCGGCCGCGCTCATCCAAATGCCGCCAGATATGCGCGAACTTTCGTCTGATGGTCGGGAGCATTTTGATGCTCCCACTGTAGCATGCTCAAGACAAGTTGTAAATGTTAATTATTAACGCGCGCTAACCATTCGATTCTGCTGACCGCCGCCTCGTTTGGTTGGACAGTTGAAGCGGCGGCAGCAGATCGTCTGCGTTAGATTGCCGGAGAGAGTGAAGGAACGGAGATCGCCACAGAATTACTTTGGAGGGAAGGTCGGCAGCCCAACATTTCAGCCACGGTCCCCGCAATAACTTCCCCCAGGAGAGGCGGCACTGCGTTCCCGATCTGCTTAACGATTTGAGAGCGGTTTCCTGCGAACGTAAAATCATCATCAAAAGATTGGAGCCGCGCACCCTCCCTTGGCGTGAGAGCCCGATCTAAGAGGGGATGGATGCAGCGGTTTGACGCGGGGTGGACGAAATTCACTGTGATCGTGACTGACGGCTTATCGGCGTCGAGCCTGGAATAGCACGAACTGAAACCGCTGCGAATCAAATGACGGGGAATTGAGTTGATGTTGGGCCCGGAATGTTTGATGATTTCCATCATTTTCGGCGTGTGTCGAGTTGAGAAGTGCAGCGTCAACCGTCCGCTGCCTTTCCGTCGCTGACGCTGGTAGTCGTTCTTGGGTAGCGTCTCGTAGTCGTCTGCCGCCTCACCTGATCCGATTTTAGGCAGGTCTCCAATTGCGTCGATTACGCTCACAGCCCTAACAAGAGGTTTGGCTTCGGTAAACAGGTCCGACTCCTTTGGAAGGAGCATTCGCCGCCTGTCCTTATGCCCGATTGTGCGCTCATCGCACTTGTGCGTGGGTTCTGGGAACTGCACCTTGGTGCCGCGAGAAGTTCCAACTAGTATCAGTCGTTCACGCCTTTGGGGGACTCCAAAGTGTGCGGCATTCAATATTTTCCAGTCGGTCTCGTACCCAAGACGATGAAAAGTCTCCTGTACATATTCTATAGCCTGGGCAGATTGATGTGTCGCTAGACCCACCACATTCTCCATCACCAGCACTCTAGGCCGGAGATAGTCTACATAGGAAGCGAAGTTCAGAAAGAGATCGTTCCTTGGATCATTATCGCTACTTGAGCGAAAGGGACGGATCGATGAAAACCCCTGACACGGAGGCCCGCCAATAATCACATCGACGGCACCACGCTTCAAACCAAGCCGCTTGGCAGCATCTCCAGGAGGGGTGCGCCTAATGTCTCCGCATATAGGCAGCGCCGTCGCGTGGTTGGCGCGAAATGTTTCCATCGCCACGGGCAGAGAATCTACGCCAAGAATCGTTTTAAACCGTGCCTGCGTGCAATTTTCAAAACCCTTAGAAAACCCACCGGTTCCGCAGAACAAGTCGACCACTTTAAATTCACGCATGGGGTCCATATCCCTCCTCCTGATCCGGTGGAGACAATTGTCTCCTATCCGTGATAGTAGCAAATTCTTACAATTTTGGGGAACATGCCCCGAAACTATGAGCTGGTCCTTGACCGATTTGCGGGGCTTCTGGCTGACCGCAGAAAGCAACGCGGTGTCACGTTGGATGATCTAGCTGACGCAGCCGGACTACATCGGACAGCGATCGGCCTGATTGAGAGGCGGGAACGCAGGCCCTCTCTCGAAGTTGCCTTTAGAATTGCCGACGCACTGGGATATTCCTTGGTCGATCTCCTAAGGGAAGCAGAGGGAGTGGCCAACACTGGCGATAGAAGCCCGAAGAAGCGGTCCCATTCCTGGGCGGACAGGCTGACGCGGGTCGATGATAAGTACTTCCGCAATTCCAAGGCGCTTCTTCAGCACACGGGCTTCACGGTGAACGTCTTGCGGGCATCCCTTCTTTCTTTTTATGAGTTAGTGGATTTTATTGATGAGCAGTTGGCAACAAAAAACGCTCCCGTGCTGGCATTAACAGTAGAGTTGGCTAACCTTTCCTCTATGACTGGCAACATGCTCGGAGCGAGCATTGCCACATGTTCTAATGGTTTATACAAGCGGAACAGGCCGCATGCCTTTCCCGATCTCCTCGCCCTGAAAAAACCTGCAAGACCGCTCGAGCTGAAGGTCGCGCTCGAGAAGAACAGGCCTAAAGCGCATCTCCCAAAACCGGGAACCTTCATCACTTTTCGTTATGTTTTGGGGAACAGGGATGGCCACTTTCAAAACGGAAAGATTTCAAGAGGCGACACGGTTTGGCTGTGGGAAATCAAAGTGGGGAAGCTGACGGCGGAAGATTACGACCTAAGCAATACAGAGGGTGATTCGGGCAAGACTGCCGTTATCAAGTCAGAGAAGTTCAACTCGGGCATGAAACTGGTCTATTTTGTCCCGGAGTTCTGTCCGTACAAGGTCGGACGAGAGAAACCTTACCCAGGTTTTAACTGAATTTCATTGCGCCATCTCCGACGCGCACCTGCTTCAATGCGAGCGCAATCTAACCATCGGATAGAGCCGCCGGGCGCTCCACAGGAAAGCCTTAGAGCGCCCGCGGCTCATCCCCTGCGTTCGACCGATATATGATTCTCGACGAAAAGTTTAGAGTCTTCAACGCCATTGCGCAGGAGCTTCGGCAGCACGGACTGGGGCTCTCGGTCGAAAACGACACAATTTGTATCGGTCGTGAGCGCTGGGATGCTTTTTCTCAGCAAACGCTCTTAATGCTGAGTGCGGCGCCTCGAATCGTTCGCGGGGACAAGGAGTTCCATATTTTTGCCTCGGAGCAGTATGACGCTGCAGGACAACTGGCGAAATATTCCATACGAATTTGTGATTCGGAGAAAAGAAGCATTCGCGCATGGGATTTGGATCTAAAGTTGGGGCAGCACACGCACGAATATGCGGACGGAGAAAAAGAGTCCTGGGCAGCACAGCGTTTTCCTGCTACACTTCGAGCATGAAGAACTACACGTTTCCGGTTATCGTTGAGCAGGATGAAGATGGCCTCTATATCGGCATCGTTCCCGATCTCAAGGGTTGCCACACCCAGGCAAAGACTATGGGTGAGTTGCTTAAAAGGCTTAAAGAAGCCATCAGCCTCTGTCTTGAGGTTCAACGAAAAGAGTTTCATCAGAACAAATTCATTGGCCTCCATCAGGTTGAGCTGAAGGTTTGAGCAAGCTTCCACTCGTTACCTCAACCCAGATGGTCAGGCTGGTCCGCCATCTGGGTTTCGAATTTGTACGTCAGAAGGGTAGTCATGCGTATTATCGCCATCCCGATGGCCGAGCGACGGTCGTTCCGATGCATCGAGGAGAAGACCTCGGGCGTGGGCTCATCCGCACCATACTGCGAGATCTGGAAATTTCTCCGGAGGAATATGTTCACCGCCTTCGGGGCGTGTGACGGCGCATAACATCGGGTAGAGCGGACGGCGGCCCGCTGGGGAACCTTGATAGCCGCCGCCGCTCACCCTGGCGTTGAAGCTGTAGAATAATGTCAAAGTGCAAGAAAATGCATAATCGCACAAATTTTTTTCGCACGAGGATGCCCCAGGTTAAACGATTGGAGGTCAGGCCAGGTTGTTTCGACCCTAAAATCGTGATTCAAAAACCCAAAGAAGGGATTTTTCTACAGCTTCGTTCGGCGCACCAACACAATGAATGGACGAAACCACTATCATCGGAATCCGTCCGTGACGATTGAAGTGCGCGACGCCAAGCCCCGCGATGTGTCCGCGTTCTACACTATGCACGCCGACCCCGAGGCCAACCGGCGCGGCGCCTTTGTGCCCAGGAAAAAAGCTGACTTTTTCAAGCATTGGACGAAGGTTCTCGAGAACCGCCTGATCCTCAAGAAAGCCGTGCTCCACGAGGGCAAGGTCGCCGGATACGTCGTCAGCTTCTTCCGCACCGGCACGGGCAAACCGAAGCGGCGGGAGATCGGCTACTGGATCGCACGCGAATACTGGGGCAAAGGCCTTGCCAGCGAGGGCCTGCGTCTTCTGCTCAAGTATCACCACACCCGCCCGCTGTTCGCGCGCGTCGCCAAGATGAATCCCGCCTCGCTCCGCGTCGCCGAGAAATGCGGCTTCAAGATCATAAAAGAAACCTCGTACCGGAACGAGGCCGGCAAGGACGTTGAAGAATTCATCTTGAAACTATCCAAGAAATCGTTCGGACGACGCCCGCGTTAGCGCTGTAGCGTTAGGGGATGGGATGCAACATCCGGGGGACCATGCGGGATCAAAACAAAAAGTTGGAAGCCAAATTATGGGAAAGGCCGCAGGACGGAATAAATTAAATGGATTGGTAACGTGGCGCCGAACCATTGAAGCTGTGAAAAAATCCCCCTCCGCTGTCAGATTTGCGGTTATATTCGAGTAAAGATAGCTTCTAATGCGGCAAAATGTGACGAGGGGGATTTTTTCACAGCTTCATTGGCTTGACCAGACGGCGACCTCGTTTGGTTGGACAGTTGAAGCCGCCGCCGCTCATCCCCTGCGTTGAGGCTGCAGAATATTCCCCATCGCCACCAGCAGGGCCGCCCCAGACCTTGATATATAACACTTAGTATTATATACTACTAAGTGGTATGAGGCGAATTTTTGTCGAAACATCATTATTCTCCATTACTCTAGGAGGGTTGACGCCGCGGGCCCCAGCGCCCTCCTTTAAATTCAAACAGAGATGCTTAGGGATCCTGCCGCAGGGTCGGTCATGCCGGGAACTGGAGGGCTCCGCAAAATCCGCATCGCCGATGCAGGACGGGGTAAGGGAAAACGCGGCGGCTACAGAGTGATCTATCTCGACCTGCCAGGGGTGGCGCGAACGCATCTCTTGGCACTGTACGATAAGGACGAAAAGGGCGATATCTCTAACGACGAAAAACGGCATCTGCGCACCATTGCAGAGAGGATTAGGAAGGAGGTCCGCTGATATGCGCAAAACTAGACTGGGGCAGGAACTGATCGCTGGACTTGAGGAAGCACTTGAGCACGAGAAGGGCACCAAGCTGCTCCGCACTTCCGAATTGGAGATTTCGGAGCCGGCGCGCCCCTGGAAAAAGGAACAGATATCTCAACTCCGAAAACAGCGCTTCGGCGTCAGCCAACCCGTATTCGCATCGTTGCTCAGCGTGACAGTATCGACAGTGCGGGCCTGGGAGCAAGGCCAGAAGTCCCCTTCCGGAGCTGCAAGACGGCTACTCGAGGTCGCTGCGATGGCACCGGATTTTTTTATGCGCCTTTCCAAGGCGACTCTCGCCGGTTCAAAGTCCCCCTATCCGCTATGGGAGACTCACTCGCAAGTGGCTGATCGGCCGATCGCGATGAAAAATGTCTTAAGGCGCTCCAAAAAGGCCGCGAAACCGAGGGCGAAATGAACGAGGACCCCAAGATCATTCCGAGCGGCCCGTTCAAGGGCATGAAAATAGAATGCGCCCCGACTTCGGGGGTCGACATGTTTCAGACCATCGCCGAGGACTTCATGAAGCGGATCTTGGAGCTGGATTCCGAAGAATGCCTGATCACGGATGAGTCGAGCATCTTCGATTTCGTGGACTTCACCGAAGCTGAATTGAGAAGGAGAATCCTGGCGGCGTACGGGCTGGATATTTCCGAGATCAAATCAGGGAACTTGCTGGAGATCTTCCGACGGATTCATAAGCGAGAGCCGTAGGAGGGATCAGGCAATGAAGCTGCTCAAGCTCCGCGGCCTGCCTGACCATTGGATCGACAAAGATCATCTCATCCTCCACGCGGCCTTCCAGTGCCTCCGGGACTTCATGGAGCGCGAGCGGCCGGAACGCATCATCTGGAACGACGATCCGCGATCCGCCAAGGCATGGCGGGAAATACGATATCTATATCGCTGGTGGACGAAGATTCGACCGAATCGGCGGGAACCTCTCAACGCCAAGGGATTGAAATGTCCGCCGATGAAGTTCGAGCCGGTTCCTGGGAAGCCCTATTCGCTGTGCGTCCCGTATGACAAGAAGAAATATCGCCCATATCTCCGGGCGCTATCCAGGCAAGCCGCTCTTGAGAAACGGTGGCTCGACGAGGATCAGCGCAATCTCCATTGCCTCGTCGCTATAAGGCCCTATTTATGGACGTAACGCCGGCGCCGCTAGGGGGCCGCGAAAGCGCGCGCCGTCACTTCGATGCACAGCTTTTTGTATATGCCGAGGATGCTGAACACGTGCATGTCGGTGCGCACGTCGTAGATGCCGGCGACCTCGGGCTTATCTTTTTTGATCTGGGCGAGCGCCTTGCCGAAGCCCCCGTCGCCGTACGCGCCGGAGATGCTCGTCCCGCGGATGTCTGCGGAGATCGGAACGGACAGGCCGTGCTGGCAGGAGACGCCCACGACGGTGCCGAGTTCGCGCGCGCCGGCGGGCTTGTCTTTAGGCGTCATCGCGACGAACGACAACGGGCCCTCGGTCTTGTAGAACAAGGTGAAGTTCCCCGTCCGGAGGAGGCCGGGGGTCGCCGTATCCTCGTCGTTCTCACCCCGAGCCCAGGCGCAGGGCGCGAGGAAGGCGAGGAGAATACCCGCGAGAAGAAATCTCACGGCTTGGCGACCTTGCCGCTGAGCACCGTGCAGCCCTTCGCGTACAGGCCGAGCACGTACGCGTTGACCTTGATGTCCGCGCGCACGTCGTAGAGGATGCCGTCGCGCTTGCCGAGCGCATCCTTGAGCGCCGCGGCGTAGGAGCCGTCGCCCCAGGCGAACAGGAACATCACCGATTGGTTGCAGGCCTGCCCGGTGACCGTCGGATCGTCCGGTGCCGACTTCACCTCCGCGGGCGTCGCCGTGCGGTAGCCGCGCGGCACCTTGATGTTGGTGTAAAGGAGACCGCACGAGACCAGCAAGGACGCGGCCGACAGAAGCAGGAGCGGGCGAAGGTATTTCATAGTGGAAGCATACCTACCGGCCGGGTACGCGTCAATGAGAACTTTTGTTGCGCCGTTGATTCGGCAATTTTGTAGAATCTCCGTCGGAGAACCCATGAAGACCATAGTCCCCAACTTGCCCCCCCTCGTCATCGGCTCGCCCGAGCACAAGGAGCTGTTGTGCTCTTTTTTCACGGAAACCCACGATCCCTATATACCGGCCGAGCTCAAGTGGCCCGAGCTCGACGCCGATGCGGTCAAGCGTCTGCAGTCGCTGCCGATCTGGGAGGAGGCGGTGCGCACCGAGGCGGAGACCGCGCTGGCCGTGATCACGATGGGGGCCGCCGAGAAGGATCCCGTCCTGTCGAAGGCGATCACGATGCAGGGCTACGAAGAGCAGCGTCACGCCGACATTCTAAAGATGCTGACGCAAAAGTACGGAATCCCGGTCCCGACTTTCTCGCTGGCGGCGCCCACCGACCCGGCCTGGGCTTTTATGCGTATCGGCTACGGCGAGTGCTTCGACTCGTTCTTCGCCTTCGGATTGTTCGCGCTCGCGCGCGACTCGGGCTTCTTCCCGCCGTCGCTCGTGTCGCTGTTCGAGCCGATCATGCAGGAGGAAGGCCGCCACATTATTTTTCACGTGAACTGGGTCGCCTACAACCAGGCCAAGCTGCCCTACGCCGGCCGTCCGGGCTACGTGTTCAAGCGCGGGCTGGCCATGTGGCTGCAGGCGGTGAGCCGGCTAAAGACGGCCCTGCGCATCAAGGGCGCCGCCGAGAGCGGCCAGGACAACTTCACGATGAACGCCCACGCCCAGTTCGGCGACATCTCGCCGCGCGAGTTCGTCGAGCTTTGCCTGCGCGAGAACGAGAAGCGCCTGGCGCCGTATGATCCGCGCCTTCTGCGTCCCGAGTTCGTGCCGAGCATCGCCCGCGCCGTGCTCCCGACCTTGCCCCGCCGCGGCGGACAGAACTAAGGCCGGGTGAATCCGGTTCTGGGGCTGCTGCTTCGCGTCCCGCTGCACGGCACGGGGCTGTTCGTCGCGGCCCTGCCGCGCTCCTGGGAGATGGCGTTGGGCGCCTTCCTGGGCCGCTGCGCGCTGATGTTCAACACGCGGCATACCTGCGTCGCGCGCGAGAACCTCGCGCGCTGCTTTCCCGAGCTGTCCGAGGAGCGGCGCCGAAGTTTGTTGAGGGAGAACTACGAACACTACGGCCGCATGGTGCTCGAGCTCGCGCACATGTTCGCGCCGCTGCCGGGCCACTTTCGCTCGTATGTCCAGCGCAACGTCGCCATCGAAGGCTACGAGCACTGGGAAAAGGCGGCGGCGCGGGGCAAGGGCGTGCTGTTTCTGGGCTCGCACATCGCGAACTGGGAATTCGCCGCTTCCATAGGCGCCATAAAGGACATGCCGGTCACGATCGTGACGCGGCGCCTCAAGCCCGCCTGGCTCCACGACTGGATGGAGAAGGTCCGCCTGTCGGTCGGCGTGCGCGCGGCCTATCAGCCGCGCACGATCCCGGCCGTAATGAAGGCGCTGCGCGCCAACGGCGGCGTCGTGTTCGTCATGGACCAGTACATGCCCCCGCCGATGGGAGAGCCGATGCGCCTGTTCGGGGTCAAAGTGCATACCTTGGCCGCAGTCGCCCCGCTCGCGCGCCGCACCGGAGCGGCGATCCTGCCCGTGCTCCCCAAGCGCGAGGCCGACGGCCGCGTGCGGATCATCATCGAGCCCGAGATCGCGCTCACCGATGACGACAAGGCCGACAACCAGCGCCTGGCCGACCACGTCGAGGTCTGGATGCGCGCAGTGCCCGGCCAGGCCCTGTGGGCGCATCGCCGGTTTAAGGACGTGGACTGGAACGACCGCAAGGCCTAATTCACATCAGCGGCCAAGCCAGATCGCCCGTTTCGCGGCTTCCCGCAGAGTCCAAGGGCGCGCCCTGGTCGTCCACGCCGTCCATGCCGACGCTGTAGATGCGAACGCCGCCTCTCCAGCGAATCAGCTTGAGCCAGCCGCCGCTGAAAGGGTCGCGCAGGGCTTCTGTGGACTTCCCATCGTCAAGTTCCCAAACCGCGTCAGGCCAGCGGCCCTGTTTGGCCTTGAAGCGCCGCGCTCGTCCTGCCGCCTCGGCCAGCCGGAACCAGGCGTCGACCTTAAGGGCCTTGTGATGCAGGTTATTGAACTTGGGCATGGCCAGGGCCGAAAGGATCCAGGCCTTGCTGGCCTCCGTGTCCAGGTTCGGGACGGCCTGAGGCGGCTCGCTGCTGTCCATGGCGTCGAGCATCTTGGTCCAGAGGGGCAGACCGGACGCGACATCCAGGCGGAGGAAGGGCGCATAGACCACGACCGGAATACCGAACGCCTCTTCCGGCAGGCTTTTAAAGGTGTAAAAATAATCCGCATAGAATTCCGCGTCAGCCAGGCTGGTCACGACATTCAAATTGATTGAGCGCCTGACCCGCTGGCCCATGTCGTTGACGGCTCCGGCCTTCCAGGGCGAGGCCTCGGGCGAAGTTCCCGGCCTGTTCTGCGCGTACATCGAGGCCTTGAACATCAGCCCATATCCGGCTCCGGCGATCATTTCACTGATCAACGTGCGGCCGTCGATGATCACGCGCACGAAGCGAAAGCCCTGTTCCAAGGTTTTCGAGGACTCGTCTTTGCGCCCGGCCTCGGCGGCCAGCACCGCGTCCGCGGCCAGCAGGCGCACAAAGGTCAGGACCGATGAATAGCGCGGGATCTGGTTGGCGGAATAGGGCTTCTTGACTTCTATGCCCCAGGCAAAGTCCTTCCGCTTGGAAGCTTCCCTCACATGGGCCAAAGTTTGGGCATGCCGCGTCAGCACATCAACGACGGCGATCTTGGCGTCGCCCAAGGGCTCGTTTCGCGATACCCGGTTGAAGAACTTGGAAAGCGCATCGTAGTCCTTGCTGCTCTGGTTGTGCGTCTTGTCCGCGGCGCTCAAAGCCTCCTCGGCCTGCATGGCCTGGCGGTAGGGGATGGCCGCGTTGTCCGCGTCCGCGACTGTCGGCTCGGGCGAGGGTAAATCCAGCGAATAGCGTGCATGGGCGAAAGCCGCTTTGGCCCGCGACAGCACCGCGCGGCCGGCCATGTCCCAGACCGTTCCGGCCAGGTAGAGTCCGGCAACGAACGCCAGGACCGTCAGCAGGCCGCTCCCGGCCAGGCGGGGCATGGCTGTCCAGTCCGGCCGCGGCGAATTGGAATTCCATTCCAATGTCAAATAGAGCGCCAGGCTGGCCAGCGCGCCTGCGGCCCAAAGCAGGGGCCAAAAGAAATGGCCCGCGCCCCACAGGGGCATGCGCGCCACGAGGAGCCCGCAAAAGGACAGCAGGGCCGCGGCCAGCCAGAAGCTGCGCCACAGGTGCCGCTTCAGCCGCGCCCGGTCCAGGCTCCAGCCCGCATCGCCTTGGGTCAGAACCGCGCTGCCCGCAAAACACGCGGCCACGGCGAAAGGAAAGAGGAGAAGCCTGCCGAGCTTCGCCAAGAACGGGGCGATCAAACTGATCCACTCGCGGGACAGCCAAGCCGCCCAAAGCAGCCAAAGCGCTATGGCATAAGCCGTCCAGAGCGCCGCGGTCCGGTTGGTCCGCCACGTCTTGGCGGGCCCGGCCAACCCCGCGCCCAGCCGGTCGAACTCCTTGTTGGACTGGTACAAGCCCGTCAACCCCTCGATCACATCCCGCATGTCCAGCAAGGCCGCGTATTCCGCCTTTCTTCCGGCCTTCCGATGCTTCTCGGCCAACACAATCCTGTCGCGTTCGGACAGTCGGCCATAGGACGCCCTAAGATGTTTTTCCAGGCGCGCCCGCAATGTCTTGGCCAGGGCGTTGATCCTTTCGCCTCTGGCCTGGGTGGCTGCCTCGCGCTCCGCCAAGGGTTTTAAAACCAGCACGTCACCGGCGTACCACAGCCCGAGACAGGCGGCCGCAAGCAGGAGACGGCCGCGCCGCCGCGGGCGGGGCGACTCAGGCGCGGAAACGGTATTCGTTGTCATGCCCCGGGAGCGTAGCCCTTAGGTCGGTTCCAGTCAAGGCCCGCACGACCGTAAGACCTGATCCACGAAGGGCCAGAAGAAGTAAAATCTCGGGAGTGACAAGCCAAAAGGCCGGACCCGTCCACTTGCGCGACTGGGGCGGCCCCGGCGTCCCCCTCCTCCTGACGCACGGCATGGCCGCGCACACCCATTGGTGGGACGCGGTCGCGCCGCTCTGGAAAGGGGTGTTCCACGCCGCCGCCCTCGACTTCCGCGGCCACGGCGACAGCGACTGGCTGGAAGGCGGGCCGTATATTTCGGCGTCCTGGGTGGAGGACATCGAGACCGCGCGCAATGCCCTCGGCTGGGAACGCTTCGTCCTCGTCGGGCACTCGATGGGCGCCCGCATCGCGCTCGATTACGCCGAGCGCCACGGCCCGCGCCTGCGCGGCGTCTGCGCGATCGACTTTCTGCCGGAATTTTACGCTTCTCGAGAACGCCGGTACGAGAAAACCCGCGCCCTCGCCCAGCCGGTTTACGACAATGAGGAAGTGATGCTCGCCAAGTTCCGGCTCCAGCCTCCCGGCACCTTGCTCGACGCAAAAGGGCTCCGCGAGTTGGGCCGTCACGGGGTCCGCCACACTCCACGAGGCTGGTCCTGGAAATTCGACTGGCGCTCGTTCGCCTTCCCGTACGGCCCGGTGTGGCCGCAGCTGGCGAACATCTCCGTTGCGACCATGATCATGCGCGGCGAGCACAGCACGGTGATGCCCCGCGCCGCGTTCGACAGAGTCGTCGCGGGGCTCCCGAGCGGCCGGGGCGTGGAAATCGCCGGCGCGCATCACCACGTCCCCCTCGACAAGCCCGCGGAACTCGCCGCCGCCGTCGCCGCCTGGGCCGCGGCGCTGCCCGCGTGATGAAAATCGCGTCCATCTGCGTCGGGGCCGCCAAGGATTTTCCTTGGCGCGGCGGGACGGTCAATACGGCTATATTCAAAGCGCCCGTGGCGCTTGCCGTCATCGGCAAGTTCGGACTCGAAGGCGACCATCAGGCCGACCTGAAAGTCCACGGCGGGCCGGATAAGGCGGTTTACGCGTATTCCGCCGACCACTATCCGTGGTGGAAGGAGCAGCTTCCCGGCGTGGAACTGCCGTACGGCGCCTTCGGCGAGAACTTGACCGTGACGGGCTTCAACGACAATGAAACATGTCTCGGCGACGAATATCGCGCGGGCACGGCGCGCTTGATGGCGATCCAGCCGCGCCTGCCCTGCGCGAAGCTGGGTTTGCGGTTCAACGACCCGGGGATGATCCGACGCTTCGCGCAAAGCCTCCGCCTCGGCGTCTACTTCCGCGTCGTGGAGCCGGGGACGGTGCGCCGCGGCGACGCGTTCACGAAAATATCCGCACACGCGATTCGCTTCCCAGTCTACGGCCTCGCTCGCCTCTATTTCGACAAGGCTCTCACTCCGGAGACGGCGCGCCCCGCGCTCGAGCACCCCGCGCTCAACGCCAACTGGCGCGAGATGCTGTCCAAGCGCCTGAAAAAAGCGTAAAGTCGTTTAATTATGAAGAAGCTCGAGATCGGCGCGGTGGAAATGGGCCGCTTGGCCAACATGCTGCGCAAGGTCGAGTTCTTCACCCCGCTCACCGTCGGCCAGCTCGACAAGGTGCTGCCCTCGATCATGCTCTACGCGTACGAGAAGGGCGAGACCGTTTTCTCACAGGGCCAGACAGGCGACGCGTTCTACATCATCTACCAGGGAAGCGTGGAGATTCGTCTGAGACAATGGCTCGTGCTTTCGAAGAAGATCGCGACCTTGAAGGCCGGCGACTTCCTGGGCGAGATCGCCTTGATCTCCGATGAGCCCCGCACCGCCGCCGTCGTCTGCGCCGAGCCGACCATGCTCTTCACCTTGGTCTCCGACGACTTCAAGTTCGTCCTCCGGGAGAACCCGGCCGCCGCCGCGGAGATGGCGCGCATCGCCTCGCGCCGCAAGTTCGCCTCCTCCCACCAAGCCTCCTCGTAATGGCCGCGCCCAGCCGCGAATATTGCTTCGTCGCCACCGGCTATCTGCGTCAATCGCGGCCCCCGAATAGGGAAAGTCGAGGCCGCTCCGACGAGGAATCCTTGACCTACGAGGGGAAATCGTGTTCAATTGAGGTCTAATGCCGGGAAAGCCCATGAGGCGCCGGCTTCCAGGAGACAACTCAACATGGCGAAGAAGGCGAACGCGGCGTTCATGAAGCCCCTCACCCCGAGCGACAAGCTCGCGGAAGTCGTCGGCAGCAAGCCGCTGCCCCGCACCGAAGTCGTCAAGAAACTCTGGCAGTACATCAAGAAGCACAACCTGCAGGACAAGAAGAACCGCCGCAACATCAACGCCGACGCGGCGCTGAAGGCCGTCTTCGCCGGCAAGGCCACCGTCAACATGTTCGAGATGACGAAGCTCGTCAGCAAGCACCTCAGCTAAGACTGAGACGCCGGGTCACCCCGGAAGTCGGAAGGCCCCCGCGCGAGCGGGGGCCTTCTTCGTTTCGCGGTGCGCGCGGTAGTCCTTGAGGAACTTCGTCAGGTCGCCGAATGGAGTAAAGCAGCAGCCGTAGGATCTGGCCTCCTCGACGGCCTTGGCCTCGTCCACATGTTCGACGACCACGCGGTAGGACGCGATGACGAAGCCGGTCCGGTCCTTGCCCAGCTGGCAATGAACGAGGAGCGGGCGCTTGGCGGGGTCCGCGATGATCGCAAGCGCGCGGTCCACCTGCTCGAAGCTCGGCTGCGCGAAGCCGCTCATCGGCACGTTCTCGACCGAAAGACCTTCGGCCCCGGCCTCCTCGCGTTCGCGCGCGTCGGCGCCTTTCAGGCTGAGCAAGGTCTTCACCCCGAGGGCCTTGAGCTGCTTGTAGCCGTCGCGGTTGGGCTGGGCCGAGCGATACAACCCCGGGGCGACCTCATGGAAGTTCCCGAGCGCTTCGAGCGGCTCGATGTCGGAGTCCGCGTCCGGCGTGGTGCGCTCCCCCGGATTGTCGAGCGCCGCGCGCATGGCGAGAGCGTCCGCGGACGCCTGTGCCAGCGCGGCTCCCAGTTCGGGCGCGGCGGCGGCGGGGACGACGGCCAGACACAGAACGACGATGAGATGGCTCATACGTCGAATCTAGCAAAAAGACGGCCTTTTTAGATTTGGTAAACTGGCGCCTTGAGAGGCGAAAAAAAGTCCTCGGGGGTCTGGTGGCGCGTACGGGATTTGAACCCGTGATCTCTTCCTTGAGAGGGAAGCGTCCTAGGCCGCTAGACGAACGCGCCACCAGAACCCCGAGAACGGAAGGAACGTCATCTTACCACTTCCGACGATGATGCGGCAACTGGGGCTCGCCGCGGCGTTGGCGTTGCTGACGGGCTCGTGCGCCGCGTTGGACCGCGCCTTCGCCCCCGCCGCCAATCCCTGGCCCATCCGCAAGGACAGCCGGGTACGCCGCGACGGCCGTCTGCTGAGGGTCTACGGCGCTTCCCTTAAGAGCCGGACGGAGGCCGAGGCGGACGCCAAGACCGCCCTCGAGGCGTGGCTGTGGGGCCTGGATCTGGGCGACGACATCCCCGAGCGCAAGGCATTGATCGACTCCGTCATCGTCTCGCCCGCGGCCAAACCCGTGCCGTCGCCGGTCCCGGAGAAATCCGGCTTCACCTCGATCATCGAGCTCGACCTGCCCACTTTGCAGAAGACCTTGGGCACGCACTATGAGTGAGCGCGTCCCCCGTGAACTGTTGTTCGGCAACCCGGAGAGGGCCTCCCCGAAGATTTCTCCGAACGGACTTCTGTGGGCCTACCTAGCGCCCGACGACGGCGTCCTCAACATCTGGGTCGGCCCGGAGGGCCGCGACGCCCGGCCGCTGACCAAGGACCGCGGCCGCGGAACCCGCGTCTTCCTGTGGGCCGAGGATGAGAAATCTCTTCTGTACGTCCAGGACCGGGACGGCGACGAGAACTGGCACCTGTACCAGACCGACCTCGCAACCGGCGTCACCCGCGACCTGACCCCGTACCCCGGCGTGCAGGCGCAGATCTTCGCCACCGAACCGCGCTTCCCGAACGAGATCCTCGTCGCCCTCAACGACCGCGACCCGAAGCTTCACGACGTCTGGCGAATCAATCTCATGGACGGCTCCCGCACGCTCGAGGCGAAGAACCCGGGCGACGCGGTCGGCTGGCTGCCGGACCTGAACTTCAAGATCGGCCTCCACAAAGCGATGGCGCCGGACGGCGGCACGATCCTGCGCGTCAAGGACGGCGATGGCTGGCGCGATTTCTTGACATGCGGCCCGGACGACCAGCTCGGGGCGCACGGCTTTACGCCTGACGGAAAAGCGGTCTATGTCGAATCGAGCGTGGACCGCGACACCACGGCTTTACTCGCGGTCCCCATCGCCGGAGGCGATTCAACGGTGCTTGCCGAGCACCCGGAGTCGGACCTCGGATCCGTCCTGATCCATCCGCGCCGCTACCACGCCGAGGCGGTCTGCTTCGAAACCGACCGCGTCAAATGGCGGGGGCTCGACGCGTCCCTCAAGACCGACTTATCCGCGATGGCCGCGCTCCAGGGCGACGCGACCATCGTCTCGCGCAACGACGCGGACACGGTTTGGTACCTGCTCGTCAACAAGCCGGATTCCGCGCCGACCTTCCTGCGCTGGAACCGGGTCGGGCGCGTCGCGACCCCTCTGTTCTCGACGCGCCCGCGGCTCGCGCCGTACAAGCTGGCACTTATGTCTCCGGTCCGCTGCGAGGCGCGCGACGGCCGGACCGTGCGCGGATATCTAACGACGCCGGCCGGCGCGGAGGCCAAGAATCTGCCACTCGTGCTGTGCGTCCACGGCGGCCCCTGGGTGCGCGACCACTGGGGGTTCCACCCCGAGGCGCAGTGGCTGGCGAGCCTCGGCTACGCCTGCCTCCAGCTCAACTACCGCGGCTCCGCGGGCTTTGGCAAAGCGCCCCTGCATGCCGGCGACCGCGAGTGGGGCGCGAAGATGCAGGATGACCTCACCGACGGCGTGAAGTGGGCGGTGTCGCAGGGCGTCGCCGATGCGAAACGTGTCGCAATTTAGCGCGCGTTAATAATTAACATTTACAACTTTATGGTTGCCGTGGTCGGATGATGTAGTTCCATTCACCATGAAATGCCTGCGGGGCAATGCGAATCGTCTTCATCTCCTCGACCGTCACTTCCCGTCCCGTCGGATAC
>OBEQ010142292.1_pt1 | contig 16119 bp, 14 predicted proteins | sample 1670901 | NCBI WGS metagenome assembly OBEQ01 (sample SAMEA104232315, study PRJEB22302) | groundwater metagenome | biome: forest; feature: aquifer; material: groundwater | place: USA | collected 2011-08-07 | depth 5.4 m
GCGGGGACGGAATCGGTGGTGGGCGGAGCGATCGGCGTGGTATTTGGAATTCTGCTGGCAAAGCTGGTGTCCGTGCTTTCTCCGCTGCCCAGCGCCGTGCAATTGTGGTCCGTTCTGGGCGGGTTGGGAGTCGCACTGAGCGTCGGATTGTTCTTCGGTACGTATCCGGCATCGAAGGCGGCGCGGTTGGATCCCGTTGTGGCGCTGCGCTCGGAGTAAGGGCAGGAGTGGAAAGAGCCAATGGTGACGATCGATAGATCCTGGACCGGAGTGGCGCCGGGGCGGGTCCGCGGACTGGCCGGGAGCGCGCGGACGCTGGGCTTTCGTGAGACGCTGCTTCTGGCAATGGATACGCTGCGGCGAAACCCGCTGCGCTCGGCTCTCACGATACTGGGGATCGTCATCGGCATCACAACGGTAATTACCGTCAGCACCGTCATCAACGGACTGAACGAGAATGTGCTGGGCGGCATCCGGGAGCTCGGATCGGACACGATTATCTGCTACCGGTTTCCCTGGGCGTCGCTTTCGCGGCCGCCGTCGGAATGCTTTCTGTGCAAGGAGCGGGAAGCCGAATGGGCCGAAGACATTGCGCGGCTGCCGCACGTCTCGGCCGCTTCTCCGTCGGTCCGGGGTTGCCTGCCGCAATTTGGCTCCGGGTCTTCGGATGTGCGGCGGGGAAACGCGAAGGCGAAAAACGTGATCCTGCAGGGAAACTCCCCTGATATCTCGAAGATTTTTGAGATCAAACTCGAGCGCGGGCGCTGGCTCACGCAGACCGACATGGAACACCGGATGCCGGTGACCGTCCTCGGATACGACAGCGCCAGGCTGCTGTTTCCCGACCCGAACGAAGATCCCGCGGGCAAGGAAGTGCTCGTCAACGGACACCTCTTCACCGTGATCGGGACCGCGGAGAAACGGAAGCAGGGCATCTCGGGGGGCAAAAATCCGGAAGACAACATCGCCATGATGCCCTCCACGACCTTGCGAAAAATGTATCCCAACCGGAAAGACTATGTGATTTTCGCCAAGGCGAGCGATCCGGGAAAAGTCGGCGAAGCGGTGGACGAAATCCGGGATCTTCTGCGGCGCAAGCGCCGTTTGCCGAATAACAAGCCGGATGATTTTGCCATCTTCACGTCGGACTACTTTTTGGAGTTGTGGCAGAAGATCAGCGGAATGATTTTCATCCTCACGTTTGCGGTGGCCATGGTGGCTCTGCTGGTGGGCGGGATCGGCGTGATGAATATCATGCTGGTGAGCGTGACCGAGCGGACCCGGGAAATCGGTGTGCGGAAAGCCATCGGCGCGCGCTGCGGCAGTATTCTACTGCAGTTCCTGCTGGAGTCCGTGGCGCTTTGCGGCGTGGGCGGAGTGATCGGGGTGCTCCTGGGAACGGGCCTCGGGCTCTTGCTGCGCGCGGCACTATCGTTCCCGGCGGTCGTGTCCGCGTTCTGGGTGGTTCTGGCTCTGACGATGTGCGCGGCGATCGGGATCGGGTTCGGGATGTACCCGGCGTGGAAGGCCGCCCGGCTGGATCCCGTCGAAGCCCTCCGCTACGAATAGCCGCGGCTTGTCACCCACGGAATCGTCCGCTGAAAAGTACGGCCTGGAAAGGCCTGGGCGCCAGAACACTCCCAATGACGGGCACATGCACCACGCCGTGTTCCGTTTCATCGATAAGGACCACTACCGCACAAACTGGACTTTCCGCAAGGACCAGAAAGACGCGGGAACGGAAGAGATGTCATTTGTGCAAACAAAATAGAACGGATTCAAGTAGAATTACCTTCTCCAGGAGGGGAAAATGAAGATCATTCTGCTGTTGGCTACGGCCATGTTTCTAACCGTTGCCGCCGATGCTCCGACGCTGACACAAGCGGAACGGGATAAAGCGGTAGCGGAGTTTGAAGGTTCACGGCAGGCTTTTATGGATGCAACAAAGGGGCTTTCCGCGGCGCAATGGAATTTCAAGGCCGCGCCGGAACGGTGGTCGGTTTCTGAATGCGCCGAGCACATTGCGTTGAGCGAAGGCTTTCTGTTCGGGCTGGTGACGGAGCAAATCGCCAAGTCTCCAGCGGCGCCCGAGAAGCGGGAATCGGTGAAGGGCAAGGAAGAGATGGTCATGAAGATGATCCAGGACCGCACTCACAAGGCCACCGCTCCCGAGCCTTTGGACCCGAGGAAGCGCCCGATGGCGGCGGAGGAATCCGTAAAACAATTCCTGGAGACCCGCGCAAAGACCATCAATTACATCAAGACCACGAAAGATGATTTGCGGGATCACTTTCAGGATCACCCCGTCCCAGCGATCGGAACGCTGGACGGCTACCAGTGGCTGCTGTTCATCTCCGGGCATAGCCGGCGGCACACGGCCCAAATCCTGGAAGTAAAGGCAGATCCGAACTTTCCGAAGAGCTAACTTCTGTCGTGGGGCGAAGCAGTCTTTACCGGCTGTTTCGCCCTTTTTCTTTTCTGGGTGCCTGGCTTGAGATTGCAGACGTACCAATGGTCTGCCCTGTCGCATCGAAACTTCCATGAGCGACAACCCTGCTATTGCAGCATTCCGTGGGATGAAATACCTGAACCTGGAGACGCTGCGCAAGAATGGCGCTCCCGTGCGCACACCGGTTTGGTTTGCGGCGGCGGAGACCGGGCCCGCCGAGGATTCGCCGCAAAAAATGTACGTCTATACGATCGGTGAATCCGGCAAAATCAAACGCATCCGCAACAATGCCCGTGTCCGGATCGCTCCCTGTGACGGCCGCGGAGAATTGAAGGGCGACTGGGTGGCTGCAGAGGCAGAGATTCTCTCCGGGGCCGAAGCGGACCACGGGATGCAATTGCTGAACCGCAAGTATTTTCCCTGGCCCCAGGTGCTCGGCTTCTTCGCCAGATTCCGCAAAAGTCCGCGCGTCGTTTTTATCCTTCGGCCCGTTTGATTTCTGCTGGGATTCCTATTCGATCCACGGCCTGGGAGGAATTCAGAGCCGATTCAGCTGGCGGAAGAAGCGGACGATGTTTCGGATGCCAGCACGCGCAGGGATTTCTCGAACGGAGGTTTGGCCACGCCGCGTTCCGTGAAGATGGCGGCAATGTAGCGAGCCGGGGTCACATCAAATGCCGGGTGCGCGGCATTCACGTCCGGAGCGATGCGGATGCCTTGAATATGAGTGATCTCGGCCGCGGAACGCTCCTCGATCGGGATTTTGCCGCCATCGGAGAGCGAAAGATCCAGCGTGGAGATCGGCGCGGCGATATAGAACGGGACGCCGTTTTCCCTCGCCAGCACGGCAATCTGGTACGTGCCGATCTTGTTTGCGGAATCGCCATTGGCGGCGATGCGGTCCGCGCCGGTAACGATCGCCCCTACTTTTCCGGTCTTCAGGAAGTGCCCCACCATGTTGTCGGTGATGAGCGTTAGCGGAATTCCACCGCGGTGCAGCTCCCACGCCGTCAGACGCGCGCCCTGCAGGTAGGGCCTGGTTTCCGGGACGAGGACGTGGATTTTCTTGCCCTGCTCGAATGCAACACGGAGGACTCCCAGGGCCGTCCCGATGCCGCCCGTGGCCAGCGCTCCGGCATTGCACTGCGTCATCACTTGGCCTTCCCGAGGCATGAATTCGGCGCCAAAGCGGCCGATGGCTTCATCAATCGTTTTTTTCTCCCGGTGGATCGCCTGGGCTTCTTCCCGTAGCGCCCGCCGGATCTCTTCCAGCGTGGATCGTGAGGCTGCGAGGGCGGCGAAGCGGCGCTTCATTCGTTCGATGGCCCAGAACAGATCCACGGCAGTGGGCCGCGTCTTCGCAAACGTCTCGCAGATCTGTTGAAACTCGGTTTGCAATTCGGCGGCGGAACCCGCCTTGGAATTCCCCACTCCGAGCGCGATTCCCATAGCCGCTGCCACACCGATGACCGGCGCGCCCCGGATGACCATGTCCACGATGGCGCTGGCGACGGATTGGTAGTCGCCGTAAAGGTGATGCACCTCTTCGCCGGGAAGGCGGCGCTGGTCGAGTATGCGCACGCCTCTCTCGGTCCATTCGATGGGCTGGGCTACATACATGCAATGATCCTCGAGGAAATCAATTGTAGCGGACGGGCTGCCGGAACGCGAACCGGCTAATGCCCTTGTGAAATTCGAGGGCCGAACTCCACAGCTAGGAGATAGCCCACTGCGAGGACGGAATTGTAGCCAAAGTGCATCAGAAAGCTGGCGAAAACCGTGCCGGTACGCGCCCGAACGAAGGTAAAGATCACGCCCACGGCCGAAAGGATGCCTACATATCCGAACGTCCACCCCAACTGGGCTCCGTGCAATGCTCCGAACAGGACCCCGGTGAGGAGAATTCCGGGTCCCGTGCCAAGCTTTCGAGCAAAGAGTGGATAGAGATAGCCGCGAAATACAGTTTCCTCGAAAAATGGCGCCAGAAACACCGCCATCAGCATGAAGAGCCGCGCATTCTGCCGGTCGTTCAGAAGCTCTTCAATGGGAACTTTGCCCGTTGGGTGCACAAGAGATTGCAGTATCAGAACCAGGAGGGATAGGCCAGCGCCCCAGAGAAGAAATCGTGGGACACTGCCGCGTTTGGACGCCACATCCGCGGCGAACGGCCGCCAACCGAGGGTTTTCCAGAACGGGGCGCCGCGCAGGGCGCACAGCGTAACGTACAGGAAAAGCAGAATCAGAACCGAGAGCGCCGCTTGTCCGGCGATCAGATACGGCACAATAAACGACGGCACTTTCTGGATCTCCTGCGGAGTCATGTGCCGAACACCGAGGAGATACACGTCCAGGACAATTACGAAAACCAGGAAAGAGCCACCGCAAAACAAAAGAAAAGCGGCCAGATGCGGCCAGGACCAGGTGATCCTCAAATCTTCCGGTACGGGATTTATCGGAGGTTCCACAACTCCGAATTCCCCGGAAAGCGCCGGTGGGTTTGCCGGTAAGCCTGCTTGAGATTCTCCGCCGGGTCGATCCTGCGCGTTCGATGTGCCGGAAGCGGAACTCGGCGGCGGGGAGCCGTTATTATTCGGGTCGTTTTCAGCGAATGTCATTGTTTCCCCGGCCAACCGGCGATCAGCGCCGCGGCAACCAGCGGCAACAGTATTTCGTGGTGCCCCGTGATTGCAAAGCCCCGCGAATCGGGCGTGCGCCGGCCGCGCCCCGTAGTCGTCGGACGTTTGACGACATTCTGGAGAGGCCGGTAATGCTGAATGAAATCAAAGTTCGCCGTGGTGATTGGTTGCAAAGGGGTGCCTGTATTGCGGACCACGGTCACCGCCTTCAGAAAGACCTCCGGCAGAAGCACCGCCGATCCCCAATTGAGATAAACGCCGCCGGGATGCATTCCCTTCACCAGCGAACAAAACAACCGGAAGTCGTGATGCGTCGCCGCTCCCAGCGCTGCTCCATCCGCCGCGGGGTGCATGTGCGGGATGTCCGTGCCAATCGCGAGATGAACCGTGACCGGAATTCGCTGTTTGTAGGCGGCAACCAGAATGCTGGCTTGCGGGAACTTTGCTCGCAGCCGGCCGCTCGTAAGCAACTTACCGGCCGCTTCGCCGTAGCCCATCCCGCTGCGCGCTGCGCCCAGCGCGATCTCGTTGAGATAGAGCCCTGTCTCGGCGGCCATGCCAAACTTCCCCGCGCCGAGGCCCGCTTCGACATCCTCGGACGTAGCTCCCACCAGGGCGATTTCAAAATCATGGATCAGGGCCGCGCCATTCATGGCGATGCCGGAGACGAATCCGCGCCGCAGCAGATCAATCATCACTGGGCCCAGACCCACCTTGATCACGTGGCCGCCCATGCCCCAGAGAATCGCCCGGCGGCCGCGCCGCGCGCGATGGATGCGCGACAGGAGTTCCCTGAGATCGTCCGCCGCCAGGATGACCGGCAAGGAATCCAGAAACTTACGGAAAGAAGACCCGCGGGGCAACGGTTTCGCAAACTCCCGCACGGTCACTTTGCTCTTGCGGGAGGCCAGCGGATACGTCTTTAAGGATTGAAACCCGAATGGGCCAGCCGAATAGATGCTCATGGACAATTTCCCACTCTAAAGGCAAGCCAGTGCAGGTGCAAGGATTCGCGCACGTAGTGTTGCGGAGATCGCGCATCCGCTCTTCGCAGTGATCGCCTTGGCGGGGAACGCCCGCACACTGCAGGGGAAACGGATTCAGCTATTGCAGTGCGGTCGCGCTGCCGTTTGTGGCCGCGTCTCCAGATCCATTGCTTCCGAAATACCGTGCCAGCGCCTGTCCAGTGTACGATTTCCTGACCTTTGCAACCTGTTCCGGCGTCCCCTGCGCGACAATCCGCCCGCCCGCCTCTCCACCCTCGGGGCCGAGATCCAGCACCCAGTCCGCCTGTTTGATGACGTCCAGGTGGTGCTCGATGATCAGGACCGTGTTGCCGTTGTCCACCAATCGCTGGAGAACATCCAGGAGCTTTCGCACGTCGTCAAAGTGCAGGCCCGTTGTGGGTTCATCCAGGATATAGAGCGTGCGGCCCGTCTGGCGCTTGGATAGCTCGCGGGCCAGCTTGATGCGCTGGGCTTCGCCTCCGGAAAGCGTCGTCGCAGACTGTCCGAGTTGAACGTAACCGAGGCCGACTTCCACCAGTGTCGAAAGCTTTTGGTGAATCTGCGGGATATTCTCCAGGAGCTTGCAGGCCTCGCTGATGGGCAGGTTCAAGACATCGGAAATGGAGTGGTCCTTGAACCGCACCGCCAGCGTCTCCGAATTGTAGCGCCGCCCGCGGCACACCTCGCAGGTGACATAGACGTCGGGCAGAAAATTCATTTCGATGCGGCGCAGCCCGTCGCCCTGGCAGGCCTCGCAGCGGCCCCCCTTCACATTAAAACTGAACCGTCCGGCACGGTAGCCGCGTTCGCGGGATTCCGGCAACATCGCGAACAGATCGCGGATCGGAGCGAATACGCCGGGGTACGTAGCCGGATTGGAGCGCGGCGTGCGTCCGATCGGGGCCTGATCGATTTTGATCACCTTATCCAGATGCTCGAAACCATGAATCCCTTTGTGCGCGCCGGGCGCCTCCGTCGAGCGGTAGAGCTCCTGCGCGAGGGCCCGGTAGAGAATGTTGTTCACCAGCGTCGATTTGCCGGACCCCGAAACGCCCGTTACGACGGTGAGCAGACCCGCGGGGATCGTCACATCGATGTGTTTCAGATTGTTCGCCGCCGCGCCCAGAATCTGAATTGCCTTGCCGTTGGGGCTCCGCCGCTTGTCCGGGATGGGGACCGAAGCAACCCCCGAGAGATACCGCCCGGTGAGCGATGCCGCACAGCTTGCGATCACGTCCGGTATCCCCGCCGCCACCAAATGCCCTCCAGCTTCCCCGGCGCCTGGCCCGAGATCGAGCACATAATCCGCGCGGCGAATCGTCTCTTCGTCGTGCTCGACGACCAGAACCGTATTGCCGAGATCCCGCAGACGAGCCAGCGACTCGAGCAGACGCTCGTTGTCGCGGGCGTGCAGTCCGATGGACGGTTCATCCAGAACGTATAGCACGCCGCGCAGACGCGAACCGATTTGCGTGGCAAGCCGAATTCGCTGTGCTTCTCCGCCGGAGAGGGTCGCCGCGGAACGGTCGAGGCTCAGGTAGCCGAGTCCGACCGCCAAGAGAAAATCCAGGCGTTCCGCCACCTCTTGCAGCGGCCGGGCGCCGATCTCGCGCTGGCGCCGGGTGAGTTCCGAGAGGATCTTGTCCACGGCTTGCCGGGCGGTGGCGAGCGGCAATACCGTAAATTCCGCGATGGACCAACCGGCAAGCTTCACGGCAAGGCTTTCCGGCCGGAGCCGGCGGCCGTGGCATTCGGCGCATTCGGTGGCGGACATGAACTGCGTCATCCATTCCCGATAATTGTCGGAGGCGGATTCCTGAAAACTGCTTTCGAGGTAATGAATGATTCCGCGAAACCGGAAACCCTTCTCGCTCTTTTTCGCTTCTTTCCCGCGGCGTTTATCAGAGGCTGGCGCCGCACCGGCTGGCGGAAACCCGTGCAGCAGCATGGCTTGAATGCGCGAGGGAAACTTTTCAAACGGGGTATCCAGCTGGAATCCGTGCGCATAGGCGGCCAGCTCGAGCGTGCGTTTCAGCATGGCCGAGCCCGCCCCGGGTCCGAGCCCTCCGTCGAAGAGCGGCCGAGACGGATCCACGACGATCTTTGCCGGATCGAAATCGTACTTCGAGCCGAGGCCGTTGCACCCCGGGCAGGCGCCGTAGGGCGAGTTGAAACTGAACGACCGGGGTTCCGGCTGCGGCACGGAGATGCCGCAATCGGGACACGCCAGCCGCTCCGAAAAAACGTGCTCCTTTCCGCCCACCACCGCCACGGTCACAAGCCCTTGCGCTAGCTTGAGCGCCGTGGCGATGGCCGGCTCCAGCCGGGCGGCGATCCCCGGCTTGACCAGCAGGCGGTCCACGACAATTTCGATGGTGTGATTCTTGCGTTTGTCGAGACTGGGTGGTTCGTCCAGCGGATAAAGTTCGCCGTCGATGCGAACCCGCACGAAACCGTCCTCGGCCAGTTTCTCGAGCTCTTTCCGGTGAGCGCCCTTGCGCCCGCGGACCACCGGCGCCAGCAGCATGATCCGGTCGTCGGTGCGGCAGATTTCGCCATTCAAAATCGCCTGGACGATCTGCTCCGCGGACTGCCGGGCGATGGCCCGGCTGCAACGGGGACAGTAGGGGACTCCGATGGAGCTGTAGATGACGCGCAGGTAATCGTAAATTTCCGTGATCGTGCCGACCGTCGAGCGCGGAGAACGCGAAGTGGTCTTCTGCTCGATGGCGATGGCGGGAGAAAGGCCCTCGATGGCATCCACGTCGGGCCGTTCCATCTGGTCGAGAAACTGGCGCGCGTAAGCCGACAGCGACTCCACGTAGCGCCGCTGCCCCTCGGCATAAATCGTGTCGAAAGCGAGCGAGGACTTGCCCGAGCCGGACAGCCCGGTGATGACCGTCAGCGCGTTGCGCGGAATTTCGAGGCTGATGTTCTTGAGGTTGTGCTGCCTCGCGCCTCGCACCACGAGCTTCGAGAGACCCATAGAACTCTTCTGCCCCCTCCCAGGGAGCTCCGCCGCCCAGTGAGCGCACTGAGCCCAGAATAACTTTTCACAGTAGCAAGGCAGGGAGAGGCGGTCAAGCGACCGCGACGCGAAAGACCGTGGGCCAGCGTTGCGGCGGGCCCGCTGCTCGGGAAACAAAATCCCTTCGCCGAGTGGCGGCCGAAACTGGCGGGTAAAATTGGCCCGGGGGTGGCGCTTTTTTACCCGGAATAGAACCGACAAGGCAATGAAAATACAGGATTTAGAGGTGGCTCAGTGCGTGCACCCGGGGAAGGCGGGGGAGGCGAGCCGAGGATCCCTTTTTGGGGATTGAGGGCTGGGCCGGTTCGAGCTCCCCTACTTTTTATTAGTACTGGTCCTTCCCCCGAACATTCAATCCGCGGTTTTCTCTCACTCTCTCTTTCATGAAGTCCTAAATTGCAGGAAGTTTTGCACGAAGGATCCAGCGAGCTCTTGTGAAGGGTGAGACGGAGACTAGATATGCTGCCAGGCGCGCGTCAGATAGTCCGCCAGGGTCATGAACAACAGCAGGGCCAGCCAGAAGATTCCCGCGACGATGATCACCTGCGTGCGTTTCGGGCTGTAGCGCGCGTGCATGAAATAAAGAATGACAAGTGTCGCCTTGCAGGTGGCAATCACCAGGGCCACGACGACATTCGCGCCCGGAAAGATATGGCTCAGGTCCACGTAGGCTGCCCAGATCGTAATGGCCGTGAGAGTCATCAGCGTGAGGATGATCCCCAGGTAGAGTTTGGGAGAGATGATGTGTTCAGACACGCGGGCGCTCCATCTACCGATGCCGGTCAATCAGATACAGCAACGGGAACAGATAAATCCACACAATATCCACGAAATGCCAGTAGAGCCCGACGATCTCCACCGGCGTGTTGTACTGCGGCGTAAAACGCCCCGCCATGGATTGCCGGATCAGCCACACCAGCAGCCCCGCGCCGACGATCATGTGCAGGGCGTGCAGCCCCGTCATCCCGAAATAGAGGGAGAAGAAGAGCTGCGCATGAGTCTGGAAATCAGGGTCTTTTGCGGCCGCGCCCGGGGGAATCTCGTCCGCAGGCATCTGGAAGCTGCGGCCCGGCACCAGGTGGTGCTCAAACTTCTGGGAATATTCCACGACCTTTACACCCAGAAAGATTCCGCCGAGCAGGAGCGTCAAGACCAGATAGAGTGTGAGCTGCGGTTTCCTGCCCGTCTGCGACGCCCACACCGCCATCGCCATCGTAAAACTGCTCGCCAGCAGGACGGCCGTGTTGAATCCGCCGAGCTTGAGGTCCAGGGTCCCGCTGCCCACGGCAAAAGCGAACCCGTAGCTGTGCCGGTTGACGGTGTAGGCGAGGAAGATACCGCCAAAAAACATGATCTCCGTGACCAGGAACACCCACATGCCCAGCGACGCCGCTTCGCGCTGTTGGCCCAGCGTCTTGTAATGTCCGTACAGCTCTCCGGTGCGATGCACGAGCGCTCCCTCTTCAATCTCCCGGGGCAGAGCCCCCAATCCCTAGTGCCGTTCCAACTTGATCCGCCCACAAGTTCGCCGAATCAAACTACTATCGCCCCTGACGGACAGTCGACTCAGTTCACCCTCAATAAGTTGGAACGGCACTAGTCGTCTCCGTGCGCCCGGGCAAGCCCCGGGACCGCCGGCGACGGCGGCTCGGAATCGAGCCCCAGATCGGGCCGGTTCTGGAAGTCGTAAGGCTCCCAGGTTACTTCCGGCGTAACGTCAAAATTTTCCGTCGGCGGCGGTGAATCCGTCTGCCATTCCAGGCCGGTCGAGGGCCACGGGTTGCGTCCCGCGACCTTTCCATACCGCATCGACCATGTCAGGTACATCATCGGCATCAGGTATCCCAGCGCCAGGATGGACGCTCCCGCCGTGGAAAGAACGTTGAGCACCTGAAACTCCGGCGGATAGGTGTGGTATCGCCGGGGCATCCCGAGGTAGCCCATGATGAATTGCGGGAAGAAAGTGAGGTTGAATCCAACAAAAAGCACGACGGCGGATATCCGCGCCAGAAATTCGTTGTACATCCGCCCGCTGATCTTGGGCCACCAGTAATGCAACCCGCCCATGTAGCCCATCACCGAACCCCCGACCATGATGTAGTGGAAATGAGCCACGACGAAGTAGGTATCGTGGACGTGAATATCCACGCCCAGGGCCCCGAGGAACAGCCCGGTCAGGCCGCCGATGACGAAGAGACCGATGAAGCCGAGCGCGTAGAGCATCGGCGTGTCATAGGAGATGGCTCCCTTGTAAAGCGTGGCGGTCCAGTTGAACACCTTGATCGCCGATGGGATAGCCACCAAGAAACTGAGGAAAGAGAAGATCAGCGCGGCGTAGGTGGACTGGCCGGCGACGAACATGTGGTGCGCCCAGACCAGGAATCCGATGACGGCAATGGCGATGCTCGATGCCGCGATGAACTGATACCCAAAGATGGGCTTGCGGGAAAACGTCGGAATAATCTCGCTGGCAACGCCCATGGCCGGGAGAATCATGATGTACACGGCGGGATGAGAGTAGAACCAGAAGAGGTGCTGAAAGAGAATCGGGTCGCCGCCCAGCGCCGGGTTGAAGAAACCGAGATGGAAGATGCGCTCCATGCCGGCGAGGAGCAAAGTGATTGCGATGACGGGTGTGCCGAGAACAAAGATGATGCTCGTCGCGTACTGCGCCCAGACGAACAGCGGGAGGCGGAACCAGGTCATGCCCGGTGCGCGCATGGTGTGAATGGTGACGATGAAATTCAGCCCGGTCAGAATCGACGAAAATCCATTGATGAAAATTCCGATTACCGCCGGAACCACCGCGGAATTGGAATAGACACTGCTGAGCGGCGTGTAAAACGTCCAGCCGGTGTCCAATCCGCCGCTGAGGAAGGAGTACAAGACAAAGCCGCCGCCGACCAGGTACACGTACCAGCTCAGGAGGTTGATCTTGGGAAAAGCCACGTCTTTCGCGCCGATCATCAGCGGCAGCAGGAAATTCCCCAGGACCGCCGGAATCGCTGGGATCAGGAAGAAAAAGATCATCGCCACGCCGTGCATCGTGAACAGTTTGTTGTACGTCTCCGGCGTGACCAGGTAGCCCGCCGGCGTCAGCAGGTGGATGCGAATCATCACCGCGAACGCCCCGCCAATGAAAAAAAAGAGCGTGACCGACGCCAGATACAGCAGGGCGATCCGCTTGTGGTCCGTCGTCAACAGCCACGAACGGAGCCCATAACTGGCATTCAAATAATGATCCACGGGCAGTGCGGGCGCCGTTTTTGTCGATTCGGGGCTCATGGTTCTACTTCTTTCCTGCTGCCGGCGCCGGGGCGGCGGATGCCGTGGCCGTTTGCTGCGCCTGCAAAGACTTGATATAGGCCGTCAGATTGAGGATCTGGTCCTCCGTGACGATGCCCTGGAACACGGGCATCAGCGGCTGATAACCGGCCACGATCTTTGCCCGCGGGTTGAAAATCGATTCCCGGATATAGGCGTCGTCCACTGACGCCCGCGTGCCGTCGGCAAGCTGCACGCGCGTGCCGTAAATCCCCGCCAGCGATGGCCCGCGCCCTTTGCCGTCGGAAAGATGGCAGGTGTTGCAGGCGAACTGCTCAAACAGCTTTTCTCCGGTGGCAACGGGGCTTGCGTCGCCGCGCGACCCGCTCAGCCACGCCGCGTAATCGCTCGGCTCCATCACCGTCACCCAACCGCCCATGATGGCGTGGTTCGTGCCGCAGTACTGCGAGCAGAAAAAGTGGTAGCGGCCCGCCTTGGTGGCGCGAAACCACAGCGTCGTGTAGCGGCCGGGGATCACGTCCATCTTCACGCGGAACGCCGGCACGAAGAAGTCGTGAATCACATCCTCGCTCGCCAGGATCAGCTTGATGTTGCGGTCCACCGGCACGTGCAATTCATTGATTTCCTTGCGCCCATCGAGCTGTTGCAGCTTCCACATCCACTGTTTCCCGATCACGTAGACGTCCAGGGTGTCATGCGGCACGCGCCGGTAGTCAATGTAAATGCTCGCGCCCCAGCCGTACATGAGCATCGCCAGGATGAACGGAATCACCGTCCAGATCGTTTCCAGTTTCGCCGAGCCGTGGATCGGCACGCCGATCTCCGTCTTGCTCCGCCGCCTGTATTTCACGAAGCAGATGAAAATCACAAACGTGATCAGCGCGGAAAAGAATACCGAGGTGATCAGGATGAAGAACATCAGCGCGTCGATATTGCCCGCGAAGTTCGACGCTTGCTCCGGAAACAATGGAAGTTGCGACTGCACGGTCCTAATGGGCTCCTTGCGGATTCGGATCGGCTCCGGCGGCGTGCCGGGCCCTCGCGCGGGTCTCGCGCCTGCGGAAAATCACCACCGCCGCGAGGAACCCGGCGATCGTCAGAATTCCCCCCGCGCGCACGATCTTCAAAATCGCCGCGCTGTACCGCGCGGTCGAAGGATCGTACTGGAAGCAATACAGCAGAAAATGATCGGTCGGCGTGCCGATTTTCCCGGCCGATGCCTCCACCAGCGCCAGCCGGACGTCCCGCGGAGGATAGTCCGTGCCGAAGAAGTACCGCGAGACGCGGCCGCCGGGCGTCAGGATCAGGATTCCGCTCGCATGCGCGAACAGTTTTGTTTTTTCATCGTAGGTGAAGCGGAATTTGGCCGGGCGGGTCACGGCGCCGACCGATTCGGCCGATCCCGTCAGGAAATACCATCCGGCGGCGGTTTCCGGGCGGCCGAAGCGCGACATCGCTTCCGTTTTCTTTTCCCGCGCCATCTCGGACGTTTCGCTCGGATCGATGCTGACGAACACAACCTGGTAATCCCGTCGTGGTGAAAACGAAATTGTTTTCAGCGTTCCCACTACGCCGCGTTCAATCTGCGTGCACAGCATCGGGCAGCCGTAATACACAAAGGCCAGTACGACCGGCTTATCCTGCGCATACTCGGCCAGGCGGACCTCCCGGCCCGTTTCGTCCCGGAATACCGTATCCAGCGGAATTTGCGCGTTCAACTCGGGATCGAATCCGACGCCGCGCAGGGCGGGCGGCAATCCTGGCTGCGGCACGCCGTCGGGAATCGTCTGCGCGCTGGCCGGCAGGGCCAGGAGTCCCAGCCAGGCAATCCTTGCGATGCTGCGGAATATTCTCATCGGCTTATTTTTTCTTCTCCGCCGGCGCCGTGGCTCCGGGCAGGCCTTTCTCCGCCACGATCTTCATTGCATCCTCGATCGGAATCTGCGCAGTTCCCTTTTGCAGGTCGATCCAGCCGGCTTTTTCCAATTCCTCGCGGTCTGCGGCAAGTTTGTTGCGCAGGTCTTTCTGCGGGTCGGAGTCGTGCCCCGGAACGCCCTGCAGCCGCGGCTCGGGCGGCTTCGGCGCTACAACTCCTTGCCGGATGGCCGGCGGCGGCGTTTCCACGCGCTCGATGCGCGCCGTCGTCCATTTATAGACTCCGAAGCAAACGACGTACGAAATTCCCAGAACGACGGCCAGTACGGCCAGAAATTTGTGCACGCTCGGCACTCTTACGTCGCGCGTCTCAAACGACACGTCCTCGTGCAGCGGATTGTCCGCTGCGTGATGTCCCGCGTTGTGAGAATCCATGCCCATCTTTTTCAGTGCCCTTCCCCGGGCGGCTCGATCGCCTCCGCCAGTTGCGGATCGCCCAGCGGCAGCAGTGGCCGCTCTTTCAGCCCCCGCGCAAATAATGCCAGGCACAGCCCGCCGATCCCGATCGGCGCGGCCAAATCCAGGTAGTGCAGGTGAACCCCTCCGGGCGAGAACTCCGGTCCGGTGATCCAATAGAGATCGACGTACCGCATCAGGATCACCACAAACGCCAGCCGCGGCAGAACTTTCGCGCTGCGCTTCACGTCCCGCGAGAGCAGCAGGAAAAACGGCAGCGCGAAATGGAACAGCAGCAGAATCACGGCGATCCCGCCCCAGCTCCCGTACAGGCGCGAGCGGTAAAACGTAATCTCCTCGGGCAGGTTCCCAGACCAGATGATCAGGAGCTGCGAAAACGAAAAGTAGGCCCACAGCATCACGAAGGCAAACAGCAGCTTTCCCAGGTCGTGCAGATGCCGCGGCTGCAGCACGTGCGACATCGGCTCGGAACCCGCCAGCATTACGCTGATCAGAATCATCAGCGACATCGCCGAAACCGCCTGCCCGGCCACGAACAGGAATCCGTAAATTGTGGAGATCCAGTGGGGCGAAAGCGACATCACCCAGTCCACCGAAGCGAACGTCATCGTAAACACGTAGAGGATGATGCCCGGTGCGCTGAGCAACTGCAGCTTGCGGCGGAGCGATCCGTCGCCTCCGCCGGGGTCCTGCTGCACGGACCATCGGTTCAGCAGAAACGTCAGCAGGTTCCAGATGGCGAAGTAAATCGCCGCCCGCGTGTAAAACCCTGAAACGGTCAGGTAGCCGCTCTGAAACTTGTTCAGCGGTTCCTTCATCGGCCCGGTCCAGACGTAGATGTGCCGCAAACCGATTGCGATGGGCAGAAAAAACACCGTCAGCAGCGGAATCGTCCGCGTCGCCGATTCCAGCGGCCGCCGGATCACGATGCCCCAGTTGCCGCCGGTCAAGTGCTGCAGCATCAGCAGCCCCAGGCAGCCCAGCGCGATTCCCAGCGCCAGCAGGTAGCCCGTCAGGTACGACCGGAAAAACTGATCCGGATTGCTGAAAGCTCCCGCGACGCACAGCAACGCCCCGGCCCCGCCCGCGATCAGCGCGCGTTGCGAAAGGCGCGAAGCGCTTTCCGGCGCCTTGTAGTCCTGCGCGGTCATCGTTCCTCGCCCCCCTGCGGCATTTTCGCCGTCGGCTTTGCCGCATCCAGCTTGCGCCGCACGTCCGCGGGCAGATCGCCCGCCGGAGCGTTGCGGCTGTATTGCAGCGCCCGGATGTAGGCGATGATCGCCCAGCGGTCCCGCGGCGGGATCTGCGCGGCGTAGTCGTACATCGCTCCGAAGCCGTGCGTGATCACGTCGTAGTAGTAAC
>OBEQ010472382.1_pt1 | contig 16118 bp, 14 predicted proteins | sample 1670901 | NCBI WGS metagenome assembly OBEQ01 (sample SAMEA104232315, study PRJEB22302) | groundwater metagenome | biome: forest; feature: aquifer; material: groundwater | place: USA | collected 2011-08-07 | depth 5.4 m
CCAGCAACAATTGCTCAATTTGTGGTATCCGCTTGTTCGCAGACATCCACACGATGTTTTGGTCACGGACACGGCCACTTCAACGCTTATTAAATACGCGGCCAATAGTTTTCTGGCCATTTCTATTTCTCTGGCCAACACGTTGGCTGAAGATGCAGAGCTGTCAGAAACTGATTTTGCCGGCAAAATTTTGCGGAAAGACCGGCGCATTGGCCCGTTTGCCTTTTTGGACCCGGGCTGCGGCTACGGAGGTTCTTGCTTTCCGAAAGACGTCAGGGCGCTGGATTTTATTTCGTTTATCAAAACCGCGGACCGGCATCCGCTGTTTGCCATCCAATTGGCTGACCGCCTTAACGATAAATTTAAAATGAGTATGGTCACAAAAACACTGGAAGGTATTTCTTATTTCCCTGGGGCCAGAGACGCGCTTGAGGGAAAGACCATTGCTCTTTGGGGGATGACTTTTAAACCCGACACTGACGACGTTCGTGAAGCGCCGGGTGCACGCATTCTTTATGAGCTTTTGATCCGTGAGCCCGAGCATGTGTTTGTCCATGATCCTATTTTCAACATTCCAAATGCCCCTGAGAAAAAAGTCATTGTCTCGAGATTTATAAAAGAGATGCGGAAATTTTTTATAGCAGGAAGGCAATATTTTGAAAATTCCCTTGGCGGCGAAGAAATGACGCCCCAAAAAATGGCGACCCTTGAAGCAAAATTTGAAACCTGGTTTACGGATGTGTTTATTGAAACCGGTCGTCTTACTTTTGTAGACCAGCCCCAAGAGGTGTTCGCAGCTTTACCCCAGGCCCTTTTGCTTTTGACCGACTGGAAACAATATGCAGGAATTAAAATAGAAGAATTCGTTCAACCGGGAAGTTATTTGCGGATATTTGATGGAAGAAATCTTTGGGCTAAAAGGAAAGAGGAATTTAGAATTGCCGGCATCGGTTATAAAGGCGTGGGTGTTCGTTCCGAACTCCGTAAAGCTGATTCTTCGGTGATGAATGATCTGATAAGTGGAAGTGAATCCACACCGGTTTTTGAAAGAAGATTTTTTAACCTTTCTGTTTTGCCTAAAACGAAATTGGCGGATTTAGAGCGTGATGAGCCTGGATTGACAGCAAGAAGAAATGTTGCTTTTGATATCGCTGAAAATATTTTTCCTTCCGATATGGTCGATGAAAAAAAGATCCGTTTTCTTCAATTAGCGTTTGCACCGAAGGATTCTGAGATCGGGAACCCTTTGCAAAAACTGGCCCGGGAAATTTTGGGTAAGAAATATTTTGATTTTCTAACAAGCCGTTCGGACATGCCCATCCATATTTTTTATCCCGTGCATGAGTCTAAAGTTCCGGACGGGGTATTGCCTTTTCTTGCTATTTCGGGTACACACGACCAGTTGACCGAGGTAGGAGAATTTTCAGAGGCCGAAGCCCAAAGGTTAGAAGCCATTTTCCGGAAAGATCTTTCGGAGCGTTTTAAAATGCCGGCCAGCCTTGCGGAAAATTTTCAGGTTGTTGGCACTACTGCATTGGTATCTACCCTTAAACGCGGGGTCGCTGAAGAACGTAAAAAGCAAACCGGCGTGCTTGACGAGTCACTCGAGTTTCTTGAAGAATTGGGCTATGTGCGCGGCCGTGAGCGGTTTTTTACTGACGGTATGACCTCCACACTGGCACCGGTTTTAGCAGCCACCTTGCTGCGCCAGCAATATTCAGATTCATACACCGTACGCAATATCCGCAAGGAAATGGAAGCCCGTGGAATCGATATCCAGGACCTCGTGGCGCGAATGGGGCAATTGATTGCCGCTATTCAGCATATTGCAACCCAAGCCTAGACTGCAAATTCATATGCCTTCGAGCTTCGCACCGACTTTCATTAATAATTTATAGGATGTCGGTGCTGTCCCGGCTTCTGATGATTAATTGATTGTAGCCGGGGCGTCGTTGCGTCAGTCGAAAGTGCTCAACGTACTACCTAGAGTACGTTTCGGCTCTTTCTTCCTTCCGCGCCTAAAATCTCTTTGGCCTATGAATTTTCGTTACAAAATGAGTTTTGCCTACAAAGCAACACTGCTTCACCATCTTAGTTTCTTTTAATCTCTCCGTTCATCCCATAAGACTTGACACGCCCTCGAAATAAGATATTATCTTAATAAGATTTTATCTTAATTAGATCTGCCGCATCAATGACATCAAAGGACTCATAATGAAAGAAGCTGCCAAACGATTTGAAGGGTTACTCGAAGAGCGTGGACTCAAAGTTACTTTTGAGCGCAAACAAATTTTTGAAGAAGTTGCCCGCCTCAGGGAGCACTTTGATGCGGACAGCCTTTACGAGCGTTTTAAAAGTAAGGGGCTTAGGATTTCGCGGGACACGGTTTATCGTACGATCCCTCTTTTGCTGGAAAGCGGCATTATTCAAAAATCCGTGGGCGAAGGCAAACGCGAATTTTTTGAACGCATCAGCGTTAAAGGCCATCATGATCATATGGTTTGCGTGCGTTGCGGAAAAATCATTGAGTTCAGGTGCGAAGAAATCGAAAAATTGCAGGATGACATTTGTAAAGAGCAAGGGTTTAAACTTATTTTTCACGATCACAGGCTTTTCGGCGCGTGCCGTGACTGTCAAACGCCCGAGCAAATTGCCGAGAAAACATCGGGAGAATTTTAATGCTCCAGGCTTTTATTGTTGTCTTACGGGAAGGCTTTGAAGGGTTTTTGATCGTGGCCATTACCCTGGCTTATTTAAAGAAAATCAATTTGACCTCGCTTTTTCCCGCTGTTTATTGGGGGATTGCGGCTTCCGTTGTTTTGAGTGGTTTATTGGGCTATTTGCTTCTTCTAGGGGCTAATCAATCCTTATGGGAAGGTGTTTTTGGCGTGGTGGCGGCATTCATGGTGACCTGGCTTGTCGTCCACATGTGGATGACGGCCGCACATATGAAAAAGGACATGGAAAATAAACTTTCGGCTGCGACCTCCGGAAAAACCACCCCGGCTGCTTTTTTTGGAGTTTTCCTGTTTACGGGGCTGATGATCTCGCGCGAAGGAATGGAAACAGCGCTTCTTCTCATTCAAATTCATGAGCCCCAAATTGTCACAGGTATTTTCCTTGGTGTTTTGGCCGCCGCTGGAATGGCATTTTTGTGGGCACGGTTTGGCCACCTTATTAATCTCCGGCTTTTTTTTCAGGTGACGGCCATTTTTCTTTTACTCTTTGTTGTGCAAATTTTTATTTATTCTTTTCATGAATTTACGGAAGCAGGCGTTTTGCCCAACAGCGAGGCCCTTCATCTGGCAACAGAACCTTTTTCTCCGGAGGGTATTTATGGGAAATGGTTTTCTCTCAGCATGGTCATTATCTGTGCGGTCTGGCTTTGCGGGGCATGGGTTTCAAATCAATTTTCCGCTCGTTTTTCCAGCCGCTCAGGGACCAAAACTTCATGAATCTGCAGACCCTAGCAAATAAAAATCAAAAGAACGAAAAAATTTTGAATTCTGAAGACATTTTTACCGGTGCCCGTGAGGTTCTGATCCGCCATAAAGACGAAATTTACCGGCTTATGATCACCAAAACCGGCAAGCTTATTTTAAATAAGTAGACCTTCCTGAGTTTTCGTAAATAGCGTTTTCCCTACAGAAAACCTCTCAAAAAGCCGAAAATCTCCTTGGGAAAGCCAGGGCGTGGCGGAAAGGATGAGTATGGCAGCGACGAAACAGGTTGGGAGCAGTACGATGAACGACGAGGAAGGCGTACCCACTGTGGTACGCCAACGAGGAGAGAAGAAGTAATGCGAAGTAAAATGTTTCGTCCCGGAGGGTTGTGGCGGCGCAGATCCTGCTCCTGCGTTGCGTCTCCTCGGCATAGCACACCGGCTATGCCATCGTCAGCACGCCTTGGATCAAGACCTGCGGCGCTCACAACGCTGCTCGTACCCATCCTTTCCGACACGCCCTAACTTTCCAGGGCCCTTGTAAAAAGTCATTTTACCGGTCATATTTTACTAAAGGCATTGCGCCGGGAGGAAACATGGCAGAATCTAAAAAAACAGAGAAACACGAAAAACCAGTCGAAGTAAAAAGCTCTTCAGATAAAGTCAAACACTGCAAAATAAGCCGCATGGATCTCAAGCAAGTTGAAGCGGCCCTCGCAAAAGTGGAAAAAGAAATGGGCGGGCTTCATTCTCAATATGCCCGCATGCTCGTAGCGCGCATGGAATCTCTTTTTCAAAAGGTCTCTTTCCAGCCTAAAATGGCGGCTAAAGACAAAACGCTCAAACGAGCAGCCTAAAATAGATTGGGTCGATTAAAAAGTCCTAGGTTTTTGTTCTTTTTAATCTTTTTTTCCGTTGTATCGATCTCCGGCGGTGTTGCCGCCACGGACCCCATACCGGCCTGCCAACTTTGTTTTCAATCCACGCTAAAAGAACTTCTGGCCCATGCTCAGACCATCGAAAGAAACTATTCTTCTTATCGTTGGACAGAGTTTAAAATTCGCCGTCTTTATTATGATGAACTTTGGCTCGCAAGACGCGAGGCCCTGGATCCACTCGATAAAAAGAAGCGAGAGCTCGGCAAAGAAGATGAAGTCCGCCTGATGCGTCGTATAACCCGCCTTGAGAAAAGATCAGACTATTATGTTAATAATATTGCTGTCCAAATCCGTTTTGTCCGGAATTTTGAAGCGCAGTTCTTGCCTTGCTCCCCGGAAAGAGGATTTCAGGAATGCATACGCAAATCTCTCGAACCCATTCTTCTCGAGTTTGAGGACTTCAAAAAAAAGTGGGAGCATATTTTAGAAGGGCAGCGGGAATATCGAAAAGCCACGAGTGAAACAACCGGAGGGCTCAAAGGTTTTTACTTTGAAGACGTGATTGAAACTCCTAAAGCCCATCCGGATTTATATTGGCGTTTTCAACATGAGAAAGAACCCAATTTTTTTCTTGAAGACAGCGATGCTGTGGATTTTTTTGAAAAGGTCCATAAGATTTTGACCTGGAAATTCCAAGGGGCTGCTTGCTGCTATAAAATGTTTGAGAAAGAAAGTAAAGAAGGTTTGCATGAAATTTAATCCGGCCGCTTGGGTCGTAATTTTTGGTCTTGTTATTTTTCCTCCCCAACTTTCTGCCGGACCTGAAGAATGCCGTTCCAGCGTCGAGTCAGTTCGCCAGAAAATGACGCAGCATCTTTGGCGCCTTGAAAATAATTTTGTGCAGATGAATTGGCAATATTGGCGTTACTGGGAAGTCGTTTACGGACCTCTTTGGGAGGCCCGTCTTAAAATGAAAGATCCATTTTCAAGAGCGTTAAAAGCCGAGGGCGAAGTTTTATACGGACGATATGACCGGCTGGCCAAGACTTATTGGGAGCTTGCTCGAAGCGGGTGGGCTGAAACCATGAATGAGTTCGAAGAAGCTGGGAAAGGTGCGGAATTGACCGACGCCACTTGTCCGGCTAAGCCATATCAAAATTGTCTGGGGGCCTGGTATGGAACATTGGCCGAGCGCCTTAAAGTCTTGCGGGATTTATTGCGGTATTATGATAGAGAGCAAAATAATTTTGCGGAAGGTCTCAGGAAAACTCTGGAAGAAACCCCAAGCGATCATCCTGATTTTGCCCAGCGTTATCATGAAGATTTGGAAAAAATGGTCCTGAAAGCCCACCCTGATTTTTTTAAGAAAATTCGCGAAATAAGGGATTCGTTAGAATCTGAATGGCCGGGACAGAAGTGTTGCCAATTATGCACGGCTGATTTACATGATCCGGTACTTGAAGCGCTTAAGCTTGACCCGCAGGGGAGTCTGGGTGCTGGCGGAAAAGTCGTGAATAATGCGAGTGTGAACGCTGCTTTTGAGAGATTCGATCAGGAAAAAAAACAGGAAGAACAAGAAGACCAGAAAGACCCAAGTTCAGATCAGACTAAGTCCTGATTCCATTCTTTTGTGAAATAACGGGAGCCGGTTTTTTGGCCGGTTTCAAAAAGCGGGTACCAGACGATGAGGCGCTTGTCGCCGCGTATCCACCAACGAAAAGGCCATGTGGGAATGTAATAGGCATTCAGGGCCGTATTCCCGGCCAGTGAAAAAGGAAGCCGGGTGACTTCTTTAACTCCTGTTGCCACCCCCTTAGCAGATTGAACCACCCATCCGCCGCCTGAGCTTTCTGAGGGGGCGGGAAAAGTAAAAAGATGATTTTGCCATTCCGGCAGATAATGTTTTGAGGTAATATCCTTGCCTGATGCGCAGCCGATGCAGCTGATTAACAAAAGAAAGATACAAAAAAGAAGTCCTTTTTTCATGATAATAAATTTACGGCACAAACCATCACATGATTAAGGTCATTCATGAAGCAAAAAAAAATCCTCCAATCGTCCTTTTGACTGATTATGGGGTCAAAGACGCCTATTCGGGCGTTTTAAAAGGCGTTATTTATTCCATTTGTTCACAGGCAAATATAGTCGATCTTTCCCATGAGATCGGTGCCCAAGATATTGCTCACGGGGCTTGCGTTTTAAAAAGCGCCTATTCTTTTTTCCCTTCAGGGAGCCTATTTGTCTGTGTTGTGGATCCCGGTGTGGGGACATCTCGTCAATTGATTTGCGCGAAAACCCGCCGGCATTATTTTCTTGGGCCTGATAACGGCCTCTTGGCCCCCGTATTGGAAATAGAAAAACCGCAAGCCGTTCGCGTGCTTGAAAATCCTGCGTATTATTTGCCGCAACTTTCGAATACGTTTCACGGAAGAGATATTCTGGCGCCGGTCGCAGCCTATTTGGCCGTTGAGGGGGCTACTGTTTTCGAGCGTTTAGGACCCAAGCTTTTAAAATGGCAATCCTGCGAAGATTTGCAGGTCGAGAAAAGTAAAAAAAGAATCAAAGGTGAAATTTTATATTTCGATCATTTTGGGAATGCCATTACCAATATTCAAGTTTCAGATGCGAAAAACGAAATGTGGAAGAAGGCAAAAATAAAAATCAAAGGTAAATCGATTCCTTTGAAAGAAAACTATTCTGGGGGAAATAATTTGTGCGCGATTTTTAATAGTTTTTCACATCTAGAAATTGCCTGGTCGTGCGGTTCTGCCAGAGAAAAAGCCAAACTTCAGACAGGCGAAAGCATTGAGGTGTTTTTTGCATGAAAAGAAAACATAAGTTTCAGGTTAGGCGAAGAAAAGTTGTTTTTTCAAAAGGCCCTATTCATCTTGTGGACTGCGAAGTCCGTATGCCGGACGGAAAAATTTTATCAAGACAAGTGCTGGAGCATCCTGGGGCTGTGGTCATTATTCCCAAAATTGGGCCTGACCGGTTTATTTTGATCCGTCAGTTCCGGTTTGCAGCACGTACCTGGCTTTGGGAATTCCCTGCAGGAGGCATAGAACCTGGAGAGTCGCTAAAAAAAGCAGCTAGCAGGGAACTGGCCGAAGAAACAGGCTTCCATCCCAAGCGCCTTACAAAAATGCTCCGGTTTTATCCCACGCCCGGTGTTTCAGGCGAGATCATGTATCTTTTTCTGGCTGAAAATCTGGTCCCTCGTTCCGCGGTTTGCGATGAGGATGAAGACATTGAAAAGGCCGAATTTTCGCTCCGTCAGATCGAAAGCATGATACGAAAAGGGAAGATCTGCGATGCGAAAACGATTTTAGGGTTTTATCTTCTAAAACATGCCTAAAAAATGAATCCTTCTTCTAACCGGGCTGAAATTTTTTTCAGGGCACTCGCTTTGTTATTGGGGCTTTTTTTTGCTTTATGCGCGGCTGAAATTTTTATCCGGCTAAGTCCTTTTAAAAATAAGGTGAGATTGCAAACTGAGGACCCGCAATCTTTTGCACTTCAACCCGTGCCGGCAGGAAACTTTAAAGTGTTGATCCTTGGAGATTCCTTTATAAAGATAGACGGCCCGCTGAATCAACGGCTTCAGCAAGAAATGAAGGCTGATGGGATATCTGTTTTGAATCTTGCAAGGGATGGTATGGGGCCTTTTGATTATCTCAATGCCTGGGAGACAAAAGGAAAAAGTTTAGCACCAGACATGGTCATTTTATCTTATTTTGTAGGAAACGACCTGACAGGCGTGCAGTATTTCGACGATACCCAAAAAAACAGCAAGAGGCTTCTCGAAAAAAAATCGCGTATAAAATCTCTGCTGCAAAAATCCTATCTTTATCGCTACTTGAAGCAAATGATTAATTATCGCAGGCCGTCGCCGTTTGTCGATTGGGACAAAGCCGAACAAAAGGGGATGGATCCTCATTTGTTGGAATTGGCCAAGCATTGGAAAATGAATATCTGGTTCGTTGATATGAGTAATAATCATCCCGATTACCTTCGTGACAACCTTTTAATGCAATCGAAAGAAAGTTTAGAGGCTTGGGGAAAAGTTAAAAATATAATTCGTAAAATCGATCAAGATTGCAAAAATCAAAGAGCTTCTTTTTTGACGGTAATTTTTCCAGCGGGCTTGCAAATCCATGAGACGGAATCCTTTTTTAAATCGCTGCGGCTTAATTGGGATGAAAAACTGCTCGGCACAGAAATTCCTCAGCAGAAATTTTCAGCTTTTTGTAAGGGAGAGAATTTATCGTGTTACGATTTTTTGCCTGATTTTAAAGAGGGCAACAAACATCCTTTGTATCGGGGTGATGAGTACGACGATCATCTGAACGAAGCGGGTAATCAGAGAGTGGCTGCCAAGCTTAGGGAGTTGATCGTGGCGGAAAAAAATGAGCGACGGATTTCTTTCTTGAAAAGTGGAAGCCAGGACTGCCCTACGGGGAAGAATAGCTGGCGCACGGGCTTGCCCTGACTTTAATTTGAAAAGTGGGAAGTCAAGACTACCCTACGGGAAGATAAGCTGTGCGCGGGCTTGCCCCAGTTTTGATTAAAAATTAATGAAACTGGGACTAGCCCTTTGGAATTCTGGCTTGCGTGATTCTCGATTCAAATCATGGTGAGATTTGGAGATTAGCTGGCGCGCGGGCTTGCCCTGCCTTTGATTTGAAATATGGGAAACCAGGACTGCCCGATGGGAAAGATAAGCTGGCGCGCGGGCTTGCCCTGCCTTTGATTTGAAATATGGGAAACCAGGACTGCCCGATGGGAAAGATAAGCTGGCGCGCGGGCTTGAACCGCGGACCTGCTGTTTACGAAACAGCTGCTCTACCAACTGAGCTACGCCAGCAAAACTTTGAACAATCAAATAAAAATTTTATTGTGGCTACTTATCATTACTCCTAGCCAACGTTAATCCCACAGTTCCCGAAGGAACGCCAGCACTAAAGATTAAAAGCTAAATAACTAGCTATTGTGGATCATTAACAATACTGATTACTAACGTTATCCCACAGCCCCCGGAGGGGGCGCCAGCAGCGTATCATTTTTTTGTCATCCCCGAAATCTTTCATCGGGGATCTGGATTCCCGCCTGCGCGGGAATGACAGATGATTCATTTACTATGCTCCGCAAGCTTCGCGAACAGGCCAGCAAGCGAATAGAAAATATGTCACCGTCCCTGTGGGACACCAGCAAAACTTTGAACAATTAAATAAAAATTTTATTATTGTGGATCATTAACAACACTGCCCACTTACTTCTAACTCACAGCCCCCGGAAGGGGGACATCAGCAAAATAAGACTTCGGATTGTATTGGAAAAAACGTTCAAAAACAAGCAAATCAGCGTTTGCGGCGTAAATTCGAGGGTAAAATTTTAAGCAGCTCTCGGTATTTGGCTACCGTCCTGCGGGCAATGACAATTCCATCCCCCTGCAAAATCTTCACAATTTCCTGATCGCTTAATGGTTTTGCAGGATTTTCCTTTTCAAGCACAATACGTATTTTTTGCATAATACTCTTTTGTGATTCCGCGGAACCATCCGTTGTCTCAAGGCGGGTGGAGAAAAAACTCTTATAGGGAATGAGGCCTTGGGGCGTTGAAACATATTTGCCGTGAATGGCCCGGCTGACCGTGGACTCGTGAATTCCCAAATTGTAGGCAATGTCTTTGAGTCGCAAAGGCTTTAAATGAAGGAAACCCTTTTCAAAAAATTCGGGTTGGGCCTTCACGATTTCTTCCGTGATTTCCCGTATCGTGGATTTGCGCAATTTCAGGGCCTTCATGAAATTGAGGGCGGCCTGCATCTTTTCACGAAGGAATGCCCGGCCTTTCTCATCCATTTCTTTGCTTCTCAGAAGTCTCCGGTAATAAGGATTAATCCTTATTTCAGGGATGACCTCATCATGGATTTCAATTTTGAATTTCTCACCCTCGTCTTCGCTAAAGTTGACGACTGCATCTGGCACCACGGCGATTGATTCATCCGTATAAAAGGTCCGGCCCGGACGAGGTTCGAGCCTGGCAATAATCACTGCAGCCTTTCTGATCTCATCGATATTGGCATTAAGCACGCGGGCTAACCCGGCCCAATCCCTTTTCTCAAGCAGGGGAAGCTGCTCGGTTACGATTTTGAGAGCAAATTTTGCGGATTCGGTGATTTCGTCAGAGGCCTTTTTATCAAGATGCTTGCCGTCGTCATGGCTATTTTCACTGGGGTTCGCTTCCCGTATTTTTTTCTTTATCTGAAGGCCCAAGGCTTCCTGCAGATTGCGGGCCGCAATGCCGGGAGGATCCAGTTCTTGGACCTGTTGTAATACTTTTTCTACTGCAGAAGTTGTAGTCTTGCAGGCCAGAGCGAGTTCTTCAATGCTGGCCCTTAAATAACCGTCTTCATCGATGTTCCCAATGATCTCTTCCGCGATTTTTTTCTCTTCCTCTGAAAAATCTAGAAATCGAACCTGCCACATGAGGAAATCTGAAAGGACTTCGGGCTTAGTGATCAGGCTGTCCTGGAAGTTTTTTCGGTCTTCAAGATCCCGGCGGTCTCTGACAGAAAAGTCCGGGTATTCATAATTTTGAAGATTTTCATCCATTTCTGCGAAGCGGTCATAGTTTTCCCCGACTTTTATTTCTTCGGCCTTGGTGCGTTCCTGCTCGGGTTCCGGGTCCTGAGGTTGCTCTTCCGGTTTGTCGCTTTTTTCGACCTGTTTTTCTTCAAGGAGGGGATTCTCGGAAAGCTCCACTTCGACGGCTTGTTCCAGTTCAGCCAGGGGAAGCTGTAGAAGGCGTAAATATTGGCGTATTTGAGGGGATAAAATAAGCCTCTGGGACTGCTGCTGGATCAGGCGTGGTTCCATATAAAAAAACATATCATGATTGATTAGGCTTGTAAAGCCGAGAAATCTTTTGTAACACCGCATAAATAAAGGGGTAGAAATGGGTTGACAGCTCCCTGCAATTTACTTAAAATTTTCATTCCTTTCGGACTTTCGTGAGGAATCGATTCCAATTTACTTTTTTCATCTTTCAAGGGGGACTCTTGTTTTCACCCGAAGAAAATACGCAGCAAGCCGCTGAAGCCAGTCCGGAACCTGCGAAGAGCGGTCTTAAAAAGAAAAGCGTTCCGGCGGGGCTTTGGACCAAATGCCCAGAATGCCAGCATGTCATTTTCAATAAGGCCCTTTCGGAAAATTCTTCCGTCTGCCAGAAATGCAATTATCACTTCGTGATCGGCGCCCAGGAGAGAATCCGGCAGCTCATTGATCCGGAGACCTTCAAAGAACTCAACGCAGACCTCCAGTCTCTCGACCCGCTTAATTTTGAAGGGGTCAAACCCTATTTTGAAAAAATCAAACAGGACCAAAAGAAAACCGGTCTTAAAGAAGCTTGCTTGACGGGTGAAGGTAAGATTATGGACAAATCCGTGGCGATTGCTGTGACGGACTCACGCTTTATTATGGGCTCCATGGGCTCTGTGGTGGGTGAGAAGATTACACGGCTGGTTGAGTATGCGCTGGAGAACCGTCTTTCACTGATCATTGTCTCTGGCTCCGGCGGCGGCGCGCGAATGTATGAAGGCGCGTTGAGTTTAATGCAAATGGCGAAAACCTCGGCTGCGCTCAGCCGCTATGAAAAATCCAAAAGACCGTATATTTCTATTTTGACCAATCCTACGATGGGTGGCGTCATGGCCAGTTTCGCTTCTCTGGGAGACATTATTATGGCCGAGCCACGTGCACTTATCGGTTTTGCCGGTCCGCGCGTGATTGAGCAGACGATCCGCCAAAAACTGCCGCCCGATTTTCAAACGTCCGAATTTTTATTAGAGCACGGCCTGATCGATTGTGTTGTCGATCGACGTGAAATGAAAAAAACACTTCATCTGATGTTGGAATATTTTGATTAATCAAGGAGAACCCTCTTGGCAACTGTCATTATAAAAAATCTTTCAAAAAGTTATTCCCCCACGGCCCTGGCTGTCAAAGGCGTAAGCCTTGAAGTTAAAGACAAAGAATTTGTGGTCTTGGTGGGTCCGTCAGGTTGCGGCAAATCCACGACTTTAAGAATGATTGCCGGACTCGAAGAGTGTTCGGGCGGTGAGATCTGGATAGGAAATCAAATCGTCAATGACGTGCCGGCCAAAAACCGCGACATTGCCATGGTTTTTCAAAACTATGCCCTTTATCCCCATATGACTGTTTATGAAAACCTCGCTTTTGGTCTGAAGCTCAGACAATACCCTAAAAAGGAAATCGAACGAAGAGTGCAGGAAGCGGCAGAGATTTTAGGCCTCGGAAATCTTCTTAAAAGAAAACCAAAAGAATTGTCCGGCGGCGAAAGACAACGCGTCGCGGTAGGTCGTGCGATTGTCCGCAAACCCAAAGTGTTTCTTTTCGATGAGCCTTTGAGCAATTTGGACGCAAAGCTACGCGTTCAGATGCGCATGGAACTTCAAAAGCTCCATAATCGTTTGCAAAGCACCATGATTTATGTGACCCACGATCAGGTCGAAGCCTTGACCTTGGGAGACAGGATCGTGGTCATGAAGGACGGCATCATTCTTCAGGTCTCGGACCCGGTCAATTTATATGAGAACCCCAGCAATAAATTTGTCGCGGGTTTTATCGGTTCTCCGCCCATGAATTTTTTAAACGGAAAAATCATGGCCCAAAACGGAGATTATTTTTTCCAAGATCGCGGCATTAAGCTACGTCTTTTGCCTCAGCACCATTCCAAGATTGCGCCGTTTCGCGATCAGCCGGTGATTTTTGGGATACGCCCTGAAGACATTTACGACAAGATTTTTGCGGTGGATGCTCGCCCGGAGTTTACCATTCCTGCGACCGTGGACATGGTCGAGCCCATGGGCTCTGAAATCTATCTTTATCTAAATTCCGGAGACAATTCTTTTGTGGCCCGGGTTTCGAATCAGGATACAGCGACTGTCAATCAAGACCTCCAGGTCGTTTTTGACATGAGCAAAGCGCATTTCTTCGACCCAAAGACGGAAGACGCGATCTTTTGAATGCCAAAAGACGAGTTTTTTTCGTTTTTTCGCTGCTCGTAACATTTTTTCTAACCTATCAAATCGTCAACAGCCTTTCCGTCCTTCGCGACACCGTCAGTCCCGAGTTTTATTTAGTCCGCATTGCGCTTGATTTAGCCGCCTTCTTTTTCCCGATCCTCGGAGGATGGGTGAGTTTCCGCTTTGTCGGGGGAGTTGTGTTTGCCTTCTTTGCTTCCATCATGGTTTTTTTTGTCGGGAGCGTTTCCTCTTCGCCCGTTTTTGTTTGGTTTCTTCTGGAGTACGGCGCGCTTTGCTATCTTCTTTTTCATACAGACCAGGCATTTGAAAATCAAATTGCCGGGATCTCGGTCGACCGCGAAAAATATCAAAATGAAAGAAATGATCTGGAAGTGGCCCATAAGGCCAAGGGCGAAGGCATCAGTATTCTCTTTGAGAAATATTCTACGTATTACAATTTGAGGAAGTTGGCAGAAGAGCTTTCAAAATCATTGTCGGTGGCTGAGCTTGCGCAAATCATCGCAAACCATGCGATGAATCTTATTGGCCGCGGCACGGTTGTGATTCTTGCTCTTACCGATGCGGAAGGTCAGCGTCTGACTATGATGGCGTTCCGGACCCATAAAAAATCCGGATGGGAAGCATCACGTTATCAAGGTGGAGATATTTTTGACTTTTGGGTGATTAAAAATCAAAGAAGATTAATTGTCACGCACGGTCATCAAGATTTTAGATTTGATGTCAAAGAAGTGACGCGCCTTGAGGATGTGAACAGCCTCATCATTACGCCGATTCTCCATGAACGGCGGGTGATCGGCACGTTGCGGATCAATTCTTCGGAGACTGAGACTTTTTCGAATGATGATCTGCGCCTTCTGGACACCATTGCGGTTCTCGCTTCCTCGGCTTTGGCCAATGCCATGTTATTTGAAAGAACTCAGGAATTGGCCATCAAGGATTCTCTGACCGGGCTTTACGTCCGCCGCTATTTTTACGACCGCTTGAAAGAAGAACACAGGCGGTCTCTCATGACCCATCGCCCTTTGTCCATTTTGATGTGCGATCTGGACCATTTCAAAGATTGTAACGATCGTTACGGTCACGGGGCCGGAGATTTAATGCTTATTCAGTTTGCTCAAATTTTAAAACAAACTTCGGAAAATGCGATTGTCAGCCGCTACGGCGGAGAAGAATTTTCTTTTTTGTTGCCTGAAACTTCAAAAGAAGAGGCGACATTGATGGCGGAAAAAATACGCAGTACGATTGAAAAAAATCCTTTTGTCGTTCGCCGGGAAAGAATCGACATGACCGTATCGATTGGCGTGGCCAATATGCCCGACGATGCGCTTGATCTGGAATCGCTTGTCCAGAAGGCGGACCAGGCACTGTATCAGGCCAAAAGGCAAGGAAGGAACCGCGTGTGCTCAAGCGCTGTTTAATTTTTAGTTTTTTTATCATTCTGGTCATTATTGTTTGCGCGCAAAGCGAAGAGCTTATCCTTTCTTTTTATGTGCTTTTTCCCATGCTGCTTTTTCCTCTTTTCTTGCTCGTGGAAGACGCTTATCTATTTCTATTCCCGGCCGGCCTGGGGATTGCTACGGTTGTTTATCTTGTTTATGTCTTTCGTTATCCAAGCAAGGAAATGTTCCTGTTTGCTTTTATTCCGGTGGCCCTGGCGGCCGGATTTTTGTTTTATCAGAAATTCTGGAAGAAGGGTTTGCTTGTTGAAACCGAACAATGCGCGGGGGCCCTTTCTGAACTGGAGACGCTGAAACAGAAACATCATTCGAGGCTTGAAAGCCTTCATCATTTGGAAAAGCAGGTGGCAGGGCTTCTGGACTTGTTTGAAATTGCACGCGATTTCAACGATTGCCTGAGCTTTGAGGCTGTTGCGAATATTTTGGGCCAGAAGGTCATGCCTGAACTTCCATTTCGTCATTTCCGGTTGATCCTTATGGATAGGTCCCAATTGCAACTAGCCGTGCTGCGCGTTTTTTCCATTCAGGGTAAAGAAGTTAAAGAGCTTAGCGGGACGGAATTAAACCCTGAAGAATGGGACACGCTTGAAAAAATAAAGGCCACCAAAAAAATGCTGCAATCAAAGGACCGTTTGGTTTTTCCTCTGGTGATTGATGGGGAGATGGAAGCGGTGCTAATTATAGAAGGTACGGAAACCGATGACCTGGCCAAGTTTGAGGTTTTGTCGGCTTATATGACGCTGCAGGTCAAAAAAATAAAATTGTATGAAACGGTCAAAGAGCTTTCCATCCGCGACGGCCTGACCGGGGTTTTTGTCCGCCGCCACTTTCTGGAACGATTTGACGAAGAGATCAAACGTTGTATCAAGTACAACCTGTCACTTGCCGTATTAATGTTAGACATCGATCACTTCAAAAGATATAATGACGAATACGGACACTTGGCAGGGGACGCAACTCTCAAACAAGTGTCCACACTTTTGCGCGGAAATTTGCGCAAAGTCGACGTTGTGGCGCGTTACGGCGGTGAAGAATTTATTATTGTGCTGCCTGAGGCCCAAAAAACACAGGCGTTTGAAGTGGCCGAGCGTATTCGTTCAGGGATAGCCCGTTTTAATTTCAAAGTTTATAACGATCAAACAAGAGTTACGGTCAGTATCGGTATTGCCTTGTTCCCCGAAGATATTCCGGATGGATCGACAAAAAGTGATCATTCGGCCCTTGGAGCTGAACTTATCCAAAAGGCGGATAGCGCGATGTACCGAGCAAAAGAGGAA
>OBEQ011400462.1_pt1 | contig 16117 bp, 14 predicted proteins | sample 1670901 | NCBI WGS metagenome assembly OBEQ01 (sample SAMEA104232315, study PRJEB22302) | groundwater metagenome | biome: forest; feature: aquifer; material: groundwater | place: USA | collected 2011-08-07 | depth 5.4 m
GACGGCGAATGGTTCGACGTTCACTGTGTCGAACAATGGCAACGCGGCTGGTGTCACGAAGTGGCCGACGACTCCGGTGGGGTGGGGTAAGAAGTTGCAACGCAAGCGGGGTCCGGATGATTTGTGGTCGGTGGCCGAGGGCGTTCCGCCGGTGATCTATCCGCCGCCGGAGCCGTATCACGATCCGGGTCCGGGTGTGTTCGGCATCGACCGGTGAAACGCACCTCCATCCGGCATTTCGCGGTCTGGGTGGTCGCCGTGCTGCTGGTCGGGGTGGCTCCGGCCCCGGCCTGGGCGGATAGCATCCGCGATCAGCAGTGGCACCTGGGTTTCCTCAACGTCGCTGAGGCGCACCGCTACAGCCAGGGCGAGGGGGTCACTGTCGCGGTGATCGACAGTGGTGTCGACGCTACCCACCCCGACCTGGTCGGCAGCGTGCTGGCCGGTACCGAAACGTTCGCCGGTGGTACCGGCGACGGCCACACCGACACGGTGGGGCATGGCACTGGCACGGCCGGGCTGATCGCCGGACACGGCCACGGCCCCGGCAATACCGCAGGAGTCCTCGGTATCGCCCCCAAGGCGAAGATCCTGCCGATCCGCACCACGAGCCAAAGCGAGAGCGACCATGCGGCGATAGCCCACGGGATCGACTACGCGGTGGCGAAGGGCGCAACGGTCGTCTGTATCGCTCTGGCTGGCAGCAAGTCGGACGACGAAGAGCGTGCGGTCCAGGCCGCAGTAGCCGCTGGCGTGGTCGTCGTCGCCGGGGTCGGCAACAAGCCTTACAGCTTGTCTGTGGCCTACCCTGCTGCGTACCCGGGGGTTGTCGCCGCGGCCGGCGTCGACCAGGATGGCAACCACGCCGACATCTCGGTCACCGGCCCCGAGGCGGTGCTCGCCGCACCCGCCGTCCAGGTGGTGGCCCCGATCCCCAATGGGCACTATGGGATCGGCGACGGCACCAGCAACGCGACCGCGATCATTGCGGGTGCGGCGGCGCTGGTTCGTTCCAGGTACCCCAGCCTCAGTGGTACCGAGGTCGTACGGCGGCTCACCGCCACCGCCACTGACAAGGGCACAATCGGTCGGGACAAGGAGTACGGCTACGGCGTACTGAACCTCGTCGATGCCCTTACCAAAGACATCCCCCCACCCAGCCCGAGTCCCAGCACGCAGCCCAGACCCACAGACGGCGCCGGAACCGCCGGGCCCGACACGGACCAACCGCACACCGCGCTCGCGATTGGCCTGATCGGCACCGGCGGCCTGATCCTGCTCACCACCATCGTGGCCGGCACGGTCTGGCTACGTCGACGCAACTCGGTCAGATAGACCAGCCGGACCGAACTGAGCCGCGTGCGTAGGACTGACCGATGGTGAAGGCCGACCGGCAACGTTCTCACCGGCACCGATGGCCCGGTCCGCATGAGATGGCAGGCGCCGCGGGCGTGCTGTTGGTGCTACTCGAAACGGGCGCGTCACATCGGTTGGCTTGCGTTTCTTTCGTTCTGCGTCGTAGGCTGGCCGTGTTGTGGAGGTGATGTGATGACAATAGTGCCGTTTTCGGGTGCCGCCGAAGATCTGACGGAGGTAAGGCGTTTTGCCCAGTTTGCCGGGCGGGGTCGGCGGCTGCGGCTGGTGGTCGATGATGGTCCACCGGTGGATGTGCCGGCTGCGGTGGGTGAGGCTCTTGCAGAGGTGGTGTCGATTCTGAGCCGGGGGCGGCCGGTGTTGGTGCTGCCGCAGAACGCCGAGCTGACCACTGGAGAGGCCGCCGAAATACTCGGGGTGAGCCGGCCGACCGTGGTGAAGCTGATGGAGGACGGGGTGCTGGCCTTCACCCGCCCCAACTCCAGCCGCCGGGTCGCTCTGCATGACGTGCTGGAGTACAAGCAACGGTGCGCGCGGGCCCGGCGGGAGGCGCTGGACGAGATGACGGCGGATGCCGTGGAGATGGGCGTGTACGACCAGGCGATCCGCAAGGGCCGCCAGGCCGCTGGCAGTTCTGCTGACGAGATGGCGTAGCGATCATCAATGATCGTCGCGGTGTTGGACGCGTGTGTGCTCGTGCCGAGCGTCGTTGCGGACACGTTGTTGCGCTGCGCCGAGCAGGGGCTGTACCGCCCGCTTTGGTCGGCCGAGATCCTCGACGAGGTGCGGCGCCATCTGCCCGACTCCGTGAATGACGGGCACCCAGATGACTTCCTCTGCGATCTTCTGGACACGTCTCCGGACCGCATCGTCGGGATCATCCGCGAGCAGGCGGACGCGACGGGACGCCTTGGACATCCGAAGCTGACGGTTGATGACATCGTGCTCGGCCTCATCGGGTGCAACGTGACGCGCTTTGCGCACCGGCTCTCGACCGCGATCCGGCGCGGCGAGGAGTTCTGGCATCCGGACTCGCCTTGATTCCCGTGCGTTGGCAGGACAGGCGTGCGTGACCGGACGTCCCTTGTGGATAGAGAATCGGGAGGCGGGTGGGGTGGTGGACGGGGTACGGGGGGCGCCGATAGCCTGTCGGGATGGATGTGCAGCCGGTTGAGCCGGGGCGCGAGGCTGCGGGTCGTGGGCAGTCGATTCCGGAGCCGCGACAGTCCGAGCCGTCGACTCCGGCACCCGAGGTCAGCGCGTCGGTGCCCGAACAGGCTGCGCCGGATCGGGGTGCGCCGGATCCGGCGGTGCCGGATCGGGGTGCGCCGGATCGGGCGGTGCCGGATCGGGCGGCGCCGGATCGGGCGGTGCCGGATCGGGCGGCGCCGACGTCGGTGCCGGCGAAGCGGCGGCCCTGGCTGAGGAAGGCGCTGCTCATCGGGCTCATCGCGGTGTCGGTGAGCTGTCTCGGCGGGCTTGTCGTCGCGTACGTCGCCTACGACAAGGCAACCGCGATTGACCGGACCACACCGGAGGGTGTGCTCGATCTCTACCTGGCCGCAACGTTCAGCGAGCGAAACGACGAGCGTGCGCGCCTCTTCACCTGTGGAGACCCGCAAGAGATCCATGAGATCCGGGAACTCCTGGTAGATCTAGCTGATCGTGAGCGTCGCTTCGAGGTCAAGTTTTCGGTGACCTGGGCGGCATTCGAGTCGACTGTCGAGGGCAACCGGGCAACGGTGACTGCCGAACTCAAGTTTCAGGCATCGAAGACTGGCGGGTCCTCGTCGAGATCGATTGAGCGTTGGCGGTTTGTCGCCGAGAATCGTTCGGGGTGGCGGGTGTGTGACGCGCACTGGCTCGATCGACCTACTCCAGCCACAACAGGTGGACCGGCACCGCAAGCGTCTTAGGCGCCTGACCGCTCCAGGCCCAGCGGTACCAGTCGAGCTCGGTGGCCACCCTGACGCAGATGTCGCCGTCGGCGCTGGAGTAGGGCTCGGTGACGGCCCGAATGTCCCGCCGGTCGCCGGCCGTCTTCTGCTCCGGTCCGGGCGCCACCACCAACCGCCGCCCGGTCACCGCCGACACGTCGCGCACCGGCACCGGATCCCGCCGGGGCGGGGCGTCGAGCGAGACCAGCCGGGACACCAGGTCCAACCCGACAGTCGGCTCCACAATGGAGGGTTTGGCGACCTCGACCCAGACCCGCTCGATCGGCATCAGCGGCGCGAAGACCTCGGTCTGCTCGGACTCGGCGCGATACCACTCCTGCTCCGGCAGGATCGGCACGTAGGTCCGGCTGCCCTGCACCACCGGGGCGTCACAGCGCAGGTCGCCGCGCCAGCCCAGCCCGGGCAGCCCGACGATGACCCGGCAGCCGCGGGGCGACGCCACGTCGCGGGCTGGCATCGGCACGATCGGCGCGGGCCGGCGCCCGGCCAGCGCGCCCAGGTCCCACTCGGGTAGCGGATCGGTCACGTTTGGGGCTCCCCCAGGGGGGCGCCGACCTTCTGCATGAACGGGACCGGATCCACCGCCCCATCATGCGACGCGTCGCCGTGCTCGTGCACCTCGAAATGCAGGTGCGGCCCGGACGAGTTGCCGCTGGAGCCGGAGTGCCCGATGGCCTGTCCGGCGGCAACCCTCTGGGTGGGCACTACGTCCGGGCGGGCGGCCAGGTGGCAGTAGCGGGTGATGAGGTCGCTGGCGTGCAGGATCTCGACGTACCACCCGCAGCCGGCAACAGCGGCCGAGCCGTCCCGGTCGCAGCCCCAACTGGTGCCGTCGGGGGCTCTCGCGAAGCACGCCACCGTGATGACCACGCCGGCCGCCGCGGCGTGGACGACCGTGCCCTTGGGCACCGCCAGGTCGACGCCGTCGTGTGCCGGCCGGTCTGCGGTCCTGAAACCCGAGACGATCGGCCCGCGGACCGGAGCGGTCCAGCCCGACGCGGAGACTTCGCCATCCGCCACGCAGCGCAGCTCTGTCGAGGAGCCGGCGGCCCGGGCGGCGCCGTCGGTGAGCAGGTTGATCACGACCGAGGCGAGCAGCTCGTCGTCGGCGTAGGCTTCGGGGGCCGCGCTGCGCTGCACCGCCTGCGCCGCGTCGGTGAGCGCCATCGTCTGCCAGCCGCCCACCGTGACCAGCTTCTCGTAGAACTTGCGCGCCGCGTACTCCGGGTCCATCACCTGCTCGGGGGTGCCCCAGCCCTGGCTGGGCCGCTGCTGGAAGAGCCCGAGCGAGTCGTGGTCGTTGCGCGCGCCCAGGTCCGGTTCGTTGATCAGGCGGGACTCCTGTAAAGCGGTCGCCACCGCGATGACCCAACCCCGCGGGGGTACCCCCATTTTCTGCCCGACCGCGATGATGATCGCGGCGTTGCGCATCTGCTCGTCGCCGAGGGACCCGGCGCGGGGGAGCGTGCCGTTCGGGTCGACCAGGCCGGCCCGCCCGCAGCCGGAGCCGTAGGCCTTCGAGTCGCCCGCGAAGCTGTCCAGGAAGAACGCGAGGGTGCCGCCGACGCAGCAGAGCACGGCGAGCACGCCCGCTGACGCTACGGCCAGCACTCCCCGGCGGAGCCGCCTCGGCGCCTTCATCGGCGTGGCTCCCAATTTGCCTCGTCGACCAACCACCGCCCGTCCGGGCCGAGTAGCAGCAGCCGCAACGTGCCGGAGTCCATCGGCACCGCCACGTCGACGAGAGCGGTCCCGTGGCTCTGCAGGCTCACCGGACCGGTGATCCGGCGAGCCGGCACAGCGGTCGGGTCGGTCTCCTTGAGCTTGGCCATCAGCGCCGGTGTCGCGTGCGGCGCCAGGCCGCTGCGCCACTGTTCGGCCGGCACGCCGTCGTGTGCCAGCCAGGCCAGGGCGAAACCGGTCGCCACCTCGGCCGGCGGCGCCGCGCCGGCACTCGTCACCGGAGCGGCTGAGCTCCCGGGTGCGGTGTCGTCGTCGTTGCCGGCGTGGGGGTCGACGCTGCCGTGCGACGCCCCGACCGCGGGGCCGCCCAGCAACCCGTTGCGGTACGGGCCGTTGATCACCCGGGTGGCTCCGATGATCGCCGCCACCAGCAGCAGGAGCACCAGCGCGATCCCGTAGCGGGTGCCGAGGAGTCGGAGAACCTGGCGCATCCGGACCTACCCGCGGGTCGGCGCCGACTCGGGGCGGCGCGACCGGGGGGCCGGGGCCGTGACCTCTCCCGAGTCGGGGCGGTAGATGGTGTACGACGGCGAGTCATCCGGCACGTCGGGCTCGGCCCATTCGCCGCTGCTCCGCGGTGCGGGGGCGGACTCGGCGCGCCGCTGCTCGGCGCGCCGCTGCTCGGGACTGGTGGCAGTGACCACCGGCTGCTCGCTGCGCGCTTCCGGCCGCTGCGCCCGTGAGTCCGCTTCGGCCTGCCGGTCCTGTGCCTTCTCGGCGGCCCGCTCCGCCGCCTTCTGCCGCTCGTTGCGCAGGAATACCCGCTGCATCGCACCGCCCGCCGGGTCTCGGCCGCCGAGTTGGGTGATCCGGCGGTACGGCCGCAGCAGCATCCAGCCGACGACGCCGGTGAGCAGGATCAGCACGACCTGCAGCCAGCCCGGCAGCGAGGTGGTCATGATGCGGTCGACCGCGTAGAGGTAGATCGCCGCACCGCTGCCGAAGATGACGATGTTGAAGATCGCCGCGACCACCGTGTTGGCGATCCGGCGGATCCCGCCGTTGGCCGGACGGAGCAGCCCGATCGTGCCGAGGAGCGGCGCGGCGACGACCGCCCATCGGAAGATCAGGAAGCCGAGCAGGATCAGCACGGAGGTGACGATGTCGAAGAGTGCATAGAAGACCGAGGAGAGGATCGCGATGGCGCCGGCCCCGATCCGCTCCATCCCCTGAGTGCCCTGCAGGTACTGGTACGCCTCCGGATCCTCAGCCTTGATCTGCTCGGCGACCTTCATCCACTGCTGCCGCTTGCGCTCAAGGATCTGCGTCCGTTGGATCCCCGCGGCAGCTACGGCGTCCGGGGTGTTGTCGCGGGGACGCATCCGTTCCACCTCGTCCCAGGTGAGCGATTTGGCGTCGTAGAGCACCGGTCCGTACTTCTTTGCCGTCTCGCTGTCCGCCGAGCCGAGCGCACCGCGGAGCCAGTTGCGGTAAAGCATGCCCTCAACAGCGGTGTCGCTCGCCCGGACTGCGGGAGGCCGATGGTCGATGCAGGCCCCAGGCGTCCTTTGTGGACATTGATCCGGTGGTGTGTCCTGCGCTGGTGGGCCGACGGCGCTGTGCACCACGTTCAGCGAACCGGTCAGCGTCTGGTCGGCAGCGTTCGCCGCCTCGGTGGGCCACCGGGCGATCGCGGTGACCGCGACCATCACCAGAATCGCCCAGCCCGCCGTCGTCATCGCGGCGGACATGTCGGACTGCCGGGAACGCCAGAGCAGGTAGAGCCCGACCACGGCGAGCGTGATCGTGCCGAAGACCGTGAAGACCTTGTCGTAGACCGACTTCGTCGCCGTGCTTACCAGGGAATCTGCCCAGCCCCACATCGACTTCGGATCCCAGGCCTTCTCGCGCAGCGCATTCGATGCGCCGATGACCGACGACGCGACGAGGAGCTCCCCGTTCGCCACCGTGTTCTCAAACTTGTAGTCCGGATGCATGACCGTCGGCACGCAGCCGATGTCGTACGTGGTGTAGTTGTAACCGGCGTAGCCGTAGTCGCTGTATATCCCTTGTGGACCAGGTTCACGCGAAGATGCGGGGCGGGAGGCGAACCAGCCGGCCATGCCGGAGTCGGGGGCGCTGGGCGTCGGCGCGGTGAGGCACTGGGCCCGCTGCTGGGTCACGTCGGTCAGCCGGTTCGTGCAGTCGTCGAAGTTGCTCGGGTTGCGCCACTCCTCGGTGCTGCACAGGCCGTCCGGGGCGTACGCCGGGCGCACAACCGAGGCAGCCGACGCCGCAGCCGGGGCCGCGCCACCGAAGAGCGTCGCCGTACCGCTGACCAGTACGGTCAGGGTCAGCGCCGCGAGTCGTTGCCGGAGCGTCACCGCCACGCCTCAGACCTCCGGCTCGTCGAGTTCGTCGGGCTCCACCCCTGCGACGGGCTGGGCGGGCCGCGCCGGCGCCCCAGCCGGGGTGGTGTCGAGGTACCGCAACAGCTCCGGTACGTATGACACGTCGACGCGTACCTTCTGCACCCGCCCGTCCACGTCGCGCATGACGAACTCGCGGAAGCCGAGCCGCGCCGACGACGACGAGTCCACTTGCGACAGTGCCGCCAGTGACTGTTCGTACCCGACATCGGTGGGCACCCGCAGCAGCCGCAACGCTTCGGCGGCGATCTCGCTGTCCTCGGCGATCCGGCCGACGAAGACGGGGGAGACCAGGTTCTGCACATCCAGCCCCAGGATGTCCTTGGGGTTCTGTGAGGCGACGAGCGCAGCGAGGTTCCACTTGCGACTGTCCCGGGCGAGGCGGATCAGGAACGAGCGGCCGGAGCGCCACCCCTCCATGAAGTGCGCCTCGTCCAACCCGACGAGCTTGCGCTGCCCCATTTCCCCGCCGTAGCAGCGGCGCACCGCCAGCCGGTGTGCGGTGTGCAGCATCGGCAGCGCCAGTGCCTCCTCGGCGGACCAGTACTCCCGCTCGATTTTCAGGTCGGGCAGCCGCAGCCCGGCCATCGTGATGACGGTCAGCGCCGCGTCGGTGCCGAGTGAACCCTCCGGCGGCGCGCCGAAGAAGAGCATCGCCAGCGGCATCTCCGCGGCGTCCATCAGCAGGTGACCGAGCTCGCGGGACTCGTCGCTGCCGGCCTCCTGCAGGCTGCGCACCACATCGTCCAATGTGGAGTTCTCCTCGGCGGGCACCTGGCGCACCGCGTGCCGCAGCATGCTGGCGGTGGACGCCTCGCGGGCGACCTGTGGGGGTACCAGCATCATGCAGATGTCCTGCACGAGCATCCGCCGCTCGGCGCGGCCGTTGGAGACGGCGATCTCGAACTCGCGGTCGCCGGTCGGCCCGGTCGGATAGTGGGCCCGCAACGGGGTGGGGATCAGCGCGTACGGCGCGAGGGTGCCGGGCTCCGAGCCGGTCAGGTTGAGCACCCGTGCGTACGGCGCGAGTTCCGGCATCGCGCAGAGCCGGGCCAGTGGCCCGGACGGGTCGAGCAGCGTCACCTGGACGCCGCGCCGCGCGGCCAGGTAGCCCAGGGCGCCGATGAGGGTGGACTTGCCGCCGCCCGGCTCGGCGACGAAGACCGCCAGTCCGGAGCGTTCCCGCACCTCCATCGGGAAGTGCAGATCCAGGAAGACCGGGCGGCGGCTGGTGCCGGCGGTACGCCCGATCAGGTCGCCGCGCCGATCGCCCACAGTGGACGCTGCCTGCGGCAGCGCCGCCGCGAAGAGCTTCACCGGCATCCGGCGCACGTATCCCGTATTGGCCAACGGTTCGCCGGGGATGAACTCGCGGGAGAGCCAGTCCTGGTTTTTGGGGTGCTGCAACGAGACGCGCATCTCCCGGGAGTAGAGCTGGGTGAGCCGCCGGGCCCGTTCCAGGCACTCCTCGCGGGTGCTCCCGCCGACTGCGATCCGGTGCCAGCCGTGCGCCCGGGACGAGTCGATCGGCAGCCCGGTCGTGATGTCGTCGCCGATCCGCAATGCCCGGTGCGCCAACCGTTCCAGCTCGGGCGGGGCGTCGATGCCATGCTCGGCATAGTCGAGTTGCTGGGAGCGGATGAGTCGCAGCCGGTGCTCCAGGTTCCGGAACGAGTCGCCCGGTCCGAGAATGTCCACTCTGGACGATAACTCCATCGCCCAGGGCAGTCGCTCGTGGAAGTGCAGCCAGGGTTCGTGCCGCTCCGGGATTTCCAGCGGCTCCATCCGGCCCACCGCAAGGACCGCGACGTGCCGCTCCTCGCCGCTGAGTCGGTTGACCAGCTTGACCGTGGTGCCGTACGGGGTGCGGTAGCGCTCGATCTGTTCGGTGAGCGCGAGCAGGTCGCCACGCTCCCACTGGCCGTGCTCGACCGGGGAGACGAGAGTGGGAGGCGCCATGCACAGCGCCACCGAGCGGTACAGCAGCCACTCCAACTCGGCCGCAGCCACGCGGCGTCCGCGCATGCCGAACGAGCCGAGCACCTCGTCGAACTGTTCGACGGTCCGGGCGAGCCGGTTGCGTTCGCCGCCGCCTACGCCGCGTCCGAACATCTTGCCGAAGCGCTCGGAGAGCGTGTCGCCCAGGGTGCGCCGGGCGAACGTGACTCCCAGGTACGTCTGTCCTTCGGCATGGTTGATCGAGATCAGGTGTTTCTGCGCCGCCACCAGGTGGTCCGCCCAGGAAGCTCCACCCTCCACTGTGGGCAGTGGATGGGGGGTGTTGCCATCCATGGTGCGGGCCCACTGGTGCGCCGGGAAGGGTTTGCTGGTCCGCCGCAGGTGCAGCCGGAACCCGGCGAGCCCGGCGTACTGCTCAGAGATGGCTGCCAGCAACGCTTCGCGCTCCGGATCGGGGCGGAACGACCAGCGCATCTCGGGCAGCCAGTACCACGCGGTGACCGCGTTCGGGGTGAACGTCAGGTGCCCGGCGACCTCGGTGATGGCGAGTTCGACCGCGGGGTCGCGATCACGGCTGCGAGGCTTCGGGGTCTTCTCCAGCGTCTTTGCCTTGCGCTTGCCGGTTTTTTCGGGGGTACGCCCAGAGCCCGCCCGTTCGACGGCGACCCGTTCGACGGCGACCCGTTCGACGGCGACCCGTTCGACGGCGACCCGTTCGACGGCCGAACGGGCGGCGGGCGGCGCGGCGGGTGGCTGGGGGGGCGCGGTCGGGTCCGGAGCTGCCGTCGGCTGGGGCGGCGCAGGGGTTGGGTGCTGCGCCGCGCTATGGAACATCGCGCCAGGAGCGAACGGTGGCGGTGCGGGTGGCGGCGCGGGCGCGCCCTGCCGGGGGGTGGCTGGCCGCTGCGCGGTGCCCCCGTTGGGGCCAGCCCCGTTCGGCGCGCCCGTGCCGGGCACGGCATCGACGGCGCGCCTCGGCGTGACTTCAACAGTGCCGGGCCCGCCACCGACGAGCTGCAGGAACGGCGAGTCGATGTCGGGGCTTCCGGTCGCTGTCTGCGGTCCACGGAAGACGGCGACCCGCCCGCCCTCGGCAACCGCCCGCAGCCCGCCGTCGTAGTCGGCCGAGTGCAGCGAGTCGTCGTCCAGGCCGGTGTCGTGACCGTCGCGGGTCATCTCGACGACGCCTTTCGTTGACGACCGCGCCGGCCCTGGCGAGACCCGCCGGGCTCGTGGCGGAAGATCCGGTCACTCAGCAGATCTTCGCGGAACCGGACCCGGACCCCGGTCAACCGCGGCTCGCGCTGCTCGTGCCGGGGCTCGCGGGTGTGCCGCCAGTCGGTGAGCGCGGTGCGGATGACCATCCGAGCGGGGCGGTCCGGGTCGACGTACCGGAAGACGAGCGACGTGCCGACCATGGCGAGCGCGATCTCCCACGCGGGAAAGAGGTCAACCTGACGGGTGAACAGATAATGCACGAACATAAATAACGGCACGAGTACGACGAAGAGCCCGTAGTGCGCATAGGAGAGTTGGATCGGCAGGGTGTACCCGGGCGGGCCCAGGTACACCAGGCGGGCCCGGTAGATGTCGTCGTCGGTACGCAGCCGCATCGTCGCCTACTCGTCGCCTACTCGTCGTCGGGCAATCGTCGGGGGGTGTGCCTGCTGCCGGCTTACTGGAACATCAGTGCGACCAGGGCTGAGCCGAAGGCGAAGAGCGCAACCCCGCCGGCGATGAACGCGAGGCCGATGATGGCGATCGCCGAACTGGTCATCACCCGGGACACCTCGCCCTTGCTGGCCCGCCCGATGAAGATGACGCCGAGCGCAGCGAGCAGGATCGGTGCGATCTTCTCGGTGACGAACCCGATGACGGCCTGGGTGTTGATGGTCTTGGGAGCAGGGCCGACTGTGGTCGTGGGGGTGGGGTCCGGGGCATAGCCGAGGAAGTCCACCGCGTGCGCGACGTGCTGCCACGCGACCTGACTCAACTCCATCAAGCTCATCGATCAACCTCCCCGGTACGCCCTCGGCGTGCACCGCCGCGCGTACAGCCTCGCCGATTGGGCGACGATGGGGTACTACTACGTCCCACGCGTGTCTCGGTCGGCGCGACCATTATCCGGGCGTTCGTCCTGATAGCAACCGTTTGCGAAGTCTAACCCTCGGCCAAGCAGTCACGTGCAGAGCGTACGTTGTGGCACTTTATCGAACAAGCTGAGACCTCTCCGCCCCGCAGTACTCCCTGGGCGGTTGCCCGCGCGGGCCTGCCGGCCACTTCTTGATCGCGAAGCGAGCGCTATGCGCTGGTCGGCGCGCCGGGCAGGGTCGGGGCCCACCTGCTGATCGCGGCCGTGACGCTGTGCGGATCGACTCCGGCCATGCCCCCCAGCTCCATCACGAATACGTTCAGCTCCGGCCGCCAGATGTGCTGCAACTGCGGGTCGGTGGTGGTCCAGGACCCCCGAATCGGCCGCGCGAGCAACATGGACAGCGTGCCTCCGTCGGAAAGTCGCACCTTGGTTCTGGCGATTTCCACCCATTGAAGCTGGTACACCCGCATGTAGTCGGGTTGGAAGGTCAGGCCGTTCTCGTCGACCGTGAGCCGCGGGCGCCCCGTGATGCTCAGGAGGAGGATTCCCGGCGCCACCATGCACACGCCGACAACCACGATGAGCTGAACTGCAGTGTTCCCCGGCCACAGGTACTCGCGTCGGCTGGTGAAGGTGGTGAAGTACCCGTAGAGCACGTCGACGCCCCAGATTGCTGGGGTAGCTACCACGCCGAGCGTCACCAGGATTGTGCCGGCTACCCACATCCCCTGTTGCCGGGCGATGAAGCTGGTGCCGCACCTCGGGAACCAGCGCATCCTGAGGGCGAACGTGACAGCTCCGGCCGGCCCCGCGACCACAATGGACACCCACCAGGCGGCCGAGACGAACAGTTGGACCGAGACGGCGAGCGGGACGACGGTGATGAAGGAGAGCAGCGCCGTCAAGGCCAACGGCGTCAATCCCAGCATCACGGGCCGCCATAGCTCCCCCGCGCGGCGGGCGGAATGCACCGGCCATTGCCTGACGTGCCGGGTGGGCACCAGGGGTGCAGAGGCTGCCTCCGGCGGGCGGGCGGGAGCCGCGGCGGAGTGCCACGGCCAGGGGGAGGGAACCTGTGGCGCGCGGTTTGCCGCCTGCGCCATGCGTACGGCGTGCAATGCTCCCTCGGCTACCACCAGTTCGGGCTGTTCCAGCACCGTCGGCGCGATCCCGGTCGCCCGGTGCAGCGCGGTGGCGACGAGCGGTATCCGCGACGAGCCGCCGACCAGGAACACTCCGGCGAGATCCCGCTGGTCCGCGTCCGCCTTGCGGATCACCTCCAGGGTGAGGCGGGTCGCCCGTCGGAGCGCAGGCGCCGCCGCCGCCTCGAACTCCTCGCGCCCGACCACCGCGTCACGGTCCAGCAGCGCAACGTACAGCCGCGCACTGGACTGACGGGAAAGCATCTCCTTGGCCCCGCGGGCATCCTCCCAGAGGGCGAGGAAATGGCGTTGGTCGGCAGCCGAATCCGGTGCGGTGAGCCGCAGCCAGGCCGTTGGGTCGCCAGCGGCCAGTGCGGTGCCGACCCTTTTCACCACGATGTCGTCCAGATCGAGGCCACCGAAGTCCGAGAGTCCGTCGACGATCTCGATGGTGAAACCGTCGGGGGTACGCCGCACGGCGCTGACGTCGAACGTGCCCGCACCCAGGTCGTACACAATGATCAGCTGTCCGACCGCGAACCGCTGTCCCAGCATCGAGGCGAAGTAGGCTGCCGCCGCGACCGGCTCCTGTACCAGCGCTGGCCGGGGCAACCCCGCCTTGACCGCCGCCTCGACCAGCACGCCGCGGCGGACCGCAGCCCAGGCCGCGGGGCAGGTGACGGTCACCGCCGTGGGCATTGCCCCGGCCGTGCGAACCGCCTCGTCGGCGATCCGTTGCAGGGTGGCCGCGATCATGTCCACCAGGGGCACCGAACGCTCACCGAGGAGAATCTCGTGCTCGTGAGCATGTCGCTTCGGATTGGGTTCGAAGCGGACCGGGTCAAGCCGGGCGCTGTGCAGCGCGTCGCGGCCGACCAGGAGATGACCGGCGGGGTCGGCGTACACGGCGGATGACAGCAGCGGCGAACCGTCGAACATGAGCGGCCGGACCCGACCGTGGGGCCACCGCAGGAACGCGACGGTGTTCGACGTGCCGTAGTCGATGCCGAGTTCGAAGCGCGTCATCGTCGGAGTTCGCTGCGCAGCATGAGGACGGACGTGCACACGACGATGAGGAGGATGACCAGGCTGCCCCCCGCAGCCACGGCATTGTGGAGCGCCGCGGGCTGATCTGCGGAAGCAGTGCTGGTCACGGATGGCGACGCCGATGGGAGCGGGGGGACGTCCTTGTTGAGGGCGTCGACGAGGTTGGCCACGCCGTAGCCGTACTGAGGGTCGCGCCCGGCGACGCCCTTGTCCAAGGCGGTGGTGGTGAGCCGGCGAACGACCTCGGTACCGCTGAGCCTGGGGTACCTGGAGCGGACCAGTGCGGCCGCGCCCGCGATGATCGCCGCGGCGTAGTTGGTGCTGGTGCCGATGCGGTACCCACCTCCGGTGTCAGTTGACAGCACCTTGACTGCGGGTGCGGCGAGCACGACCTCGGTGCCGGTGACAGAGACACTGGCGTGGTTGCCGTCCTGGTCGACTCCGGCGGCGGCCACTACCCCCGGATATGCGGCAGGGTAGGCCACGATCAGAGCCGGGGGATTGTCGCCGACCCCGGCGACCACGACTACGTCGGCGGCCAGTGCGGCCTCCACCGCTCGCTGCTCGTCGTGCGACTCGCTGCCAACAAGCGCGATGCAGATGACCTGGGCGCCGTGAGCGACGGCGTAGTCGATGCCGCGGACGATCGCGGCGTAGTCGCTGTATGTCTCCTTGCTTGTGCGGATCGGCAGAATCTTTGCTTTCGGGGCTATACCGAGCACCCCGGCGGTGTTGCCGGGTCCGTGGCCGTGCCCTGCGATCAGTCCGGCCAGGGCGGTGCTGTAGCCGTCCGTGTCGGTTTTCCCGTCGCCGGTGCCACCGTCAAACGTTTCGGTCCCGGTGAGTACGTTGCCGGTCAGGTCGGGGTGGGTGGCGTCGACGCCACCTCCGACGATCGCAACGGTCACGCCCTCACCCTGGATGTAGCGGTGTGCCTCGGCGACGTTGAGGAGACTCAGGTGCCACTGCTGGTCGCGGATGCTGTCCCCCCACGCCGGGGCCGGGGCGGCCCCGACCAGCAGCGCGGCGACCACACCCAGCGAGGCGATTCGGGCGGCGGTGCGCCTCACCGGTCGATGCGACAGGAGCACGGCTCGCTCTCGTCTATCCGGCCGGGCGGCGGCGTAGCCAGACCGTGCCAGCCACGATGGTGGTGAGCAGGATCAGGCCGCCGGTGCTGATCAGGCCGATCGCGAGAGCGGTGTGCGGTTGGTTCGTGTCGGGCCCCGTGGCTCCGGCGCTGTCTGTGGGGCTGGGCTGGGCACTGGGGCTGGGTGGGGGGATGTCTTTGGTGAGGGCGTCGACGAGGTTGAGCACGCCGTAGCCGTACTCCTTGTCCCGACCGGGTGCGCCCTTGTCGGTGGCGGTGGCGGTGAGCCGGCGTACGACCTCGGTACCACTGAGGTTGGGGTACCGGGAGCGAACCAGCGCCGCCGCACCCGCAATGATCGCGGTGGCGGCACTGGTCCCGGTGCCGGTGTTGTAGCTGGCGTTCGGGCGGGCCGACATTACGTTGACGGCTGGTGCGGCGAGTATTACCTCGGGTCCGGTGGCGGAGACGTCGGCGTGGTTGCCGTTCAGGTCGACTCCGGCCGCTGCGACAACCCCTGGGTACGCCGCAGGGTAGGTCACGAACAGATCCAGGGGCTTGTTGCCAGCGGCGGCGACGATAACGACGCCGGCCGCAAGCGCCTCCCGGACGGCGCGCTGCTCTTCCGCTGAGACGCTACCGCCCTGGGCGATACAGATGACCGTGGCGCCCTTTGCCACCGCGTAGTCAAGGCCGCGGGCGGTTGCGGCGGGGTCGCTGCCGATGTCGTTGGTGGTGCGGATCGGCAGGATCTTCGCCTTGGGGGCGATGCCCAACACCCCGGCGCTGTTGCCGGGCCCGTGGCCGTGTCCGGCGATCAACCCAGCTATGCCAGTGCCGTGCCCGTCGGTGTCGGTGTGCCCATCGCTGGTGCCGCCGACGAACGTCTCGGTGCCGGTCAGCACGCTGCCGGTCAGGTCGGGGTGGGTGGCGTCGACACCGCTGTCGATCACCGCGACGGTGACCCCCTCACCCTGGCTGTAACGGTGCGCCTCAGCGACGTTGAGGAAACCCAGATGCCACTGCTGATCACGGATGCTATCCGCCCACACCGGGGCCGGGGCGAGCCCGACCAACAGCCCCGCGACCACCCAAACAGCGAAGAACCGAACGGCGATACGTTTCACCGGTCGATGCCGAACACACCCGGACCCGGATCATGATACGGCTCCGGCGGCGGATAGATCACCGGCGGAACCCCCTCGGCCACCGACCACAAATCATCCGGACCCCGCTTGCGTTGCAACTTCTTACCCCACCCCACCGGAGTCGTCGGCCACTTCGTGACACCAGCCGCGTTGCCATTGTTCGACACAGTGAACGTCGAACCATTCGCCGTC
>OBEQ010260047.1_pt1 | contig 16114 bp, 13 predicted proteins | sample 1670901 | NCBI WGS metagenome assembly OBEQ01 (sample SAMEA104232315, study PRJEB22302) | groundwater metagenome | biome: forest; feature: aquifer; material: groundwater | place: USA | collected 2011-08-07 | depth 5.4 m
CATCTTCCTCATCGCCGTCGGCGCCATTCCGGCGTTCACGGCGTATGCCAACGGTTCGGTGAGTGGCATCGCGCTGGTGGCGCTGCTGATCGCGCTGATACCGACGACCATCGCCGGACTGGTGTCCGCCATCGGCGTCGCAGGGATGAACCGTCTGGTGCGTTTCAACGTCTTGGCGATGTCGGGCCGCGCGGTCGAAGCTGCGGGCGATGTCGACGTGCTGCTGTTGGACAAGACCGGCACCATCACCCTGGGCAACCGCCAGGCGGTGGAATTGCTGCCCGCTCCGGGGGTAACGCCCCTGGAACTGGCCGACGCCGCCCAGCTCGCCTCCCTGGCGGACGAAACGCCGGAAGGCCGCAGCATCGTGGTCCTGGCCAAGCAGTTCGGGATCCGCGCCCGGCAGATCCACGAAATGCCCGCGGCCAAATTCGTCCCCTTCACGGCGCATACGCGCATGAGCGGCCTGGATACCGACGGCCGTTCCATCCGCAAAGGCGCTTCGGATTCGGTGCTCAAGTTCGCCAAGGGTCCCTGCCCACCCCAGGTTTTGGAGGACGTGGAACGCATCTCCCGCGCCGGCGGCACGCCCCTGCTCGTGGCCGATGAAAGGCGCGTGCTCGGGACCATCTTCCTCAAGGACATCGTCAAAGGCGGCCTCCCGGATCGGTTCCTGCGCTTTCGCGCCATGGGCATCCGCACCATCATGATCACGGGCGACAACCCCTTGACGGCCGCAGCCATCGCCAAGGAAGCCGGCGTGGACGACTACCTGGCGCAGGCAACGCCGGAAGACAAGCTGGCCCTGATCCGCAAGGAACAGGCGAAAGGACATCTCGTGGCGATGACCGGGGACGGCACCAACGACGCGCCCGCCCTGGCCCAGGCGGACGTGGGCGTGGCTATGAACTCGGGAACCCAGGCGGCCAAGGAGGCCGGCAACCTGGTGGATCTGGATTCCAATCCCACCAAGCTCATCGAGATCGTGGAGATAGGCAAACAGCTTTTGATGACGCGCGGAGTACTGACGACGTTCAGCATCGCCAACGACGTGGCGAAATACTTCGCCATCATCCCGGCCATGCTGCTGGGAGCGTATCCGCAGATAGCGCCCTTGAACATGATGCGCCTCGGCTCGCCGCACAGCGCCATCCTGAGCGCAGTGATCTTCAACGCCCTGGTGATCATCGCCCTAATCCCCCTCGCACTCAAAGGCGTGGGCTTCCGTCCCATGGGGGCCGGGGCCATATTAAGACGCAACCTCCTGATCTACGGCCTGGGCGGCGTGATCAGCCCCTTCATCGGCATCAAAATAATCGACGTGTGCCTCACCGCGTTAGGATGGGTATAATCATGAAAAACCTCATGGAACAACTCAAAATCTCGTTGATCGTTTCGGTACTGACCCTGGTCCTGCTGTGCGGGATCTATCCCATGGTCGTATGGGGAATATCCTGGACGCTCTTCCCCTGGAAATCCGAAGGTTCGCTCATCCATCGGAACGGCAAGGTGGTGGGATCGGAACTGCTCGGCCAGAACTTCGCGGCGGAGAAGTATTTCCATCCCCGCCCTTCCGCCGCCGGCAACGGCTATGACGCGGCCAACTCCAGCGGCAGCAACCTGGGCCCCACTTCGCAAAAGCTGTTCGACTCGATCAAGGATCGCGCGGCGGCCTACCGCAAGGAGAACGGCCTGGCAAACGGGGCCTTGATCCCCGCTGACGCCGTCACGGCCTCCGGTAGCGGGCTGGATCCGGAGATCAGCCCGGCCAACGCCAAGTTGCAGAGAAACCGCATCGCCCAAGTGAGGGGACTGGAAACCTCCAAGGTAGAAGCCTTGGTCACGGCCAACACCCGCGGTCGCGCCCTGGGTATTCTCGGCGACCCGGGCGTGAACGTATTGGAATTGAATCTGGCCCTCGACGAAGCGAAATAAGGAACAAGGGACAATGGCCGACAAAGCCTCAGCCTTTCTGCAGATGATCCGCCGGGACCGGCGGGGACGGCTCAAGGTCTACCTGGGCTATGCCGCCGGCGTGGGAAAGACCTGCATGATGCTGCAGGAAGCCCACCGGCTTAAGACGGAAGGCATCGACGTGGTGTTGGGCGTCGTCGAAACGCATGGCCGCAAGGAAACGGCCCAGTTGGTCGAGGGCCTGGATCGCATTCCGATGCGGACTACGGAATACCATGGCATCGCGGTGGAGGAGATGGACCTGGACGCCATCCTCGCGCGGGCGCCCAAGGTGATCCTGGTCGATGAACTCGCCCATACCAATGCGCCCGGAAGCCGCAACGCCAAGCGCTATCAGGATGTGGAGGACATCCTCGCGGGAGGCATCAACGTCATCGCCACGCTGAATGTGCAACATCTGGAAAGCCTGTACGATACCGTGGAACGGACCACGCGGGTCAAGGTGCGCGAGCGCCTGCCGGATTCCGTGCTCGCGGAGGCGGATCAGATCATCAACGTGGACGTGTCGCCGGAAGATCTGCAGAAGCGCCTGCGGGAAGGCAAAATCTACCCCATGGATCGGGTTCCCACGGCGTTGGAAAACTTCTTCCAATCCGCGCATTTGGAACAACTCCGCGAATTGACCTTGCGCGAGACTGCGGCCCAGATCGATTTCCGCCGGCGGGAATCGTCAGGCGACACCTCGAAAGGATCCACCGATCAGGTGATGGTATGCCTGGACGCGCGCGGTCCGGAGAACGCGGCCTTGCTGCGCTACGGCTCCCGGCTGGCGGGACGTTTGAACCGCAACTGGTATGCCGTGTACGTCCAGACCCTGGAAGAGGAGCCCACGGTCATCGACGCGGCGCGACAAAGGCGCCTGGCCGATACGCTCACACTGGCGAACCAACTGGGCGCGACGGTGTTCACCTTGAAAGGCCAGGACATCGCGGATACCCTTTTCCGTTTCGCGCGGGAATACCGCGTGGGCCATGTTCTGGTCGGCAAGCCTCATCCCCGTCCGTGGTGGAAATCCCTGTCCCGGTCCCGGGAGGTGGTGGAACGGCTCTTGCGCATGGAAGGGGAATTCACCCTGAGCGTCATCAATACCCGGGCCGGCAATCCCGGGCGCGAGATCGAGGAAGTCCCGCAAGCCCCGGCGGTTCCTGCCCAGGGGCAATCCGGAGAAAAGATCCGGCTCACCGATTTCCTCAAACGGGATCAAATCGTCATTTGGGACGAACCCTTGACCAAGTTCCACGCGATGCGCGCCCTGGTCGCCACCTTGAAAGGGAAATCGGGGTTCTCCTCGGAGAAGCTTTTGGAAAAACTGCTGGAGCGCGAGAATCAGGGTTCGACCTTCCTGAACGAAGGCGTGGCCCTGCCCCATGCGCGCCTGGAAGGACTGGACGCTCCGATGGTGGCCTTGGGCCTGTGCCGCAGCGGCATCCTGGACGCTTTCACGGAAACGCCCATTGAGGCCGTTTTCCTGCTCATCACTCCCAAAGAGGGGCATCGCTCCCACCTGCAACTGCTCGCGATTACCGGTCGCTTGATGCAGAACCGATCCGTCCGCAACCGGCTGAAGAAGGAACAATCCCCGGCCCGAATCCTCGAAATCCTGAAGGAGTCCGAGCACCCGTAATTCGATTACGGCCGCATCCGAACCGATTTCAGCCCCTTCCTATCCTTTGAACCCCGTTTCACGTCCCGATTTTTAGATTCTTCCCCCATATAATGGCGAAAGCATTTCCCCCGGCATTGTGCCCGAATTTCCAATCTCCCCGGACATTTCCAAGATGAAAACCATCCGACCCTCTTTTGCCAAGCGCTGCAAGAATTTCGTCCTCGGAAAAGCCCTGGATCCGACCGACAAGCACGCCTTCCACAGCATCACCCTGGCCGCCTTCTTCGCCTGGGTCGGCCTCGGATCGGACGGCCTTTCCTCCTCCGCCTACGGCCCCGAAGAAGCGTTCCTGGCCCTCAACGGCCACAACCACCTGGCCATCCTCATCGCCATCGCCTCCGCGGCCACGGTCATCATCATCAGCGCCAGCTATTCTCAATTGATCGAGGTCTTCCCTTCCGGCGGCGGCGGCTACCTGGTCGCGAGCAAGCTGATCTCCCCCACCGCGGGCATGATCTCCGGTTGCGCCCTGATCATCGACTACATCCTCACCATCACCATCTCCATCGCCAGCGCCGCGGACGCGGTCTTCAGCTTCCTGCCGCCGGAGTGGCAGGCCCACAAGATGCAGTTCTCGTTGGCCGCCCTGGTCCTGCTGACCCTCCTGAACATGCGCGGGGCCAAGGAATCGGTGATGCCCCTGGTGCCCGTGTTTCTGGTGTTCGTCTTCTCCCATGCCTTCGCCATCGTCTATGCCCTCGCCACCCATGCGCTCGATTTCACCGCCGTGGCGGCGGAAACCTCGGTGCAAATCTCCCGCACCCATTCGGAACTGGGGCTGTTCGGCATGATCTTCCTGCTTCTGCGCGCCTTCAGCATGGGCGCAGGCACCTATACTGGCATCGAAGCCGTGAGCAACGGCCTCTCGATCTTACGCGAGCCCAAGGTCCGCACAGGCAAACGCACCATGCTCTACATGTCCATGTCCCTGGCCTTCACCGTGTTCGGCCTGACCCTGGCCTATCTGCTTTTCAAAGTGGATCATGTGGACGGCAAGACGCTCAACGCGGTGCTGTTCGAATCCCTCACCGCCACCTGGCCCGGCTCCTACGGCAAATGGTTCGTGTACGTCTGCTTGGGTTCCGAGGCCCTGATCCTGATAGCCGCCGCGCAGGCGGGCTTCATGGGAGGCCCGCGCGTACTGGCCAACATGGCTCTCGACAAATGGTTCCCCACGCGCTTCAGCCTGTTGAGCGATCGCCTGGTGACGCAGAACGGCATCTTCATCATGGGCGCCGCCGCCGTTACCACCCTGCTGCTCACCAAGGGTTCGGTGAAATACCTGGTCGTGTTGTACAGCATCACGGTCTTCGTGACCTTCGTATTGTCCCAATTGGGCATGGTGAAATACTGGCTCAAGAGCCGGAACGAGCTCAAGCATTGGCGGCGCAAGCTTGCGGTGAACGCGACGGGCCTGGTGCTCTGTTCCTTCATCCTGGTCGCCGTGACCCTGCTAAAGTTCATGCAGGGCGGATGGATCACCCTTTTGATCACCAGCACCCTCATCCTGATCTGCCTGGCCATCAAGCGCCACTACAATTACGTGCAGAAGGTATTGAACCGCATGGACAACCTGGTCGCCATCGCCAAGCGCAAGGATACCAACAACGCGGCCAAGACCCTTTCCGGCATGGAAAGCGGCAACGCTCCGGTCCTCAACCCCAAGGCCAAGACCGCGGTGCTGTTGGTGAACGGCTTCAACGGCTTGGGCTTGCACTCCCTGCTGGCCATCATCCGCATGTTCGGCGGCATCTTCAAGAACATCATTTTCGTGGAGGTCGGCGTCATCGACGCGGGCAGCTTCAAAGGCGTGGAGGAGGTGGAACACCTGGAGCGGCACGTGCGCGAAGAGCTGGACCAATACGTGGACTACGTGAAGCGGAACGGCATGTACGCGGAAGGCTATCTGGGCATGAGCCATGACGTGGTGGAAGGCAGCGGGGACGTCGCGGCCCGGGTGATGGAGCGTTTCCCACAGGCGGTCTTCTTCATGGGGCAACTGGTGTTCCCCGAAGAGACCCTGTTCTCGCGCCTGCTGCACAACAACACCGTGTTCGCCGTGCAGCGGCGCCTGTATCACATGGGCATTCCGTTCATCATCCTGCCCATCCGCATCAACCTGGATAAGAAGAAGAAAAAGTAATCCAGGCGGGCGACAGGCCCATCCCGGACCGGAAGCCCGCTCTCAAGGCCGCTGGAATAACAGGCCCGGGCATCGCCTTGAGGAATAACGGAATTCCGCCGTCGCCGGACGTCCCGGATTGCAATTTGCAACCCCCGGGACCCCCTCCGTGCATTCTGCACGACCCGGGTTTTTCCCCGTGAAATCAGGCCCGGAATCGCCTCAAGCAGCCCAATACGCCGGCCTTTCCGCATCACGGCCCTGGCACTCCCTTTGCACTCCTGATAGTCGTGAACACGAACGCACATCAAAGGAGTGAATTATGTTAACCCTGCTCACCCTATGGCAAATCCAACTCGCCTTGTTCGCCGTCGCCGCGATCGTACTGCCGTCCTTCCATCTCATCGGTCCTACGGAAGTTGGGCTGATGATGAAGCGGTTCGGATGGAAGAAGATCTCGGACGATAATCCCGTCGCCTTCCACGGCGAGGCGGGCTTCCAGTCGCAGCTGCTCATGCCCGGGCTGCGCTGGAGGTTCTGGCTGCTGTTCGGCGTACGGAAATTCCCCTGGGTGCAAGTGCCCGCCGGCGAAATCGGCGTGGTGATCGCCCAGGTGGGACAGCCATTGCCGATCGGCGCCAAGTCCGCGGTGTACAAGAGCGCCTTCGCAAACTTCACGCACCTGAAGGTCTTCATGGATCAGAACGGCCAGAAGGGAGTGCAGCGCCCCGTGCTGCCTCCCGGATCCCTGGTGCCCATCCATCCCGTGGCCTTTCTGGTGGTGACGAAGAACCAGGTCTATGGCCTGCCGGTCTCTTCCGAGATCAAGCATGCGGCGCAGAAGTCCGGCAAGCTCACGCCCATGCAATTCGGCCTGCAGGCCGAACAGCTCAACCTGGTGCGCATCGAACCCCAGGCCAAGGAGAAGGATCGCGGCATCGTCGATATGATCGGCGTGGTCACCACCTATGAAGGCGACCCGTTGCCCTCGGGCGATATCGCCAGCCGCCTGGGCGGATTCGCGGACATGGCCCGCATGGAGAAGACCACGGCCTCGGATCTGGAGATCATCGAAAGCCTGTTGGGCAACAAGAACAGCCTGCACAACAACTATCAGGACTTCCAGGCCTTCCTGGATAACGGCGGCAAGATCGGCTTGCAGCATGATCCGCTCCTCTACGGCGCCTACGCGCTCAATCCCTTCCTGGTGAAGGTGGAGCTGAGCCCGATGGTGGTGGTGAAGCAGGGCGAGGTGGCCGTGATCAAGGCCTACGTGGGCCTGGCCACCCAGGACACCTCGGGCGCCGAGTTCAAATTCGGATCCCTGGTGCGCCCGGGGCATCGCGGCATCTGGCAGGAACCGTTGCGCACGGGTAAGTACCCCATCAATCCCCGCTGCTACGAGGCGGAGCTGGTGCCCACGGCCATCCTCACGCTCAACTGGGCGGATACGGTTTCAGCGGCGCACAACCTGGACGCCCAGCTCAAGCAGATCATCGCCAAGAGCAGCGAGGGCTTCGTGTTCGCCATCGACCTGCAGGTGCAGATCCACGTGCCGGACACCAAGGGCCCGCGCGTGATCTCCATGGTGGGCACGATGAAGAACCTGGTGAACGAAGTGCTGCAGGCGGCGGTGGGAAACCATTTCCGCGACAAGCTGCAAAGCATGCCCGCCATCAAGTTCATCGAGACCCGCCAGCACGTGCAGGAGGAGGCCTTCGCGCATATCAGCGAACAGCTGGAGCAATACCAGGTGGAGACCAAGGGCGTGTACATCCAGGACGTGGTTTTGCCCGGGGAGCTGGTGAGCGTGCTGACCCAGCGGGAGATCGCGCATCAGGAAATCGAAACCTTCAAGAAGCAGCGCATGGCCCAGGAGGAACGCATCGCCATGGAGCATTCCAAAGGCACGGCGGACATCCAGACCGAGCTGGCGCGCTCCAAGGTGGGCGTGGACATCAAGTCCAACAACGCCGCGGCCCGCAAGGCCGAGGGTGAAGGCGAGGCCGCCTATATCCGCGACACCGGTTTCGCCAAGGGCGCCGAAGTGGAAGCGGTAGGCCTGGCCCGCGCCAAGGGCTTCGAGGCCCAGGTCAAGGCCTTGGGCCAGACCGCCACGGCCCTGGTGAACACCGTGACCCAATTGGCGGACAGCAAGACCCGCTTCGTCCCGGACGTGATGGTCTCGGGCGGCAATGGTGGGGGCCTGGACGGATTGGCCGGGACGCTCATGCGCTTTCTCCAGGAGGGCCGGAAGGAATAATTAATTTTCCAGCACGCAGAGACGGGGGCGATGCGCAAGAATCCGCCCCTCGTCCTGAACGGACCCATTTACGACGCCGCGGTCTTTCCCCGCGGCGTTCTCCCTTGGAGCCTGAACCATGGCCAAGCCTGACGTAACCTCCCGGTGTCCCTGGGTGGACCTGGACAAGCCCGATTATATCGCCTACCATGACCGCGAATGGGGCGTACCGGTACGCGACGACCGCGTGCATTTCGAGTTCCTGGTCCTGGAGGCCGCCCAGGCCGGGCTGAGCTGGTATACCGTCCTCCGCAAGCGGGAAAATTACCGCAAGGCCTTCGCCGGATTCGACCCGGCCAAGGTCGCGCGCTTCGGGGACAAGCAGATCGAACGCCTGATGGCGGACGCGGGCATCATCCGCAACCGCCTCAAGATCCTGTCCGCCATCACCAACGCCAAACGCTTCCTGGAAGTGCAAAAGGAATTCGGGAGCTTCGACGCCTACATCTGGCGCTTCGTGAACGGAGCGCCCATCGCCAACATCCTCCGATCCCGGGCGGACTATCGTCCCACCAGTCCAGAGTCGGACGCGCTGAGCAAGGACCTGCGCAAGCGGGGTTTCAAGTTCGTGGGATCCACCATCATCTACGCCCATATGCAGGCGACGGGCCTGGTCAACGATCATGTCATGGATTGCTTCCGCCGCAAGCAACTTGTAGGCAAAAACCGCGGAAAAAAGCCCTAAACGCGGCATTGGGACCATTTCCCTTCCCCCTTCTGGACAACGCTTACCGCTTTCCGGGGCCGATTCCGATGGCGGATTTCCCCGCTGGCGATACCTTCTAGACGTGCCGGTATCAGCGTGGGAGTATGAGATGGAAAGCATCGTGGCCAAAGGTTTCTCCACTGCCTTTGCAGTCGCCACCGCCTTCGCCTTGACCCTTCCGGTAGGTCTCCAAGCCGGGCCGGTAGAAGATCTATACACCTGGCTGGCCACCCCCCGCGCCTCCCGTCCCGACATCGCCGGACAAAGCTTCGCCAACGCGTCCTTGAGCGCGGCCGATTGCGCCAAGGCGCGGGATCTCATCTGGATCGATCGCACCGCCCAGGTCAAGGCCGAAGGGGCCGCGGAGTGGGGCGCCAAGATCCTGTCCAACAAGGACAATCTCAAGATGCCCTTCGACTACCGCATCTACGGGACCAAGCCCGCCAAGGGCTATGACTTGTATATATCCATGCACGGCGGCGGCGAAACCGACAAGGCCACGAACGACGAGCAATGGCAGAACCAGATCACCCTCTACCAGCCCAACGGCATCTATCTGGCGCCGCGCGCGCCCACGGACGCCTGGAACATGTGGCACAAGGATCATATCGACGGCTTCTTCGACCGCATCATCCAGTTGTGCGTGGCCAACCTGGGCGCCAATCCGGACCGCGTCTACGTGATGGGCTATTCCGCGGGCGGCGATGGGACCTATCAGATGGCGCCGCGGATGGCGGATCGGTGGGCCGCCGCGGCCATGATGGCGGGTTATCCCAACAACGCCTCGCCCATCAACCTGCGCAACATCGGCTTCACCATGCACGTGGGCGCGCTCGACGCCGCCTACAACCGCAACACCATCTGCGTGGCCTACGGCAAGGAAATCCAGAAGCTCCAGGACGCGGACGTTCCGGGATTCTACAAATACGACGTGCAGGTGCATCCCGGCAAACCCCATTGGATGGACCTGGAGGACAAGGTGGCCCTCGACTGGACTTACAACTTCACGCGCAATCCTTATCCCGCCAAGGTGGTGTGGAAGCAGGATACCACGGTGGGAACCAACTCCTTCCCCGGCAGCGGCGCCCCCGTCGCGGTCAAAGGCCATCCCACCCAGTTCCAGTTCTACTGGATCGCCTTGCCGGAAAAGAAGCAACTCCCCTTCCAGGCCCAGGTCACCGCGACGATAAAGGGCCAAGACGTGAACATCAGCGACGCGAACGTGGATTCCCTGCTGGTGCTGCTGAACGACACCCTCCTCGATCTGGACAAGCCGGTGCGCGTGCTGTGGAATGGCAAGACCGTCTATCAGGCCATCCCTCCCAGGACCATCGCCAACCTGTGGCGCACCGTGCAGGATCGCGGCGATCGCGCCTACGCCTTTCCCTCCCAACTGAAGGTGGACAAGACCGCCCAAGTATCCCTGGCCGCGGCGCCGGAGCGGACCGGATTCGAGATCCGGAACAAGAATCATATTCTTTCCGTGGCCTTCGGATCACCGCTGACGGGGAGCATACGGGTATCGGATGTTACGGGGGCTTGTATTCTCGCACACGGGATCCGGGATCAGGCCGAAACCGAAATTCCGACGGGCAATTTTAAGAGCGGCGTTTATTTCATTTCCATGCGGACAGGGGTCCGCGAGGATCGCGCCCGGATTTTCCTTCCCTGACGGATCCGCAGATCGATTTCCGGACCGCACGTGCAAGGCATTCAGAGTATACTTGCTCCGTGGATACCCCGTCCGTAGCGCGTCGCCTCATTTTCCCGGCCTTGCTCGGCGTCTGCGCCTGTGATCACGGTACCGATTCATACCCCATCATCGTCCCCAATCCCCTGACCAATCCGCTCTCCGGGCCGCCCGCAGGCAAAACCTGACCTTCGTCGACGGGGACTCGCGCAACGAGAAAGTGTACAACGGCGGGGGCGCGATCCGGGTCCGGAGCGGCAGCGGAGGCGCCCGGCAGCGGCGCGGAATCGGCCCGGTACTTCCGCATCTTCCATCCCGTAACCCAGGGGCGCGTTTCGACGCCCAAAGCGGCTACATCCGGCGCGGGGCGTAGGGACTCGCCGGCCTTCAGGCGCACTGGATCCACGCTCCCTGGGAAGCCCCGCCGGAGGCCCTTTCCAGGGCGGGTGTCGTCCTGGGCATGACCCATCCCCGGCCCCGGGTGGAGACCATGTCCGGGCCCGGGCTTTGGCGGCCTACCTTTCCCTGCAGGATAACCCCGATCCCGCATAGGCTTACCAACCTTGCGGCCGGATTTTTTGTCTAGATTTTCCCAGGCGCGCGATGGCGCGGCGGGAGGATCGCTCATGGCTTATCTGGCCAAATATATCGCCAAGGAAGAAGTGAAGGACCTGAGCAACCAGGGGGCGGGCATGGACCTGTTCGCCGAGGACTCGGGCATCCACGGCCTGGGCGTCTTCACGCGCAAGGCCATCTCCAAAGGCGCCCTCGTGATCGAATGCCTGGGGATCGAACGCCATAAGGACGAAGTGTATGAGGGCCTGCGCGCCCTGCAAATCGGCCCCGAAACCTATCTCGCCGAGGATCCAGCCAATCCCCGCCTGGACGATTTCATCAACCACAGCTGCGATCCCAACGTGGGCTTCGCGGAAGGCACCCTCAAGCTCTTCGCCATCCGGGACATCGGTCCGGGAGACGAACTTTTCTGGGACTACCGCACCAGCATCAACGAGGCCGGCTGGGAAGTGCCCTGCGCCTGCGGAACCGCCTTGTGCCGCGGCAGGATCCAAAGCTATTGCGATCTCCCCGGGGACGAAAAGGCCCGACTGCGCGGCATCGTCCTCGCCTACCTGCGCTGAACCGGAAGCTCCGCTCAACCGAAAGGTCCGATATTGGGCCCGTCCACCGTTCCTCGCCGCCCGGCCACCGGCTGCCCGCATTGCGGCAGGTATTCCGCGCGTTACCTCCGCTTCGCCTTCTCGTCATGGCTCTTGCCCGTTTCCTGCGCGGCATGCGGCGCGCGCTTCTACCTGGGCTACCATCCCGTGGTCTTCGTGCTGCTCTGGATGGTCCTTAGCCCCTTGTACCTGATCGCCCTGCTTTACCTGGCCCTGTTCGCGCTTCCCATCCGCCTGGTCGTTCCCGCCTTTCTCGTCGCCACCTTCGCCAGCGGCCTGCTTCTCCCGCTGATCGGCGGTCCCCGCCTCAAGTCTCCTCCCTCCGCCTGAACGTCCTTCTCGACGCCCGTGGCCCCAAGGGTGTCCCTTCCCTGCCTTATTCCCCACTTTTCATTTTTCACTTTGCCTTCTCTCTTCCCCCCGTGGGACATCCCGTCCCATCGGTGGTCGCAGCCGCTACCGCGCCATGCCGCCGGACTTAGAGCTTTTTTGGACCATCTCATGAAGGCTTTCCAAGGGCTTCCAAAGGCGTTGCAAACGCATTGTTCAGGCCATCCGTTCTCCGGTTCCGCATCCCAGGCTCCGGACAGTCATCGTCCCCGCCATCCTCCCGGAATTTCCGCCGCAATCCGCTTGTCCCGGGACCTCGCCATCCCCTAAAATTTCCAAATCTCAGGCCCGCCTTTTCCGGCGGTCCGGACGGGTTCCGGCAACCATGCGCGCTCTGGCCTATTTCATCCTACTCGGAATGCTCGGAACGGGCGCAAGCCTCGCGTCCGGCGGCTCTGCGTCGCCTTCTCCCAAGGCGGCGCATCCCAAGCCCAAGGTGATCGATCTCGATTTCTCCGATGACGATGACGACGTTCCCATGCGCCATGCCCCCCCGCAGGTCCAAAGCGCCGCGACGCCCGGGAAATGGATCTATTGGACGGTGGGGGCCACGGCTGTCGCCGGAGGCGTGGGCTGGTACCTGTACCGGGATCAGGCGAAAACAACAACCGTCACCCGCAAAGAGCAGATCTTCACCGATGAGCGCCCCTAACCCCGCGTCCGCGCGCGCGCGCGGATTGGGCGCGGCGCTCCTGCTGTTCTGCGCGCTCCTCGGCTCCTGCCGTCTGGATCAAACCTCCAGCCGCGAAGAAAAATACGTCACCGTCCGCCTGAACGATTCCCTTACCCGTTACGACAGCGTGCAGGTGCTCATCCTCGCGAACGGGGACACCAACGTGATCGTCGGTAAGGCCTGGGACGGCCGCCTGAATGCCCCGGGCGCGATCCCGGCATTCCGACTGGACGATGCGGAGACCCGGAACCTGACCATCCGCGTCAAGGGCTACGACGCATTCGGACGCCTCTCCCTGGACATGATGATTTTCAAGCTGGACGGCAAGCAGGTGGTGACGAACTTCATCGTGGCCAAACCTTCCCCGGCGCTCGCCTCCCTCAAGGTCGCTCCGGGAATCCTGACGCCGGCTTTCGATCCCGCCGTCAAAGCGTATACGATTCATCTCGCCAACAACCAGACTTGGCTCCAGGTGACGATGGAACCCGTCTACGCCCAAGCCTCCATGTTCGCGGGCCTCATCCGCGCCGCCTCCGGGGTCGCGGTCGATCCCATCGACATGGCGATCGGCGAGAACCGCCTGGTCCTCAACGTCACCACGGCGGACACATCCACCCAATACGTCATCACGGCCACGCGGGACAAGAACCCGCCCTCCGACACCATCACCATCCCCAAGGATACCATCGTCGCCGATCCTTTCGCGGCGTGGAAACATCAGGCCCTGATCAGCCCGGATTACCGTCAGGTCAACCTCGGCAGTAATTTCATGGTGACCGATTTCCCCCTGCTGCTCCGCTTGGACAAGGACCACTTCCATCTTTCCGAAGTGGCCCCGGACGGCCGGGATTTCCGCTTCGCGACGGCGTCGGGGAAAATCCTGCCATACGAACTGATGATCTGGGATCAGGGCTCGGAGGCCCGTATCTGGGTCAAGATCGACACCTTGCGCGGACGCGGCGACACCAGCCCCATCCTCATGTACTGGGGCAATCCCGCGGCCGTATCCGCATCCGATCCGGCCGCCGTTTTCCCCACCGGCCTGGGATGGACCGGCGTCTACCATCTGGAGGAAACCGGCAAAGGCGACCCCGGGGAATACAAGGATGCCACCGGCAATTTCAACGGAACCGGCGTCGGCAGAACCCCGCCCAGCCGCAAGGGCGACGCCGTCGGCTATGGCCAGGACTTCAAGTCCACCAACACCCAGGCCGTCATCCAATTGCCCGACGCCTTCGATCCGGGACCGGACGCCTGGACCATGCAGATGTGGATCAAGCAGGAGGGCAACGAACGGGGAACCATCTTCAACAAAGGGGACGGCACCACCTCCAACCAGCAGCGCTTCCAGCTCGTATCACGGGAAAACGATGGCCAATTAATGCTGCTGACCCCTGGGAATAATTTCATCACCCAGACCGACCTGCCCGTGGATCAGTGGCTCCTGCTCGGCCTCGTCTTTGATGGGAGCCGGGTGCATATGTACGAGAGGGGCGTGGAATCCGAAAGCCTGACGTGGCACCAGGGAAGCCCCGAGTTCGCCAAAACCTTCCTTGGCGCCGCGGACGAAAAAGGCACGACGGGCTTCCATGGCAGTATGGACGAATTCTGGGTCTCCCATGTCGCCCGGACTCCGGACTTCATGCGGCTGATGTACGAAAACCAGAAACCCTATTCGCCCTTTGTGAGCATCGTGCCATTAAAGTAAAGCCTTGATGAGGCGCGATGGCGCCAATCCGGCGCCGGGGATCGGGAGCGCTGCCGCGATATCGGCCGGATGGCGGCGGGACATTGCGAGAGCGAGCAGCCGTCCGCCGCGAACTGGAAGAGGATACGCCCGCTCCATTTGCCCTCCGGCCCGCAAGCTTGATCGTTGTTGTACTCGCGCCACCAACCGGTCATGGTATTTCCGTGGACCGTCGCCGGGATCACGCCATCACGCTGACTGGGCCGGCAAACGGTCGCGGTACAACCCGGGTTTGCGCTTTCGGCCCCGATGGTTCCCGGTCTTGGAAGCTGCCGCATCGGTCGGGGGCTTGAACATCATGCCTTCGGGAAACCGGGCCCGCCCGGAATCCAGCTCCATGAACTCGGCCCACAGCCGATCCGGAACCGGATCCGCGGCGCCCTCCGCCTCGAACCTCGTCCTGCCTATGTCCGGCGGAAGCGCATACCGCCGCTGGTCGGACCAAATCGTCGTAATGGCCAATTGCACATCCCTCGCAACCGGAATATATCCTTCGCGCGGAGGAGCCGGGACGCGGGCGCGGCAGCCCGCACGCATTGCGCTTACGGACGAAAACCGGTTTTTTCCGGACCGGGCCCATCGCCGCTAGGGTAACCCGCAAGGAACCATGGAAAGGCGGATTGGGAATCACCGGAAATCACCGGATTATCGATGCGGCGAAAAGGCCGTTCCCGATTCAGGAACGAATCGGATGCGCTTAGCCCTTGGAAACCTGAGGTGATGATGGAGGAAAGCCCCTGGGCGCAAGCGGGACGTCCGCCGCGGCGCGACCCGGCCGTTGCTGCGCGGTTCAGCCGTTGCGGAGTTTATAGTCGTCGTACCCGAACTCGCGGACCACCTTCAGGGTTCCGTCCTCGTTCCAGATGCAAAGCGAAGGCAAGGGGATGCCGTTGAAGGTCGTGTTCTTCACGATGGTGTAGTGGATCATGTCCTCGAACACCAGCTTATCGCCGATTTGCAGGGGTCGGGAAAAGCTGTAGTCGCCGATCACGTCTCCGGCCAGGCAGGTGAGGCCGCCCAGTCGGTATGTATGCGCCAGCACGCCCGGTTCGTCCGCGCCGCGGATCTCCGGGCGGTAGGGCATTTCCAGGGTGTCCGGCATATGCGCGGTCGCCGACGTGTCCAGGATGGCGATGTCCATGCCGTTGCGGACGATGTCCACCACGGATGAAACCAGGGGGCCGGTGCGCCAACCGACGGCTTCGCCGGGCTCCACGTACACTTCCATCCCATGCTTGGCCTTGAAGGTCTTGATGACCCGGATCAGGCGATCCACGTCATAGCCTGCCTTGGTGATATGGTGGCCGCCGCCGAAATTGATCCACTTCATGCGCGGCAGGAATTCCCCGTAAAGCTTTTCGAAGGAGGCGACCACGCGCTCCAGGGTATCGGAATTGTTGCCGCAATGGGCGTGGAAATGCAGGCCGTCGATGCCGTCCAAATCTTCGGGGCGGAACTCGGCGCGAGTCACGCCCAAGCGCGAAAAGGCGAAGCAGGGATCGTACAGCGGGGTCGTCACCTCGGAATGGCCCGGGTTGACGCGTATCCCGCAAGAGACGTAACGCGGAAGCTTCCGCGCTGAACCGGCGCGCGCGGCTTCTTCGCTCGCGTTGCGCGCGGCCATCACCTGGGGCTTGAAGCGCCGCCATTGGCTGAAGCTGTTGAA
>OBEQ010979190.1_pt1 | contig 16112 bp, 20 predicted proteins | sample 1670901 | NCBI WGS metagenome assembly OBEQ01 (sample SAMEA104232315, study PRJEB22302) | groundwater metagenome | biome: forest; feature: aquifer; material: groundwater | place: USA | collected 2011-08-07 | depth 5.4 m
AGGTTACGTACGCCATGGAGTCCTTTGATCTGAAGGAGATGGTTGAGGGTATTATTCACGACCTTACTCCACAGGCTGAGCTTAAGGGGCTTGCTCTTTCGAGCTCCCTCCAAGCAGTCTCCTATACCGGAGACAAGGGGCAGATGGTGAGCGCATTCAGGAACCTTATAGACAACTCCATTAAATACACGCAGGCGGGCACGGTGTCCGTGTCTCTCGTGCAAGGAGACGGGAAGGTGCTCTTTGAAATTAAGGATACGGGTGTCGGTATCGCTCCGGACGACATGAAGAACCTCTTCACCGAAGGAGGAAGAGGAAAGAACTCCCAGAAGATAAATGTGGAGTCCACCGGCTTTGGGCTCTATATCGTGAAGAACATCATTGAGGCACACAAAGGGAAGGTGTGGGCTGAGTCTGAGGGAGAGGGGAAGGGAAGTAGGTTTGTTGTGGAGCTTCCTGTATAAGAAAGACCGCCTTGGAATGTGAATTCCAAGGCGGCTTAGTTTGTTTGGTAAACAATATCTTTAGAGCATCTCGCGTACCGTTTCTTCAAGCAACGCATCCAGTACTTCACACTGATCGCCCGTCTTCAAGTTACGGATCACCACAGTACCGTTCGCAATGTTTTCCGCACGAGCAATTACCGCAATGGTAAACCCGCGACGGTCAGCAAACTGCAGCTGCTTGCCGAGGTGACGCGCTACCAAGTAGACCTCGGCAGCGATACCCGCAGCACGCAGACGTCCTGCTTGCGCAAGGTAGGTACCAGCGTGCTCTTCCAACCCTTCAGCGGTAGTCACGATGACCGGTGCAATGGTGGTGGCGGTTGCCTTCACCAAGCCAGCCTTGATGAGCCGAAGAAGGAGTCGAGTGACGCCAATCGAGATGCCGACGCCAGGCAGGCTGCGGTCGGTAAACGTACTCGCAAGGTCGTCGTAGCGTCCCCCGGAAGCGATGCTTCCGAGGTCTGGATACGCGTCAAAACGAGTCTCGTACACCGTGCCGGTATAGTAATCGAGTCCGCGTGCGATAGAAATATCGACGCGGAATCGCTCTTCCGGTACGCCAAGCTGACGAATACCCGCCACGACCTTCTCGAGCTCCACCACCCCGTCCGCAAAGAGCGGACCGTGGTCAAGCGACTTGAGAGTCGTGAGGGTTTCATCCGTAGACCCCGTACCCGTGAGAAGGGCAATGAGGTCACGCGCGCCTTCTTCCTTTATTCCCATGTCGGCGAGCATTTCGACTACTCGCCCATGACCAATTTTCTCCAGTCTATCGATTACGGAAGACGCCGCCGACACTTTCTCTTCAGGAACCCCTGCGGATTGCAGGAGGCCTTGGAGGACCTTGCGATTGCCGATGCGAACCGTAAACGGTCCGATGGCAAGCTCAGTGAATATGCCCGAGATCACACTTACCATTTCAGCGTCATGCAACAGGTCAAGAGACCCGTCGCCGATAGCGTCAATGTCCGCCTGAATGAACTGGCGGTAGCGCCCATCCTTAGGACGTTCCCCCCGGAAAACCGGACCGATGACGTAGCGTCGGAACGGGAAGGAAAGTACGCCGTAGTTCGCCGCCACAAACCGGGCCAGGGGCACGGTTTGGTCGAAGCGAAGCGCCAGGTCCTTGGCGTCGTCCGGAGCATCTGGGGCAGGATTCATGAGCCGAAGCCCATACACCTGCGCACGAATTTCACCCTCAGCTTTCGCTGCAAGTATTTCCGGCCTCTCCACAAGCGGAGTCTCGATGGGCACGTAGCCCGCACGCTCATATTGCGTGCGGATGACGTCCAGCATGCGCCGAAGCGCGATAGCTTCTCCCGGACCGAGGTCCGGGAAGCCGCTTGGGTTTTGAAGTAAGCGTTTCGGAAAGTTAGACATAAGGGAGCTCCATTTCGATGAGTTAATCATAGATGTCGTCACTAAAGACAACCATCTTGAGATATTCGCACGCTTCTGAGCCACTCACGATAGGATGCGGCGGAACACAGCGAGCCATTGTTTCGGGCTTCCCGGGGAAGAACGCGACCTTGTCAGCGGTCCCGCCCGTCCCATAAATGGGAATGATGTGCTTGGTTGTTAAACCCTTCTTCTCATTTTGTTTGAGTAGATGGGCCACTTCCACCATGGTGCCGGCTCCGCCTCCAATAATAACAACAGCATCGAGCAACTTGGTGTACGCTGCTGCTTCGTCACCCCACTGGCTCGTACCAAGCATGGGATGAACGCAAACAGACAGAGTAAGCTGACCCTCAGGAAGCATGTTCTCGCTCTTGAGAGATGCCGCGAGAGGAAACACGCCGATAGTAGGGAATCCAAGCGCCATTGCGACTTCCGTCGCAATGGCGGGAACGCCCCATGCCGTACCACCAGTAAGTACCGCGATGCGATACCCCCGAAGAGGCATCAACACATCGCGCACAATGCCGGCGACATAGGCCTTCTTGGCTTTATTCACAGCCACGTCAATGTCGAAGTTGTCCTCAGCCAACTCTCCTGAGTCGACCTTGAGCGTCTCGACCACGTGCCTGAGCAACGGACTGCTATCATCCGCGCCCCCTGAAAAGGCGAGCACGAAATGAACACCCCGTTCTTTCTTGAAGCTCTCTACGATTGGGGTAAAGTCCTCCTCACGTCCACCCCGCACTTCAACGAGGCTGGGAACGAATTGAGTATCTCCTGTAGGGGACATGGTTCTCTCCTCAATGATTTTATGTGCGATGTGTCAAAGGACACAAAAGCAATCAGTCAAGATTGCGTCTGAGCTGATTCTACGTTGTATGCATGTTATTATCAATACAATGAAAACTATTGCTATTGGACCAGATTGTGTTCTAACAATTGAAGATATTGTTGCGGTAGCAACTGACCCCACAATACAGGTAACACTAACCAACACATCTAAGGAGGCTGTACTGAAAGCACGGGCTGTAGTTGATCGTATTATTGAAAAAAAAGAAGTTGTATACGGAATTACAACGGGATTTGGAAAATTTAAGGACGTATATATAGAGCCCGAGCGCTCATCTGCACTCCAAACGAACCTCATACGCAGTCACGCTGTTGGTGTGGGTGAGATACTTCCAAACGATGTGGTGCGAGCAAGCTTACTTGTTCGCATTAATTCACTCGCAAAAGGATACTCTGGAGTACGATTAGAGTTCTTAGAAGCAGCTGTTGCCATTATGAATGCCAACATCATTCCTATTGTACCTAGTCAGGGTTCTGTAGGTGCTTCCGGTGATCTCGCTCCTCTTTCGCACATGGGCCTTACCCTTATGGGCGAAGGCGAGGCTTTTTATAAAGGTGTACGCATGGCAAGTGCCGATGCGCTTTCTCAAGCCAAAATCGCACCGGTTGCCTTTATGGCGAAGGAGGGGTTAGCCTGGAATAACGGCACCGCAGTTATGTTAGGGACCATTGTACTAGCACTTTACAGAGCGAAACGATTGGCTGATCTCGCAGACGTATCCGCAGCTCTCACCTTAGAATCTGTACGGGGCACGGCGGCAGCTTTCAGGCCTGAAGTACACGAACTTCGCCCACACCCTGGTCAGATTCTCTCTGCTGCCCGCATTAGAGGCTTTATAGAAGGGTCGAAGCTGGTTGATTCTGCTCCAGACCGAATACAGGACGCCTATTCAATACGCTGCACACCTCAGGTGCATGGAGCTTCACGTGATGCCATCTCATACGTGGAGCGGGTTGTTGAGAATGAGATCCTCTCAGTAACAGACAACCCTCTAATTCTTCCCGAAACGGGTGAAGCGGTATCAGCGGGTAATTTTCATGGTGAACCGCTTGCTCAGGCCGCCGACACCTTATCTATTGCGCTTGCGGAGCTCGCAAACATTTCTGAACGACGCACCGCAAAACTTTTAGACCCCGCCAGTAATGACGGTCTACCTCTTTTCTTAATCCCCACAGAAAGTGCCGGGTTCAATAGTGGCCTTATGATGCCGCAATACACAGCAGCGGCGCTCGTGTCCGAAAATAAAGTCTTGGCGCACCCTGCATCTGTTGACTCTATTCCAACCTCTGCGAATCAGGAGGACCATGTGAGCATGGGCAGTATCGCCACCCGTAAAGCGCTTCAGATAGCACGTAATGCAGAGCACGTAGTGGCTATCGAATTCCTCACTGCCACACAGGCCATCGATCTTCGTGGACCAGAACTACTATCACCAAAGCTTCAAGCAGTGCATAAAGCTATTAGAGCTCATGTTTCGGTCCTGAAGGAGGATAGAGTATTGCATACTGACATGGAGGCAGTGCTCAGTGTTATCACCTCACCCTCATTTGGGACTCTTGTGTGAAGTGAGACACTCCCTGCATTAACAAACGTATTTTGTTATACTTAGAATATGGTAAGGCGTAAAGTAATAATCGATACAGATCCAGGACATGATGACGCTTTGGCTATTATGCTTATTGAAAAAAGTGGATTATTTGATGTCCAGGCAATAACAACGGTTGCTGGAAACAGCACTATTCAAAATACAACTAATAACGCCAGGTACATTCTAGATATTCTTGGAAGCAACACACCTCTTTATTCTGGTGCAGCAGCTCCTCTAAGTCGGGAATTAATTCAGGCTGAAGTTCATGGCTCCACAGGACTTGCGGGAGCGACGATTACAAAGCAGGAGCCTCTTGGTGGAGACGCCGTCGATAAAATCATTGAAATTGTAGAGGAAAATCCAGGGGAGATATCAATACTTGCGATAGGCCCGCTTACAAACCTCGCGCAGGCTTTCCTCAAGCAGAGCTCAATCGCTCAACAAGTAAAAGAGATTGTGATAATGGGTGGAGCCATTTCTGTTCCGGGAAACAAGAATCGTGTGGGGGAGTTCAATATTTTTGTTGATCCAGACGCTGCAAGCATTGTGTTTGGTGCGGAGACAAAGAAGATTCTGGTCCCACTGGACGTATGTAATGATGTATTCCTTACACTGGAGGATTTCAACCAGCTGGAGACTTCCTCTCTCTACGATCCCATTCGAAGCATGATGAGGCACTACATCGATGGAATTTTTAAATTTGAGAAGACTTCAGGTGCGATCATGTATGACCCGCTGGCTGCGTATTTCTTAATTAACCCAGATGCATTCTCTACGGAAGAAATGGACATTCAAGTCGAGACCCAAGGTGAATTAACGAGAGGGATGACCGTAGCAGACAGAAGGATATGGGGATCTAAAAGACCTAATGTCACCGCTGCGCAATCAGTCAATAGAGATCTTTTCGTAAAGGATTTTTTGCAGATACTAAACCAGTAAGCAGGATGCAGATAATTTTTAAAAGAAAGAGCGGTCTGGAGTAATCCAGACCGCTCAGTTCTACGACTAACCCTTACAGGCATTGTCGAAGACATTCGATAACCCCTACAGTGAGTGGTTGTCGGGCAACAAAGTCCGACTTTGCTTTGTAACGTGGGTCCGCATTCCCGACAGCATGCTGTACTACTTGCGGTAGGTCGAGGAAGTCTGCCATACCATCTCCAACCATAATCGTTTCGGTAGGAGAAAGACGCTCGATTACTGCAGATATTCCCCGCCTCTTCTCCGTAGTGCTGGCATGTACAATCAGAACGCCATATTCTGGATTTTCGTCCCAGAATAAATCTTCCTTCTTCCTACCATAGGTGTCTAGAAGCTCACAGACCAGTGTACTAGCTTTTTGCAATAGATCTGGGTCGGGCACCAACAGTGAACGATCAGGACTTGGTCTGTAGGCAAACAGAGAGAAACTTGCCACACGGAAACCGTTTACTGCAAAAAGCTTATTAGTTATTGCAGGATTCACGTGCTGCGTCTTCACGAACCTCGTCGCGTCCCCAATAACGAAGGTTGCTTCGGGGAGAACCTTGAGAGCACTACCTATGAATGCCGTTCGAAGTTCCGGGAGCCACGCCGTGTCGCTGACATCCAGTATTTCCTCCAACCGCTGTGCAGGATCCCAGATCACTGCTCCGCGTTCCGAAATTATTGGACCCGTCAGCTGCAGTCGGTCTGCCCATTGGCAAAGGGTAATAGCTGCTGAGTCTGAGCAAAGACCAACTCGTATGTCCCTGGCCGCCAACTGTTTTACGACGCTACGAAACTCATCATCGGTAACAGTTAGCCTGTAATCCGAATCGATAAGAGTATTATCGAGGTCGAGTATGACCAATTTCATAATTGTCCTCCTGATTTCATGACGATGAGTTCATAAGAACTCTCTAATTGTACTATGGCACAAATAGGAAGTTCTGTACATTTCCTGACGCAAATTGACACGGCAAACGTTAGTGCTATGCTTTAAAAAATGTTTCTTTCCTTACACCATAGCCACGCATTGTATTCCTCCTAAGGGGAGTTTGCTTGTGATCTAATCGAGATAACAGTCAGCCTCCCCTCGGGATAACCCGAGGGGAGGTCTTTTCATTGGCACTCATAAAGGAGGCGAGCCGTGACTAAAGCAGTCCCGACCCCGTCGGCCCAGAAGCCCTATGTGGTTTCAGCCGATCTTGGCTTACTGCTTTCGCGGTGGGCCCACTCAAGCGGCTTTTCGGCACCGTCCGAGAAAGCCCTTGAAACACTTCGCACGCGCTTTACGAACAGGATGAGCTCGATGTTTCCGTCGTTTGAAATGTTGGACGAGAGGGAACTCGAATCTGGCATTTCTGACTTGGTGAGTCAGTACGGGCGTCCCGTAATCTCACTGGATCGAGTGTATGCTCGTGACGGAATCTACCTCGAGCTTTCGCGCGCAGTGGACATTCACCGCAAGGATGCAGGTCTTCAGCAGCGCGCGAACTCGAAATCACCATCCGACCAATTCGACGATATAGCACGTCTTCTCGTCGGACAGGACGTGGTGGTGGTGGACGACGTGATCTTCGAAGGCAAGGTCATCGAGCGCGTTACGAATGAGCTCCATACTCGCGGTGTCCGTGTCTCTGCCGTCGTGGCCGCGGTTGCTGTGTCCGAAGGTGTTGCGAGAATCGCCGAATTGGGAATCGAAACTCGCTGCCTTCACCTCTACGACGAGGTACTGGACGAGGTGTGTGAACGGGACTTCTATCCCGGAGCGCCCTTCTCCGGGAGGTCGCTACAGGGGCACGACAACATTGGTCTGCCCTATATCGCACCGTTCGGGCTTCCTGAGCAATGGGCATCAATCCCGCCCGAGGCTGCTCTGGAGTTCTCACGTTTCTGTATTGAGCAAACGATTCAGCTTTTTACGGAAATTGAACGAGCGAGCGAGCGCCCTGTGCTGTGTTGCGATATTCCGCGCGGAGTCTTTGGACTTCCGAGGAACGAACAACGCTTTGTGGATGTACTACAACAAGTCGCTCGTGGTCTCCCATAACTACGGGCAAAGGGCCGACGCTTCACTGCGCCGGCCCTTCTCTATTTATACAAAAACCGGCCAAAGAATGGCCGGTCTAGATGTGGGGTGGGTAAGGGGACTCGAACCCCCGACCCTCGCATTCACAATGCGATGCTCTAACCGCTGAGCTATACCCACCGCAACATCTAGTACTTAATCCCAGTGCGTTTTTGGTTTTGAATGAGCTCGTAGCTCATTCAGGTACTCCTCTTCGCTTTCAAGCTTTCTCTGGTTTTCCTCGAACAAGTCTGCGTCAGGATCGCCAGAAGAATAGGAAGTGCAGTGTCGAGAAGCATCGTCGCACCTCAGTTGCTGTGAATGTAAGAGACCCACAGCGTTATGAACGTGGTCTTCGCGAAGTAGACCCCACCGTATGCAGAGCACACTAGCAGTCATAGCAAATCCTCCACAGGAACAAGCCGGATGGCACTATACCACAACTGATTTTGATAGCAAGTATGTGCGGATTGATACTGACCTTCTTTCATCGCACGAAATTGCTGGTATACAGTAAGTGCTGTCAACGGAGACCGATAAATTGGTTGGCCTTGATAAAATGACGTCCATACCAAAACATCTTTTTACAACTAAAATAGTTATACTGTTGAGGAATATGAAAACTGAATACGAAGCCACCTTTGCGCGTATAGACAAAGAGGGCATACGTGCGCGCCTTGAAAAAGCTGGAGGTGTTCAAAAGTACCCCGAACGCTTGATGCAACGAGCTGTCTTCAATCTTCCTGGAGACACGAGCGGAAAATATTGGGCACGGGTTCGTAACGAGGGTGATCGTATAACTATGAGCATCAAAGAAGTAGCGGGGAAGCGTATCGAGGACTTCAAGGAAGCGCAGGTTACTATCGATAGCTTTGATGGTGGAATTGCATTCCTGAGAGCTCTTGGCTGCACTGAAAAGGCGTATCAAGAAACAAGGCGTGAGCTGTGGGTTCTCAACAATGTTGAAGTCACCATTGATGAGTGGCCGTATCTTGAACCATTCGTGGAAGTTGAGGGAGAGTCGGAGGAAGCTGTCCGGGCAGCTTCTGATGCCCTGGGATTTAATTGGGATACTGCTCGTTTCTGTGCAGTTGATACACTTTATTCGGAGAAGTTCGGCATAACTGAAGATAGGATAAATAATCACACTCCCCGAATTGTGTTTGACGAACCTAATCCGTTTCTATAATTCAGTATCTTCTGTTGACGAAATAGCCACTATGGCTATAATAGCTCTATGAGCAACTCAAACACCATAACTGCAAAGGATGCCAAGAATCGCTTTGGCGAGCTTCTTGATGCTGCCCGAGTAGCACCAGTGCACATCACCAAGAACGGACGTGAAGTTGCCGTCATGCTCTCGCAGGAGGCATACCAGCAGTTTGAAATGGCTGAGGACGCACGGTGGAGTGCTCGAGCCCAGAAAGTGCTCGCAACAGCGGAGTTTGTTGGGCCTCGCAAATCTGCAGCGCTACTACAGCGTCTCCTTGAAACTGATGCTCGAGCTTGACCTAGAAAAACGTGCGGAGCGTTTTCTGGAGAAACTCCCCAAAAAGCACGCTGCACAAATAGCTCGCAAGCTTCTATTGCTACTTGAAGACCCCTACCCATCAGACAGTAAGCTTCTGCATGGTGTTTCACTCCATCGCTTGGACAGTGGGGAATATAGAGTTATCTATCGAGTAGAGCGGAAAACCCTGGAAGTTTATCTTGTTGGCAGACGCAATGATGGTGAGGTGTATCGGAAACTCGATAGACTCTAATGCGAATGGTATAATACCTGTATGACAAGCGAGCTTCCCCAGGCGGTGAAAACATGTTTGTGGTCGTACGATACTGATCGTATTGACCTTGCTAATGCTGACCACCGCAGACGGGTGGTGGAGAATGTACTCAATCGTGGAACCATGGATGCGGTTACGTGGCTGTTCACTCATGTGTCGCATAGTGACATTACAGACACCATAAAACGTAGTGCCGATACTTCCTGGAACAAGAAATCACTTTCTTTATGGTCGCTAGTGTTTGATGTACGTCCTGAAAGAGCTAGTCGCTTCACCTAGTATGTCCATACACTGGAACATTCTAGACGACGAGAGACGTGCACTTCTTCCACTCTTTGCTACATTTTCGACACAGGGCTTCTACCTTGCAGGTGGCACGGGGCTCGCACTGCAGCTCGGACACAGAGACAGTATTGATTTTGATTTCTTTTCGGAAAGACCATTTGATGCCGAACTCCTGGCGAAAGAACTGGACACACTCTTTGTGGGGAGAACGGTAACGGTCACTCAGCTAGAGAATAATACCTTGTCCTGTGTAGTTGGTGACAATGTTCAATTGAGCTTCATGACGTATGCGTATCCTCTCATCGAGCCCCTCGTTTGCACTGACCATTTCCCGCTTGCCTCTATTCAAGATATTGGTTGCATGAAGCTTTCGGCCATCACGAGCCGCTCGGTGGAAAAGGACTACGTAGATTTGTACCAGATTCTTCAGAGTATAGATCTTTCCACCCTTTTATCGCTTTCGTACAAGAAACACCCCGCACTAGACGAGGCACTCATTCTTAAATCTCTGGTGTATTTTGATGACGTGCTTCGGGAACCTATCCTGTACAAGGAGGGACATCAGGTGACGTTTGAGCGCATTAAAGAATTCTTAACTGAAACCGTCCGCAACTATATTGCGGAAGTTCAGCTTAAGACGAAATATACATAAGAAAAGCCGCCCCTTTCGGGACGGCTAGTTTGATATCTGTGCTACTTGGTTACTTCAGCAACGTGGGCGCGCTGCTCGTCCGTCAGCTTCGGAGGCCCACCCGTTTCTTGATACGCCTCCCAAATCGGATCGAAGTCTTCGCGAAACACCTCGAAGAGGAAGTCGTCCACAAACGTACCTTCGTGGAAGTGATGAGCCCTCCTGCGGCCAATGCACCGGTATCCACACTTGATCAGATGCCCAAAGCTGTTGCTATTGAAGGCCTTCACTTCAGAACACACCTTCCGCAGTCCTTTCACATAGAAGGCGTGATAGAGGAGCAGGAGCTTGGCTTCGGTGCCGCATCCGCTTCGGTGCAGGGTCTTGTCTATGATGATGGATCCTGTTTTGGCAGTGCCATTTGGCCAGCTTATATTGTGAAGGCCTGTGTGCCCGATGTACCGGTGTTTTCCCTCCGCATCGTTCAGGAGGATGGCGAACACATGTTCCGTTTCTGAACGTCTCGCAATCCGCTCAAACCACTCATACTCAGCCTCAATCGTCACGGGCGGACGCATGAGAATGCCGCGGGTGATAGAGAGATCGTTGGCATGCTCGGTGAAGAGCGGAATGTAGTCCCGCACCATTACCCCAAGCGAGACCTTGCCACCCGAGTACCCGATATAGTCAGTCATAGTACTGATCCTTTCAAGGAACATGCTCTGCTCAAAAACGAGAAAACCTCGGCTTCCGCAGAGCCGAGGTGATTTATCAGGAGGAGAAATGTCCGCGGCTATGCATAAGCAATGACGTAATCGAGACCGATAGCGGCCTTCGAAGTCATTGCGAACACATAGGTACGGGCGTATGCCATGTATTTATACTAGCTTGTAGTAGGGAATTGTCAACAATTGACACGTATATACAAATGTATATACTTATGACATGAAAACCACCACCATTCAGAAATGGGGAAACAGCTATGCGGTTCGACTGCCCAAGGCAGAGGTTGAGCGACTCAATCTGCATGAGGGGCAGTCTGTTCAGGTTGCGCAATCTGAATCCGGACTAGGGCTTTCAATACTTCCCACTGATACTTCCTCACTCACTCTTGAACAAATGTGTGCCTTGATTACTCCAGAGAATAGGCACCCAGAGACAGACTGGGGTCCTCCGGTGGGCAAGGAGATATGGTAGCGCGTGCAAAGGAGTATGTGCCGGAGCGCGGAGATCTTGTGTGGATCTCCTTTGATCCTGCTCGTGGTCACGAACAAAAAGGAAGACGACCAGCAGTGGTAGTCTCACCGCTACGCTATAACAACCCTTCAGGTCTCGCACTCGTGTGTCCAGTTACGTCCAAGAGTAAACCCTATCCCTTTGTCGTATCCGTAGATGCCTATGGCGTTAGTGGTGCGGTCCTCACCGACCACATTCGATCAGTAGATTGGCACACTCGTCAAATAGAAAAAATAGGACGTATACCCACAAGCACTCTGTCTGCTATTCAAGACAACCTACGAAAACTTATTGCAGACTAGAGCTAGTCCTCGCCAGCACAAAGACCAGTTGTGCTATCATGATAAGTACCAATTCAGTATGATCGAGCGATCTTCACAGTTCCTTATGGCAAATCTAGGCAGCGAGGTTGCTCGCTTGTACAGCGCAAAGGACGCTCATGCTGAAGAGCGTATTGTTTCCAGCAGCACACGGGCACTTCACATCATAGACGAGCTCAGTATTCATCCTGAGATGAGTGGGCACACCGGTGAAATAAATATATTGCGCAGCGTAATAGAAGACACCGCGTCTCCTGCGCCCAAGTTCACCGTTTCAAGTAAAGACCTGGAAGCATACTTCTTGCCCTTTGCACTGCGTAATTTAGAAACAGTATGAAACTCGCCGAAGAACTGACCTCACGCGGACGGGTTGAGCACACTTTTGCATAAGGTTGACAAAACAGCTAATGCAAGTAATATTCCGACAGGCGGTGAGTTGTTCATTGCCAGTGGCCACCACGCGGCCCAAATAGGGAGTGCTAGAAATGAAAACCTCTGTCGTGGCGTTGCAAGATTGCATCCAGGAATTCGGCCAGCAGAACTTCGCTGATGCGGCGACCGCGGTCAACTCCATCGATCTGTCGATGGTCAAGCTCAAGCTTATGGATCCTGAGGAAGGAAAGGGGTGGAGCCTCGAACAGGCAAACCACGCCGAAATCCGCTATCGACGTTACCTCTGTATGGTGTTCGTCCATCGCGACGGCTCCATCGTACCCACACAGGATGTTGACGCCTTTTGGCACCAACATATCCTGGACACACGGGCCTACGCCAAAGACTGTGAACGGGTCTTTGGGGAGTTCATTCATCATTTCCCATACTTCGGTATGCGCGGCGAAGCGGATGCGCAAAACCTGGCCTCAAGCTTTGAAGAAACCTGCGCAATCTATGCTTCAGCCTTCGGCGAAGAATACGGGCGGGACGATATGAAATCGAGCAAGTGCGGCAACAGTCGCTGTGGCTCGGGAAAGTGCACAAAGTGCGGCACGGGTCATTGTCACCACCCTATCAACCCGCCACAGTAGCTTTTCTGGAAATGGGACAAACTCAAGAAGCGGTTGCTACGGCACCGCTTCTTTTTTTACCCTACAGACATTGAAATGAAAAAAGAAGGAAGTTTATTGAGCCCCCTTCGGTTATAAATATATCTATTAGTTCGCACTATCCTTTCAATCGAGAGGGGCTTTTCTTGCTCCTTCGCCATACGCAAGAAAGCCTGGCACACAAGAGTAATATCTTCTGCAGCACTTCTTCCTTTTGTGACAAACGTATAGCCAGTCCTTTCCGCGGGGAATAAGCCAAGCGGGCGAACAGGAAAAAGTCCCTCAAGAATTATTCTTCCTCCGTACTTTGTAATTCTCAGTGATTCCGAAAACGTAGATTTTTGGTCAGTATCATAATCTATAAAATAGCTAAGAAACGTGGCATCAAAATTCTCTGCCTGAAGTGGAATATGCTCTAGTCGACCCATGTAAGCACAGAACCCGTCCCTCTTAATAAGGGCAACACTTGCTGAACTTATGTCGGTGCCGGTAAGTTGCTCACTCGGCACACCGAGCACGTCGCGACAGAATCGCAGCAGTTCGTTACTGCCTGCTCCAATATCAACAATGGTAAGCTCAGCAGCTTCTTGGGGCTGCAGCCCTGTAATAGCAGCAAACCCCTCCCCAGCAAGCAGTGCACTCAGGTACGCATAGTGCGAGCCTTCACTGCCTCCATATTCTGCATCATACATTTCTGCAATAGCCGCATCTGAATTAGTGCCGTGTATGTATGCCGCTCGTGCAAGTTTGTTCACCTCCGTGAAGCGTGAGGCTTGCGCAGATAGCTTCTCCTTAAATATGTGCAGCTGGGTGCGCATGGCACGTGAAATATTGATATCACTCCGCAGATCTACATATTCAGCCCCAAGCCTCGAAGCCAATTTCCTCAGCCGATAACTTTCCGATAGAAAAAGCTCAAGCATAGGGCGAGCATATCACAGAGCAGTTCTGCTATACTAGAGCCATGAACCTCGCCGAAGAACTAACCGCCCGCGGACTAATAGAACACACCTCCGCAGACATTGAAAAGATACTGGGTACGAAACGTACCGTGTACCTCGGCATGGACCCATCTGCAGACTCTATGCAGGCGGGGAACTTGGTTGTGGTGTTATTGATGCGCCGATTGGCACAGGCAGGGCACCGCATCATTCTGCTAGTTGGCGGGGGTACCGGCATGATTGGAGACCCACGAGAAAGTGGGGAGCGCAGCTTGGCAGACAAGAAGATTGTCGACAAGAACAAGAAGGCACTCAAGATACAAATGCAAAAGATCGTGGGAACTAAGGTGACCCTAGTAGACAACGCTGATTGGCTTCTTAAGATTAAACTGGTTGATTTCCTTCGAGACATCGGCAAGCACTTCACCATCAACGAACTCATCAAGCGGGATATCATCAAGCGCCGTATTGAGGACCCAAACGATAGTATTTCCTATACTGAGTTTGCGTACTCACTACTTCAGGGCTATGACTACCTCGAGCTCAATTCGAAATACGGGGCAGACCTGCAAATAGGAGCAAGCGACCAATGGACCAATATTCTTTCAGGAGTGGAGCTCATTCGCCGCAAAGCAGGCAAGGAAGCCTTTGCCGTTACCTGTCCCCTCGTCACCGACGCTGCAGGCAAGAAGTTTGGGAAGTCTGAAGGGAACGCCGTGTGGTTAGACGCTTCTAAAACTTCTCCTTTCCAGTTCTACCAGTTCTGGCTCAATCAGCCGGACGCTATGGTAGGGAAGTATCTCAAGTTCTATACCTTCATGTCTGTGTTTGAGATAGACACCATGATGGAGCTGCACAAGCGAAACCCCGGCAGCAGGGAAGCACAGAAGATGCTGGCGCAGTTGGTAACCGAGATTGTGCACGGGCCTGAAGCAGCTGCGCGCGTTATAACCGCATCCGCGGCCGTATACGGAGACACGCCGCTGGCAAGTCTTTCTCCTACAGACTTAGCAACTATTCGTGCAGAGGTGCCGAGCGTACGAGTGCAGCAAGACACGAGTGTGGTGGACGCACTCGTTGCAAGCGAACTTTCTAAGTCAAAGACTGAGGCACGAAAGCTTATTGAGGGAGGAGGGGTGTCCGTAAACGGGGTGGTGGTGGATTCGGTAGATGCAGTACTTACAGGAGAGCAGTTCCCCGGCGGGATAGCGTTGCTAAGGAAGGGGAGGCAGACGTCGCTCTTGTCTCGAGTGTAAGGTAAGGTAAATAGTTCTGTGTACAACTTCTGTTGACCTATGGGTCAATAGAAGTGAAAATATAGTGATGCCACATGTAGCTGCACTTACTCTAGAGCAACGAAAGGAAGTGGTCGTTTTGTATGTCAGTGGCAAAAGTGCAAAACAGATTTCTGACCACTTTGGCGTTAGTTTAGGCGCGGTATTTTATGTCTTGAAGAAGCTTAAGATTCCGCGAAGAACAATTCACGAGTCCAATCGTTTACGTTTTGAGGGTAAGGAGTTGTCCTATCAGCTTAAAAGCTCCCTTTCTGGTGGGGATGAGTCTCTCAAATTAGCAGCAATAATGTTGTACTGGGCAGAAGGGTATAAGGCCGGCGGATCCACCGTAGACTTCGCTAATTCTGACCCCGAAATGGCAAGGATATTCATACGCTTTCTGCGAGAAGTATGTGGCGTCCGTGAAGACAAAATTCGCGGATACCTGTATTGTTATGAGGGGCAAGATATTCCCAGAATCAGAACGTTTTGGAGTAAGGCCCTTAACCTTCCAGAATCACAGTTTACAAAACCATACATTAAGCAGGCTGCCGCTGGCCCTCGCGGACCCAGAATGTTTGATGGTCTTGTACATGTGAGGTATTGTGATAAAAAGTTATTGAGGCAGATACTTATCTGGATAGAAGAGTATCGTGCCGAACTGTTGCTGTAATGCGTCGGTGGCGGAGTGGTCAATCGCGAATGGCTGTAACCCATTTGACTTAGGTCTACGAAGGTTCGAATCCTTCCCGGCGCACAAATGAAAACCCCGAAAGGGGTCTTTTCATTTTGCCCAGGACACATGCTATCGTTATGTCATGACTGGCAAGCCCATCCTCCTCTCTGGCGTGAAGCCCACCGGAGACGCACACATCGGCAACTACTTCGGTGCCCTGAAGCAATTTGTAGACATGCAGAATCGAGGTACGCACGAGTGCTACTTCATGATTGCGGACTATCACGCGCTTAATTCGGTGCAGAACGCTGAAGAGATGAGGAAGCTCACGCACGAGCTTGCTCTTACGTTCCTCGCTATTGGCATCGACCCAAAGAAGGCAGTGCTATTCAAACAATCGGACGTGTCTGCACACACAGAGCTTGCATGGGTATTTGATACCCTCACCACCATGCCGTACCTGATGCGCGCACACGCATACAAGGACGCTGAAGCGAAGAACCAAGAAATAAATGTGGGCACCTTTAACTACCCCATGCTCATGGC
>OBEQ010484361.1_pt1 | contig 16107 bp, 16 predicted proteins | sample 1670901 | NCBI WGS metagenome assembly OBEQ01 (sample SAMEA104232315, study PRJEB22302) | groundwater metagenome | biome: forest; feature: aquifer; material: groundwater | place: USA | collected 2011-08-07 | depth 5.4 m
CTCGCGTACATGCTTCGTTAATTATCAATCGTATTTGAACTTTTTGCTTTTATCATATTGAAAAATCACCTCAGCAAGCAACGCTGGCAGTTTTCGCGTATTTTAAGTTCAAAAGGAGAAAGGCATTTCGTAATTCAAAGTTTTGTAAGTTTTCTAAGAAGATTCCTTCTTAAATCACGGCGTCCAGAGCTCGCGCGGGGCTGGCTGGTAACAGGGCGCCGCAGCAACCGAGATAAGCTTCTGTTTGGATAATCTGCGAAGGCAGTCGTCGCAGATATTTAATTCCAGGTAGTGGCCGTCCATGGGGTCAAAAGCTGTTGACCCATAGTGACCGTGAGACTGGAATGCCAGCCCCCCACTTGGTTGATCGACCCTACCGGTAAGAGCCTCTTTCAGCGCCTTATTACAGACGATGCATTGGAGAACTCCTACGGAGTCGGTTTTGTTAACGGGATTTTGTTTGTTGTGTTGGTTCATATCTTTATGTTGGTTTTTTGTTGGACTACAATTTAACCTTTCTACCAATTTCCATCAATTTGGATATGACTATCAACACGAAAACCTCGTTAACAACTTTGCCTAGTATACTTATGTAACCGTTTTTGTCAACATGGATTACTAGTTCATAATTTTTGTGGTTCAATAATAATGCTGAATTTAAAAAATAAAGGGTATTAAACCGCCCCGCAATGCGGGGCACCCATTTTGAGCTCGAGGGCTCGCACTCTCCCGCCCCCAGCAAAGCTGGGGGCGGGGTATTTAACCCTTTGTCGCGACTTCCACTCGGACGCTGTGTCCGTTAAGAAACGGCCACGCGCTCCTCGCTCGTCGCAATAAAAAACTGGAAGCTTTTGCTTCCAGTTTGAGTTTTATAAAACCTCTAGCTATATTGGCGCTTTAGCGTTCCAAGCAAGTACCCATAATTATTAAACGGGTCTGGAATTGGGTAAGACTTTCGAGCAATACCACCACTTTTGCTGTAAACATTGAGATTATCCCAGCTATTAACCCCAAGCAAACATTCTCCCCCGCGCTCCAAAAGATGTTGCGCTAGCTTCCCTCTAACATACGCCCTCGTGTCTTTCGGAGGCTCTTCGGTGGCGTAAAGAATCATTTCATCGCTGATAATTCTCTCCATTTGAAAATTGTCCCGCAACCAATAGTAAAGTCCCTTCTCCGGGTCAAGATTATGATACTCCATATCTTGACTGCAAAGCCAGTTCGCGGTGCATTCGTCCCCCACATTTTCTTGAAAAAGATTGAGAAGCTTGAGTTTCGCCACCCAATCAAGTCGCTCTGAAAGTTCCATAGGGTTACGCGCCAATTTTTCAAGCGTGTCCTCCCAAATTATCAGAAGAGCGTCGGTAACGGAATCGCGCTTTGAGAAAATTGACTTGGCTCGCTCCAAATAACAACTCAAAAGTTCAACCGCTCCGCGTTCGCTTCCTTTGATACCGACAAGAAACCAGCCTGAAGTTCTTTTTGAAATCTGCAAAATATCTGTCGCCGATTTATCAGAATCATAGGAAACTTCCGGCAAGGCGTTTTTTTCCAAAAGCTCCAAGATAAGAGCTGTGATACCAACGCACAAAAATGTGGAAACTTCGGACATGTTCGCGTCCCTGCAAATGAGGTGCAAGCGTTCATCGTAATCCCCCGCTTTCCCCAAAGGTTCGTGACGAAGGTTTATTACACCGCGCCTTAACTTGGTCTCCTCACTGCTCGCTCGTTCTATATATTGCGCCCGTTGTGAAATAACAAATTTACCTTCTTTGTTAAACCAGCCGTTACCGCAAATTATCACGCGAGCAATGAGAAATGGAAGCAGTTTCTCCCACCTATAGCGGGGAGCGTTTGTAAAATAACTCTCATGCGCTCCGAATGTGTTGCCCTCCCAATCTGTGTTATGGCAATAAAGCGGGCGGGTAAAATTTTCTTGCCAGCATAGAACCTTGCCAGCCTCGTAATACATGAGAGCCTCCAAAGCGTTTGAGGTTTCAGGGGAAGCATATTCCAAATGGTCACAGTCTATGTATACCAAGCCACCGTTGGTTGTAAAAACCGGAAGGCGGGAACGGTCAACATCTTTGGTAAAACTTCCATATTCGCTTTCGGTTCCGCCAATAGCTTTCCAAGAGGTGCGAGGCACTTGCTCAAAAAGCGGTTTTTTGGACTGAAGTTTCCGCAAGATTTCGTTTTTGTCCATAAGTTGGGTTCCTTCGAATTTTCAGATTTCAATGCAACTAATCCAGAGTGAAGCCTAACTCATTTTACATGTTTTAGTCAAATTTGTGATACAATGTTCACATTATTATTTAGCATAAGATTTATGGCAAAAGGAAACAACGCTCGCAAAAAAGAAACAAAGAAACCGAAACAGCCGAAGAAAAAATAGTCGGATAAGGTTTGTTCGCGCGAACATGAATTCAAAATCTTTAATTTGGATAGGAATGTTTTTGGGTTCTACAATCGGAGGATTTATCCCGAGCCTTTGGGGCGCCGGATTTTTATCGTTTTCGGGAATTATTTTTACGGCAATCGGCGGGTTTTTAGGTATTTGGTTGGGATTTAAGATAAGCGACTTGTGATTGTGGGTTTTAATAGACATCATCTTGCTTTTCTTTCAAAAATGAAACGAAGGCGTCGGAAAAATGGAGCAAGAATTTGAACGGCGTTTCAATTATAAAGTCTAGCACAAAAACAAACAAGTTGATTGAAGAGAATTTTCGCGACAACCACTTGCCGACGCTGATAATCGGCAGAGCAAAAAGGTTGAACAACAGACTTACTATTTTGTCATTTTCTTTTTTTATTCTCCATTTGTTCGCGCTGTGGCGAATGCGGAGAGCGAAATAACTGACAAGAGCGAGAAAACACAGAAACAAAAGCATGCTGACAATGCTAAAACGCAACTCTGAAAGCCCCCAAACAATAGCTCCGAAAATTATCAAAAACATTATCGCGTAAAGCGCGTAAAAAATGAGGGTAAAGAAACTGACGCGTTCAGCATTTACTTTAATAAGACGAGTGTGTTCACCGTCAAGTGCGCCCATGACGCCAGAAATAATTTTTTTGGTGTTGTCTTCGCCTAAACGGCCGACAGAAAGGGTAACGCACAAAAGCAAAAGCGGATGCACCGCGATATTGAGGCCTAAAGGAAGGTAATTTAGATTTTTCAAAATGTAGAGTTCGTAAGGCACTTCAAGCGCAAGCGCCAGCAAAATTTTGGTGCAAAAAATATAGAACACGGCGCGGACTGCGCTATCGCGAGTTTTAGCGTACTGTTGTTTGTAATTTTTTAGAAGAAATTTGCTGGCGAACTCTTCAAGCATCTTTTGGTCTGAAAAAACTCGTTCGGATTCCGCGCCGTAGGCGCGGACAATTTCCCTAATAACGGCAAAATAAATGGCGTAATTGGAAAGTTTCGGCAGAAGTTTGAAACTCAAAGGGTCGTTCAAAGCTTCGTGTATGGCGCGCGAAGTGTCAAAACTTTTTTTTCCAATATCCGCGATGTCGGCCTCGCTTGAAAGCGAAGACCAGCCGGGATTGAATTTCAGCCATAATTTGTAACGGAGGGTTTCATCATCAGAATTAAGCAGGCTTCGGAAACAGGCGAGGCTAACTTGCAAATTTACTTGGCTCGGCGAAAGAGTCGTTTCAATTTTAATGTTGTCCGCAATAGTGGCAGAGTAGGCCAACGCTACCAGTTCATCCTCCACATTAGGATAGAAAAATTCTTCAAGCTCGCAACTGGTAAGGCTCACGAGGAGTGACCTTGCGCGAGGCGATCGGGCAAAATCGGCTGGAAAATATTTTCCGAGGGTAATGTATTTTTGAACTATATTTTCAACTTCCGCGACCGTGCTTTCGGCGATTGAATTGTTGGCCAAATATTTTCCAGCGATGAGTTCTTGAACAAGTGAAAGAGCGATGGCCTGACCGCCTTCAAAAACTATTTTCCGTTTGACGATTCGTTCAATGGCGCTCCGCCGAATATGATGTTCATCTTTGTAGTCAACCAAGTATCGCACTTTCTCGTAAAACGCGCCGGCCTTTTCGGTAATTTTATTGACATTGATAAAAGAATCGTCGCCAGAAGGCGCTACAGCGATATTTTTATGGTTTTTGAGTTTCTCCACCAAATCCTGTATGGGTCGCGCTAGCATGCGAAGCATTATAACTAATTTCGGCTTTGTTTGCCATTAACCCAGCAAAAGTTCTTAACTCACACTATGTTATAATTTCCCTATCTTCATCTTCATCTTCGTCTACCAACTACCCACTACTAACTACCTACCACCCCATGCATTCTTTCTTTCAAAAACTAAAACCCCACGGGAACTCCATCGCCTTCGTCCTGGGTTTTATATGGGACAACTTCATGCTTTCCCGAATTGACCACGGCTTTGTGAACATCATGCTAGGCAGTTACCTTACGATTTCTCTGCTCTGCATTTTCGGACTTAACAAACACGAAGACAAACGGATGAAAACTGGCGACATCAGAAAATACTCCAGATGGCTGATTTTTATCGTGCAATTTTGTTTCGGCAGTCTTGTAAGCGGTTATCTGATTCTCTACGCAAGAAGCGCGTCGTTCGCCGAGAACTGGCCTTTCATTGTTTTTTTAGTTCTTCTGGTTTTTAGCAACGAACTTTTTCACAGACATTATACGCGACTGACATTCCAGTTAAGTTTCTTTTTTATTCTGCTTTTCTCGTACGATATTTTTTCCCTACCCGTGCTTCTTGGAAACATGGGCGTGTCGGTTTTCATCATGAGCGGTTTTGTTTCTCTGATTTTGATAAGTTGCGTGGGATTTTTGATTAAACGCATCGCGCCAGAAGTCTTTGCCAGAAGTCGCTTGTGGCTTCGGACAAGCATCGTTTTGATTTATATTTTGTTTAATATTGCTTATTTCACAAACATCATTCCGCCCGTGCCACTCGCTCTCAAAGAAATTGGCATTTATCATGCGGTTTCCCGAGCAGATGATGGCTCTTACATTTTACAGTTTGAACCCGGCAGATGGTTTCCTTTTTTTAGCAAACCGAGCGGGCTTTTCCACAAAACCGCAGACGGGCCAATTTTCGTTTGGACGAGAGTGTTCGCGCCAACCAAACTTTTCGTGCCAATTTTTTACCGTTGGATGAAATACGACGGCGCGAAATGGATAACGATTAACAGACTTGAGTTTCCGATAGTCGGCGGAAGAGATGACGGCTACAGGGGTTACTCCAAAAAAACCAACGCGGACCCCGGGCGATGGCGAGTGGATGTGGAAACGGCGCGCGGAGAACTTATCGGACGCACGGAATTTGAAATAATCGCCACAACAACGCCACTCTCAAATTTGGTTACCGAAACACGCTAGGTTATTCACAGGCTCATGGAAAAAACGGACGCAGAACTCATCTGTTTTTTTGTTAATCCTTTTTTGTTAAACGAACTAAAAGCATGCTGACAATAATCAGAAGAAAGGCGGTAAGAGACATCATCGGGATAGTGATATAGCCGAACTCTACGAAGAATCTTACAGCGCAAGACGCGCCGACCGCATCGCAGGCGGGCAGGGCATCAGGGTTAAATGATTGGCCGTAAAAATGGTAGCCGGCAACAAGAGCTCCTACGACCGAAAGAGCGAGACAGTAAATGCTCGCATCTTTTGTTTTTTTCCAGAGCGCCAGTCCGAGAATAATTGCTTGGGGATAAAGAAAAATTCGCTGAATCCAACAAAGCTCGCAAGGAACGAAACCTACAACATTTGAATACACCAAACTCAAAACAACTGACGAAAGAGCGACGATAAAACCGATAATCAATCCGTAGGGACTGATTTTAGCCAGCGCTTCCCTGCTCCACTTTCCATTTGAAGAATTCCTGCCAAAACGCGCGCAAAGCCACAGAACCAAAACACCGACAATAAAAATCTGACCGATAACGGCTCCAGCGGATGCAAAAAAATTTAAGTTTTCAGTAAAACTTGTCATCTGTCTTCTGTCTATAAACTACACACTACAAACTATCTACTATTCCTTCGGCAACGGACAACTAGTCTTAGCAGACAAATCGGAAAGCTGTACTTCACCCGTTGATGAACTCATGTCGGGGTAAAACCATGTCGGATAGCTCTTAATGCCCTTCTCAATGCAAATGCCGGTTTGACCTTTCATATCGGGCGTTGAACATTCAACATAAGGCAAATATTTTTTTGAACTGCCGAACATCGCCTTCTGATTTTGGCAATGGGGACACCAAAACGCGCCGTAAAAGACAGCTCCCGAATCTTTCAAACACTTTGCAAAGCCGTCTAGCTTCCCCGGCCCAGTCGGCGCGTTTTGAGCGAAAAACAAAAGTCCGACGATAGCCACGAGCGCGATAATACCACCAATTACAGTTGTTTTTGTTGATTTTTCCATAAAAATTATTTTTTAATTATTGGGGAAAGTATAGCACACCCACATATCTTGTAAAAAGAATAAAAATACTTGATAATGCACGAATGAAAACGGTAATGGTCTTCGGTGTGTTTGATGTCCTCCACGATGGCCACCGCTTTCTCCTAACCGAAGCGAAAAAACTGGGCGACAAACTGATTGCCGTCTTACCGCCAGATTCTATTGTCCTAAAATTAAAAGGCAGACCAGCCAGAAATCTCCTGCCAGAACGAATAACAAATTTGGAAGCTCTGAAATTAGCGGACTTGGCGCTCGCTGGCGACGAGGAGCTCGGCGCTTGGAATGTGATTCGGAAACACAAACCCGACATCATAGCTCTCGGCTACGACCAAAAAGACTTGGCGTTTTCAATCGCAAAATTTCTCCAGCAAAATAATCTTTCTGTAGAACAAGTTTTCATAAAGCCGTTTGCTGGGGGAAAAATTCACTCTAGTGTTATAATAAAGGGGTAATATGCGAGACCTCAACACCCAACTTTTCTTTTTCTTCAATAACTTCGCTGGCCAGTCGGCCTACAGCGATTTTGCAATTATCTTTTTCGCCAATTATCTGGCGTACATTTTGGTCGCGGTATTTATCATCGGACTGATTATTTGGAAAGTTCCGCGTCCAGTAAAAATTCGAGCGGGGCTAGAAGCGTTGGTCGCGGGCGTAGTCGCCCGCGGGTTCATCGTGGAAACAATCCGATTTTTTTACCATCATCCTCGTCCTTTTGTGACGATCACCGGCGTTTTCCAGCTTTTTTCGGAATCAAGTTACTCCTTCCCTTCCGGCCACGCCACATTTTTCTTCGCCCTTTCCGCGGTTGTCTATCATCATAATAAAAAAGCCGGCATTGCCTTTTTCACTTTGAGCGCAATTATGGGCCTGGCGCGAATTTCCGCCGGAGTTCATTATCCTTTGGATATTTTGGGTGGCGCGGTCATTGGTTGGCTCGTGGGAATGGGAACTTGCGCTTTGATGGAAAAATTTAGTCGCAAAAACTCGCAATAGTTTTTTTATTATAAATGTGCTATTGTGTGTTGATGAAAAAACTAACCACATTAGTGCTAGGCATCTTTATTATCAGCGCGATATTATCACCGATTGTTTCTAAGGCGGAAGTTACCGCGGAGCAACTTCAAGCTCAAATCACATCACTCCTTGCGCAAATCAAGCAACTCCAAACGCAATTAACAGAACTGCAAGGGAAATCTCCAAACTTTTGCCACACCTTCAATACAAACTTAAGAATTGATACCAAAGGAGATGAAGTAACGGCGCTTCAAACCGCGCTCACAAAAGAAGGGTTCGCGCTTGGCGGAAACGCTTCATTTGACGAAAGCGTCGCCTCGGCGGTTGTCGGATTTCAAGAAAAGTATCGCGATGAGGTTCTTACTCCTGCAAGTCTCGCCCACGGCACAGGTCTTGTTGGCGCTCGCACTCGCGCAAAACTTAATTTGCTGTACGGATGCGGTCATACCACATCGGCAATCACCGTTCTCGCGCCAAACGGCGGAGAATCGTGGCAGATTGGATCAGCGCAAATTATTAAATGGAACACGCCACTGACCGAGGCACCTCATCAAGCTACATATGTTGATATTTCTCTTATTCCATATTATCAACCCTGCACCGATAGAATCTGTCCGATGCAAGCTGTAAAACCAGCTATGTATCCATACCGAGCACCATACACAATTGCCACAAATGTAAGTATTGACCAGCATTCGTTTGATTGGCGTGTTGGGACTGAGAATAGTTATCCATCACCACTTTGCGACCCGATACCTCTAGACCTTGTTACACACTATCCAAATCCAATCCCAAATTTGGATTGTGGTGGCGATAGTAAAGTCTACACTGCGCCTGTTGGTCAATACACCCTCCAAATCTGTGTAACCGGAACGAAAAACTGCGACACAAGTGACGCACCATTTACAATTTCCTCTAAAACATCAACCAACCTTCCGCCTGTCATAAACGGTCTTGACGCTCCAACAACTCTCGCCGTCGGCCAAACAGGCACATGGACTGTTAAAGCAACCGACCCTGAAAATGGCCAACTAAATTATGGAGTGGCCTGGGGTGATGAAACCAGTAGGCCAATATACTCCTCCACGACAGGCGCGTTTACGCCCGTGCAGTTGTCACAAAATGCAACCTTCACCCATTCTTATTTATATTCCGGAAAATACACGGCAAAATTTAAGATTACAGATTCGGCAGGTTTGAGCGCGGAGACAAGCGCAACCGTTGTCGTAACTGGAACAAGCCAGCCCACTGTCACCGTTACTTCGCCAAACGGCGGTGAGAATTGGATTTATAAATCGGTTCATCAAATTACTTGGAAATATGCAAACGCGACTCCGGACAGTAAGGTGGATTTGTATCTCACAAACACTTCATGTCCACAAAATATTGATGGTAGTTGCTTACACACTGTTGTAAATCTGGACAAAAATATTTCTGCAAATGCCGTATACAACTGGATTGTCGGCACTGATGTTGCCGATAAACCCATTGCGCCCGGAAATTATGATGTGAGCATATGTGTGGCGGGGACATCCAACTGCGATTACAGCGATTCCTCTTTCACCATAACCGCACCGACCACAACCACCCAACCCGCAATATCTTCAATCAGTCAGTCTTCCGGACCAGTCGGTACTCTTCTTGAACTTCGCGGTCAAAATCTATCTGGCTTCGAAGGGGATTTACAAGTTATTTTTGAGAGGAGTGATGGAAAGACTGTCATCCTTAACTCACTTGTTCCCTATTCCACTGGCAATTATGCGCCGACAAACACAACCTTAATTAAGGTTGCGGTTAAGTCTCCATGTGAAAGAGGTCAAACAGTATATGGGGCGTACTCGGGTATTAAAGCGGTATGTGATTACTTTGAATTTACTCCAGGAGTTTATAAAGTGTATGTAAATCCATGGGGCGTTAAAAGTAATGTCGTCAATTTCACTCTATTGCCGGAGACAAATGTCACCATCTAACCTTCAAATTTTCCTCAAGAAGTCATTGCCACTCTTTGGCTACCCTCTCGGAAAGCTTTGAAAATGTCGCGAGCGATGTAGAAAACCATCATCAGTGTTCCAACCGAAATGGCTTGAATGGCGAATTTGGTGTTTAGAAATGCCGAGACGCTAAACTCAAACAACCTGCCAATTTCAAAAAAGTTCGGCATGTTACGGATGACATTCGGCACCGAAACGAAAAAACTGGCCACTACTACGAAAACGGCTAGCACGGCAATTTTTGGCGTGACCAAATTAACCGCGCGCTTCATGCTGTAAATAAACCGCACGCGCTTCATAATATCCCCTTTCAAAATTTTTTCTTGTATGTTCATATAGGATATAACCTGAAAACAGTACAAAAGTTACAAAATTCAGCTCGGAAACTTTGAGCGAGTCCACGAGCGAAACCTATCAACTTCAAAACTTATAAACTAAATGTTCAAGTCCATCTTTTTAAGTTCCTTTTTAGCCCGATGAATGCGAGCTCGGACGGCGCCCAGCGAAATTCCGAGAGTCTTCGCGATTTCTTTTTGCGGTTTTCCCTCAACCGCGTGCAACCGCAAAACTCTACCTAAAATTACCGGCAATCTTGAAATAATGGAAAGCACATAATCCGTGTCCAACTTCTGTTCGTAAGATTCCACATCAACTTTTGAAGGCACCAGTTCCTGAATTTCCGGGTCAAGGTCGTTTAGGAAAACTCTTTCACCTTTGATTTTTTTGTATTTAGTAAAGCAAGTGTTAATGAGAATTTTGTAACCCCAAGATTTGAATGACGCGCCTTCCTGCACTTGAAACTTGCTGGCGTTGATATAAATTTTGACAAAAGTTTCCTGAACGAGGTCGCGGACTGTTTCGGGGTCATTTAGAATAATCCTGCTAGCTTTGCGCAAAAAAGCTTCTTGGTAGCGGTCAACAAGCGCCGAAAAAACATTCGGGTCAACTGCCGAACGAGCGAGAATTTCCTCGTCAGACCGACTGTCTAGCTTCGTCGTTTCCTGATTTTCGTCAAGTAAATAGTTCATGTGTAAGCTCGGGAGGAATCCCGCCCTCGCGGGATTCCTAATTACTCCGGGCTCGTTTATTATAACCGACCTTTGATGAATTTTACAACCAAGAGCGTTTCAACAATGTTACAAACCAAAAAAAAGAACTGGCGCGCTAATATTATTTTCCAACTGTCTAGTTTCGCCCCTTTTTACTAATTTTATCAATCTGTTTGTAAAGTTGAAGTTTTACGCATATGCGGATTAAATAAACCACAACCAAGAAGAACCGAAAAGAAAACAAGAAAACGGGGGGTGAAAAAACACAAGTGTCCACATTAAGGAGCGCGATTCTAAAAGTGTGCTATGATGGAAAAAGCAAGCAAACTGTAATTTAACCAAAAGGCACGCTTATGAAATGGTATGATTTAGCGCGCGTGCCGGAAGGTTCACTTCTAGTTCGCGCCGGCAGTGATAGGAAAGTCATCCTCCTTGAAAAGTCCGGGCCACCAACAAGCAGGATTACTATTAAATGGCTTGATACCCGTCAAATCGAGAGAGGAGTTAACCCCGCAGACTTTGACCTTCCCAAACCCCCAGAGGGCACGGTAGCGAGGAACTAATCCTCCATCTCCCCAGCCTATAGGAAGCGTTTTATGCTTCCTTTTCTTTTGTTTTTCTTTTGTTTGACAAACGACGCTTTTTTTGCTTTACTGTAGCCACACGAGCCTTGGGCTCTTTTTCGTTGATAAGCAGACTTTCCTAATTCCTTTATTCGTTATTCGTAGCATTCGCATTTTATTCGTTGATTCGGATTATATATTTATGGAAATAAGAAACATAGCAATTATAGCCCATGTTGACCACGGCAAGACCACCCTTACCGACGCTTTGATGCGCCAGACCGGCATGGTGTCAGACCTAAATGTGAGCATGGATTCAAACGCCCTAGAACAAGAACGCGGTATTACCATTTACGCCAAGAACGCGTCGCTCAACTACAAAGGCACAAAAATAAATATTGTTGACACTCCCGGACACGCCGACTTCGGCTCGGAAGTGGAACGGGTTTTGCGCTCCATTGACACCGTGCTGTTACTCGTTGACGCGCAAGAAGGCCCTATGCCCCAAACGCGTTTTGTTTTGAAAAAATCGCTAGAGCTACGCCTCAAGCCCATTGTCGTTATAAATAAAATTGACAAACCAGCCGAGCGCATCGCCGAAGTGCATAACGAAATTTTGGAACTGTTTTTGGAGCTTGGCGCCACCGAAGAACAATTAAACTTTACTGTCGTGTACGCCATCGGTCGTCAAGGCATCGCCAAGAAAAATCTCACTGATGATTCTAAAGATTTGACACCTCTCCTTGACACCATTCTTACCGAAGTTCCGCCTGCCGGTGCAAACCGCAACGCGCCCCTCCGCATGCAACCCTTCAATCTAGCTTACGACAACTTCCTCGGTCGTTTGGCTGTAGGCAGAATTTATGATGGAAAAATCAAGCAGGGCGATGCTGTTTTTGTAAAAAAACCGGGTTCATCTGAAGTTGTTTCAGGAAAAATCACAAAGCTTTTCACCTTTGAAGGCGTCAATCGCAAAGAAGTTACAGAAGCGGAATCTGGCGACATTGTTATGGTCGCTGGACTTCCAAGCATTTATATCGGCGACACAATTACCACTTCAGAAACGGCAGAAACTCTGCCAGCCATTGCCGTTGACGAACCGACTATCTCGCTGGATTTCTTGGTTAACGACTCGCCGTTTGCCGGCCGTGAAGGAAAATTTGTAACGACTCGCCAAATCCGCGCGCGCCTTGAAAAAGAACTTGAAGTTAATGTGGGATTGAAAGTTGAATTCACCGAAGGCGACCGTTACCGCGTGTACGGCCGAGGCGAGCTTCACATTTCAATTTTGCTTGAATACATGCGACGGGAAGGTTTTGAACTCCAAGTTTCCCAACCGCAAGTCATTGTAAAAGAAATTGACGGAGTGAAATCAGAGCCTTACGAAGAGGCGATTGTGGATGCGCGAAACGAAAACGCCAGCTCCGTCATTCAAAAATTATCGCGCCGAAAAGGCATCTTGATGGGCCACAAAGAACATGAGGGTATCGCGAGGTTGACCTTTGAAATTCCCACCCGCGGGCTTTTGGGTTACCGCGGGGAATTTGTCATTGATACCAAGGGCGAAGGCATACTCGCCTCGCGCTTCATCGGCTTCAAGCCTCACGCGGGCGTGATAGAAAAACACACATTCGGCTCCATGATTTCAATGGAAAACGGCACTGCTCTTGCCTACTCTATTTGGAATTTACAAGAGCGAGGTTCAATCTACATTGACCCGGGCACTCCTGTTTACGAAGGCATGATTCTCGGAAATGTCTTAAAAGGCGACGACTTGGATGTGAACCCGACGAAAAATAAACAGATGACCAATGTCCGCATGTCCGGCAATGATGAAGCGATTTTGATCATTCCTCCGCTTAGGCTTACCATTGAACGAGGGCTTGAAATTATGCAGGAAGACGAATACTTGGAAATCACGCCAAAGTCCGTTCGCCTCCGCAAAAAATTTCTCACCAAAACCGATAGGGCGAGAGCTGGGCGAAAAGCGGAATAATAACAAACGCTCCTGATTACTGTCAGGAGCGTTTCAGTAGGCAAGCAAAGTCCACGGAAGATTACAACAGGATAGTATAGTGAACCGTGCCTAAAGCAGAAAGAACTAAAAATTTTGGCACCAAACCAGCAAAGCTGGTTTGGTGCCGAGTAGTATAGACTAGCCAGGCGTACCTTAGGTCAGCGCAGGCTACCGCAGGCTACAAGAGAAAGTAACTTAGCCGAGCCCTTTTTTTGACAAAGGGCTCGGCTCATTCGGCAGATGACCGCAGGCTAGCGGAGAAGCGCAGGAGCATACCTGACTGCACCGGAGGAGAAACCTAACCCCACTAGAAATTCTTCACAAAGAACACTCGCGATAAGGTAATACAACCGAATAAAAAAGTAAAGCGCGTACCATTTCTGGACGCGCTTTCGGTAGTTAAGTCTAGGGTACTTGACCACAGCACACCGGACATCACCGGAGGGCGGGAGGGCAGACAGGACGGGATGACAAAGAACAAATTTCGGCTGAGCGTTTTGTTTCCAAAATGCTCAGCCCCGTAGTATACGCTTCAGGAGGTCAGTGGAACGCACCGCAGTATGGGCGAGCATAACGCACCGGACTGAATCGTAGAAAAATTTGGCACCAGGTTGGAAAACCAACCGAGTGCCACAGTAGGACGGTGTAGGCTAGCATAGCGGGCATTAGCTCGCAAGAGACAAGCGGACACAACCGGACCAGACTGGAAGATAAATTGTCCCCGCGCTTTCGGTTTCCAAAAGCGCGGGGACCAGTAGTATATCGGGGTGTACATTAGCTGACGACACTTGACAGCGCCGTAGGTTACCATACCCGACTGAACCAAACCAGAAAGTCTTTACAAAAATCGCTTGCAATAAGCTAACACGGGCAGAGAAAAAAGTAAAGCGCGTACCATTTCTGGACGCGCTTTCGGTAGTTAAGATAAGGACAGGAGAGTGCACCATAGTTTAGGAGACCTTACAAGGGGCGACCGGAGAGAAATTATTTTTCTTGCAACAGTTTTTCTGTCTCCTTGAAACATTGCTCAAATGTCTTATCACCCACATAGGCCTTTGCAAGCCACGGAGGGAGAGATGCCCTAACGAATCGGCGGAACTGTTGTGAGATGAAGAAGGTAACACCGCGGTCATTTTTGTTTCGGATATTCCGCCCGCGAACTTGGAGCGCTCGGTTCATGGCACGCCAATTTTCTCGTGCCCGATAGCCCCCTTCGCCGAAGCGTTCTATCTCAAATTGCGACCCGGGGTCGTCCGGATTTGAAAAGCCGGGAGACAAATAGAAAATGACCGGCGCGGTTTGGTCTGTCAAATCAACTCCTTCAGTATAATTTGCAGAAGTGCCACAAAGCGTTTCACCTTCGCCGTCTCGAAACCGAACTGCGACTTCTTTCGCCGTTATTCCGTTACCGTAGCTTATCGCCTTTACCTTTTCCTCTTGTGCAAGCATCATAAACTTATCCCGTTGTTCATTGGAAGAAACAACGACGAGTGAACGAATGTTGGCATTCGCAAACCGACGGCATGCCTTGGCAATCCGTCGCAGGATTTTTGTCGGCTCGCGACTGTCTCGTTTGCCATACGAGAGGTCGGGTGTATCGGTCGGCATAAAAACACGCGTGTTGTCCGATGGAAAGTCAGAGTCTAAACTGAACACCGGACTGTGAATTCCCGTTTCGTATCCGAACACCTTCGGGTCGCCGATGGTTGCCGAAAATGCCACTGTGCTTTTGCCCAAAATCTTTTTGATGATGGGCGCTACATAGTAACACTTGATGACAAGCTTGTACTGCACGCGTTCTCCCGCACCCTTTTCTTCTTTGTAAAAAGCGTAGGTGTAATTGAGAGCGTGACGGTCGCCGGAAGGAAGCGAATACTCAAAAGAGTGCAGGTAACGACGGAGGTCTTTCACCAACACCTCAAGCCTCTTCAAAGTTTCGCGTTTCTCAACCACATCAATATGTTTCTCGCGGACAGCTTTTTCAAGCTTGCGGAGAAGTGTTGACTGGTCAATCTTTTCAAGCGCGCTCATGAGCGCTATGATTTCACGCGCGGTGAGCATCGTTTTGTGATACGCAGACTTGCCTTTGATAATGTGAATCATTTTTTTGTAGAACGCCTCAAGCAAGTCCGCTTCGTCGGCGCCGATTTCCCGCAGAAGTTCCACCGACTTTCGCAAGTGGTAGTCGGAAAGCTCGTACGAGAGAGCGCCCCGCACCACTTCCGCAATACGATGCGCCTCGTCAATAACAAGTACTTCCGGTTGTTCCCATTCCTTGCTGAAAAGTTGAGTGAAGAGATAAAATGACATGGTGCATAGCACAATACCACCTTGTTTCGCCTCAAACTTTTGCTTTAGATACGGACATGGGTCAGCCCCTTCCGTATGCGTCCTCCCCGTACCTTGGTCCACCCGATGCGGACAGTCCGTAAGAAGCGAACAGGGAATAGCGTCTGCTTTCGGCTGTTTGTCAGCCGGAAGTTTATCGCGATAGTAAAAGCATGGATGTTCATTTCGCCCTAGAGCGACTTTGAGTTCGGGAAACTCTTGATGTATCTGTCCCACAAGCGTCTTGTTGTGGGTGATGAAAAAAAGCGGTTGCCTGTGCTTACTGGCCGTAGCTTTTAGTATTGTGTACTCCACTGCGGTTTTTCCCGTTCCTGTCGGCGACTCAATCGTCACGGAACCATTGTCAGAAACAATTTGGAGCGCTTCGCGTTGACCCGCCCACATGCGCGGATACCGTTCTGTTTTTGGAAAATGCGCCTCAAGGAAAGCGAAAGATAGATGTTCCGGTCGTTGCATGTTTCCTTTTCGTGTTTGTGTGTATGAATGTTTTGTCAAAAAATCAAGCGATTAGGCTTGATTTAGACTATATTATCTCTAAGATTAGACTATCACACTACATTAAACTAGTCAAAAAATGTAAACAAATATGGCGGGGGGTGCAATAAAAACCCCCCCCGGAGAGTAGGGGAGGAAACACCAAAAAAAAAAGTGGGAGAGAACCCCCCA
>OBEQ011860653.1_pt1 | contig 16103 bp, 18 predicted proteins | sample 1670901 | NCBI WGS metagenome assembly OBEQ01 (sample SAMEA104232315, study PRJEB22302) | groundwater metagenome | biome: forest; feature: aquifer; material: groundwater | place: USA | collected 2011-08-07 | depth 5.4 m
AAGCTGCGCCATTGACACTGGAGCTGAAATCAAGATAGCTGGTGGGATTGGCAGTACCTTGGACTGGCACAACCTGGGTAATCCAATCAACTGTCTGAGAAGCGGCCGTGGCATCGGTCTTCCAGCCCTGGCCAGTGAGTCTAAGTCGGGGAGAGTATTGCTGGGCTCCGACAGCCGCGGCCGTGGTATTGGTTAAGATGGAACCATCAGCTGAAGTGACGCCAATACCTGTTCGGGTCAGAGTGGCAGTGGTAGTAATAGATGGGGTGACCAAAGTCGGACTGGCGGCAAACACTAAAGCTCCCGTTCCAGTTTCATTGGAAACTGAAGTCAGCAGCTGCAGAGAAGTAATGGAGTCTGTAGCTGTGCCATAAAGTGTTCCGGAAGTTGGCAGTGTTACTGAAGTAGCAGCGGTAGTTAACAAAGAAAGCGGATTACTAGCCGAGAAGGTAATTACTTCTCCTCCGCCCAGAGTAATGGCATTGGTGGCCAGCGTTGTGCTGTCGGAAGCAGTGAGAGTCTTGCCATTCGCAATTGTTAATGTTCCAGTTGAAGTAGTGATGGCAAGTCCGTTGAAAGTGGTTCCGGTCAGCGCTCCGGTGGAAGAAATCGCTGTCCCTCCCACCGTCAACCCCCCGGTCAGGGTCGAAGCCCCAGTCACCGTTAGGGTAGTAATGTTAGCTGTATTATTAGTTAATATATTAGAATTTAAATTAGCAATCGTAGCGTAAGTACCGCCAGAGAAATTAGCCGACGGATTAGGATAGGTTACGCCTACTGGCATAAAGACCACCGGATTTAGCGCTGGCGCTGAAGGTTGAATACTGACAGCAGGCTGACCGACAGATATTGTGCTGCTTCCACTTGCGCCTTGTGGGCCAATAGGTCCTGAAGGGCCGACAGCTCCCGAAGGTCCGCGCAATTGATCAGCGAATTCTTTTTTAGAAATTAAATTTCGGAGAGCGGAGGTGAGTGTTGCCTCACTGACAATATTAGTGCTAGGTTTACTGGTAATATAAACTACAGATGGTTTAGTGACGACTGTCTTAGTTGATGCAGGAGGTAATGGTGGTTGTGAGACATAATTCTTGTAGGCATTAAATAAATCTTTTTCGTCTATGTTTGCTGTTTGCGTTTCTGGCGAAACATAATTTTTGTAAGCGGAGAATAAAGTGGAAGAATTTATATTGGCTACTTCGCCCGCCGTAGTTTCTGGCGAAGGCTGGGTCTGTGTAACATAATTTCTGTAAGCGTTCAATAAATCTTTTTCATTTACGCTTGCTGTTTGTGTTTCTAGTGAGACATAATTTTTGTAAGCGGAGGATAAAGTGGAAGCGGAATCATTTACAGCAGCAGTTAAAAATTTTGCTAGGCTTGCCCCGCCTTGGCGAGAGAAAATATTTTTTAAAGCATTAGAAAAATTTATGTTACTTGCAGAAACTATATTAATGATAAGCAGGAGGACCAGAGTAAGCGGTAATAATTTTCCCGTTATTGATAAAATTTTCTTAAGAGGAGTCAGCTTTGGTAAAAATTGCTCTAGGGGAACCGATGCGGGCTTTGTATGAGCAGTAAGCACAATCTCGGATAGCCGAGATTCTTTTATTCTAGGAGAGATCTCGGCAGAAGAAATTTGTTTTATTTCGTTTGAATCAGGCGCTGATGAAAGAAACTCTCCGGGAAAATTTTTATAATTTAGAATTGACTCTTCTTCCACATACCAAACATGGCCAATTCTCTTTGAAATAATTTTATTATCTCTAGCCAGCTGGCCAATGTAGTCTTTTGAATAGCCGGTTATAACGCCAGCTTCTTTAGTTGAAATATATTTCTTATTATTAAAAAATAGACTAGGACTCATTAAGATAATTATATAATTTAAATGTGGATAAAAGGAGTAAAATATGTGGAAAACTAAAAACACCTCGGCTCATCTTGGATAGGCGAGACTGACCAAAACAAACAATTTTTAAGTTTTAATTTTTAAGTTCTTATTTTCTGTTCCCATCGGGAGAGCTAGCTCGTTTATGAGACAGGGTGGACGCAGGGTGGACGCATTTCCACCTTCCTCTAAATAGTACTCCTCAAGAAGAAAATTTTGAGGACTAAAGGCTGATAAGTCTCAATTAAATCTCTTAATTGTATTTTCACTTATCCCCATTAAAGATTGCTAATGCTTCATAAGCTTTATATAATTAATATACATCTTTAGTAAGGTTTATAAATGTAAAATTATGACTAATACTTATATTACAATAAAACAAGCATCTAATATTTTAGGAGTTTCCCCTCTGACACTCCGTAACTGGGACAAGAATGGGAAACTGAAAGCGTATAGACACCCTATGAATAATTATAGAGTTTACAAAATAGAAGATCTTGAAGCCGTTATGCAGGAAATAGAAACTGGATCCGGACTTAGAAAAAGCGGTAAAAAAGAGTTCAGAAATATCATCGTTAAGCATTTAACTGATGAGCAATAGAAAACAAATATTATAGAATGTCAAGATAAACCAAAGTCATTTTCTGGTCTTTCGGCTCAAAAAGGGTAATTTGGAAATTATAATTCTTTCCAAGTTCTAGTTTTTCACGCAGTTTACTTTCTGAACTGAAGGTTGAATTGTGCGCTAGTCCGGCTACGCCCTCTTTGATAGATATGAGCGCGCCATGCTTGTTATATTTAATAACCACTCCTTTGATAATGTCTCCCTTTTTTAATTTCCCTTCAAATTCTTTCCAAGGATTTTCCTTGAGAGCTTTGATAGAAAGTGATATTTTGCCATCCTTTATCTCAATAACTTTCGCGCGGATTTGATCTCCTATTTTAAACATTGCGCGAAGGTTTTCCACAAGTCCCCAATCAAGCTCGGAAATATGCACTAGACCTTCCAGCTCATCTTCAAGTTTTACAAATACTCCAAAATCAACTAACCCAGTAACTACACAGTCCAGGTCCTGGCCCATAGTATATTTACTCAAAATTTCCTTTTTCTCTTCAGGGTTATTGTCTTTCTCGGAGAATATTAATTTGCCTTCTTTTGGCAGTGTTGAAATAATCATCACAGGAATTTGCTGCCCCACCAGCTTTTTAAGTTCTTTGAGAATTTTATCTTTATCGGAATCCAACACGCGAGGGTAGTGATCAGCTTTAAGCTGGGATGCGGGCAAAAATCCTTGTATGCCCTGCCATTCCAAAATCAGTCCTCCTTTATTTGCGTCTTTTATTTCCAAACTCATTACCGTTTTTGTCTTGATGGCTTTTTCAGCTTCACTCCAAGTGAGCGCTTGTTTGGCTTCTTTGAGGGAAAGTTCCATATATCCATCATCATTTTCCATTTCAACAACTTTTGCTTTGATGATATCACCCGGACTTATTTTTTTGATAATGTCTTTCGCATTAATAAATTCGCGACCGTAAATAATGCCTGCTCCGTATGGCGCCAGGTCAACATAGATTGATGATTTTTCCACACTAATAACTGCGCCTTCCACTAGAGAATCAACTTCTGGTTTATTCACGCTACGGGAGAGAATAGAACTTAGCGCTAAGTTTTCTTTGAAATCTTCCTCTACTAATGTTTCGTCTTTAATCATATTAATTTTCACAAAAAAATCCGCATAAAGCGGATATAAGGCTTAGGTTCTATTCGGTCAAGATTTCTTTTGGCCTCGTAGGGTTACCCTAAATCCATGCTGTTAATTCAAAAATGAATATTGTCAGTCTAGCAAAAAATATGTTAGAATGCAAATAATGATAATTACATATTTCGGCAAACAGTTTTTTAAGATTCAGCGGGGGGAAACGGTCCTCTCTTTTAATCCCGTTAGTAAAAGTTCTAAATCAGGCATCAATGCTCATTTTGGGGCGGATATTGCTCTATCCACCACTAATCATCCTGATTATAACGGCTTAGATCAACTCTCTCATGGCGAGCGAACTCCTTTTATCATTACAGGTCCGGGGGATTATGAAATAAAAGAAATTTTTATTAAAGGGGTGTTGTCCGATGCGCTGATTGCCGGTAAAAAATACATTAATACCATTTATATATTTTCCGTGGACAATATTAATATTGTATTTCTTGGAACATTATCCGATCCGGAAATTTCAAAAGAAGCGCGTGAAGCGATAAATAATCCAGATATTCTTTTTATTCCAGTTGGCGGCAAAGGCCTTCTTGACGCAAAGTTCGCGGCAAAACTTGCGTCATCACTTGAACCTAAAATAATAATACCGATGGATTATGATGATATTTCTCTAAAAGCATTTCTAAAAGAAACTGGAGAAGAAAAAGCCGAGGTGGTAGACAAATTAACGCTTAAATTAAAAGATTTAGAAAATAAAGAAGGTGAAGTGGTAGTATTAAAAAGATTATGAAAGGAAAATTTGAAAGATTTTTGAGCCTTCGCCCTCGGAGACATAAGGACAGGGGACCCACGACTCTTAAAATCTTTCAAATTTTCCTTTGATATTAAATTATGAAAAAAATTATTCATCACATAAGACGTCAGCCTGAGGAAGTTAGAAGACATATTTTGCATATTCTGACTATTATAGCCGGTATTATTTTGATACTGCTCTGGATTTATTCTTTAGGAGCAAATTTGAGTAACCCTGATACGCAGGTGAAAGTCAGTAATGAATTAAAGCCCTTTTCTGTATTAAAAGATAACATAATTAGCGGATATCAAAGCATTACAAGTCCCAATCTGGATACTCAGCTGGACACGCAGTAACAACAATATGGCAAAAAAATCTTTAGAAACAAAAGAAGGGGCAAATAATATAGATAAAATTCTTCCAGTTGATGTTGTGACGGAGATGAAGGAATCTTACTTGGCCTACGCAATGTCTGTTATTACATCGCGAGCGCTGCCAGATGTTAGAGACGGACTAAAGCCGGTACATAGGAGAATCTTGTATGCCATGCATGAAATGGGACTTACTTCTTCCGCGCGTTTCAGAAAATCAGCCGCGGTCGTCGGAGATGTTCTTGGAAAATATCATCCGCATGGCGACGTGGCAGTCTATGATTCTATGGTTGGTATGACTCAAGTTTTTTCTTATCGTTATCCGCTTATTTTAGGACAAGGCAATTTTGGTTCTATTGATGGGGATAATGCCGCGGCGATGCGTTATACCGAGGTAAAAATGTCCAAAATTTCCAGCGAACTTTTACGAGATTTAGAAAAAGAAACAGTTGATTTTCGTCCAAACTATGACCAGACTCGCAAAGAGCCGATCGTTTTTCCTTCAAGCGTGCCGGCGCTGCTTTTAAATGGAACTCTGGGTATTGCCGTCGGTATGGCAACAAATATTCCTCCGCATAATTTGGCCGAAGTCCTGGATGCTGTGAACTATTTAATCGAAAATGAAGATGCTACGACTGAGGACTTGATGCAATTTATAAAAGGACCGGATTTTCCGACTGGAGGTATTGCTTATGGATATAAAGATATGCTTCATGCTTACTCGGGAGGGCGAGGCGGGGTGGTCTGTCGAGGCGAAGCGGAAATCACCGAAGATAAAAATGGAAATGAGCAGATCATTATTACTTCAATTCCTTTTCGGGTAAATAAATCAAATTTAATAATAGCCATAGCTGAATTAGCGCAAGAGAAAAAACTTGAGGGTATTAAGGGATTACGGGATGAATCAACTAAAGACATTCGCATTGTGATTGATTTAAAGTCAAGCGCGCATCCGGAAAAAGTTTTGAATTATCTTTACAAAAATACTCAACTTGAATCAAATTTCAATTTTAATATCGTAGCCTTAGTAGATGGCGTGCCCCAGACTCTTTCTTTAAAGTCCATACTGGAACAATTTATTTTACACAGAAGGGAAGTAGTGAAACGCAGGTCTGTTTATGACTTGCGCAGAGCCGAAGAACGTGAACATATACTGCTGGGCTTAAAAAAAGCGCTCGATCATATTGATGAAATTATTAAACTTATCAAAGCCTCTAAGAATGCTGATGAAGCACGCAGAAGATTGATGGGTACATTTCCCGCCAGAGGCGGGTCCGCCTTTGGCGGAAAGTTTTCCGATTTGCAGGCAACGGCAATTTTGGAAATGAAGTTAGCAAAATTAGCCGGGCTTGAACGACAGGCTGTAGAGGATGAGTTGGCCGAAAAACAAAAATTTATTGCGGGAATGAAAGACCTTTTAGCAAACCCAAAAAAAATATTAAAAACTATTGCGGGAGAACTAGCGGAAATTCGCGCCAAATATACGGACGAAAGAAGAACGAAAATAGTCAAAGGCGGAGTCAAAGAAATTTCCGATGAAGATTTGGTGCCGGAAAAAGAAACAATGCTTGTTTTGACCGCCGGCGGATACGTCAAATGCACCGATCCCTCCGAATATCGCGCTCAAAAGCGCGGCGGAGTCGGGGTGATTGATTTGGAAACTAAAGAGGAAGATTTTGTCACGATGCTTGTGTCCGGTTCCACTCACAGTAATCTTCTTTTCTTTACCAATTTAGGAAAAGTTTATCAGATGAAAATGTATGATATTCCAGAGGCTCGTCGCGCGACACGCGGTAAATCAATTATGAATTTTCTCTCACTTTCGATGGAAGAAAAAGTCACTTCCATTTTAGCCATGCCTGCTCGCAATGCTATGCATAGCAATGCAGATAGGCCAAAAGAATCTCTGATGCTTGTGACAAAAAATGGAATAGCCAAGAAAATGTCTTCTCTGAGTTTCAAAGATGTGCGCCGAAGCGGTATTATAGCCATTCGTTTAGATAAAAACGACCAGCTTATCTCTGCGTTGGTGACAGAAAGAGGCGATGAAGTTATGATTGCGACGGGGCACGGGCAATCAATCAGATTTAAAGAGTCTGACGTGCGGGAAATGGGTAGAACTGCCGGAGGAGTAAGCGGCATAAGATTAACGCCCGCCAAAGGCGGGCAAGAAGCTGACCAGGTTATAGGTGTTGATGTGGTAAAAAAAAGCGGTGAAAAGGGCGCATTTCTAACTATGAGCGCGAATGGTTTTGGCAAAAAGACTAATCTAAAAGAATATAAAGTTCAAAAGCGCGGCGGTTCGGGCGTAAAGACTGCCAAAGTCACTTCAAAAACAGGAAAATTAATTGTAGCAAAAGTGTTGGGAGGCGAAGAACAAGAATTGATAGCTATGTCCAAAAAGGGTCAGGTCATACGCACAGCCTTAAAAGATATTCCACAGCTAGGTCGTCAAACTCAAGGCGTGACCATCATGCGTCTGCGCGCCGGCGACGGCATCGCCTCCCTCGCCTGCATCTAAAATGTCAAAGGGCATCTTTGACATTTGATATGACATAATAATATATGAATTACATTGGACTTAAACAAGGAACTGTTCGTGTTATAAAATATAACTCCAAATGGAAAAGTATTTTTGACAAAGAGAAAAAGCTTCTTTTAAAAAGCTTTCCAAAAAATATTATTGATGTATCTCATGGTGGAAGTACCGCAATTCCCGGTCTTTTCGCGAAACCCATTATTGATATGTTCGCTACAATTCATTTTCTGTCAGATGTAGAAAAATTAAAACTCGATCTTGGAAAAATGGGATATGAATATAAAGGAGAACAAGGTGTGCCTGGACGAATTCTATATGTAAAAGGATCTACAGAATGTCGAACTCATCATCTACAGTTTGTTTTACCTACAAGTGACCAATGGAAAAATCACATTCTTCTTAAAAAATATTACATTCGTCATCCTAAAATAGCTGAAGAATATTCTAAGTTAAAAATATATTTGGCAAAAAAATTTCCAAAAGACAGAAAATCTTATACGAACAGTAAAGATAGCTTTATAAAATCAATTATAGATAAAGCAAAGAAAGAAATGTCAAAGGGCATCTTTGACATCGAAATTTAGAGTTTCCTTTATAAAACTTTTTATATCGCCAAAAGTTGAAATCAATAGTTCTTTATAGACAATTAATAAATTTCTATCAGAAGTGTAGTCGTTATAACTGCTCCATAAATATTCGGATGGGTGTTTTACTAAATCATCTTTTACTGGGTTCATATGTATATAAGACGAAGTCCACATTAACTGAGGATTGTTTTCAATCAATACTGCTTTAAACTGATCTTGGAAAATATGTCCAACTCTTTTGTATTTTTTATTTATATATCTAGCATAACTTGTGCAAAGTTTTGACATTAAACTTGAAATTTGAATATCTCCAACTTACTCAATTAACAAATGAAAATGATTTGGCATCAAACAAAAAATATGTAATTTAAAATTACCCTTATTCATGTTAGTAATTCTAATTCTAGAGTAAGGCATAGCAATGAATTTCTCCTTGTTTAGTTCTTCTTCCGTAAATCCCAGACATAGGCCAAATCTAAAAAGAAAAGCCTTGTAATCTTGATTATCAAAAAATGTTTTTTCTTTGTTATTACCTCTGTTATAAACATGAAAAATAGTGTCCGGTGCGAATTTTTTGTAATCTCTATTGTTCATTACTCTATTATATATGTCAGAGATGCCCTTTGACAATGCCCTTTGACAACAAGTAGTTTGTTGATAACTTAAATGCAGAAAATATCTTTTTAGGCTATAATTTGTTTATGTTCACCGACCCAATAAAAAATTTGAAAGCTTTCGGATTAAAGGAAGATAATATTGTAGCGGATTTGGGCGCAGGAACCGGTTTTTACTCTATTGCCGCGGGGATGCTGGTGCCTCAAGGAAAAGTTTATGCGGTTGAAATAAATAAAGATTTTTTGGCCACAATAAAAAACAAAGCAACAGAAGCTCATCTGAATAATGTGGAAATTCTTTGGGGTGATATTGAAAAAATAGAAGGAACAAAAATAGGAAACGGCGTTGTAGATGCGGTTATTGCTTCTAATGTCCTTTTTCAAGTGGAAGACAAAGATAAGTTTATTGAAGAAATAAAAAGAATATTAAAACAAAAGGGGCGAGTATTGTTAATTGATTGGTCAGAGTCATCAATTATGGGCGCAACAACCATTATTCCCAAAAACAAAGCTCGCGAAATGTTTGAAAGAAAAGGTTTTGTTTTGGAGAGAGATATTAACGCCGGAGAGCATCATTACGGTATGATATTGATAAAGAAATGACCCATTCGACGAACTCAGGGTCATGGTAATAAAATAGAACCATGAAGGGAAATTTTCAACTTATAATCATAATTATTTTCATCGCCCTAGCTGTTTTTGGCGTTTTGGTTTTTTCTGGCGCGATACCGATTGGAAAGAGCAATACACCGAGAGTTCTTGGCGCTGTCGTTTTATGGGGAACGGTAAATGAGAGTACGATGTTTCCACTCCTTGAAGAATTTAATAATGCCAATTCTACTTTTATCGTGAAATATGCGCAAAAAAGAGCGGAGAGTTTTGACCAAGATTTACTTGAAGCTCTGGCATCGGGTTCTGGGCCTGATATGTTTCTCTTGCCGGACAATCTAGCCTTTCATTATATTAATAAAATTTTTACCATTCCATTCGCCAGTTATCCGCTTGCTTCGTTTAAGAATAATTTTGCCGGCGCGGGGGAAGTATTTTTGACCTCCAAAGGTATTTTAGCTTTTCCCTTATCTATTGACCCGCTTATGATGTATTACAATCGAAGTCTTCTTGACGCGGATGGAGTAGTTTATCCTCCAGCTTTTTGGGACGATTTAACTAATCTTATACCGAAACTTACTAAAAAAGATGATTCAAATAAAATAATAAAAAGCGCGATTGCGTTCGGACATTTTTCAAATGTTACCCATGCCAAAGATATTTTATCCGCTCTTTTTATGCAGACAGGAAATAGAATTGTTACGGAGAAAGATGGAATTTTTAACTCTAGCTTGAATACGCCTGCGTCTAATCCAAAATATAATCTTAGCGCAATTTTAAAATTCTATACTGATTTCGCTGACCCAAATAAAGATGTATATTCTTGGAATAAATCGTTTTCGAATTCTAATGACGTATTTTCAAGAGAAGATTTGGCATTTTATTTCGGATTTGCGGGTGAACTTGCGTCTTTGATAAATAGAAATCCAAATCAAAACTTGGGAATTGCGCCACTGCCTCAAATAAAAAATTCCACTTTTAAATTAACCGGCGCTCATGCGACAGGGATAGCTATTTTGTCTTCCTCTAAAAACTTTAATACGGCTTTTACGGCAGCTGGACTTTTGTCTGCGGGGGATTTTGCTTCCAAGTTCGCCTTGGCCACTGGGACGGCGCCAGCGCGCCGAGACTTGCTTAAGGTGAAACCAACTGACAGCTATTCTCCAATTCTTTATGATTCGGCGCTTTATGCGAGGAGCTGGCTTGACCCGTCGCCCACAGATACAGATAACATTTTCCGCAATATGATTGATGGAGTGCTCTCAAATAATCTGACTGTTGAGAATGCGATTTCCGATGCTGGTAGCAAGTTGGAACTGTTATTGTTAAGATAATGAACAAAGTGAATATATTTTAAATAGATTTTTATACTCATTACATTCGTTAAAAATCATTTATGAAAAAAATAAAAAAAATTTTAATTTCCCTTGCGGTATTCTTAATATTGTTATTTCCCGTTTTTTCTTTTGCGGCGCAGGATCCATCATCATCTGGACTTGTGCCTTGTAACAATACACCAGCTGACCTCTGTGATTTTACTGCCTTTATGAAGCTTATAAATAATGTTATTGATTTTATTTTTAAATATATGGCCGTGCCGATTGCCGCTATAATGTTCTTTTACGCCGGTTTTCTGATGGTAACCTCGGGAGGCAGTTCGGAAAGTAAAACTAGAGCTAAATCCATTTTCTCCAATGCTGTTTTGGGTCTAGTTGTTGCCGCTGGCGCCTGGCTCATTGTTAAAACGATATTATCAATTTTGGTTTATAAAGATATTGGAACATTTTTTTAAAATGGGATATAATATAATTATGATTTTTATTAAGAAAAATTTATATAAGGTCATTTTATCAAGCTACATATTATTAATGCCTCTTTCCGTACTTTATGCTGCTCAAGATCCGAACTGCGGGGCTGGCAAAATCTGCAATCCAATAACCACAAATACTATTCAGGAATTTATCAAGACCCTTTTAGAAGGCGTGCTGAAAGTCGGCATACCAGTCGTTGCTTTGGCTGTTATCTATTGCGGTTTTCTTTTTGTATCGGCCAGGGGCAATTCAGAAAAATTAACCAAAGCCAAAGACGCTCTCTTATATACTTTGATCGGCGCGGCGATACTCTTGGGATCGTGGGCTATCGCGAAACTTATATCAGCTACCGTTACCGGGCTCGGACCATAAATAACACAGCCCTTAGGCGCCAGACTTTAGCTTTATAAAAATTATGAAAAATTTATTAAAATTCAGCTCAATATTTTCTTTCTTAGTATTGTCTCCGATTATTGCTCTCGCTGAAGGATTTGTAGGTCCCTGTCCTCAAGGGCAATATAATAATGGTACAGCCTGTGTCCCTATCTCTGGCATATGGGATTTAATATATCAGGTACATAACATTCTTAATTCCATCATTCCGGTTTTGGTTGCTTTAGGGGTGGTTTATTTTGTCTGGGGCGTGGCGCAGTATGTGATTGGGGGCGGTGACGAAGCAAAAAAGAAAGGACGAGACAGAATAATTTATGGCATCATTGGTCTCGCGGTTATAACAGGTTTATGGGGGCTTGTAACTATTATTGCTGAAACTTTCGGGCTTAGGGGCGCAACTGGACCTATCTTTATACTTCCAGACACTTGTGGAACTCTTAGCGCCAATTCGAAATTTCGAGATCTTGCATGTTATATCACCAACATTATTAACTATGCGGTCATTCCTATTATTTTTGCTTTAGCGGTGGTGGTGTTTGTCTGGGGTGTGGTGCAATTTGTTATCAACAGCGACGAAGAGGTAAAGAAAGAAAAAGGCAAGCAATTTATGCTTTGGGGACTGATTGCCCTGACGGTGATGGTTTCGGTTTGGGGGTTGGTTCGTATACTGGGTACTACCTTTGGAATTGAGACTAACTTTATTCCGCAGGTTAAGACAGCCCCATAGCTTGCTTTCGTTTACAATTGTGTTTGTGGTATAATAGCACATTAGTTCTTTGTTAAACATTATTAATTATTATTAAGGTCGCATTATTAGTAAAAAGTTATAAAGTAAAATTATGAAAAAGAAATTAATTGTTTTGTCGGGTTTTGTTTTTGTTTTAGCGCCATTCGTGGCGTTGGCGCAAGTTACTGGTGGTACTCTTGTTTGTACTGGTGACATCAAGAAAATAGGGGAGTTGTTGTGTAAAGTTGCTGAAATCTTAGGTGCCATTCTTCCAGTTTTGGTTGCTTTAGGGATGGTTTATTTTGTTTGGGGAGTAATTTCTTATGTGATTGCAAGTGATGAAGAAGCAAAAAGTAAAGGACGAAACAGAATAATTTATGGCATCATTGGCTTAGCTGTTATTATTGGCGTATGGGGACTTGTAACTATTTTAAATAACACCTTTGGGCTTGGCAATGTTCGAAACATTAACTTCCCGACTGTGCCGCTTCTTCCATAAAGACAGATGGATCCCGTTAGAAATTTACTAGTGGGAACTATGGCGCTAAAACTATGATTTCTAACGGGATAAATTTATTCTCTACAAAAGTAGCCTATGCGAGCGTGGATAGTTTTATAGCGAATGTCAATAAAGAAATTATAAACCCGCTTATACTATTGCTTTTCGCTTTAGCATTGGCGTATTTTATTTACGGCGTATTTGAATTTATTGGCAATCAGAACAATGACGAGAAAAAAACAGCTGGAAAGAGGCATATGCTTTGGGGTGTTATTGGACTCACTATAATGATGGGAGTTTGGACTATTCTTGGGGTCATATTGAATACCTTTCCAAATATAAAAGGAATAAATCTAAGGGAGGGAACAGTTACTTTACCTGATTAATCTAAATCAATAAAATGGATGATGATATAAAAAATCTAACAAAGTCTGTTGAGATAATTGCCGGGACAACAGCCAAGATTCTTGAAACTATGGCGACCAAAAAAGATTTGGAAGCTTTTGCCACCAAAAAAGATTTGGAAGCTTTTGCCACCAAAAAAGATTTGGAAGCTTTTAAACTTGAGGCCAACATTCACTTTAATAATTTAGAAACAGATTTAAAATCTTTCAAAAACGACACCCAGCAAAACTTTGCTGAATTAAATGAAAAATTTGACGACCTTTCCGATACGGTTATGGGACATGATAAAAGAATAGAAATTCTGGAAGCCAAGGTTTAAGGTTAAAACTCTACTGTCGGGAAATGTTAAAAGGGCGATTCGTGTGAACACGAATCGCCCTTTTGCGCGTTATGGGGCCGCGCGCCCCTTTGTGCCTATAGGCACCTCCTTTCAAAAAGAACAAGTTTACTGCCACCAGCGGAAATAGATCTGGTCTCCGCTGAGGGGATAGACCAGATACTTTCCCGACGGCATGTCCACCCATGCTTGGTGGTTGACGTTGGAGCCAACCAGGTCGTCGAAGACCACGTCGGGGTCTTCGACGAAGACGTACCTGGCGTCCTTGCTCGGTCGCGTGTGCGTCCGGGTAGGGTCGAGGTAGGCCTTGAGTCCGACGTCCTTCGTCGCGTGGCCCTCTCCCGAGAGAGGGAATTCCACGACGACCGGTACTAGAGGCGGCGCGTAGTTGTTGACGGCTGCCTGCTTCGCGGCGGGACTCTTTGTCCACCACGCCCGCAACTTCGCCGGAGTGTTGAGCACGAAGCCCGGCGCCGCAACGACGAGTCGGACGATCCGGGCGGTCCCATTGTCTAGGTCCATGCCGGAGGGTAACGCCGCCTTGGTGGCCGGCGCGAAGATTCCGAGGTTGAGCATCAGCCAAATTACGACTGACGCCACCCCGAAAATCTTCATCGTGATTTTCCAATCGCCATCCGCCGCGCGGGCCGCAAGTCCTGCGACGAGCATGAGCGAGGACACTCCAAGCAGGAATTCCCAGCGCGCGTTACTGGGCCAGCCCCAGATGGCCAGCCCAAGCACTTGAAAGCCGGATGCCGTGAACGCCAGCGACACCCCGGTGATTTTTGTCACTAGGAGGGCCAGGGCGATGAAAGCGACGGTAAAGATTACGAGCCGTTTGACGAACCCGAATACCTTACCGACTCCACTTCCGATTCCGCTTCCGATGCTGCTGACGACTCCTACAGTCCCGGCTCCGCCAGACTGGAGGAACATAGCCGCGAGAGCAGCGATTCCAATACCATAAATCCAGGGAATGGTAAGCGCGCCCGAAATCATCCACCCCGCTACCACCACCAAAAACGCGATAACCCCAATGTGCATGATCCACTCCTTTGCGCCTTAGGCGCTGTGATGCGCCCGCAGGGCGCGGGTTTTGTTCCGAACAGTTTGCCGGCTAAAGAGCCAATATCTTGGCTACTTGGCAGGCAAACTGCTCATTATCAAATCTATATTTAACAATATTTTCAACGAACAGCTTAACTAGGGCATTATATCACAATCAAACCTAAAAGTCAAGTTTTTTTATAAGGATTTATGGAGAAAAACGCCTTAAAATCAATGATAGATGAGGAAAATTAGAATTGAAAAGGGCGGCCATCTATATCGATGATCCGCCCTTTTCGGTTGTGCCATAGGCACCTCCGATTGAATTTGCGTTGGCCAGACGCGATTGTCGCCATCCGCTGGTCAGGCGGGAGTTAGACCAGATGCCTTCTTTCTACGGCCAGCGGTCCTTGTTAAAAGGCTTCTCGCCGAAGAGATCGACGTCTTTCTTGAGCTTCTCTTGCTCGAGTTTTTCCTTTTCTTTTTTCTCCTTCTCTGGAGTCAGCTCCTGCTCAATCTCCTCCTTGGAGACCGACTCCCCAAAGCCGAGGAAGTTCTTGATCTGCGCCCAGATCTTGCCCTCCTTGATCTCGGCAACGAACTTCTTCGTCTCGAGCTTCGCCTTCAGAACCTCAACGCGGGCGATCGCGCCGTCGGGGACCGTTGCCCCCGACTCTTGGGCATCCTTTACCAACTGCTCGAACTCGACGACCTCGTCGATACGCGCCTTTGCCTCTTCCGAGGTCGTGGGCGCCGACTTACTCTCGAGCACCTTGAGCTGCTTGTCAATGTTCGGCCCACACGCGACTGCGGAGCCGAGCGCGATGGTCACGATGACCACCCGGAAAAAGGACCTGAGAATTCCCCAAAACCCCTCCGCAAGGCCATCCTTAACGAGGAAGGTCCCGGCGCTTTTGAGCCACCCCGGCTCACTGAACGAGTGGATGACCCACCCGACCAGTACGAGAGCCTCATCCCATTTTGAGACGAAGATGGCGGGGATAAGCCACAGGAAGTACGTTCCCGTGGCATTGGCCCAGCCATTCGTGCGCCATGCACCGTGGAAGGTCCAGTTTATGGTGCGCCAGATGGCGCCCCACACGAAGGACGAGGCGGACGGGAACCTGGGCACACCCCAGAGGGTGTCCCAAGCTCCTTTGATCGGGTCTCGTGGGGTCAGCGGGTTTAGGGCCGCAATGATCCACGAGACTAGGAACATCCCCAGCACCGACAGGACGATCCAGTCGTTGTTGAGAATCAGGTCCCTGAACCGATCCCGGCGGATCTTCGCCACGATGGCGATGACGCCGACGGTGAGCACGAGATACACGCTGGTGAGTAAGGTTGGGGCAAAGTACAGAAGCCCCACCAGGTATGCCACCATGAAGAAGATCCCGACTGGGCCCGAGGGGCCCTCGTCGATGCGTCGTGTTGTAGCCATTTTCTCTCCTTGTTATGCGCCCGCGGGCGCGGGTTGGTTGGTGAACAAAAAACTTCCGAATAGTTCGCCCACCAAAAAGCCAAGTTAATTTACCTCACCTCAATTCTCTCGCAAGGAGCGGAAGAAAGAATTTCCGCCCTCCCCTTCGGGGAGGGCTGGGGGAGGGGTTTTTAGCTGCTTGGCGGGCAAACTATTCAACATTTAATTCAAATTCAATTATATTTTCAAAGGACTTTTTTACCCGCGCATTATATCATAATAAAAACAAAAAGTCAACCCCATAGGGCTGACTTTTTGTTGAAGAAAATGCCTGTTTTTAGTCGTGTTTCATCGGTGTTGCAT